>Ga0105050_10000143_pt1 | contig 93281 bp, 81 predicted proteins | sample FRY01_FD_78088 | JGI IMG/M metagenome (GOLD analysis project Ga0105050, IMG submission 78088) | Freshwater microbial communities from Lake Fryxell liftoff mats and glacier meltwater in Antarctica - FRY-01 | ecosystem: Environmental > Aquatic > Freshwater > Ice > Glacier meltwater ... | reverse complement strand
TGGTGTCAGTCCACATCGTTCGTCCTTCGAGTTCTTCGCAAAACCCGCAGAATCAGACATGTGTCAGCGCGTCAAGCGCAACCGGCTGATATCACCCAACTTAGTTTTGGGTCAGACACTCAGGCTAGGTTTTGTACGAACGCTGGTCAACCAATACGCTGAGCAAATGATTTGCCGCCGGAGAACGGCGCGGCTAACAGGTGCAGGTGACGCCACAATGCAAGGACTTATGATGACTGCTGCCATGACCCCGGTTGTTCGTGATATTTTGGCGGGGTATGAGAGCGATAATCCGGGTGTGAAGGGCAATCTGGCGCGGATGCTTATGCAGGGGCGGCTTGGGGGCACCGGCAAAATGGTGATTTTGCCGGTGGACCAAGGGTTTGAGCATGGGCCGGCGCGGAGTTTTGCGCCTAATCCGGACGCCTATGATCCGCATTATCATTTTCAGCTGGCGATTGATGCGGGCTTGTCAGCCTATGCCGCGCCTTTGGGGATGATTGAGGCGGGGGCGGGGACGTTTGCGGGGCAGATTCCGACGATTTTGAAGCTGAATTCTTCCAACAGCTGGGCGACGGCTGTGGATCAGGCGGTGACGGGCAGCGTGGATGATGCGCTGCGGCTGGGGTGTTCGGCGATTGGGTTTACGATTTATCCCGGCTCTGATGATGTGTTTGGGATGATGGAGGAAATCCGGAAGCTTTCTGCGGAAGCCAAGTCTGTGGGGATTGCGACGGTGCTTTGGAGCTATCCGCGGGGCGGGGCGTTGCCGAAGTCTGGCGAACTGGCATTGGATGTGGGGGCGTATGCGGCGCATATGGCGGCTTTGACGGGCGCGCATATTATCAAGGTGAAGCTGCCGGGGGCGCATATTGAGCAGAAGGACGCGATTAAGAGCTATGAGGGCGGCGATTGGTCTACCCAGGCTAAGCGCGTGGCGCATGTGAAGCAGGCGTGTTTTGCCGGGCGGCGGATTGTGGTGTTTTCTGGCGGGGCGACCAAGGGCGTGGACGCGGTGTATCAGGATGCGCGCGATATTCGGGATGGCGGCGGCAATGGCTCGATTATTGGGCGCAATACGTTTCAGCGGCCCCGGGCGGATGCGTTGGCGATGCTGGACCGGATAATTAATATCTATCTGGGCGCGGAATGAGCGGGGAGCCGATTCCGCTGCCTGACGATTTTGCGGGCCGGTTTGAGCAGGGGTTTCGCCCCGCGTGTCAGCTTTATGTGGTGTCTCCGCCGGCCATTGTGGTGGCGGACTTTGTGGAGGCGGCGAAAGCGGCTTTTGACGGGGGGCCGGTGGCGGCGTTTCAGCTGCGGCTGAAGGATGTTTCGGACGATTTTGTGCTGCGGGCTTGTGAGGCGTTGCTGCCGGTATGTGCTGAGGCCGATGTGGCATTTTTGCTGAATGACCGGGCTGATCTGGCGGCCAAGGCGGGCGTGGACGGGGTGCATTTGGGCCAGTCTGATGGCGGGGTTGCTGAGGCGCGGCTGCTTTTGGGGCCGAATAAGACCATTGGGCGGACCTGCCATGACAGCCGGCATCTGGCGATGGAAGCGGGGGAGCAGGGCGCGGATTATGCGGCGTTTGGGGCGTTTTATGAGACGACGACCAAGCCTAGTGATTATCGACCGGCGCCGGCAATTTTGGGGTGGTGGACGACGCTTTCGCAGATTCCCTGTGTGGCGATTGGGGGAATTTTTGCGGAAAATGCGGCGCCTTTGGTGGCGGCGGGGGCGGATTTTATCGCTGTCGTTCGCGCGGTTTGGGACCATGCGGGCGGGCCGGGGGCCGGGGTGGCGGCTTTTGGGGACGTTTTGAAGACGCCTCGCGGGTAAAGGTTATTCTTTAGGCGCTGTGGGGGCTTTTGCAGGCGACGTGTCTGCCATGGCGCGGCGGTATAGCACCATGCCGACGACGGTGAGGGGCACGGCCATGATGAGGCCCAGCGCGCCGAAGAGAAGGCCGAAACCGATGAGGCTGAAGATGGTGAGGGCGGGCGGCAGATCAGCGAGTTTGCCTTGGGCCAAGGGGCTTACGATATTGCCTTGGAGCTGCTGGACGACGACCAGAACAATGATGGTGAAGATGCCAGTTTCCGGGCTGATGGAAAAGCCGATGAGGATGGCGGGCAGTGACACCAGAATGACGCCGAGATAGGGCACGAATTCACACAGGCCCGCGACAAAACCAATGGCGATGGCGGACGGCAAGCCGACCAGCCAGAGGCCGAACGCGGTGGCGACAGCGACAAAGGCCATGCCGACGGCCTGGGCTTTTAACCAATAGCCAAGGGCTTTGTGGATGGCTTCGAGTGTGGATTCGACATGGGTGCCGCCGAGCTTTTTTAGGGCATTTTTGAGGCCGCCGAGATAAAGATCTGGCTGGGCGGCGAGATAGATGCCGGCGACGAGGATGATGACGAATTGGGAAACGCCGGAGCCGAGATTGGCGAGGCTGGTTTGGGCGATGTTTACCAGCGTGCTGACGTTGGGGGCGTAATCATTTATGGCATCGTTAATCTGCCGGCCTTCGGATGAACTGAGCAGCCAGGCTTGTAGATCCCGGATAGAGGCGGGGAGTTGCTTGGCGAGCAGGCTGAACTGATCAAACATCAAGCTGCCAAACAGGCCGAAAATTGCGAAGATGCTGACGAGCGGCAGGATTACCGCAAGGCCGAGCGCTACTGGGAAAGGCAGGCGTAACTTTTGTTTGAGGAGCATGGCAAGGCCATGAAACATTTGCGCCGATAGAATGCCGGCGAAGAGCAGCAGCAGCAGATGCTGCAATTGCCAGGTGGCGATGGCGAGACCGATGCCGGCCATCACGATCATGGTAGTTCGTAAGGTGGCGGCGGGGTCGCGGGGTTGCATATTTTTGTTTAGCTTGTTTGAGCAGGACCTGACAATTGGGATAGTGTGAAGGGTTTTGGAGTTGTGATGAAAATTCAGGCGGCGGTTTTACGGCAGAGTGGGGATCAGGCGCGGCCTTATGGGCAGAGTGCGCCGCTTGAGGTGGTGGCTTTGGAGCTGGCGGCGCCGCGGGCGGGGGAGCTTTTGGTGCGGATTGAGGCGGCGGGGCTTTGTCATTCCGATTTGTCGGTGATCAACGGGGACAGACCGCGGCCGATGCCGATGGCGCTGGGGCATGAGGCGGCGGCGACTGTGATGGCGCTTGGGGATGCTGATGATGCCGAGTTTGCGGTAGGGGACCGGGTGGTTTTGGTGTTTTTGCCCTCATGCGGCGACTGTGTGGCGTGCCTTTCTGGCGAGGGGTATTTGTGCGCGGTGGCGGCGGCTGCGAACGGCGAGGGGCGGCTGATGCGCGGCGGGCGGCGGCTTTCTGAAGGCGGCTGCGAGGTGCATCATCATTTGGGGGTTTCGGCGTTTGCGTCTCATGCTGTGATCGACCGCCGGTCTGCGGTGAAGGTGGACGGGGATATTCCGGCTGAGATTGCGGCGTTGTTTGGCTGTGCGGTTTTGACGGGCGTGGGGGCGGTGATGAACTCGGCTCAGGTGCGGCCGGGCGAATCTGTGTTGGTTTATGGGTTGGGCGGCGTGGGGCTGGCGGCTTTGCTGGGGGCTTTGGCGAGCGGGGCGCAGCCGGTTATGGCGGTGGATCCTTCGGCCCAAAAGCGAGCGCTCGCTTTGGAATTGGGGGCGGCGGCGGTGTTTGCGCCGGAAGAGTTTTCGGGTGAGCTGTCTGGTTTTAGGCCGGATGTGGTGATTGAGACAGTGGGGAAAGCGGCGGTTTTGGCGGAAGCCTATGCGGCGGCGCGTCGGGGGGGGCGGATTGTGACGGTGGGGCTGCCTAATCCGGCGGCGCGGCTGGAGATTTCGGCGCTTTCATTGGTGGCGGACGGGAAGACCCTGATGGGGAGTTATATGGGGGCTTCGGTACCGCGGCGGGATATTCCGCGTTATGTGTCGCTGTGGCGGGCGGGGCGACTGCCGGTGGAGCGGCTTTTGACATCTGTGAGCCCGCTCAAGGATGTGAATATGCTGTTGGACAAGTTGGCGGACGGGGAGGCTATTCGGCAGATAATGGTGCCTTGAGAGGGTTAAGCGCGGGCCATTGGCTTTGGTGGAGGACATCGGCCAGCGTTTGCTGATCCAGCACGTCAAGGAACGCTGCCATGGCGCTTGCTAGCACCGGGGTGAGGCCGCAGCCGACCTGGAACGCGCAATGGGCGCAGTCTGCGGCTTGCATATCTGGCTCGGTGAGGCGCACGACGTCGCCTAGGCGGATGCTCTCTGGGGGGCGGCCCAGGGTGAGGCCGCCGCCGCGTCCCCTTGTTGTGCTGAGATAGCCGTGTCTGGCTAGGTTGTTGACGACTTTCATGGCGTGGTTTTTTGAGATGCCATGGGTTTGGGCGACATCTACGATGGAAAAGCGGCGCGCGGGGGTGGCGGCGGCTTGCAGGAGGATTCGCAGGGCGTAATCGGTGTGGAGGGTCAGGCGCATTGATAGTCTCCTGAATTATTTATTTTTTGCACTGTTTACATCTTTTCCGGCAGAAGATAGATGCATTTGAATTGCATCATATGGAGACCGTTCATGAACGCTACTATGTCCGCCCAAAGCATTGCTATTGTGAAGGCGACCGCGCCTGCGGTTCAGGAGCATGGGGTGGCGATTACCACGCGCATGTATGAGCGGCTGTTTGTGGATGCCGAGATCAAGAAGATGTTTGATATGGCGGCGCAGGAGAATGGCGAGCAGCCTAAGCGGCTGGCCAAGGCAATTATTGCGTATGCGCAGAATATTGACAAGCTGCAGAACCTCTCTGGGCCGGTGAAGCGGATGGCGACGCGGCATTTTGAGTGCGGCGTGAAGGCGGAGCATTATCCTTATGTGGCCAATGCGCTCTTGCCAGCGATTAAGGATGTGCTGGGCGATGCGGCGAGCGAAGAGGTTTTGGGAGCCTGGGGCGAGGCTTATTGGGTGTTGGCGGATATTTTGATTGAAGCGGAAAATGCGCTTTATGCTGATGCGGCCTGATGGCGGCACCTGAACCCTATAGCAAGACGCCGGTTTATGATGCGGACAGCCTGCCTGAGGCTATTCGTAATGCGCATAATACCAAGGCGGGGGTTTGGGGGCTGCTGCGGGTGATTTCCGGCGAGGTGCGGCTGGTGTTTCATGAGCCGCGGGTTGAGCATCTGGTTAAAATTGGGTCTCCTGCGGTGATTCCACCGCAGGAGGTTCATCATGTTGAGATACTCGGGCTTATGCAGATGCAGGTCGAGTTTTATCGTGAGCCGCCGCTTGGTTGATAAGAGCGCTTCCCGACCAATTTGTATTACCGTCATCGCGCTTCGCGCGCCCGCTACGCGGCGGGCCGCTTTTGCCCTCAGGCCGCGTTGCTCGTCGGTTACGATGCGAAGAGCATCGCGCCCTCCTTGCGCCTTGCATGAAGGCAAAATCGGCTCCGTGCCGATGATCCAACTTGATCGAAAAGCGCTCTAGCCGACTTTGATGAGGACTTTGCCGACGTGGCTGCCGGTGCGCAGATAGGCGTAGGCGGCGGGGGCTTCATCGAAGCTGAAGGTTTTGTCGATGACTGGTTCCAGCTTGTTGGCGGCGACGGCGGCAACAAGACGCGTGAGCATGGCGCGGCTGCCTTCGGCGATGCCTTTTAGGGTGATGTTCTTGCCGATGATGGCGCCGTAATTGGGCAGGCCCTGCGGGGCGTGGCCGGCGAGGAAGCCGATGATGACGATGCGCGCGTTAGGGGCGGCGGCGTTTATCGAGGCGGCGAGCGTGGATTGGCCGCCGGTTTCAAGGATTATGTCAGCGCCTGCGCCGTGTTTTTGGAGCTCGGCGGCCCAATCTGGGGTGGTGTTGTAGTTGATGGTGATATCTGCGCCGAGTTTTTTGGCCAGCGCTAGTTTTTCGTCGCTGGACGAGGTGATGGCGACGCGGGCGCCGTGCATTTTGGCGATTTGTAGCGCGAAGATGGAGACGCCGCCGGTGCCGAGGGCCAGCACGAGATCACCGGCTTTGATCTGGCCGACTTCTACGACGGCGTGCCACGCGGTGAGGGCCGACGAGGCCAGCGGCGCGGCTTGGCTGTTTGAGACATTGGCGGGGAGTTTTACCAGCGAGGCGGCGGGGACTTTGACCTTTTCGGCGAGCCAGCCATCATGGGTGATGCCGACATCATGGCCGAAGGCGGCGGGCGAGAAGGCACCGTCCAGCCAGGTGGCGAAATGCGGGGCGACAACACGGTCCCCGATGGCGAGGGTTTTTACGCCCTCGCCTAGGGCGATGACTTCGCCGACGCCTTCTGAGACCGGGATACGGTCTTCGGGTTTTTTGGGACCATAAGTGCCTTCAAGGACGTTCATATCCCGGTGATTGAGACAGACCTCAAGAACTTTGAGCACCACTTCGCCGGGGCCGGGGGCGGGCTCCGGGCGGGTGGCGGTGCGGAGGCTGGCGAGGCCTGTCTGGGGGCCGATCTCATAGGCTTTCATGGGGTATACTTTCAGTTTTGAACGTTAGTTTTTTGGGGGCGTGTGGTCGTTGAAATTTTCCCAGTCTTTGGTGACGTAGATTTCATCGATCAGGGTGCGTTGGAAGCAGATGCCGTTTCGGAACCATTGCCAAGTGCGGGCGCGGTTTTGGCGGTCGTCTGAGTTTTGGATCATTTCGTAGAGATACATGTCTGGATCGGATTTGCGGGTCCAGTTCAGGCAGGTGCTGCGGCTGAAATCATCGGGGAGCATTTGCGCGGCCCAGCCTTTGATGAGGTCATTATCCCACCATACCCGGCCATCTTTGTAGATGGCGGGGAATTCGCGGATTTCGTGGCGGCCATCTTCCCAGAAATAATGGTTGGTCTGATAATAATGGTCGACGCCGTCTTCATTGACGAGGCGGCAGATCAGGCGGGAGCGGTGTTGGTCCGTAAGCAGCCCGGTTTTGGCGTCATAATAGCGGTACCAGCCTTCCCAGACGCCGATGTTATCGACGAGCAGCGGCATGGCTTCGCGCACGCCAGGCTGGTTTTTGCCGGCTTTGTTGGAGGCTTCTAGCTCTTTCATTGTTGTCATTTAGGGGGCTCCTGCCAGAGGTTTTTTGGGGGGGTGGGGGCGAGGTGGACGATGACCTTGCCGATGGATTGTCCAGACAATAGCCGGTCGATGGCGCCGTATATGCCTTCTAGGCCGGTGAATGTCATCTCATCAAAGACGATTTTTAGCCGGCCAGCGGCATAATGGGCGAAAAGTTTGTCGCGGGCGTCTGCCCAGAGGTGTCCGAGAAGGCCGTTCATAAAGCCTCGGATGGAGACGCCTTTATAGTAGATGGCGTGGGTTATCCTTGGCCCGGTGATGATTTCGGGCTGGCCGTCCATGTCTGTGGCGGCGCCGGCGACGACGAGGCGGCCGTGTTGGGCCATGTTGGCGAGGAAGGCATCGAAGACGGCGCCGGACACGGTGTCTATGGCGATGTTGAGGCCCCCGGGGTATTCGGCGGCGAGGACGGCGGCGACGTCTTCGGTTTTGTAATTTATGACCCGGTCTGCGCCGAGGCTTTTGACAAGATTGGCTTTTTTGCCGCCGCTGGTGACGGCGATGACGTGGCAACCGTTTAGCTTGGCGAGCTGGACGATGAGATGGCCGAGGCCGCCGGCGGCTGCTGAGATGGCGACCACGTCTCCGGGCTTGGCTTCGCCCATATATTCGAGCGCGAGGAGGGCGGAGACGCCGGTGGAGGATAGGGCCAGATAATCGGGCGTAGCGGCGGGGACGGGGGCGAAGTCTGTCGCCGGGCCGGTGTTTGTTTCGCGGTAGCCGCCGCGAAAGCGCATGGTGGTGACGGCATCGCCGATTTTGAAGCTGGTGACGTCTTTGCCGACGGCTTCGACGACGCCGAGCGCTTCTACGCCGGTGAGGGTGGGGAGGTTTACTTTGACATAATCGACGGCGTTTTTGGTGATTTGCGTGTCGAAGATGGCGTTGATTCCGCAGCAGATGTTGCGGACGCGGATTTCATGGGCGGCCGGCGGGGTGTCCGGCAGGGTGATTATTTTGGTGCCTTCGCGGAAGGAGCCGGCGAAGCTTTGTAGCTGGATGGCGCGATAGCTCATGTGGGGAAGCCGAGGCCTCCGGGGTTGAGCTGGTTTTTAGGGTCTGTGAAGGCTTTGAGATGGTCGAGCAGGGCCTTGGAGGTTTCGTCACGGCTTTGGCGATAGGGATAGGAGCGGCCGATTTGGAAATGGCCGCAGCCACGCTGGAAGCCGATATCGGCGACGGCTTTGCGGGCGCGGGCGACGATTTGGGTGGCGGCTTCATTGGGAGGGAGTTTGGGCAGGCGAGCGAGGTGGCTCGCCTCGACCATAGAGGCGTGGACCGGGCGGTAGCCGTGGGGCCAGAAGAAGACCGGCTCGATGATGACGGCGTTGGTGGAGAGCGAGGAGAAGAGATAGCCGGTGGTGATGCCGTGCGCGTCAAACTCTGCGGCCATGCTGGCGAACAGGGCCTGGATTTCATCAAAGATGCCGGGGGCGGCGCTGAGCGGGGCGACGACATGGACGGGGGCCCAGCTTTCGCCTTGCGGGCCGAGCATGGAATTGGGGGGCGGGAAGGGCATCGCGCGGATGATGCGGGCGATGCTGTTTTCGATTTCATGGCCGCCGAAGCGCTTGGCGATGTCTTTGGCAGCGGCGATATCATGGGCGACGGCGGCGGCGGCGCGGCCTTCGGCCATGACATGCAGGGGATAGTCGGTGGGCTCTATGAAGTCACGCCCCCCGAGCGCGACTTTGGCGGCGGCCATCAGGCCTTTGCCAAGGGATTTTTCTTTGGCGATGACGGCGCCGAGGGTTTTGACATCGCTGGCCAGTGACATTCGTTTCATGCGGACTTTGGTGAGGCCGGGATCGAAGCCGCAGATTTCGGACGCGATGCCGGCGCGGGCCATTTCGGCCATGGCGCTGACAAGGGCGGCGCCGGTGGGGAAGGAGAAGGAGGCATAATCTTCGTGCGCGGGCTGGCGCATGAGGCGGAGGGTAATTTCCGCTTTAAGGCCCAGCGTGCCGCAATCGCCGCAGAATAGCCCGGCGAGATCGGGGCCGAAGTGGCGATAAAAGGGGTGGTTGCCATCTTGGCCGCGCGCGCCGGTGCGCAGGATCTGGCCGTCTGCGAGGATGATGGTGAGGGCGATGACGCTTTCGCTGGAGGTGCCGTGGTGGCCGGCGCCGAACATGGCGTTTAGCTGCGAGACGCCGGCACCGATGGTGCTGTAAATGCCTGACATCGGGCCCCAGAACGGGGTGCGCAGGCCTTTTTCGGCGAGCGCGTTGTTGAGCTGGAGCCAGGTGACGCCGGCTTCTACAGTGACGGTCATGTCCTCGGGGTTGATGCCTAGGATGCGGTTCATTTTTGTGGTGTCCAGGGACAGGCTGGTTTCGGTGCTGGGGATATAGCCTTTGGTGTAGCTCATGCCCGCGCCGCGGGGGGCGAGGGCGATGCCATGGCGGTGCGCGGCGGCGGCGATGGCGGCGAGTTGCTCGGTGTTGTGCGGGACGGCGATCATGCTCACGGTGTGCGGGCTGGCTTCGAAGACGTCTTCACTGAAGAGTTTTCGGCTGGGGAGGTCGGTTTTTAGTTGGTCTTTGCCGAGGACCTTTAGCAGGTCGGCTTCTAGGGCTTCGAGAGCGGTGGGGGGGGTGAGGGTGGTGCTGGCCATAATGTGTATGTGTCCTGCGGGGCGGAGGGATGCAAGCCCGTATGGGGGGTGTGGCGATGGTGAAGGCGATTACTGAGTGATTTACTCACTTATGTTTACGCGAAAAATTGATTTTCCAGATGGAGCGGTCGGGCGCATTGTGGAGGGGTTGGAAAGTTTAACACTTATCGGGAGTGAAGATATGCGCATGGTTTCGATTTCTATGATGGCTTTGGCAGCGGCTTTGGTAGCGATGCCGGCGGGCGCTGAGGAGGCGAAGAATACGCCGCCGTTAGTGGCGAACATGGACAATCGCTCGGCGCAATTTTGGTGGCCGGAGCGGCTGGATTTGGCACCGCTGCGGCAGAATGGGGCTGAGTCCAATCCGATGGGGGATGGCTTTGATTATGCGGCGGCGTTTTCGGCGCTCGATCTGGCGGCGGTGAAGGCCGATATTGAGAAGGTGATGACAACCTCGCAGGCGTGGTGGCCAGCGGATTATGGGCATTATGGGCCGTTTTTCATTCGGATGGCCTGGCATAGTGCGGGCACCTATCGGATTGCCGATGGGCGCGGCGGCGCGGGCGGCGGGCAGCAGCGGTTTGAGCCGCTTAACAGCTGGCCGGACAATGCCAATCTGGACAAGGCGCGGCGGCTTTTATGGCCGGTGAAGCAGAAATATGGGCGGGCGCTGTCTTGGGCGGATTTGATGGTGCTGACGGGTAATGTCGCGCTGGAATCGATGGGCTTCAAGACCTTTGGGTTTGGCGGTGGGCGCACCGATGATTGGGAAGCCGATATTGTGTTTTGGGGGCCTGAATCCAAGTTTTTGGATGACAAGCGCTATAGCGGCAAGCGCGACCTTTCAAACCCGCTGGCGGCGGTGCAGATGGGGCTGATTTATGTGAATCCGGAAGGGCCGAACGGCAAGCCGGACCCGCTGGCGGCGGCGGCAGACATTCGCGAGACCTTTGGGCGGATGGCGATGAATGATGAGGAGACGGTGGCGCTGATTGCTGGCGGCCATACGTTTGGCAAGGCGCATGGGGCGAAGAAGCCTGAGGGCTGTGTGGGCGCGGAGCCGGCGGCTGCGGGGATTGAAGCGCAGGGGCTGGGCTGGCAGAATTCGTGCGGCACCGGTGTGGGGGCGGATACGGTGACGTCTGGGCTGGAGGGGGCATGGTCTGCCAATCCGATTGCTTGGACCAGCCAGTATTTGGATAACTTATTTGGTAATGAGTGGGTTATGAGCAAGAGCCCGGCAGGGGCTGTGCAATGGGTGCCGAAGAACTCTGCGACGATGCAGATTGTGCCGGACGCGCATATTGCCGGAAAGAGCCATGCGCCGATCATGTTCACCACGGATATCGCGATGAAAATGGACCCTAGTTATCGGAAGATTTCGATGAGCTTTCAGAAGGATCCGGAGCTTTTTGCGCTGGCATTCTCCAAGGCTTGGTTTAAGCTGACGCACCGGGATATGGGGCCTAAGGCGCGCTATATTGGGGCGGAAGTGCCGGCTGAGGCGTTGATTTGGCAGGACCCTTTGCCGGCCGTGAATTATGCGCTGGTGGATGCGGGCGATGTGGCGGATTTGAAGGCGCGCGTGTTGGCGTCTGGCGTGGCGGGTCCGGCGCTGGTGCGGACGGCTTGGGCTTCTGCGGCGAGTTTTCGGGGCACTGACCGGCGGGGCGGGGCCAATGGCGCGCGGCTGCGGCTGAACCCGCAAAAGGACTGGGCGGTGAATGATCCGGCTGAAATTGCCAAGGTGTTGGCGGTTTTGGAAGGCATCCAGAAGGACTTTAACAAGACGGCCACGGGCGGCAAGAAGATCTCTATGGCTGATCTGATTGTGCTGGCGGGTGGCGCGGCTATTGAGGCGGCGGCGAAGAAGGCTGGGCATGAGGTGAGCGTGCCGTTTGAGGCCGGGCGGACGGATGCGAGCCAGGCGCAGACGGATGCGGCGTCTTTTGCGGCGTTGGAGCCGACGGCCGATGCGTTCCGTAATTATTATGCGGCGGGCAATAGGCTTTCACCGGCGGAAATGCTGGTGGAACGGGCGAATATGCTGACGCTGACCGTGCCGGAAATGACCGTGCTTTTGGGCGGGATGCGGGCGCTGGGGGCGACTAGTGGCGGCACTAGCAACGGCGTGCTTACCGATGCGCCGGGGGCGCTAACCAACGACTTTTTCGTGAATTTGCTCGATATGTCTACCAAGTGGAGCAAGGGCTCTACTGAGGGGCTTTATGAGGGCGTGGACCGGGAGACCGGGGCGAAGAAGTGGACGGCGACGCCGGTTGATCTGATCTTTGGGTCGCATTCTGAGCTGCGCGCGGTGGCGGAGGTTTATGCGGCTGATGATGCGGATGCGAAGTTTGCCGATGACTTTGTGAAGGCCTGGGCCAAGGTGATGATGCTCGACCGCGCCAAGGGCTGAGTTTGGGTTATTGAGGCGGTGCCGGAGTCGCTTTTGTAGCGGGGGGCACCGCCTCTTTTTTTGTGTGTTTGGAGAGCGTTACCGTGGCGGCGACGTCCATGACGACGTTGCCGGCGGTGCGGATGAGATCGGGGATCATTTCTACCGCGACGAGAAGGGCGAGGGGTTCCAGGGGGACGCCCATGGTGAGGGCGATGGGGGTTATGGAGGTGAGGAAGCTGATTTGGCCGGGCAGGCTGACGCTGCTCATGGTGGTGATGGCGGCGACGACGACGCCCGCTATCAGAAAGGGGGGGGTGATGGGGGTGCCGAGCCAGTGCGCGACGTAGAGGACGACGGCGAGGTTCATGGCGGGGCTGGTGACGCGGAAGATGGCGACAGCCATGGGGAGGGTTACGCTGGCGGTTTTTGGGGCCACGCCGAGGTCTTCGCTGGCTTTTAGCATGGCGGGGAGGGAGGCTAGCGAGGATTGGGTGCTGAGCGCGACCGCGATGGGCGCGGCGGTGGCGCGGAAGAAGGCGGCTGGTTTGGCGCCGCCGGCGAAGATGGCCAGCGGATAGGCGAGCGCCCAGATGAGCAGGCCCGCCGACGAGACAATGAGGATGTAATGGCCGAGCGCGCCGATGGCTGAGGTGCCTACGGTGGCGCCGAGGTTGAAGGCGAGGGCGAGGACGCCCAAGGGGGCGAGCCAGAGGATCCAGCCGATGATGATGAGCATGGCGTCGGCGACGGCTGTGAAGAAGTTTATGATGATGGTGCTGCGGTCTTCGGGCAGGCGGGTGAGGGCGACGGCGAACAGGCTGGTGAACAGGATGAGCGGGAGGAGCTGATCCTGGGCCGCGGCGGCGATGGGGTTTGTGGGGATGATGGAGCGTAGGAAGCTGGCGATATCGGGGGTGGCGGTGGCGGGCTGGGGGGCGGCGGCGAGGGCGTTTTTGAGGAGCGCGCCGGTTTCGGCGGAGAGCGGCCAGAGGCTGAGCAGGCCGGGGATGAGGAAGGCAGCGATGATGGTGGCGATCCAGAGCAGCGCTATGAAGAGCAGGACTGCGTGGAGGGCGAGCTTGCTGCCTTGGGCGCTTTTGGCGGTGCCGGCGATGCCGACGACTAGAAGCGCCATGACCAAAGGGATGATGGTCATTTTTAGGGCGTCTAACCAGAGGCCGCCGACAAGCGTGGCGAGGCTTTGGGCGGAGGTTAATGTGTCTCCGGGATAAGTGGCGGCGAGGGTGCCTAGCGTTATGCCGAGGATGAGCCCGCTCATTATGCGCCAGCCTTGCGGCATTTATTCTGTCCCCTGTTGGTGCGGGGGTGTTTGGCATGGGGGGGCTTGGTTCACAAGCTTGGGTTGGTGCGCCAGCCGCCGCCGAGCGCGCGGAACAGGGTGACTTCGGCTTGGGCGCGGGCGAGGTCTGACTGGGCCAGCGCGAGGGCGGCGAGTTTTCGTGTGCGTTCGGCGTCTAGCTGGAGGAAATAGGGCGCGTCTCCGAGGTTTACGCGGGCGGCGGCGCGGCGGGCGGAGAGATCGGCTTCTTTAACGGCTTCGGTGAGGTGCCCGTTGCGGCGGCTTTCGGCATCTAGCGCGGCGAGGGCGGTTTCTACTTCTCGTAAGCTGCGTAGGATGGTGGCGTCCCAATTGGCCAGCGCCGCTTGTTCTGCGGCGCGGGCTTGGGCGAGGCGGGCGCGGGCCGGGAGCTGGTTGGGGAAGCTCCAGCTTATAAGCGGCGAGGCGGTGGCGGCGAAACCGCCGGAGAGCAGGCCTAGGGCGCCGCCCAGCGTTATTCGGGGGTAAAAGTCTGCGGTGGCGACGCCGATGCGGGCTGTGGCGGCGGCGAGGCGGCGTTCGGATTCGCGGATATCGGGGCGGCGGAGGAGTAGGGCTTGGGCGTCGCCTGCGGGGATGGTGTTTGTGAGGCTGGGGGGATGTGTGCAGGTGATGGCCATGTGGGCGGCGTCTGACGGGGGGCGGCCTTGGAGGGCGGCGAGGCGGTAACGGGCGTTGGCCTCGGCGGCGGCGAAGGGGGCCAGGGTGGCGCGGGCGGCGGCGACGAGATTCGCGGCTTGGGAGACTTCCAAGGGCGAGACGTCGCCGGCGTTATATTGGTCGGTGATGAGGGCGGCGGAGCGGGCGAGGAGGGCGATTTGTTCGGTGGCGACGATTTGGGCTTGGGTGGCCCCGCAGAGATCGACATAGGCCGCTACCGTGTCAGCGGCGACGGCGACGCGCAGGCCATCCAGGGCGGCGGCCTGAGCTTCGGCGTCGGCTTTAGCGGCGGTGGCGGCGGCGCGGAGGCGGCCGAACAGGTCTATGTCCCAGCTGGCGGTGAGGGCAAGGTCGTAATCTGTCGTGAGGACGTTGCCTGACGCGCTGGGCTGGGCGGCGGGGTTATCGATGCCGGCGGCGCTTTCCACGGTGGTTTGGGGGAGGCGGGCGGCGCGGGCGCCGGCCAGCGCAGCGCGGGCGCTGGTGAGGTTGGCGTAGGCGATTTTCAGGTCGAGATTGGCGGTGAGGCTGGCGGTTACGAGGGCGTTTAGGGTGGGGTCATCGTAGAGCTGCCACCAGTTTTCGGGGACGGGGGTTAGGCTGGCTTTGGGATTGGCGGTGAAGGCGGCGCTGGGGGTTAGGGGGGTGTGAGGGGGCGTATTGGGCGCGGTGATGCAGCCTGCGAGAGCGAGGAGGGGGAGGAGTTTTTTCATGCGGGGACCGGGGTGGCTTTTGGCTCGGGTTCGTTGCCGAAGCAGAGATAGAGGGCGGGCATGAGGAACAGGTTCAGGAGGGTGGAGGAGATGAGGCCGCCTAGGATGACAATGGCCATGGGGTGTTCGATTTCATGGCCGGGGGCGTCACCGGCGATGACGAGGGGGAGGAGGGCGAGGCCTGCGCATAGTGCGGTCATGAGGATGGGGATGAGGCGTTCGCTGGCACCTTGCAGGACGAGATCGGGGCCGAAGGGGAGGTGCTCTTCTTTTTGGAGATGGGCGTAGTGCGAGAGGAGCATGATGCCGTTTCTGGCTGCAATGCCGATGACGGTGACGAAACCAACGAGCGAGCCGAGCGAGAGGACGCCGCCGGTGAGGGCGACGGCTATGACGCCGCCGACGAGGGCGAAGGGGAGGCTGAGGCCGACGAGTGTGGTGATGGCTATAGAGCGGAAGACGACCCAGACGAGGAGCAGGATGCCGATGAGACAGAGCAGGCCTGTGGTCCAGAGGTTTTGGCGGGATTCCTTGAGGGCGGCGTATTCACCGAGGACTTTGGGGAAATAGCCGGTTTTGAAGGCGACGTTGCCGACTTCGGCTTCTACGGCGCGGGCGACGCTTCCCAGGTCTGAGCCGGCGACGTTTAAGGTGACATCGATGCGGCGCTGGCCGTTTTCGCGTTTTACTTCGTTGGGGGCGGGGACGATGCGGACATCGGCGACATCGCGCAGGCGGACGGGGGCGCCGGTGGGGGCCTGGATCATCAGGTCGCGCAGGGCCTGGGGGGTGTCTCGGAGGGTTGGTTCGCCCCAGAGGGTGACGTCAAAGGCTTTTTGATCGAGGTAAATTTCGCCTAGTTTTTCAGCCGCTACGAGGGTCTGGGCCTGGCGGCGGACTTCGCCGGCGGTGAGGCCGAAGGTGGCGAGATCGGCCGGGCGGGGGTGGATTTCGATTTGGGGGACGAGGACTTGCTGCTCAACTTTGAGGTCGGCGACGCCGGGGATGCTGGCGACGCGGGTGCGGACGCGTTCGGCGGCCTCGCGGAGTTCTTGCTGGTCGGGGCCGAAGATGCGGACGACGATGGTGGCGCCGGCGCCGGAGAGGACTTCCTTGATGCGTTCGCGAAGGTAGGTGAGGACGTCCCGGTAGAGGCCGGGGTAGCCGTCTATGACCTCTTTGATGCGGGCGACGCTGGCATCGTAATCTACGTTTTCATCGAGGCTGATCCAAAGCTCGGTGAAGTTGGGGCCGACGACTTCATCGGCGGCTTCGGCGCGGCCGATATGGGCGCCGAAATTGCGGACGCCGGGGATGGCGCGGAGCTCTTTGGAGGCGCGGATGGTGATGCGGTCCATGGCTTCGATGGAGGTGCCGGGTTTTTCGACGAAGTGCATGAGGAAGTCGGTTTCGCGGAAATCGGGGAGGAATTGGTCTTTGAAATTGGTGTAGCCGATGGCGGAGATGAGCAGGCCGGCGGCGATGATGACCATGGCGAGGGTGGGGCGGTTTATGAGGCTTGGGAGGGCGCGAGTGTATCGGCGCTTGAGGCTGGCGGCGAGTTTGGTGTCGCCTTCGGAGGCGGTGGGGGCGTTTGGAAGGAGCATCAGGCAGAGCGCGGGGGTAACGATGAGGGCTACGAGCAGCGAGGCGGCGATGGCCAGCACATAGGCGATGGCGAGCGGCTGGAAGAAGGTGCCGGCGACGCCGCCGAGGAAGAAGATGGGGAGGAACACCAGCATGACGATGAGCGAGGCGAAGACGACGGCGGTGCGGACTTCCAGGGACGCAGCGAGGACGACATTGAAAGCGGTTTCGGGGTTGCCGGCTTCTCGGTTTAGTTTGAGACGGCGGGCGATGTTTTCAACGTCGATAATCGCATCATCGACGACTTCGCCGAGCGCTATGACGAGGCCGGCGATGACCATGGTGTTGATGGTCATGCTGCTCCAGAGCAGGACGAGGCCTGCGGCGAGGAGCGAGAGCGGGATGGCGGTAAGGCTGATGAGGGCTTGGCGCCAATCGCGGGTGAAGATGAATAGGACGGCGGCCACCAGTAGACAACCGATCATCAGGGCGCGGGAGAGATTGTCTATCGAGCGTTCGATGAAGGTGGCGGGGCGGAAGATGGTGCTGTCTATTTTTACGTCTTTGAGTCCGGGGCTGAGCTCGGCGATGGCGGCTTCAACGTCCCGGGTGAGTTGTAGCGTGTTACCGGTGGGTTGTTTTTCGACGATCAGCATCAGGCCGGGGCCATCATCAATGATGGCGTTGCCGATGGGGGCGGCGAAGCCATCTACGACGCGGGCGACATCGCCGATGCGGATGGCGACTTCGCCGGATTGCTTGACGATGGCCTGCGCGAGGTCTGCGGCGGACTGGACGGCGACGGATTGACGGACCGGGAAGCGTTGGTTGGGCGTGTCTACGAAGCCGCCGCCGCCGACGAGGACGGCGTCTGTGGTGGCGGTGCGTAGTTCGGCGAGGGTGACGCCGGCGGCGCGGAGACGGTCTGGATCTGCCAGCACTTGTAGTTGGCGATCGCGCAGGCCCCAGACGGCGACATTGGCGACGCCGGGGACGGCCATGAGGCGGGGGCGGATGGTCCAGCGGGCGAGTTCTGAGAGCTGAACCTGATCGAGTTTTTGGGACGAGATGCCGATTTTCATGGCGCGGCTGGTGGAGGAGAGCGGCGGGAGCATCACCGGCGCGCGGGCGGCGGCGGGGAGGCGGGCCTGGACCTGACCGACACGCTCCTGCACGAGCTGGCGGGCGCGGATGACATCTGTGCCGCGTTTGAACAGGATGGTGACCGACGAGAGGCCGAGGACGGATTTTGAGCGCACGGTGGTGAGATCGGGGACGCCGGCGACGGCGATTTCCAGCGGCACGGTGATGAGGCTTTCGACTTCCTCGGTGGAGAGGCCGGGGGCTTCGGTTTGGACTTCTACGATGGGGGGAGCGAATTCTGGGAAGACATCTAACGGGATGTTGCCCGACGCTCGCAGGCCCAGCACGACGAGGAGCGCGGCCATGGCCAGCACGAGGATGCGCTGGGTGAGGGCAGTGCGAACCAGCCAGGTGAGCATTAGTGCGGGGTTCCGAATTCGGTGCCGAAGAGTTCGGCGGCGCCGTCTGTAACGATTTCGGCGTTTGAGCTTAGGCCCCTTGAGAGCAGGGCTTGGCCTTGGCTGACGCCGGCGACTTCTATGCGTTGGCGGACATAGGTGTTTGGGGCGGTTTTTTGATAGACCCATTCGCCGCCGTTAATGTCTCGGACGATGGCGGCTGTGGGGACGGCGAGGCCTTGGCTGGTGCCGGCAAGCGGGAGCGAGACGGCGACGCGCTGGCCGACGCGCCAGCGATACGAGGTGTTGGCGATTTTGTAGAAGAGATCGGTGGTGCCGGCGGCGGCGTTGGCGGAAGGCGGGGCGGGGACGGGGGCGGCGCTTACCGGGGCGGCGCCCTCGTCTGCCAGCGGGCGCACGAGGGCGGCGGCGTTTTTGCGAAGTAGCGGGATGTCTGAGCCGAATACCGGCACGCGCACCCAGAGCGCGGCTTGGCGGCCCATGGCGGCGACGCCGGGGCCTAGCAGGCGGCGCTGCTGCTGGGCGACATCGGCGGCGGCTTTTGCGGTGGCGAGCGCAGCATTGGCTTCATCTTGGGCGCGAACGCTGCCGGCTTCGGCTTGAACCAGCGCATTGGCGCGGTCACGCGCGATGACGGCGAGGCGGAGCAGGGCTTTGGTGCGGGCGACTTCACCGTCTGCGGCCGCCTGGGCGGTGCCGATTTGGGCGAGGTTGCTGGCGGAGCCGATGGGGATGCCGGCGGCACCTAGGGGGGCGACGATGATTTCACCGCTGGTTTGGCGGGTTTGGGCCATATTGCCTTGGCCGATGGTGACGGTTTTGATGCCAAGGCGTTGCTGGGCTTGCTCGGTTAGGGTGAGGCGGAGCAGCTCGGATTCGTGGGCGACGACTTCAGCGGTGGCGGGTGGTTTGGCGGGGGCTTTGGGCTCGTCGGTGCAGCTTGCCAAGGTTAACAGGGGCAAAGCGGCTGCGATGATGCCGGAAATTAAAATACGCATAAAATCTGGTTAGCGGCATTGATAATGATTTGCATAGGTATTTTTTAAATGACTATTTGACGCGGTTTGTGGCCCGGCTGCAGCCTAGCCGAACATCTTATGCGTGTTTGGCTGGTGATCCCTACGGGAATCGAACCCGTGTTTTCGCCGTGAAAGGGCGACGTCCTAGACCGCTAGACGAAGGGACCTGAGCGGAAGCGGTTGGCTAGAGGTAGGCGGGTCTGGCGTCAAGGGGTGTGTGTGCGAAACTTGTGATTTAGGGTCAGGACCTAGACGAAGGCGGCGTCTTCTATTTCTAGCTGGGCTTGGGGCGTGCTGCCCCAATCATCACGGGTGAGTTTGCCTGCAAGGTAAAAGGGGCGGCTGCCGGCGGCCATGAGCGCGGCGCCTAGCGGGGTTTCGGCTTGGCGGAAAGCGATGGCTTTTAGGCGCGCGCCGTCTGCGCCGGCGAGGATGATGCGGAGGTGGTTTTCGCCGACGATGCGGATATCTGCGGCGCGCCACGGGCCGGATGCGAGGCGGGGGGCGGGCCAGCCTTGGCCATAGGGGCCGGCGGCTTCCAGGGCTTCGTGGAGGCGGAGATCCAGGGCGCGGGGGGCTAGCACGGCGTCTATGGACAGGCGGCGGACGGCGGTGGCTTTGCCCACGTCGTTGGCGAGGCGTTCCGATAGGAAATTGGTGAGGTCTTCGATGCGGCTGGCTTCTACGGTGATGCCGGCGGCCATGGCGTGGCCGCCGCCGGCGATGAGCAGGCCGTGATCGGCGGCGGCGAGAATGGCGGCGCCGAGATCTACGCCGGCAAGGCTTCGGCCTGAGCCTTTGGCGATGCCGTCTTCACCGATGGAAATGACGAGCGCGGGGCGGTGCATGCGTTCTTTTACGCGGGCGGCGACGATGCCGATGACGCCGGGGTGCCAGCCGTGGCCGGCGACGACGGATATGGGGCCTTCAGGGGCGGCGCGGGCGATTTGCAGCGCGGCGTCGGTGACTTCGGCTTCGATGAGTTTTCGGTCCTGGTTATGTTGATCTAGCCTTAGGGCGATGTTTGTGGCTTCTTCGGGGTCTTCGGTGGTGAGCAGGCGGACGCCGAGATCGGCTTGGCCGACGCGGCCGCCGGCGTTTACGCGCGGGCCTAGCGCGAAGCCGAGATCTCGCGCTATCGGCGGGCGGGTGACGTTTCCGATATCTAAGAGCGCTGTGAGGCCGATGTTGCGGCGTTGGCGCATGACTTTTAGGCCCTGGGCGACATAGGCGCGGTTTAGGCCTGTGAGCGGCGCTACGTCGGCTACGGTCCCGAGCGCTACAAGGTCCAGAAGGTGAGTAAGGTTAGGCTCAGGGCGGGTTTTGAACTGGCCGGCTTCGCGCAGGCGGCGGTTCAGGTTTACCGCGAGCAGAAAGGCGAGGCCGACGGCGGCGAGGTGGCCGTATTGGCTGGCCTCTGGGGTTTCATCGAGGCGGTTGGGGTTGATGAGGGCCAGCGCTGGTGGGAGCGCGGTGGCGGCTTTGTGATGATCTACGACGATGACGTCCAGGTTGGCGGCGCGGGCGGCTTCTAGCGCGGCGAAGCCTTGGGTGCCGCAATCTACGGTTATGACGAGATCGGCGCCGGCGGTTTTTAAGGCCACTAGGGCATCAGCTGAGGGGCCATAGCCTTCGAGCAGGCGGTCTGGGATATAATGGCCGGCGGCGGTGCCGATCCATTTCAGGTAATTTATCAGGACGGCGGCGGAGGTGGCGCCGTCTACGTCGTAATCGCCGTAGATGACGATGTTTTCTTGGGTGTTTATGGCGTGCTGGAGGCGGGCGGTGGCGGCGTCCATGTCTTTGAAGATGGCGGGGTCTGGGAGCCAGTCGCGGAGCGTGGGGGTTTTTAGGCGGTCGAAGTCTTCGGGCTTTGCGCCGCGCGCGCGGAACAGTTGGTGGAGCAGATCATCGGGGTTGCGGCCATCCAGCGTGTCGCCGGGCATGACATTGCCGCGCCATGCCCAGCTTTGGCCGAGAAGGGAGGAGTCTATGTTTAGGACGGAGGGCAGGGCCAAGCTTAGGACTGTCCTTAGAAACGGGTTCGGCGTTCTGTGGCGACGCGGCGGATGGTGCCGGAGGAGGCGCGCATGACGACGCTTTCTGTGGTGATGAGGCCGCCGCGTTTGCGTTTTACGCCTTGCAGGAGCGAGCCGTCGGTGACGCCGGTGGCGGCGAAGATGACGTCGCCTTGGGCGAGGTCTTCGAGTTTGTAGATACGGTCTAGGTTGGTGATGCCCCAGCGTTTGGCACGGGCGCGTTCGTCATCGTTGCGGAAGATGAGTTTGGCCTGGATTTGGCCGCCTACGCAGCGGAGCGCAGCGGCGGCGAGGACGCCTTCGGGGGCGCCGCCGCTGCCCATGTAAATGTCGATGCCGGTGTCTGGATCTGCGGTGGCGATAACGCCCGCGACGTCACCATCGGGGATGAGCTGGATGCCACAGCCAAGTGCGCGGAGTTCGGCGATAAGGGCTTGGTGGCGGGGGCGATCTAGCACGCAGACGATGAGATCGCCGGGTTCACAGCCTTTGGCGGCGGCGACGGCTTTTACGTTTTCGGTGGGGGATTTGGTGAGATCGATAGTGCCTTCGGGATAATCGGGGCCGATGGCGATTTTGTCCATGTAAACGTCTGGGGCGTTTAGCAGCCCGCCTTCTTCGGCGATGGCGAGGACGGCCAATGCGTTGGGGCCGGCTTTGGCGGTGATGGTGGTGCCTTCCAGCGGATCGAGCGCGATGTCGATTTTGGGGCCGATGCCTTTGCCGACTTTTTCGCCGATGTAGAGCATGGGGGCTTCGTCGCGTTCGCCTTCGCCGATCACAATAGTGCCTTCGAAATCCAGCTCATTAAGCGCGGCGCGCATGGCTTCTACAGCGGCGGCGTCTGCGGCTTTTTCATCGCCGCGGCCGATGAGCTTGGAGGCGGCGATGGCGGCGGCTTCGGTGACGCGTACCATTTCCAGAACGAGGACGCGGTCCAGAACGGAGCTGGGGGCGGTTTTTGTGGGGGACATTTTTTCTGGTTCCGATTGTGGTGTGGGGCGCGTTTAGGCTTTTGGGGCGGCGCTGGAAAGGGCAGTTATAGATCGAGGATGTGCATCATCACCGGGGGGCCTGTGACGGACGGCATGGCGGACATTTGCGCGAGGCTGGCGAGGAGCTGGGCTTCGCCGGCGAGATGGGTGACCATGACGACCATGGCGTCTGACTGTCGGGGGCGCTGGATGAGGCTTTCGATGGAAATGCCGTGATCGCGGAGCGCGGCGGCGAGATCTGCGAGGACGCCGGGGCGATCGGCGACGGTGAGGCGGAGATAATAGCGGCCTTGGCGGCCTTTGGGGTCTGCGGCGGGGAGCGGCGCGAGCTGGGCGGCGGGCATGCCGAAGGCCGGCGCCGGGTTGCCGCGCACGATGTCTATAATGTCTGCTACCACGGCGCTGGCGGTGGGGCCTTCGCCGGCGCCTCGGCCTTCCAGGAACAGACGGCCTACGGGATCACCTTCTATGACGACGGCGTTTAGGGCGCTGGCGGTGGCGGCTAGGGGGTGGGTGAGCGCGACTAGGGCGGGGTGGACGCGTTGGAAGAGCGCGCCGTCTGCGGCTTCGGCGAGGCCGACCAGCTTGATGCGGAAGCCGAGGCTGGCGGCTTGCTCGATGTCCATTTTGTCGATGGCGCGGATGCCGTGGGTGGCGACGGAGGCGAAGTCCGGCGTGGTGCCAAAGGCCAGCGCGGCGAGGATGGCGAGTTTATGGGCGGTGTCTATGCCGTCTACATCAAAGCTGGGGTCGGCTTCGGCATAGCCTGCGGCTTGGGCGGCGGCGAGGACGTCTGCGAAATCTAGCCCTTCGGTCTCCATGCGGGTGAGGATATAATTGCAGGTGCCGTTTAGCAGGCCATAGACGCGGCTGATGCGGTTGGCGGCTGCGCCTTCGGACAGGGCTTTGATGATGGGGATGCCGCCTGCGACGGCTGCTTCGAAGCGGAGCGGGGCTTGGTTTGCTTCGGCGAGTTTTGCGAGCTCCAGGCCGTGATGGGCGATCATGGCTTTGTTGGCGGTGACGAAGGCTTTGCCGCTGCCGAGCGTGCGGCGGGCGAGGGTGAGGGCGGGGCCGTCTGCGCCGCCGATGAGTTCTACCACCATGTCGATATCGTCATGGGCGGCGAGGCTGATGGCGTCGTCTGTCCAGGCCATGTTTGAGAGGTTTAGGCCGCGATCTCGCGCGCGGTCCCTTGCGGAGACGGCGACGACTTCGATGGGGCGGCCAGCGCGGCGGGTTATTAGGTCTTGATTGGCTTCGAGCAGGCGGATGACGCCGGCTCCGACATTGCCGAGGCCTGCGAGGCCGATGCGGTAAGCTTTGCTCATGGGGTTAGTTGTTTCCCTTGCCGGACGCGTTGACGCCCATGGATTGCAGGTATTTTCGGACGTTGCGGGCGGCTTGACGTAGGCGTTGTTCGTTTTCAACCAGCGCGATGCGGACGAAGCCTTCGCCGTCTTCGCCGTAACCTACGCCGGGGGCGACCGCGACATCAGCGTTTTTGAGGAGTTCTTTGGTGAACTCTAAGCTGCCCATATGGGCGAGAGCGGGGGGGAGCGGGGCCCAGGCGAACATGCTGGCGCGGGGCGGGGGAATGTCCCAGCCGGCGCGGCCGAAGCTTTCTACCAGCACGTCGCGGCGGCGGTGATAGAGCGCGCGGTTGGCGGCGATTATATCTTGCGGGCCGTTGAGCGCGGCTACGGCGGCGGCTTGAATGGGGGTGAAGGCGCCGTAATCCAGATAGGATTTTACGCGGGTAAGGGCTGAGATCAGCTTTTTGTTGCCGACAGCAAAGCCGATGCGCCAGCCGGCCATGGAATAGGTTTTGGACATCGAGGTGAACTCGATGGCGACATCGCGGGCGCCGGGGATTTGCAGGATGGAGGGGGTGGGGGCGTTGTCGAAATAGATTTCTGAATAGGCGAGATCGGAGAGGACGTAGATGTCGTGTTTTTTAGCAAAAGCGACGACGCGTTCGTAAAAGGCGAGGTCTACGGTTTCGGCGGTGGGGTTGGAGGGATAGCCCATGACCAGCACCGAGGGTTTTGGCACGGTGAAGCGGACGGCGCGTTCAAGGGCTTCGAAATATTTTTCATCGGGCGTGGTGGGAACGCTGCGGATGGTGGCGCCGGCGATGATGAAGCCGAAGGTGTGAATGGGGTACGACGGATTCGGGGCGAGTACGACGTCGCCGGGCGCGGTGATGGCTTGGGCGAGGTTGGCGAGGCCTTCTTTGGAGCCGAGCGTGACGACGACTTCCGATTCGGGATCAACGTCTACGTTGAAGCGGCGGGCGTAATAGGCGGCCTGGGCTTTGCGCAGGCCTGGGATGCCTTTTGAGGCGGAATAGCCATGCGCGTCTGGCTTGGCGGCGACTTCTGCAAGCTTTGCAATGACATGGGGCGGGGGCGGCAGGTCTGGATTGCCCATGCCGAGATCGATAATGTCATCACCGCGCGCCCGGGCTTCGGCCCGCATGGCGTTGACCTCTGCGATGACATAGGGCGGTAAGCGTTTAATGCGGTAGAATTCGTCGGTCATGGCTGGCTCGTCATTTGGGGAGTATGGCTGATAACGCCAGACGGGTAGCCATGCAAAGAAAAGGGCAGATGCGCGTGAATGATGGCACTATAAAAAGCGGGCTTGAGGGCGATGCGGTGGCGCAGTTTCAGAAATGGACGGAGCTGAGTGGGCGTGGGCAGCAGATGATGCTGGAGTTTTGGACGCGCGAGGCCGACACGCTGCCGCTGACCGACCCGCTGGGGATGATGGCGACGTGGCAGCGCACCGTGACGGCCTGGATGAGCGATCCGGCCAAGCTTTTGGAGATTCAAACGCGCTATATGACCGATGCCATGGCGATGTGGCAGAGCTTTTTGGTGCCGGGGCATGTACAGAGCCCGGTATCGGAGGCGCGGGACAAGCGCTTTGCGGGCGAGGCCTGGCACGAGACGCCGGTGTTTGATTTTTTGCGGCAGAGCTATCTTTTGGCGTCTAATTATCTGCTGGAGGCGAGCCAGGATTTGGACGGGATGGCGCCTAAGGAGCAGGCGCGGGCGCGGTTTTTGGTGAAGCAATTTGTGGATGCGATGAGCCCGACTAATTTTGCGCTGACCAATCCGGATGTGATGAGCGCGACGATGGCGAGCGGCGGCGCTAATTTGTTGAAAGGATTGGAGCATCTTTTGGAGGACCTTAAGCAAGGCCGGATGAAGATGACCGATGAGGCGGCGTTTGAGGTGGGGGTGAATGTGGCGGCGACGCCGGGGCGGGTGGTGTTTGAGAACCGGCTGTTTCAGCTCATTCAATATGCGCCGACGACGGATAGCGTGTGTGAGGTGCCGCTGCTCGTATTTCCGCCGTGGATTAACAAGTTTTATATTCTGGATTTGACGCCGCAGAAGAGCTTTATCCGCTGGGCTGTATCTGAGGGGCTGACGGTGTTCATGGTCTCCTGGAAGAGTGCGGATGAGAGCCTCGCGGATGTGACGCTGGATAGCTATGTGAACGAAGGGATGTTTACCGCGATTGATGAAGTGCGGACGATTTGCGGCGGGCAGGCGGTGCATACCATTGGCTATTGCGTGGCGGGGACGACTCTGGCGGCGGCGCTGGCGGTGTTGGCGGCGCGCGGCGAGGCCGACAAGGTGGCGAGCGCTACCTTCTTTACGGCGCAAGTGGATATGAGCGAGTGCGGCGATCTGGGGGTGTTTATTGATGATGCGGTGCTGGATACGGTGGCGCGGCTGACGGCGGAGAAGCCCTGGGTGGACGGGCGGAATGTGGCGCAGACGTTTAATATGCTACGCGCCAATGATCTGATCTGGAATTATGTGGTGAATAACTATTTGTTGGGGAAGGATTATTTTCCGTTTGACCTGTTATATTGGAATTCTGATGCGACCAATTTGCCCGCCCTTTGGTATCAGCAATATCTGAAGGATATTTACCGGGATAATTTGCTGGTGAAGCCGGGTGGGATTAGCTGCCTTGGGGTGCCGGTGAATTTATCTTTGGTGGCGACGCCGGCTTATGTGCAGGGCGGTAAGGAGGACCATATTGCGCCGGCCCCTTCGGCGTACAAGCTGACCCGGCATTTTACGGGTGATATGCGCTATGTTTTGGCCGGGTCTGGCCATATTGCCGGTGTGGTGAATCCGCCGGCGGCGAATAAGTATCAATATTGGACGAATGAGGCGCTGCCGGCGACGTTTGAGGCTTTTGTGGAAGGTGCCACTGAGCATAAGGGGAGCTGGTGGCCGGATTGGCGGGCGTGGCTGGCGCCGCGATCTGGCGCGCAGATAGCCTCGCGGGTGCCGGAGGCAGGGATTGAGGCGGCGCCCGGGCGCTATGTGAAGGAGCGGATTTAGCCCGTCTGCCTGACCGCTATTTTTAGCGGCTGTTTTTTTACCTTCTGGGCATGCCTGGCATGATGGGCAGGGGGCGGCGATCACGATCCCGGCGGGGGAGCTGGGCTTGATAGGCCAGCAGGCAATGCTCTGAGCAATAAGGGAAGGTGGGCTGCACGAGCTTGCCGCAAAAATGGAAATCCGCATCATCGGGATGGCCTATAGGCCATTTGCAGATGCGCTCATTAAGATCCAGCAATGAAACGCGGGCGGCCTTGCCGGTGCGGGCGGGGCGCTTGGCGGTGACGGGCTTGGCGATAGCGGGGGCGGCTGCGGGCGCGGCTGTTGCTGGGGCTGCTGACGGTGCGGCTGTTGATGCGGTTTGAGGGGGGGGCGCTACGCTGGCGGCAGGCTTGGCCGGCGCAGGTGTGTCTTCGCCGGCTTTCACCGGCGAGGGGCGCGATTCGAGGCCGAGGCGATGAGCTTTGCCGATGACGGCATTGCGGGTTACGCCTTCGCCGAGCTTTTCAGCGATCTGGCTGGCGGTCATGCCGCCTTCCCAGCCTGCTTTCAGGACGGCGATCCGATCTTCTGTCCATGCCATGCGCGGGTGATCCTTATTGTATCTATGTGGCCAATTAGTCTGTGCCTTGCCGATAAGGCAGGGCGCAGGCTAATGCAAAGCCATGAATAGCCCTAACCCAGAATATCCTGATCGACAGCTACATATGGAGCCCCATATTGAGCCCGGTGTGCTGGTGATCGAGCGGGTGAACTGGGAAGGACTTCGTACGCTATATTTGAAGGAGGTGCGGCGGTTTTTCAAGGTGCAGTTGCAGACGGTGTGGGCGCCGGCGATTACGACACTGCTGTTTTTGGTGATTTTTGCGCTGGCGCTGGGGCGGATGCGGCCTGAGGTGCTCGGGGTGCCGTTTGCGAATTTTCTGGCGCCGGGGCTGATTGTAATGGGGATGATCCAGAATAGCTTTGCCAATTCGTCTTCGTCTTTGCTTACGGGCAAGATGCAGGGATCAATTATTGATTTGCTGCTTCCGCCGCTGTCTGCGACCGAATTGCTGGTGTCTTTTGTGGCAGGCGCGGTGACGCGCGGGTGGCTGGTGGGGTTGGCGGTGTGGCTGGCGATGGTGCTTGCGCCTGGCGTTACAGTCTCTGTGAAGCATTTGTTGCCGATCCTGTATTTTGGTACGGCGGGCAGTGTGATGTTGGCGCTATTGGGGGTTTTGACAGGTATTTGGGCCGACAAATTTGATCATGCGGCGGCGATTACCAATTTTGTGGTGCAGCCGTTGACGCTGCTATCAGGCACTTTTTACGCCGTGGATCGGCTTAATCCAGTGATGGCGACGATTAGTGTTTTTAATCCATTTTTCTACGTGATTGATGGATTTCGCTATGGGTTTATTGGCGTTTCCAACGGGTCTGTGATGACCGGCGCGGTGATTTTGCTGGTGCTGAATATTGTGCTGTGGGCGGTTGCGTATCGAATCTTGCAATCGGGGTGGCGGTTGCGGGCCTGAGGCCCGGCAGCTTTATGGCTGCGTCAGGGGGGCGCAGGGGAGTATTTATGCGTTATATTGTATGAGCTTGGGTTTAAATGGGCTATGAAAGCATTGAATTTTTTGTTGTCCTTGGATGTGTTACGGGTTTTCTTTGTGACATGGCGAGGGATGCGCTCGGGTTTGGCGTAAAGAGAGTAGAACGATAATGATCCGCCTTGTTACACCTCTCGCTTTAGGGCTTGCTGCCTTGCTTTCTGGCTGTGGGGATGGTGCGTCTGAGGGTGGTCCGGGCGCTGGCAAGGGCGGAGGGCCAGGTGGGGGGCGGCCGCCGGCGATGGTGGAGGCTGTGGTGGTGGAGACGGCTAGTTTTGCGCCGCAGCTGGTGGCTTTGGGCACCGTGACGCCGTTGCAGACGGTGGCGGTGCGGCCGCGGGCTGAGGGGGAGATTACCGCTATTTTGTTTACAGAAGGCGATACGGTGAGGAGCGGTCAGCTGTTGTTCCGGCTGGATGCGCGCACGGCGCGGGCGCAGGTGGCGCAGAGCGAGGCACAGGTGGCGACGGCTGAGGCTAATGCGGCGCAGGCGCGCAATGAATTACAGCGGGCCGAGCAGTTGGTGGGCAAGGGCTTTGTGAGCGCGACGATGCTTGACCAGCGCCGGGCGCTGGCGGCGGGCGGCGAGGCGGCGATTAAAGGCGCTAAGGCGGCTTTGGCGAGCGCGCGGGCGCAGCTGAGCTTTTTGGAGATTCGCGCGCCGGTGAGCGGGCGGACGGGGGAGCTGAACTTTCGGCTGGGGGCGAATGTGCGGCCTGCCGATGCGATGCCGCTGGTGACTATCAATCAGCTTTCGCCGATTTCTGTGCGGTTTTTGGTGCCGCCGCAGGATATTGGCGAGGTGAGGGGGGCGATGCGGGAGGGAAGTCTTCCGGTTTTGGTGCGTTCGCAGAGCGTGGAAGCTGGCGCGGCGCCTTTGGCGCGGGGTGATCTGGTGTTTTTGGACAATGAAGTTGACCCTGGCACCGGCTCTATCATTGCCAAGGCGGAGTTTAAGAATCCGGATACAGCGCTTTGGCCGGGGGCTGTGGTGACGGTGGCGATGGGCCTTGGCGCACCGGCTGAGCGGATCAAGGTGCCGGAATCGGCAGTGCAGACCGGGATGGAGCGGCCATATGTCTGGACGGTGGCGGCCGATGGAAAAGTGGCGATGCATGATGTGACGGTGGCGGGGCGTGCTGATGGGCAGGTCTATCTGGCCAGCGGCGTGCGGGCCGGTGACAAGGTGGTGACCGATGCGCTGTCTCGGTTGAAGGCGGGCGACACGGTGCGGTTTAGGGATGAGGCCGCTCGCGGTGGGCGGCCTGTTGCCCGTGCTGGTGTGGGCGCAGGTTTGGCGGCTGGCGGCTGATGGGGTTTGCGCGGTTCTTTGTTGAGCGGCCTGTTGCAACGGTTTTACTGACCTTTGCAATTGTTTTTGCTGGGCTTTTCGGCTATCAGCAATTGCCTGTTTCGGCCCTTCCCGAAGTGGACATGCCGACCATTCAGATCAGCGCCAACTTGCCCGGCGCCAACCCGGCAACCATGGCGGCTTCGGTGGCGACGCCTATTGAGCGGCGGCTGGCGACGATTTCTGGTATTGAGCAGATTACATCGACATCGCAGACTGGATCGACCCAGATTACCGTGCAGTTTGCGCTGGACCGGGACATTGATAGCGCGGCGCTTGATGTGCAGTCTGTGCTGGCATCGGTGACGCGGGCGCTGCCGGTGGAAATGCCGTCACCGCCGACCTTCAGGAAGAGTAATCCGGCAGATCAGCCGGTGCTGGTGTTGTCTTTCCGCGATGAAACGCGGCCGGCCAATGAGTTGCAGACGTTGCTGGATACGTTGGTAATCCCGCGCATTTCTACCATGTCTGGGGCGGGGAATGTGAATACCTGGGGGGACCGGCGGTTTGCTATCCGGATTCGTTTTGACCCTGAGAAGCTGGCCAGCCGGGATTTAACGCCGGAAGATGTGCGGGCTGCGGTGGCGGCGGCCAATAGCAATGTGGCGGTGGGGGTTATTAATGCCGGCGAGCGGAATTATATTCTGAATGCCACCGGCAATATGGAAAAGCCGGAGGAATTTGCCAATATTATCATTGCGTCGCGCGCCGGGTTGCCGGTGCGGGTAGGCGATGTTGCTGAGGTCATCAGTAGCTTTGAGCGGCTGCGGGGCGGCGCGAAATTTAATGGGGAGCCTTCGTTGACGTTGGCGATTGGGCGCCAGCCTGGCGGCAATGTGTTGGCGTTGGTGGACAATATCATGGCTGAACTTCCTGATATTGTTGGCTCTTTACCGCCGACGGTGGAATATTCGATTATCAATGATCTGTCTCAGTCCGTACGCGCTTCTGTGCATGATGCGCAATTTACGCTGATCGGCACAGCGTTGCTCGTAATTTTGGTTATTTATCTGGTTTTGGGGGATGCGCGGGCGACGGCGATTCCGGCGGTGGTGTTGCCGGTGGCGGCGATTGGCACTTTTGCGGGGATGTATTTTTTCGGGTTCAATATCGATAACTTGTCTTTGTTGGCCTTGACCTTGGCGACGGGGTTTGTGGTGGATGATGCCATTGTGGTGCTGGAAAATATCGTCCGGCGCGTGGAGGATGGCGAGGCGCCGCGTGAGGCCGCGGTGACGGGCGCCAATCAGATTACATTTACGGTGATTTCGATTTCGGTGTCTTTGGTGGCGGTGTTTATTCCGCTGTTGTTTATGGGCGGCGTGATCGGGCGACTGTTTTTTGAATTTGCGGTGACGATGACGATTGCCATTGCGGTGTCTGCGGTGCTGTCTTTGACGTTGATTCCGATGATTGCGGCGCGGGTTTTGAAGCCGGGGCATCAGGCACCGAACAGCCGGATGGCGCGGCTTTCGACGTCGTCTTTTGCGCGGCTGACCGCGGCTTATATGCGCGGCTTTGATTCGGTGTTGCGGCATCGCAAGCTGGTAGGGGGGCTTACGGTGGCCTCGATCGCGCTGGCGATCTGGGGGTTTACGGCAATTCCCAAGGGTTTTTTCCCGACTGAAGACACTGGTTATCTGTTCATCACCACTGAAGGGGCGGCGGATTCTGGCTATGACCAGATGGAGGCCAAGCAGGACCGGGTGGCGGCGATGGTGGCGAAGGATCCGGGCGTGGCGCGGGTGAATTCGATCATGGGCGGGGACAATAGCTACCGGGCGCGGATGATTGTGCCGCTCAAACCGCGTGCTGAGCGAGAGTCGGCTGAGGTGATTCAGGCGCGGCTGCGGGGGGTGCTTAATAGCCAGCCGGGCTTTGCGGGCTATGTGAATATTCCGCAGAATTTGCAGCTTGGCGGGCGGGGGTCGCCGTCTAATTATCAGTATACGATTTCGGCGATTGATAAGGAGCGGCTTTATGACTTTGCGCCTCGGCTGGAGCAGGCGCTGCGCGGGGACCCGAATTTTGTGGATGTGAACTCGGATTATAAAACCGGCGAGCGCGAAGTGATGGTGGATATTGACCGGGATGCGGCGGGGCGGCTGGGCGTGCCGGTGCAGGCTATTCGGCAGGCGTTGTTTTCAGCTTATGGAAACCGCCAGATTTCAACGATTTATACCGATGTTGATAGCTATCAAGTTATCATGGAAATTAGCAATGCTGAGCAGATGACGCCGGATGGGATTGGCCGGCTGACGGTGCGAGCGCAGGCGCAAGATGGCCAGCCGGGAATGTTGGTGCCGCTTTCTGCTGTGACCAAAATAGTCATTCAGGGGGCGCCGCTGGTGATTGCGCATGAGGGGCAGCTGCCTTCGGTGACGCTTAGTTTCAATCTGGCGGCGGGCTTTGCGTTATCGCAGGCCAAGCCAGTGCTAGCACAGCTGGGCGCGGAGCTGGGCCAGCCGGCGACGATATCTGGCGCGCTGGGCGGCAATGCGGCGCAGTTTGAAGAATCGACAGACTCGATGCCGCTCTTGTTTTTGGCGGCGGTGATTGTGATTTATATCGTGCTGGGCGTTCTTTATGAGAGTTTTGCGCACCCTATTACGATTCTTTCCGGGTTACCGGCGGCCGGTATTGGGGCGCTGGCGTTTTTGTGGCTGTTGGATATGCCGCTGGACGTGATTGGCATTATCGGGGTGGTGTTGCTGATTGGCATTGTGAAGAAAAACGCCATTATGATGATTGATTTTGCGCTGGCGGGGCAGCGAGAGAATGGCTGGACGCCGGCGCACGCGATCAGGGAAGCGGCAAGCAAGCGGTTTCGGCCGATCATGATGACGACGTTTGCGGCGATGGCCGGGGCTGCACCTTTGGCGCTGGGCATTGGCGCGGGTGCGGAATTGCGTCAGCCTTTGGGGGTGGCGGTGATGGGCGGATTGCTGCTGAGCCAGGTTTTGACGCTGTTTATTACGCCGGTGGTTTATCTGGGCATTGAGGCGCTGATGCTGCGCGTGCGGGTGTGGCGCGGGGCGGCTGATGTGCGTGAACTGGCGGTGATGAAGTCTGCTACGGATGCGGAGGCCGGGGATACAGCTGCACCGGGCCGGGTGGCGGCGGAATAGCGTTTTAGAGACCGTTTGAGAATGTCGCGGGTCGGCCTTGCGGCGCTTTTTCGCGCTGGCGGCGTCGCGATCTTGCCCCGATGCACGAGGCATCGCGCCGGCGGCCGCTCCTTGCCAGCCCAAAAAATCCCTCGCCAGACCTCAACCGCGACATGCTCAAACGCTCTCTTAACAGGTCAAACGCCGTTCAACCTCAGTCCATAGGCTGGCTAGCGCTTTGGCGGCGAGCGTTTTGGGGTGGCTGGCGAGAAGGGGCAGGCGTTCGCTGGCCATGTTTTCAACGGTGGCGGCATAGGGGATGATGGGGCGGTCTGGATGGGCGGCGAGGGCGGCTTTGTGCAGGGCCTTGCGCCGGTCTGCCATGGAGAACACCGGCATGACCTCGGGGCCGTGTTTATGCTGCTCTGAAAGGTGCATTTGCAGCTGGATGTAAGCGCGCTCGGACAGCGGCGAGGGGATGAGGGGGACGACCAGAAGATCTACGGCGCGGAACAGTTGATCGGCCAGTTCGCTGAGGCCCGGCGGGCAGTCGATTATGATCCTGTCATAGTTTTTTTCGAGCGACTTCAGGAGCTTTTTCAGGCGTTTGGCTTTTTCATCCAAGAGTTGTGCTTCTAGATGGCGCAGCGATTTATCGGCGGGTAGTACATCAAGATTGGGGACTTCGCTGGGTTGGATGAGCGCGGTTATATCCCCTTGAGCGATGGCTTTGCGGGCGGAGCCGCCGGTGGGGCCGAGATTGAGTGTGTAGCTGGCCGCGCCTTGGGCATCCAGATCCCATAGCAAGGTGCGCCGGCAGGAGATCTGGGCGGAGGCGAAAGCGAGATTTACGGCGATGGCGGACTTTCCGACCCCGCCTTTTACGCAGAAAACGGCGAGGCTGCGCATGGCTATCGCCTGCGCCAGATCAGGCGGCGAGGGCGCGGGTTAGCCGGTCTCGGATGGCGTAAAGCGATTGCCGACTGGCGGGGGACAGGGCTGCCGGCACTGTCGGCAGAGCTTTATATAGGGGTTGTTCTGAGGGCGTGGACGGCGCTTCAACGGTCGTTATGAGGGCCGCATCTGGCGTGCGGGCGTCTTTAAGGCGTTGGCTTAGTACCTGCTGGGCGCCCCGGATGGTGAGGCCTTCATCGTGCAGCATCGCCTTGATGGTTTCCAGCATCGCCATATCTGCGGGGCAATAATAGCGGCGGCCACCGCCGCGCTTCAAGGGTTGCAACTGGGGGAATCGGGTTTCCCAGAAGCGCAGCACGTGCTGGGCGACGCCGACCATATCCGCGGCTTCTCCGATGGTGCGGAAGGCGCTTTCGGATTTGGTTTTTGCCGCTGCCATGGCTTAGCTGTTTATGGATTTGCGCAGGAGCTGGCTGGGCCGGAAAGTTAGCACGGTGCGCGGCGCGATGGGGACTTCGACGCCGGTTTTGGGGTTACGCCCGATACGCAGGCCTTTTTTGCGCAGTACGAAGCTGCCGAAGGACGAGATTTTCACGTTGCCGCCTTCGATCAAGGCTTCGGTGATCTGGTTTAGGACGTTTTCAACCAATTGGGCTGATTCGGAGCGGGACAGGCCGATTTCACGGTGAACCGCGTCGGAAAGCTCGGCGCGGGTTAGGCTGCCCGGTGTGATGCTGTTTTCGTCGGCCATATTCTGTGCTCCCCGGTCTAAATGCTGCTATTTCGTTTATATTGCATCGGTCTTGCCCGGCGCGCAAGAGGGTTGGCTTGGTATTGGCGCTACACTACCAGCGAACGGCCGCTGCCCCCCAAGTGAATCCGCCGCCCATGGCTTCCAAAAGCAGCAGATCATTGGCTTTTATGCGGCCATCTTTGACGGCTGTATCCAGCGCCAGTGGCACTGAGGCGGCTGACGTATTGGCGTGGTTTTGCACGGTGATAACGACCTGTGCGGGGTCTAGAGCGAGCTTTCTCGCGGTAGCTTCGAGAATACGCAAATTGGCCTGATGCGGGACAAGCCATGTGACATCAGCGGCGGTTAGATTGGCGGCCTCCAAAGTTTCGACCATTACGGCGGCAAGATTGGTGACGGCGTGGCGGAAGACTTCTTTGCCCTTCATGCGAAGCTTGCCGGTAGTTCCGGTGCTGCCGGGGCCGCCATCTACATAGAGCAGATCATTGTAGCGGCCATCTGCGTGCAGCCTTGTGGCGAGGATGCCGCGATCTGACGACAAGCCCGGCGATTCTTCGGCGGCTAGTACCACGGCGCCAGCGCCATCGCCGAATAAGACGCAGGTTGCGCGATCTTCCCAATCCAGCAGGCGGGAGAAGGTTTCGGCCCCGATAACCAGCGCGCGGGCGTGGCCGCCGGTGCGCATCAGGCTATCGGCGACGGTGAGGGCGTAGAGGAAGCCGGAGCAGACGGCGGCGACATCAAAGGCTACGCAATCCTGAATGCCGAGCTTGTGCTGGATAACGGTGGCGACGGACGGGAAGGTTTGATCGGGCGTGGCGGTGGCGACGATGATGAGGCTTATGTCTGCGGCGGTGAGGCCGGCGCTTTCAAGCGCGCGGGCGGCGGCGGCGAGGCCTAGATCGGAGGTGAACTCACCTTCGGCGGCGATGTGGCGCTGGCGGATGCCGGTGCGTTCGATAATCCACTCGTCCGTGGTTTCAACCCTAGCGGCAAGATCCTGATTGGTGAGGATTTTGGCGGGGAGATAGCTGCCGGTGCCGATGATGCGGGTGCGGATCATGTGGCAGATATTGTTTTTGGACGATGGGCGCTGAAATTGGCGAGATCATGGGCGATTCGGTCCCCGACATTGTCTACGACGAGATCATGGGCGACGCCGATGGCGTTGGCGATGCCTTCGACAGTGGCCGAGCCGTGGCTTTTCACGACCAGACCGTTGAGGCCTAGGAAGACCGCGCCATTATGGGCGTTGGGATCAAGATGGGCCTTCAGGGCTCGCAGCGCGCCGCGTGAGAGCAGGAAGCCTAATTTGCTGAGCCATGAGGAGCGGAAGGCTTCTGCCAGCAGGCCGGTGACGAGGCGAGCGGTGCCTTCTACGGTTTTCAGCGCGATATTGCCGGAAAAGCCATCAGTGACGATGACATCGACATCGCCTTTGCCGATTTTGTCACCTTCTACAAAGCCTTGGAAGGCCATGGGGAGATCGGAATCGCGCAGCAGGGCGGCGGCTTCGCGGATGTTTTCGGTGCCTTTGAGTTCTTCTACGCCGATATTTAGGAGCGCGACGCGGGGGCGATCCAAGCCTAGCACGGTGCGGGCGAAGGCGGCGCCCATGATGGCGAACTGGACGAGGTTTTCGGCGTCGCATTCAGTGTTGGCGCCGAGATCCAGCACGACCGAATCGTTTCTGAGCGTGGGGAGCAGGGCGGCGAGGGCCGGGCGATCTATGCCGGGCATGGTGCGCAGCGAAACCAGCGCCAGCGCCATGAGCGCGCCGGTGTTGCCGGCGGAGACGGCGGCATGGGCGGCTTGATCTTTTACGGATTGGATGGCCATGCCCATCGACGAGGTGCGGGAGCGGCGGAGCGCCTGACTGGGCTTGTCGGTGCCGAGCACGACTTCATCTGTGTGGACGACTTCCGCGCGCCCGGCGAGGCGGGGGAGAGCGGTGAGCGCTGCTTTGATGCGGGTTTCCGGGCCGTGAAGGAGGAAATGCAGGCGCGGGTAGCGTATAGACGCGAGATCGCAGGCGGCTATCACCGAGTCTAACCCGGCGTCTCCGCCCATCACATCAATCGCGATGATAGGTTTTGAGAGAGACGTCGTCACCATGCGAACGCGCGGGCGGCGTCCGCTGCTCAGGCCTGAGCTACGACGACTTCACGGCCGTTATAATGGCCGCAAGCGCCGCACAGATTGTGCGGGAGCTTAAGCTCGCCACAATTGGGGCATTCCTGATAGGCCACAGGCGACAGCGCATGGTGGCTGCGGCGCATGTTGCGCTTGGAAGGAGAGGTTTTGCGTTTGGGAACGGCCATGAGGCACCTGTATGACTGATCTGGGACTGACTGGCCGGCGACGCTTTTGGCCCCGGAAAGGGCCGGGGCATACCGGTGAGCGAAGTTGCGCGGTATAGGGATTTTTGAGGCGCGCGCAAGTGTTATGGGTGGGTTTTGGTGTAAAGGCTGGGTAAAGGGGTTTGGTGCTTACCCTTCTTGATATACGCGATGTGGTGCTGATTGCCCAGCTTAGGCTTGAGCCGGGGGCTGGCCTTGGCGTGCTTACCGGCGAGACGGGGGCGGGAAAATCTATTTTGCTGGATGCGCTGGGGCTGGCGCTGGGCGGGCGCGGCGATGCCGGGCTGGTGCGGACCGGCGCGGACGCGGCGCGGGTGACGGCGGGGTTTGAGGTGGGCGCGGGGCATCCGGTTTATGCGCTGCTGGCGGAGAATGATCTGGAGGCGGAGACAGGGGCAGGGGGGCAGATTTTGTTGCGGCGACAGCTGAAGGCTGATGGCGGGGGGCGGGCGTTTATCAATGATCAGCCGGTGAGTGTGGCGCTTTTGCGTGAGGCGGGCGGGTTGTTGGTGGAAGTGCATGGCCAGAATGATGAGCGGGGGCTGCTGGCGGCGAGCGGGCATAGGGCGCTGCTGGATGGCTTTGGCGGGCTCGCCGGGCAGGTGGAGGAAGTGAGGGCTGCGCATGAGGCCTGGCGGGCTGCAGGGGCGGCTGAGGCGGCGGCGCGGGCTGTGCTGGAGGCGGCGCGTAAGGACCGGGAATGGCTGGAACATGCGATTGGCGAATTGCGTGAGCTTGCCGCGGTGCCAGGTGAGGAGCTGGAATTGGCCGAGGCGCGGGCGGATATGCAGAAAGGGGCGCGGCTGGCGGGCGATTTGGGGACGGCGGCTGAGCTGATAAGCGAAGGCAGCGAGAAGATGGCGCAGGCGGCGCGGCGGCTGGACAGGATGGGCGGCGAGCACGCGCTTCTTGATGAGGCGCTGGCCGCCCTTGACCGGGCGCTGCTGGAGGGCAGCGAGGCGGACGCGAAGCTGGCGGCGGCAACTGAGGCGCTGTTTGCGGACCCTACGCTGCTGGACGAGACCGAGACGCGGCTTTTTGCGCTTAGGGCGATGGCGCGTAAGCACCGGTGTGAGGCGGATGCGCTGGCGGACTTGCTGGCGGGCCTGGAGGCGCGGGCGGCGGCGGAGGCGGCGGGTGAGGACGGGCTGACCGGGCTGGTGGCCGCGACCAAGGCGGCGGCGGCGGCTTATGCGGCGGCAGCAGAGGCGCTGGGGGCGGTGCGGCGGGCGGCGGCGGTGCGGCTGGACGAGGCGGTGGCGGGCGAGCTTGAGCCGCTTAAGCTGGGGGCGGCGCGGTTTCGGACCGTGATTGAGGCGTTGCCGGAGGCGAATTGGGGGGCGGAGGGGCGCGAGCGGGTGGGGTTTGAGGTTTCCACCAATCCCGGCGCGGATTTTGGGCCGCTTATCAAGATTGCCAGCGGCGGGGAGCTTTCCCGCTTTGTGCTCGCTTTGAAGGTGGCTCTGGCCAGCGAAGGGACGGCGGGGACGCTGATTTTTGATGAGATTGATCGCGGTGTGGGCGGCGCGGTGGCGTCGGCGATTGGCGACCGGCTGGCTTTGCTGGCGGGCCGCGCGCAGGTGCTGGTGGTGACGCATAGTCCGCAGGTGGCAGCGCGGGGGCGGCAGCATATGCGGATTAGCAAAGCCGAGACGGAAGGCGGGATGCGGACTGAGGTGGTGATGCTGGATGAGGCAGGGCGGCTGGAAGAAATTGCGCGGATGCTCTCTGGCGCGGAAGTGACAGGAGAGGCGCGGGCGCAGGCGGCGAGGCTTTTGGGATGAGGCGGATTTTGCGCTGGCTTTTGGGGGTGATTTATCTGGGTGTAGGCGTTGTGCATTTGCGCAGCCCTGAGGCATTTTTGCCTATTATGCCGGACTGGGTGCCGTTTCCGGAGCTGGTAGTTTTGGGGACCGGGGTTTGGGAGATTCTAGGGGCAGCGGCGCTGCTATGGCCGGGCGCCAAGGCGAATTTTTGGGGCGGGGCGGCGATGGCTGCCTATGCGGTGGCGGTGTATCCGGCCAATATTCAGCATGCGATGCTTGATCTGGCGCAGTCGGGGCAAGAGCTTGCGGGGCAGGAGCTTGCGGGGCAGGGGCTTGGCTGGAGCTATCATGCGCCGAGGCTGGCGTTTCAGCCGGTTTTTGTGTGGTGGGCGCTTTGGTGTGGCGGGGTTATCGACTGGCCATTTAGGAAGAAATAGCCTCCGGCGGTTGGGGCCTCAAGCCCCAAAATCCTTTAGTTGCTCCATAGTCTGCACGGATTGTGTGCGGCCTTAAGAATGGGGTCTGGGGCCTAAGGCCCAGCCGCCGGAGGCCCTTTTTCTATTCGGTTTTACGGCGCGCAGAGGACTTAAATGCGCGGGTTTTCTTGCCGTCGGGGTTGCGTTGGATAGCGGTGCGGAGTTCGGCGCGTTTTTCGTGGATGGAGGCGATGACGGGCCCCATGGGGACGCCGAGATCGACCAGCACGGCTTCGGCGAGTTGTAGCGAGGATTCGACGGTTTCAGGGACGGCGTCTGTGGCGCCGGAGCGGTACAGGCTGGAAGCGTGGTCTGCGTCACGGGCGCGGACGACGACGCAGAGATTAGGGTGTTCATTGCGGATGCGGCGGACGAGTTGTTCGACGGTGTGTTGGGCATCGATTGTGATGACGACGGCGCTGGCGGTTTCGAGGACGAGCGCATCTAGGAGTTCGGGGCGGCGGGCATCGCCGTAGATGACGGGTTTGCCGGCGTTGCGAAATTTCAGAACGGCATCGGGATCACTGTCGATGGCGAGATAGCCTTTATCATGGCGTTCCAGCATGGCGGCGACCAATTGGCCGACGCGGCCAAAGCCGATGAGGACGGTGATGTTTGGCGTGGGATCTGGCTTATCCAGAGGGGCGTCCCGGCCGGGGCCATAGTGCGATTCTACCCATTGGCCGGCGATGCCCATAAGCGGGGCGACGGCCAACGAAAAGCCGATGACGATGAGGGCGAAGCTGGCGGGCTGCCCGGTGACGAGGCCGGCGGTGATGGCGGCGCCCAGCACGATCAGGCTGGTTTCGGACGGGGCGGCGAGCAGCAGGGCGACATGGCCGGCGATGCCTGTGGTGCGGCCGGCGCGGCGCATCATGGCGTAAATGACGCCGGCCTTGAGGATGAGGACGCAAAGCACCCCGCCGATGACCAGCACCGGGTTTGACATGACCTCGACGAGATCGAGCCGCATGCCGATCCAGATGAGGAAGACGCCCAAGAGCAGGCCTTGGAAGGGGGCGATGGCGGCTTCGACCTGGCGGCGATAATCGGTTTCGGCGAGCATGATGCCCGCGACGAGGCCGCCGACGGCAGGCGAGAGGCCGGCAAGCGCTGCGATGGTGGCGCTCACGATGAGGGCGACGAGCGAGGCGGCGAGGAACAGCTCTGGCTGGCGGGTGCGGGCGGCTTGCAGGAAGAACGGCGGGGCGAGCACGAGGCCGGCAACCACGATGATGGCGATGGCGGCGAGACCTTGGCCGAGGCTGATGAGGAAGCCGGCGCCGGCAGCGCCCGCGCCGAATAGTAGCAGGAGGGGGGCGATGGCGAGATCTTGGAAGAGCAGAATGCCGATGGCAGTGCGGCCGGCTTGCGTGCCCATGCGGCCGCTGCTGCTGAGCATTTGCAGGCCGACAGCTGTGGAGGAGAGCGCCAGCGAGACAGCGAGGGCAGCGATAGCGACGGGGGTGAGGCCAAAGGGCAGGAGGACGGCGGCGATGGCCAGCGAGCAGAACAACAGTTGTTTTAGGCCGATGCCGAAGATGAGGCGGCGCATGGTGCGCAGGCGTTCTAGCGATAGCTCAAGGCCGAGCGCGAAGAGCAGCAGGGCGACGCCGAGTTCAGCCGGGGCGGCGAGAACATCTGCATTGGGGATGGTTACGTTTCGGAGCCACGGGTAGCTGTCTACGAGCTGGGCGAGGCCGAAGGGGCCGATGACGATGCCGATGAGGATGAAGCCGATGACGGGCGATATACGTATTGCTGTAAACGCAGGTATGGCGATGCCCGCCGAGCCCAGCACGACGACAAGATTACGAAAGCCGTCGGTTTCAATCGGAAGCGCCATAACCCTTCATGGCATGGAATTGCTGAACCTAGAAGCCTTTGGCGATGGCACTATCTAGATTAACGCGAATCGCTTCGAAGAATTGCTCGGTGGTCATCCAAGGTTGTTCGGGGCCGATGAGCAGCGCCAGATCCTTGGTCATGGAGCCTTCTTCCACGGTTTCTACGCAGACGCGCTCCAGGGTCTCGGCAAAGCGGGTGACGTCTGGGGTGTTGTCCAGCTTGCCGCGATGCTTGAGGCCGCCGGTCCAGGCGAAGATGGAGGCGATGGGGTTAGTGCTGGTGGGCTTGCCTTCCTGATGCATGCGGTAATGGCGGGTGACGGTGCCATGGGCGGCTTCGGCTTCCACGGTCTTGCCGTCTGGGGTCATCAGGATGGAAGTCATAAGGCCGAGCGAGCCAAAGCCTTGCGCGACCATATCTGACTGCACATCGCCATCATAGTTTTTGCAGGCCCAGATGAACTTGCCGGACCATTTGAGGGCCGAGGCGACCAGATCATCGATGAGGCGATGTTCGTATACGATTCCGGCTTTTCGGTAGGCGGGCTTGAATTCTTCGGTGTAGATTTCTTCGAATAGATCCTTGAAGCGGCCATCATAGGCTTTGAGGATGGTGTTTTTTGTGGAGAGATAGACGGGCCAGCCTCGGTTGAGGCCGTAATTGAGGCAGGCGCGGGCGAAATCACGGATGGAATCGTCGAGGTTGTACATGCCCATGGCGACGCCGGCGGAGGGGAATTCGAACACTTCATGCTCGATTTCCTTGTCACCATTTTGCGACGTCCATTTCATGGTGAGCTTGCCGGGGCCGGGGACGAGGAAATCTGTGGCGCGATATTGATCGCCGAAGGCATGGCGGCCGATGACGATGGGGTCTGTCCAGCCCGGGATGAGGCGGGGGACGGATTTTATGACGATCGGCTCCCGGAAAACGACGCCGCCGAGGATGTTGCGGATGGTGCCGTTGGGCGATTTCCACATGCGCTTGAGGCCGAATTCCTTCACCCGGTCTTCGTCCGGCGTGATGGTGGCGCATTTTACGCCCACACCTAGCTCACGGATGGCGTTGGCGGAATCGACGGTGATTTGATCATTGGTGTCATCGCGGCTTTCGACGCCAAGATCATAATAATGTAGATCGATATCGAGATAGGGCAGGATGAGTTGCTCGCGAATCCAATGCCAGATGATCCGGGTCATCTCATCGCCGTCTAGTTCGGCGATAGGGTTTTCGACCTTGATTTTACCTTTGGAAATGGCTGTCATTATGCCCTCGCTTCAACTGATTTGGCCCCGTCTAGGGGGCGGGGGGCGGCAGGGTCAAGCTAAGGCTGTGACAATTTTGACAAGCGGGCTTCCAGGGCTGCGAGTCCGTCCAGGGGTTCTAGCAGGCGGGCGAGATCGGGCGGGGCGAATCCTTGGGCGGAGATGTGTTGCAAAAGACTGATGAAAGGCCCCCAAAAGTCGTTTTCGCCGAGCAGCCAGATGGGTTTGTCATGCAGGCCTAGCTCGCGCCACGTCAGGCTTTCAAACAGCTCATCCAGGGTGCCGATGGAGCCGGGGAGCGCGAGGACGGCGTCTGACAGGCGATGCATCAGGGCTTTGCGTTCGTGAAGGGTTTCAACGACATGCATCTTAGTGAGGCCGGGCTGGGCGATTTCATCTCGGGCGAGGGCGCGGGGGATGACGCCTATTACCTTGCCGCCCTCGGCCAACGCGGCGCGGGCAGCGATGCCCATCAGGCCGACGGCGCCGCCGCCATAAACCAGCGTGATGTGAAGCCGGGCGGTGAGGCGGCCTAGCGCTTCGGCAAGCCGGGCTTGCGCGGGGTCGATCCCGGTGCGGGAACCACAGAAGAGCAGCAGGGTTATAGGCATTATGAAGGCTTATTCGTTTTTGGTGGCTGCGTCTGCCACTTGTTGCGATGATTGCTCAAGACGTGGGGGCAGGCTAGAGCAACGTTGATGAATGATATGCCTTTGCCCCCTGAACCCGATGCGACTGCCGCTGTGAGCGTGCCGCCTGTTAGGGGACCGCTACCGTTGGTGCCGGGCGAATCTGCGCGGTATAAATTTCCGCCGATGCACCCTGAGGGGCGCAAATTTGTGGCGATTGCGGCGGGGCTGGTGTTGCTCGCTGGGCCGGTTTTTGGGCTGACGACGTTGGCGTGGCTGCTGGGCGGCGTGATGATCTGGGTGGCGGCGTTTTTCCGTGATCCGGTGCGGGTGACGCCGGTTTCGCCGGATTTGATTGCTTCGCCTGCCGATGGGCTGGTGAGCTTGATTGTGAACTGCAAGCCGCCTCGTCAGTTGGCGGGCGTGGACGGGCTGGGCGAGGAGCCGGTGACACGTATTTCGGTGTTTATGAGCGTGTTTGATGTGCATGTGAACCGCACGCCGGTGGCGGGTAAGCTGACGCGGGTGGTGTATGTGCCGGGTAAGTTTTTGAATGCTGATCTGGATAAGGCCAGCGATGAAAACGAGCGGCAGTATTTCATTGTGGAAACAGCGGCCGGGGAGCGGGTGGCGTTTACGCAGATTGCCGGGCTGGTGGCGCGGCGGATTATGCGGTTTGTGGATGAAGGCGCGGCGCTGAAAGTGGGGGAGCGGATTGGGCTTATTCGCTTTGGCAGCCGGGTGGATGTGTATTTGCCGGCGGGTTTTGTGCCTGAGGTTTTGATTGGGCAGCGGGCGGTGGCCGGTGAGACGGTTTTGGCGCGGCGGCGGACGGGCGAGATGACGGCTGGCGTGTCGCAGTGAGCGATCCGGTCACGGCGAAGGGGCGCGGCATTCCTCTGCGGACGCTTATTCCCAATGCGGTGACAGTGCTGGCGCTGTGCTCTGGCTTGACGGCGGTGCGTTTCGGGATTGCTGGCGAATGGGAAAAAGCGGTTTTGGCGATTGTGATCGCAGGTGTTTTAGACGGGATTGATGGCCGAATTGCTCGGCTTTTGAAGGGGGCCAGCCGCTTTGGAGCAGAGCTGGATTCGCTTTCGGATGTGATAGCGTTTGGCGTGTCCCCGGCGCTGATTATGTATCTTTGGTCTTTGCAAGATTTGCCCTCCGGCGTGGGCTGGGTGATTGCGCTGGCTCATACGGTGACGTGCGCGCTGCGGCTGGCGCGGTTTAATGCCAGTATTGATGGTGATGTGCAGCCGCATAAGCGGGCGGGGTATTTGACCGGGATTCCGGCACCGGTGGGGGCGGGGCTGACATTGTCTCCGATGTTTTTAGCCTTCTGGCTGGAGCCGGCATTTTTGGAAGATCCGACAGTGAGGGCGGCGATTGTGGCACCGGTGGTGATTATTGTGTCGCTGTTGATGGTGTCTAATGTGCCAACGTATAGCTGGAGCTCGGTGCGTATCCGGCCCGGCGTGCGGCTGTTTGCGCTGGCGGGGGTGGGGCTGTTTGCCGGCAGCCTGTTTACCTCGCCGTGGATGACGCTCAGCCTTGTGTGCTTGGCTTATGCTATTGCGCTGCCTCTGGCGTGGCGCAGCTATAAGCGCAGCACGCGGGCCGAATGAGACTCACGCGGGGCGTGTTCGCCGCTTAACGCCCGCAGCACTGACGGCAGACGCCGGGTGATCATTCCAAACAACAGGAGCTGCGCTATGGCGAGGGCTAGAAGCATTGTTGCGGCGTAGAGAATATCCATGTTCGCGTTCCCTTCTTGTTCCTTTCTTATGTTCTATATATGTTCTAACTGTCAAGACGCTAATTCAAGACGCTAATTCAAGCCGTTTAAATCGGGTGTTTTTGCCTAGACTTCCTTGAGCCGGGGCATGAGTTCCACGAAGTTGCAGGGGCGGTGGCGGCTGTCCAGCTGGTCTTTTAGGATGCCGTCCCAGCCGTCTTTTACGGCGCCCGGGGAGCCCGGCAGGCAGAAGATATAGGTGCCGCCGCCGACGCCGGCGCAGGCGCGGGACTGGATGGTGGAGGTGCCGATGGTCTTGAAGCTGAGCCAGCGGAACAGCTCGCCGAATCCAGGAATGTCTTTTTGGGTGACCTGGGCCAAGGCTTCAGGGGTGATGTCGCGGCCGGTGACGCCGGTGCCGCCGGTGGTGATGATGCAGTCAATATCCGGATCGGCGATCCAGCGTTTGAAGGTTGCGACGAGGCTGGGGACATCGTCTTTTTCGATGCCGCGGGCGGCGAGTTTGTGGCCGGCGGCTTCAAGGCGGGCGACCAGCGTGTCCCCGGAGCGGTCGGTTTCCAGGGTGCGGGTGTCTGATATGGTCAGCACCGCGATCTGCACGGGACGGAAGATCAGGCTTTCGTCAATTGGCATCAGCGGCTTCCAAGGCGGCAGTGACGAGCTTTTCTTCGGGTTCTGGTTGGCTGGGCAGGCGCGTTATCGGGGCGGGGCTGCGCTTTACGGCGCTGCTGCCGGGCAGGCCGGGGAAGCGCGGCCACAGGCCCTGGATGAGCGCATCCATGCTGGCGGGCTGGGTGCCGTCGCGCAGATCATACATCCAGTAATTGCGCAGCACGACCTCAACATAATGCCGGGTTTCTCGGAACGGGATGGAGGCGATGAACAATAAGGGATCGCCGCGATCATCGAGACTGGTGTTCCATCGCTGCACGCTGCCGGGGCCGGCGTTATAGGCGGCGACTATCTTGGGGAGCAGGCCTTGGGTGTGGGGCGAATCGCGTAGGGCTTCCATATAGGTCTGGCCGATTTCAATGTTGAAACTAGGGTCCGAGAGGTCGCCTACGACGGTTTGGGATTGGTTTATTTCGGCGGCGACCTCGCGCGCTGTGCCGGGCATGAGCTGCATCACGCCTTTGGCACCCGCGCCGGAGCGGGCGGTGGTGACGAAATTTGATTCCTGCAGGGCATGGGCAAAGACCAGACTTTTATCGACGCGCCAACCGCGCGCTGGTTCCCAATCCGGGGCCGGAAACCGGGCGGAGAGCGGTGGCTCGATGCCCAGCGGCGGGCGGGCGGAGAGTTGATATTGGGTGGCGGGCAGGCTTAGCCGGGCGGCGAGGCGAAGCAGCGCGGAGTAATTTGCGTCAGGTGCTATGAGCGCCAGATGTTTTAGCTCTCGGTCAGCCAGCCCGATTTGGCCGATTTCCATAAGGGCTGCGGCGCGGCGGGCGCCTTTGAAGCTTTTGAGATGGTTCCAGTCGGCGGTGATGAAATCAGGCTCGGCCCAATCTTGCACCGGGGCGAGGCCTAGCGCGCGGCGGGCGAGCAGGCCGTAAAAGCTGTTGGGGGCTTTGGCGGCGGTGTTTAGGCGCTCTGGCACAAGCTCGGGGCGGCCGGCGGCCATATAAGCGCGGCTGGCCCAATAGGCGCCGCCGGCGGCGAGGTCTTGGCTGCGGGAGTCGCCGGCGAGGCGTGCTGTTACCAGATCAAAGGCGGCGGCGGCGTCGGCATATTGGCCTTGCCGGAAAGCGGCGAGGCCGGCGGTCCACGCGCCTAGTGCTGCCCAAGGGCCGCTGCCTTTGGCGGCTTCCAGCCCCATGCGCCGGGCGGCGACATTGTCTGACTGGCCATAATAGCTCCAGCCGACGCGCCACGCCCATTCGGCGCGGGCGCCGGGGGAGAGGGTGGCAGCATTGGCGCTCCACGCGGCTTCGGCTTCGGCGTTTTGATCGACGGCCAGCAGCGGTTTTAGGGCATTGGCAGCGTTTGCATCTGCGGGGCCGGTTTCTGACTTGGGCGAGAGCGGCGGATTGAAGCTGAGATAGCGCAGGGTGCGGCTGCCGGGCAGCGTGGGCAGGGTTTCACCTTCCTGGGCGCGCATTTTGCGGGCGATCTGGGCGACGCGTTCGGCCTGGGGCAGGTCTGCGTTGGTGTTTAGCCAGGCGATAAGATCAGCGCGGCTGAGGTTGCCGGCACCGCGGGCGCTGATGATGAGGGCGCGGGCGGTTTCATGCAGCGGGCCGGGAGACATGGCGTCCAGCGCGGTTTCAGCGCGGCGGGCGTTGCCGGCATCAAGATCACGGAAGATGCGCCCATAAGCTTGGGCTTGGGCGGCGGTGAGCTGGGAGGGGACGGCGCGCTGGCGGGCGGTGATGCCGCTGCGGTCTGCGGTGACGGTGAGTATGGTGTCGCCGGTTTCGCCTGAAAGGCTTGGGGGTGCAATTTGGGCGAAGCCGGGGGCAGCGGGGAGCAGGAGACCGAGGATGAAAAGTGCTTTGTTCATGAGAGCCGGTCTTTGAGGGATTGCAGATGTGCCCAGGCTTGGGCCTTTAGCTGCGGGGAACGCAGCAGGCGGGCGGGGGACAGGGTGGTGAGGAGCGGTAGATCTCCAAGCGTTTGCCAATTTCCGGGGCTGGCGGGGGCTTCGAGCAGCGCGTCGGTGAGATGTGGGCCTAGTGCCAGCACCATCTGGGGGCGGGCGAGGCGGGCGGCGGCGGCGGCGAAGGGGGCGAAATCGGAAAGCTCTTCGGGGCGGGCCGCGCGGCCATTTGTGGGCCATGGCACCAGCGGGGCGCGGGCGATATCGGCCATTTTGAGGCCAATAGCGCCCATCATAGCGGCGATGAGATGGCCGGCTTCCGAGTCTGGAGACATGGGGGTGTCGGTTAGCAGAAGTACGGCGGCGTGTTCTGGGCCTTCCAGCAGGATTGGCGCTGCGCCTTGGCCAGGGTTAAGGGGATGCGCGTGATTTGCGACTTCCAGCGCCAGCGCGGCAAGGTCTGTGGCTAGGGGCGTGGCTTTGGCTTTAGGCGGCAGGGGGGCGGCTTTTGCGAGTGGCGTGGCTGAGGGGGCGGCTGCGGGCGCGGCAGCGGGCCTGATTTCGGGCCTGATTTCTCTAGGGGGGGTAACAGGCGCAGGGGGTGCGGCCAGCCAGTTGCGCGGCTGCTCTGAGATTAGCGTGTCCACGCCGCATTCCAGCAGGAAGGCGAGCGCTGCACCGGCATCTTGAGCGGGGGGTATTGCGGCGGATAGGGCCATGACTTCTCTTCATGCGGCTCTGGGGCCTCTGGTCAAGCCCTTCCTGCTTCCGTATCTGGCCAAGTATGGCAAAGCTGGGATATGTCGTGGCCAAGATGCCGTGGTGAATATGAATGAAAAGGCGAATTGATGACCGCACGTGAATCGATGCCCTATGATATTGTGATTGTTGGCGGCGGCCCGGCCGGGCTTTCGGCGGCGATCCGCGCCAAGCAGCAGGCGGCGGCGCTGGGCCTTGAGGTTTCGGTGTGTATTTTGGAAAAAGGCTCCGAGATCGGCGCGCATATTCTTTCGGGCGCGGTGGTTGATCCGCGCGCGCTTGATGAGCTGTTGCCGGACTGGCGGACTATGGGCTCCCCGATGACCGTGGCGGTGAGCGAGAACCATCACTGGATTTTGACTGAGGAAAAGGCGCGCGAGTTTCCGCATGGGCTTATGCCGCCGTTTATGAACAATAAGGGCTGCTACACGGTGAGCCTTGGCAATCTTTGCCGCTGGCTGGCCGGGCAGGCCGAAGCGCTGGGCGTGGAGATTTTTCCGGGGTTTGCAGCGGCTGAAGTGTTGTTCAATGAAGATGGTTCTGTGAAGGGTGTGGCGACGGGCGATATGGGCGTGGCGCGCGATGGCAGCCATAAGCCGAGCTATCAGCCTGGCCTGGAACTTCATGCGAAATATACGTTTTTTGCCGAAGGGGTGCGCGGAAGCTTGTCCAAGCAGCTCATCCGGCATTTTGCGCTGGATGCCTCTTCTGATCCGCAGATTTATGGGATTGGTCTGAAGGAGCTTTGGGATATTGATCCGGCCAAGCATGTGCCGGGCAAGGTGATCCATACGCAGGGCTGGCCGCTCGATGAGGCTAATGGCGGCGGCTTCATTTATCATCAGGCCGATGGGCAAGTTGCGCTGGGCTTCTCTGTGTGGCTGAACTACGCCAATCCCTATCTCTCGCCTTTTGATGAGTTTCAGCGCTGGAAAACCCATCCGGCGATCAAGGCTATTCTCGAAGGTGGTCGCCGGGTTTCATATGGCGCGCGGGCGATTAGTGATGGCGGCTGGCAGTCTGTGCCCAAGCTGGCATTTCCCGGCGGCGCGCTGATTGGCTGCTGCGCAGGCTTTTTGAATGTGCCGCGTATCAAGGGCAGCCATACCGCGATGAAGACCGGGATGATGGCGGCTGATGTGGCTGTGGAGGCTTTGGCCAGCCAGCGGGGCGGCGATGAGCTGACGGCCTACCAGACCGCTTATAACAAGAGCTGGGTGTTTGATGAGTTGCGGATGGTGCGCAACACGCTGCCGGCGGTGGAGAAATTTGGCAATGTGCTGGGTACGGCGATAGCTGGCGTGACGATGTGGCTGGAGTATCTGGGCTATGGGCTGCCGTTTACGATGAAAAACCATCCTGATTACAAAGCATTGAAGCGGAAAACTGAGGTTAAAAAGCTCAGCTATCCAAAGCCGGATGGGGTTTATAGTTTTGACAAATTGTCGAGCGTGTTCCTCTCGAATACCAACCATGAGGAAGACCAGCCCTGCCATCTTAAGCTGATTGACCCGACCGTTCCGATCCGCGTGAATCTGCCGCTATATGATGAGCCAGCGCGGCTTTATTGCCCGGCGGGCGTGTATGAGGTGGTGGGCGAAGAAACTGGCGAGCCGCGCTTCCAGATAAATGCGCAAAATTGCGTGCATTGCAAAACCTGCGACATCAAAGACCCCTCCCAGAATATCGTCTGGGTGACGCCTGAGGGCGGCGGCGGGCCGAATTATCCGAATATGTGAGGCTTGGTTTTCGTCCGCCCCCCTCGACAGTATGGCTTACAGGCGTCACTCTAAGATGATGCGTGCCCTGCTTCTTCTGTCTGTGCTGTCTTCGGCTTTGGTGTCGCCTTTAGGGGCGGCGCGGGCGGCGGTGAGCAAGGTTTCGCCCTTGCATGGTTATGTGCTGGGCCGGGCGGCTTTTGCCAATGATGATTTGAGCGAAGCGGCGGCGCTGTTTGATGCCGTGCAAGCGCAGGTTCCAGATCAGGCGGAACTAACGAAGCGAGCCTTTGAGGTGGCGGTGGCCTCCGGGGACCGTAAGCGGGCTTTGGCTTTGGCGCGGGATATGGATGCCAAGGGCGAGGGCAATGCCGAGGTTTCGGTGATGGTGCTGGTGGATGCGGTGTTGCGCAAGAAATGGCCTGAGGCGGCGGCGGCGCGGGCGGGGCTGAGCGGGGCTGGCTATGCGACGGTGGTGGGTCCTATTGTGGATGCGTGGATTTTGCAGGGGCAGGGCCAGGATGAGGCGGCGCTGAAGCTGCTGGATACGGCGGCTTTTACCGGCTTTGCGCGCTCTTATGTGGCCGAACAGCGGGCGCATATGCTGGCGGCGACGGGGCGGTGGAAAGAAGCGGGCGACGCGTATTCGCTGCTGCGGGCCGGCACGTCTTCGGGGATTAGTTTTTTGCGGCAGGGCGAGGCGGATGCGGTGGCAATGTCAGGGGACAGGCCCCGGGCTTTGGCGCTGCTGGACGGCGATGATCCGACAACGGTGGCGGCGCGGGAGCGGCTTTTGAAGAGCAAGCGGATTGGGGCGCTGGCGCCGGATGCGCGGCGCGGGCTGGGCTGGATGGCGGCGCGGCTGGCGTCTGATTTGTCTCGCGAGCGTCCGGTGCCGCTGGCGCTGTTGTTTGCCCGGGCCGCGACGTTTTTGGCGCCGGATATACCGGCGACCTGGCTGATTACAGGCGACGTGCTGGCGCGCAGCAAGAGCAGCGAGGCGGCGCTGGCGGCTTATGCGATGGTGCCTGCCAACGATGCGCTAGCCGAGACGGCTGGTATTCGCCGTGCGGAAGTGTTGGAGATGATGGGGCGTGAGACCGAGGCGGGCGCGTTGCTGGCGCGGGCGGCGGCGGCGCCTGAGGCTGGCAGCGAGGCCTGGGTGCGGTTGGGGGATTGGCATCGCCGGGCGGAGCGTTTTGAGGCGGCATCCGAGGCCTATACGCGCGCCATTTCTGCGGCGCCGGAAGATGCTGAAAGCTGGGGGCTGTGGTTTTTACGCGGCAGCATGAAGGAGCGCGCCAAAGACTGGCCGGGCGCAGAGGCGGATTTGCGGCAGGCGTTGGTGCTGTCTCCCGATGAGCCGGTAGTGCTGAACTATCTTGGGTATTCCATGCTCGATAGGGGGCTGAAGATGGCGGAAGCCTCTGACCTGATTGACCGGGCCGCAGCGCTTCGGCCTGGCGATGGCGGTATTATCGATTCGCTGGGATGGAGCCAATATCTGCGCGGGCGTTATGCCGAGGCGGTGACGACGCTGGAGCGCGCTTCCACGCTGGAGCCGACGGACCCGACGGTGACCGATCATCTCGGCGATGCTTATTGGCAGATGGGCCGGCGCATCGAGGCGCATTTCCGCTGGCGCGCGGCACTTGCAATGGAGCCTGGCCCGGCGCAGGAGGCGGCCCTTAAGGCCAAGCTGGCTTATGGGCTGGATGCTGCGCTGGCGATGGTGGATTGAGCCGCAGCGGCGCTTATGATGTTGATGGAAGCCGCCCCTGCTAAGCTGAACCTTGCGCTGCATCTTCGCCGCCGGCGCGCAGATGGCTATCATGCGCTGGAGACGATCTTTGCGTTTACCGATTTTGGCGATGTGCTGGGCGGTGAGGCGGCTGAGGAGATTAGCCTGATCGTGAGCGGGGACTATGCTGAGGCGGCGGGGCAGGGCGGGGATAATCTGGTTTTAAAGGCGGCGCGGGCGTTGGCGGAGGCGGGGCAGGTGAGGCAGGGCGCGCGGCTAACGCTTGAGAAGCGTATTCCGGTGGCGGCGGGGCTGGGCGGCGGGTCCGCTGATGGGGCGGCGGCGCTGCGGTTGCTTAACCGGCTGTGGGGGCTGAACTGGCCGGAGGCGCGGCTTTTGGAGATTGCGGCGGAGATTGGCTCAGATGTGCCGGCCTGTGTGCTCTCGCATAGTGTGTATGGCGAGGGCCGGGGCGAGGCGCTGCGGCCTTGGCCGGTGGCGATGACTGGCGTGCCGGTTTTGCTGGTCAATCCGCGGGTGGCGGTGCCTACCGGGCCAGTGTTTGCGGGCTGGGATCAGGTTGATCAAGGGCCGCTTGATCCGATGGGGCCGCTGGCGAAGGCGCGCAATGACATGACCGCGAGCGCTGTGCAGATTGCGCCGGTAATTGGCGAGGTGTTGGTGGCGCTGGACGCTACGCCGGGGACGACGTTGGTGCGGATGTCTGGCTCCGGGGCGACGTGTTTGGCGCTGTATGACACGGCGGTGGCGCGGGATGGCGCGGCGGCGAGCCTTGCCGGGCGGGGCTGGTGGGCGGCGGCGACGCATTTGCTGTGAGCGTTTCCTCCGTAGGAAAATCGCCTTATGGTGCTTTGGCGGTTTTTTGTGAGGTTTTGTGGCTGAATATTTGAAGTTGGTTTTGGAGGGTTCGGTGGCGCGGCTGGTGATTGACCGGCCGGCGCGGCGGAATGCCATGAATCAAGCGATGTGGGAGGCGTTTCCGGGGCTGGTGGCCGCTGCGATGGCTGATCCGGCGGTGCGGGTGCTCATTGTGTCTGGCGCAGCGGCAGGGCCTTTTTGTGCAGGCGCGGATATTGCTGAATTTGCAGCCAAATCTGGTGATGCGGGCTGGCGGGCGGCCAATGCTGCGGCGATCCGCGCTACGCAGATCAGCCTGGCGCGGGCCGCCAAGCCGACGCTGGCGGTGCTTGACGGCGATGCTGTGGGCGGCGGCATGGGAATTGCGCTGGCGTGTGACATGCGCTTTGCCTCGCCCCGGGCGCGGATGGGCATTACGCCGGCCAAGCTGGGGCTGGTGTATCCGCTGCATGATACGCGGCTGCTAATGGAGCTTGTGGGCCCGGCGCAGGCGCGGCGGCTGCTTTATACGGGGATGTTGATTGATGCAGCGGAAGCGCTGCGTATTGGGCTGGTGCAGAGTGTGGCTGATGATCTGGAGGCTGAGGTGGCGCGCTATGTGGCGGCTCTTTTGGCGGGTTCGCCGCATACGCAGCAGGCCATGAAGGCCGTTATCCAGCGGATTATCGAAGGCGCGCATGATGATGATGCGGAAAGCCAGGCGGCGTTTGATGCGGCATTTACCGGGCCGGATTTTGCCGAAGGCGTGGCGGCGTTTTTGGCCAAGCGTAAGCCTGAGTTTGGCAGATGACGGCGCCGCGCCGGATTGAAGGCAAGGTGCCGGTGTTGATTGTGGCGGATCATGCCAGCAATGCTGTGCCCGAAGGCGTGGACCTTGGCATTGCGCCGGCGTTGCTTGAAGATCATATCGCCATAGATATTGGCACGGCGGTGCTGGCAGAGGCGCTTGCCAAAGCGCTTGATGCGACGGCGCTTATCGCCGCCGTGTCTCGGCTGGTGATTGATATGAACCGCGATCCCGGCGAGCCGAGCTTCATTCCGGCTGCGTCGGATGGTCATGTCATCCCCGGCAATCTGGCGCTGTCTGCCCTGGAGCGGGATTTGCGCCGGGATGCGATCCATGTGCCCTATCATCAGGCGATTGCCGACGAGATTGAGGCGCGGCCGCCTGCGCTGATCCTGTCACTTCATAGCTTTACCCAGCATCTTGCGAGCGCGCCGGACGAACTACGGCCTTGGCCTATCGGCTTGCTGCACAACACAGACAGCCGCGCCGCGCATCTGGCGCTGCCGTTGCTCGCGGCGCGGGGCCTGCATGTGGGGGATAATGAGCCTTATTCCGGCCAGCAGCTCAATTACACCATGGACCGACATGCTGAAGCGCAGGGCTTGCCCTATCTTGGGGTAGAAATCCGCAATGATGGCTTGCGGGATGCGGCGGGCGTTGCCCATTGGTGCGCGATCATCGCTGACACGGCGCATCAGATACTACGGGCGCTACGCTAATCTTGACCGCGCGGCTTAGTTCGCGCATCGCATGAGGCAATCTGAGGGAGCCTGACGTGAGCCGTTTCGACAAATCCAAACTGCCTAGCCGCCATGTGTCTGTGGGGCCTGAGCGCGCGCCGCATCGTAGCTATTATTATGCGATGGGGCTGACCGAGGAAGAGATTGCCCGGCCGTTTGTGGGTATTGCGTCTGCGGGGAATGATTCAGCGCCTTGTAACACCACGCTTGATGCCCAGGCCGATGTTTGCCGGCAGGGGGTGGATGAAGCGGGCGGCCTGCCGCGCCGGTTTAACACCATCACCGTGACGGACGGGATTGCCATGGGCCATCAGGGCATGAAAGCCAGCTTGGTGAGCCGTGAAGTTATTGCGGATTCGGTTGAACTTTCGGTCAGAGGGCATTGTTATGATGCGCTTATTGGCTTTGCGGGCTGTGACAAGTCTTTGCCCGGCATGATGATGTCGATGCTGCGTCTCAATGTGCCGTCTATCTTTGTTTATGGCGGCTCGATCTTGCCCGGCCGGTTTGAGGACAAGGATGTGACCGTGGTCGATGTGTTTGAGGCGGTGGGCGGCTATTCGGCCGGCAGCTGCCCGATAGCGCGGCTGACAGCGCTGGAGAAGGTGGCATGCCCCGGGCACGGGGCTTGCGGCGGGCAGTTTACGGCCAACACGATGGCGTGCGTCGGGGAGGCGATTGGGCTTTCGCTGCCGAACAGCAATATGGCCCCGGCGGTTTATGGTAGCCGGGCGGAAATTGCGATTGCCGCAGGCCGGCAGATCATGACGCTGATTGACCGGAACTTAAGACCGCGTGATATCTGTACGCGCGAAGCCTTTGAAAATGCTGCGCGTATTGTGGCTGCTACGGGGGGTAGCACCAATGCCGCGCTGCATCTGCCGGCGATGGCCAATGAGGCTGGGATTTCGTTTGATTTGTTTGATGTGGCCGAGATTTTCAAGACGACGCCTTATATTGCTGATTTGAAACCGGGTGGCCGCTATGTGGCCAAGGATATGCATGCTGCCGGCGGCGTTTATATGGTGATGAAGACCTTGTTTGAAGCTGGACTGCTGCATGGTGACTGCATGACCGTGAGCGGCAAGACGCTCGCTGAGAATATTGATGAGATCACATGGAACCCGGACCAGAAGGTCATTTATCCGGTGAGCGCTCCTTTGTCGCCCACGGGCGGCGTGGTGGGGCTGAAGGGTAGTTTGGCGCCGGATGGGGCGATTGTGAAAGTTGCGGGCATGGCGCGGTTGCAGTTTAGCGGGCCGGCGCAAGTCTTTGATTGTGAGGAAGATTGCTTTGCCGCTGTGGAAGCGCGCAAGATTGAGAAGGGCAGCGTTATCGTTATCCGTTATGAAGGCCCCAAGGGCGGGCCGGGGATGCGCGAGATGCTCAGCACCACGGCGGCGCTTTATGGGCAAGGCATGGGCGAGGATGTGGCGCTGATCACCGATGGGCGGTTTTCGGGCGCGACGCGCGGCTTTTGTATTGGCCATGTGGGGCCGGAAGCGGCGGACTGTGGGCCGATCGCCTTGGTGGAAGAGGGCGACATGATCCATATTGATGCCAGCAAGGGCACGATTGATCTTGATGTGGCGGATGATGTTTTGGCGGCACGGCGGGCGGCCTGGCAGCCGCGCGCGACCGATTATGGTTCAGGCGCGATCTGGCGTTATGCGCAGAATGTTGGTCCGGCACGGGCGGGCGCTGTTACGCATCCCGGCGCTGCTGCGGAAACCCATGTTTTTGCGGATATTTAAGGTCTTAGCGGTTGAAGCTGGCCAGCGCGTCTTTGCTGCGCTCTGGCCGGCGGGCCACGGCGACAGCGCCTTCAGGCATGGGGCCGATGGCGGCCCACAGCGGCTCCCCGCGCGCATCACGGGGCACTTCAGCATAGGTACCGCGAAGCTGGCTGCGCTCCACGAACAGCGGGGAAGCGGAGCAGCCGGCGAGGACCATAAAGCTGGCGATGACGGACAGTCTGAACATGTAAATTACATTGGCAGGCTCCACCACAGCTTGCAAGCGGCTTGAATGCTGTATCTGCCGCCCGCGCCGCCGCTGCTGACCCCTGACGAAATGCGCGCGGCTGAGGCCGAGGCTATTGCAGCGGGAACGCCGGCGCTGTTGCTGATGGCGCGCGCTGCGGCGGCAGCTACGGCTGCGATCTTGGCTTTTTCACCGTCTAGGCGGGCGTTGGTGCTGGCCGGGCCGGGCAATAATGGCGGCGATGGCTATGGCGTGGCGCTGGGCTTGGCAGCGGCGGGGGTTGAGGTTGAGGTGGCCGCACTGGCGCCGGTGCGGGGGCAGCCAGCGGCGGCGATGGCGGCGCGGTGGCCGGGCGAGGTGTTGACGCTTGAGGCGGCTCGCCCGGCGCCATTGCTGGTGGACGCGCTGTTTGGCACTGGGCTGGACCGGGCCATGCCCGAGGCGGCGACGGCGGCTTTGGCGCGGTTGGCGCCGGGAGCAACGGTGGCGGCGCTGGATATTGTGAGCAATGTGCATGCCGGAACGGGGGCGGCGTTGGGGCCTGTGCAGCCTGCGGCGATGACCGTTTGTTTTGGGGCGGCCAAGCCGGGGCATGTGCTGGGGGCGGGGGCGCAGGTTACCGGGCGGCTGGTGACGGCGGACATTGGCATTGCGCTGCGGCAAGCTACGCTATGCCGGGTGCCGCGCCCTGAACGCTGGGCGCTGCCGTATGATGTGCATAAATATACGCGTGGACATGTGCTGATTATATCTGGCGACGCGGGCCGGGGCGGGGCTACGCGGCTGTCGGCGATGGCGGCGATGCGGGCCGGGGCCGGGCTGGTGACGCTTATCGGGCCTGAGAGCCGGGTGCCGGCGGATGCCATCATGCACCGCACTGACGACGAGGGCGCGGCGTTGATGGCGGATCCGCGCAGCCGTGTTTGGCTGATGGGCCCCGGCCTTGGCGATACGGCGCGGGCGCGGGCCTGGATGGACAAGTTGCTGGCAGGTGAGACGCCGCTGGTGCTGGATGCCGGGGCTTTGGCGTTGGTGACACCGGCGCAGCTTAAGGCCAGCCGCGCGGCTTTGGTGCTGACACCGCATGAGGGCGAGTTTCAGGCGCTGTTTGGAGCGATTGGCGCGGACCGGGTGGCAGCCGTGCGCGCGGCGGCGGCGCGGGCGGGGGCGGTGGTGCTGCTGAAAGGGCCGCAGACTTTGATTGCCTCGCCTGAGGGCCTGGTGATGGTGAATGATCATGCCAGCCCCGCGCTGGCGACGGCTGGCTCTGGCGATGTGCTGGCCGGCGTGATTGCAAGCCTTATCGGGCAGGGGCAGCCGGTTTTTGAAGCGGCGGCGACGGCGGCCTGGCTGCATGGTGAGGCGGGGCTTGGGGCGGGGGCAGGGCTGATTGCGGATGACCTGCCGGCGCTGGTGGCCGCGGCGGTTGACCGGCTGTGAGCGCGGCGGTGCCTATCATTCGTCTGGCCGCGCGCGGCGATGGCATTACGGCTGATGGCCGCTATGTGCCGGGCGCGACGGTGGGCGATAGCGTGATTTTTGAGGGCGAGGGGCCGGTTATTACGCCGGGGCCGGGCCATGTTGTGCCGCTGTGCCGCCATGTGCCGGCTTGTGGTGGCTGCCAGATGCAGCATGTGGCGGATGCGGATTATATGACTTTCGTGCTTGACCGTATCGCGCATGTGCTGGGGCCGTTGATGCCCGAGCAGGTGATGCCGGTGGCGCTGTCGCCGCCTCGTAGCCGACGGCGGGCGAGCTTGCGGGCAGTGCGGCGCGGCGGGCAGGTGCGGCTGGGCTTTAACAGCGAGGCCAGCCATCAAATTGTTGATCTTCAGCAATGCGAGATATTGCGGCCTGAGCTATTTGCGTTGGTGTCGCCGCTGCGCGAACTGATGAAAGCCGCGCTTGCTGAAGGGCAGGGGACCGGGATTACGCTGACGGCCAGTGAGACCGGGGTGGATGTGTTGCTTGCCAATATACAGGCCGAGCGGCTGGAGGAGATTGAACGGCTGACGGATTTTGCCCGGGCGCACGGCCTCGCGCGGCTGTCTGTGGAAGGTGCGGACGGCTTGCAGACGATGATGGAGGCACAGGTGCCTAGCCTGACGATGGGCGGGGTGCGGATTGATTTGCCGCCGGCGCCGTTTCTGCAGCCTACGAGCGAGGGTGAGGCGGCACTGGTGGCGGCGGTTATTGAGGCCGTTGCCGGGGCGGGACATGTGGCTGATCTGTTTTGCGGACTGGGCACGTTTGCGCTGCCGCTTAGCCGCCGGGCGAAAGTGGTGGCGGCTGATGCGGCGGGGCCGGCGGTACTGGCGCTGGCGGCGGCGGCGCGGCGGGCCGGGCGGGACATTACGCCGATGCACAGGGATTTGTTTCGCCGTCCGTTGACGCCCGCTGAACTGGCGGGTTTTGGCGCGGTGGTGTTTGATCCGCCGCGGGCAGGGGCTGAGGCCCAGTGCCGGGCGCTGGCGGCGTCCAAGGTGCCGGTAGTGGTGGCGGTGTCCTGTAATCCTAGCACCTTTGGGCGCGATGCGCGGCTGCTGGCGGACGGCGGCTACCGGATTGAGCGGCTATGGCCGGTGGCGCAATTTCGCTGGTCCAGCCATGTTGAGTTGGTGGCGCGTTTTGTTCATAGTTGAGAAGGCTTAGTCGTGTGATAGGGAGGCGACTTTGGTGCGTGTCTGTGCCATGGGAGCCGCATATGAGAGGCGAAAGGGTTTATTGATGATGAAATCACTTATGTTGGGTGTGGCAGCGGCGGGTTTGTTGATGGGCGCGCCGGCCATGGCGCAGAAATTGCCGCCGGCGAGCATGCTGGTGGCCGATGTTGACCGGGTGGTGGCGGAGAGCAGTGCTGGTGTGGCGGCAGCGCAGGAGCTTCAGGCGCGCAACACGACGCTGCGCACACGGCTGACGACGCTGCAGACACAGCTTCGTACTGAGGCAGAGGCGATTCAGGCTGGGCAGGCGAATAATAGCCTTACCGGCGCGGCTCTTGAAACGCGGGTGAAGAGTTTTCAAGGCCGTCAACAGGCTGCCCAGAAGGAGCTTGAAACGGGCCAAGCCCAGCTTCAGGCCTCGCAGAATTATGTGAGCCAGCAGATTGGCCAGGCGTTGCAGCCGATTTTGGCTACGATGCTCCGCGAGCGTGGGGCTACGATAATTGTGCCGGCAAGTGCTGTGCTGCAGCATGCTGCCGGGCTTGATGCGACGGCGGATCTTCTGGCCCGGTTGAACGTCGCGCTGCCGCGGGTTTCGACCACGCCGCCAGCAGCGCCTGCTGCCAAGCCCTAAGTTAATAGCCCCCCTGCTGCGGCAGGGGGGCTTTTTTGTGTCAGGCGAACAGCTTGGCCCAGCCGCGCTTGGGGCGGGTTTTCCAGGCACCGCGATGCCAGGCATCAGACGCCAGTAGCGGCATCACTGAGCCGGCTTCAGCGAACACCATCTGCTCCAGCGTGGTATCGACCTTGCCCCAGCTGGCGGCTTCTTTCAGCGTGGAAGACGAGCAGGCCCCGTCACGCACATCGGCGACGGTGATTTGCACGGCATATTTGTGCATCTCCACATCTTCATGGCCGAGAATTTCGGCGCAAACCACTGTGTCTTGCACGAAGTTTTTGGGCACGCCGCCGCCGATCATCAGCAGCCCGGTGGTGCCGGCGGCGATTTTGATGTCGGTCAGCTCCCGGAAGTCGGCGATGGCATCCAGCACCATATAGGGCTTGCCGGCCTTCATTCGCTCAACCTGATGTTTTACGAGGCCGAAACCGGCGGAGGAATCTACAAAGGCCGGGCAAAAGATCGGCACATCATGCTCATAGGCGAGCTTGACGAGGCTGTTGTCTTTTTTGCCATGCTCGACGAGATATTTGCCCATTTCGCGGATGAACGCGCGGCTGGAATAGGCTTTTGGCTCAAGCGCATTGGCAATTTCGCCGATGGTGTGGTCACAATCCTGAAGCTGCTCTTCGTCGATATAAGTATCATAAATACGGTCGATATAGAGCGAGCGCAGGAGATTATCGTCTGGGATTTCAAGCGCCTGATAGTGTTTGTGGCCCAAGCCTTCGAAAAAATCCATATCCACGATGCTGGCGCCAGTGGCGATGATACCATCGACCATGTTGGAACGCACCATTTCGGCATAGAGATCCATGCAGCCGCCGGCCGAGGTGGAGCCGGCGATGACGAGGAAGATCGTGCAGTCCTTGTCTTCAAGCATCTGGTTGTAGATGCCGGTGGCCCGCGCCAGATCGCGCGAGGTGAAGCTCATGCCGTCCATCGCATCGATAATGGGCCGCGCATCGAAGGTGCGGATATCGATGTGCTTCACGGTCTTGCCGAGCAGCTCCGCTTTGCGCTTGTCGTTGATCTGACTGGAGTCGGTTACAACGCTATTGGCCATAAAAAGGCTCCTTATATGAAAGCGGCTGGCCGGAACGTGTCCGGCCATAGATGTGTTTACCTGTTAAAGGGATTTATTGAGTCTGGCGCAAACGGACAACCCGGCTTGGGGCTTCTGCCTCACCATAAACACTGTCCATCGGCTCATCGGCCACGATCACGGTTTCGCCAGCGGTGAAGCCATTGAAGCCGGTGCGCATGGCAGCGCCATACGCGCCGAGCATACCGATTTCGATCATGTCCCCGGCCCTCACATCGGCGGGCAGCATGAAGGGGCCTCGCATAAAGTCCATATCATCGCAGGTGGGGCCATAGAAGCTGAACGCCATGTCGCGGGTGTGGCTTTCTTCAGCGCGCACGAGTGCCACCGGGAAGCGCCAGCCGATGTGGGCCGCATCAAACAGCGCGCCGTAAGCGCCGTCGTTGATATAGAGCACATCGTCTTTGCGGGCTTCCACACGCACCAAAACGCTGGAATATTCCGCGCTCAGCGCCCGGCCCGGTTCACACCAAAGCTCGGCTGAATAGCTGATAGGCAGATCTTCATAGGCGCGGTGGATCACGTCAAAATAGGCTTCCAGCGCGCCCGGCTCCATGTCTGGATACACCGACGGAAAGCCGCCGCCGACATCGACGATGTCTACGGTGACACCAGCGGCCACAATGGCGACGCGGACCTGCTCCAAGGCCTCGGCATAGGCCTGAGGGCTCATCGCTTGGCTGCCGACATGGAAGCAGATGCCCAGCGCATCGGCGGCCTGACGAGTGGCCATCAGCAGCGGCCCGGCGTCTTCTGCGGCAATGCCGAATTTGGACGCGAGGCTGAGCTTGGAGTGCGAGGACGAGACGCGCAGCCGCACACAAAGCGTGAGGTCGGCAGCGTTGTCGGTGGCGGTCTGGATCTTCTCCAGCTCCTCTAGGGTATCGAGCGAGAACGTCCGCACGCCATGCTTATAATAAGCTTCGGCAATGGCCTCGGCGCCCTTCACAGGGTGCATGAAGCAAAGAACGGCATGGGGAAGCAGCCCGCGCACCAGCCGCACTTCGGCAATGGAGGCCACGTCATAATGCGTGATACCGCTGTCCCAAAGCGTCCGAATCAGCTCGGGTGAGGGATTTGCTTTTACCGCATACATCGACGTGCCGGGAAACGTTTCAACGAAGAAACGCGCGGCGCGTCGGGCGGCATGGGGACGTATAAGGGTAACAGGCTGAGTGGGAAGAAGAGCCTGGGCTACCGCGTGCGCGTTCTGGTGCTTGTGCAATTCAAGGGACCTCCGGGGGTTAGCAAAGTTGCCGGAGAAGGCCGGCACCAAAGCTGCCTTGCGGTGGAAGTCCCATGGGGCAGCGAGGGGCGCGTATGGGGTCTGTGCGGGGCTGTGTAAAGCGTTTTTTTATGACAATCGAAACTTGCAGTTTTTCCAAATAGCCCCAATGGCTTGGCTCATGGTTTCTGCACCGCTTTTTATGATGGAAATAGAGGAGGCTGCGGCCCGGCTAAAAGGCCATGCTGTGCGCACGCCGCTCCTCCGTTCTGACGCGCTGGATTCGCATACGGGCGGGCGGGTGTTTTTGAAGCCGGAATGTCTGCAACGCACTGGGTCGTTTAAGTTTCGCGGCGCGATGAATCGGTTGCTAGCGCTTTCACCGGCTGAGCGGGCGGCGGGGGTGGTGGCCTTTTCGTCTGGTAATCATGCGCAAGGGGTGGCGCTGGCGGCGCGGCTGCTGGGCGTGCCGGCGGCGATAGTGATGCCCTCTGATGCGCCGGCTTTGAAGATGGCGCGAACTAGAGCCGATGGGGCCGAAATTATTCTGTATGACCGGCTGCGAGGCGACCGGGCGGCGATTGCAGCTGAACTTGCAGAAGCACGCGGAGCTGTGCTGGTGCCCAGCTTTGATGACCGGCACATCGCCGCCGGGCAGGGAACGGCGGGGCTGGAAGTGGCAGAGGATCTGGCCGGACTTGGTGTGCAGGCTGATGTGGCGCTGATCTGCGCGGGCGGCGGCGGGCTGGCGGCGGGCTTCGCCATCGGGTCCGGGCTGAAGACTGTGACGGTTGAGCCTGAAGGCTATGACGATGTGGCGCGCAGCCTTGCCGCCGGGCGAATCGTGCCGGTGATCGATCCCGGCCCCACCCGCTGTGATGCTTTGCAGACATTACGCATGGGCGATCTGACCTTTGCAACGTTGCAAAGCGTGGGCGCGCGCGGGGTGGCGGTTTCGGAGCGTGCCGTGGTGCGCGCCATGGCTTTTGCGTTTGTGGAGCTGAAACTGGTGCTGGAACCTGGCGGGGCGGCGGCGCTGGCGGCGGCGCTGGCGGGCGTTGCCGATCTGAAAGGCCGGACCGCGGTCATCATGCTGTCTGGCGGCAATGTAGACGCGGCCACATTCGCGGCCTGTCTGGCAGAAGCCGATCAGGCCTGAGGCCGGCTGAAGCGGTGCGTGAGGGGAAGTTCTGGTTGCACAGGGGTTGCCGCCTCGCCAAACCATTCTGCCACGGCCGCGCGGCCGGCGCTGCCGATGTGCAGGCCCATGCGGGTGCGCCGCCAGAGCACATCTTCGGAGGTCTGCGCCCATTCATGGCCGCGGTAATGCTCAAGCTCGGCTTCGAACATTCCGCCGATATTGCGGCCTAGACCCTGCTCCAGCAGCGGCACCGCGGCGGTGCCCAGCGTATAGGCAAGGCGGCGGACCAGCTTGGGATCATAATTCTCTTGCGCCACCAGCAAATGATCGAGCCAGCGCGCAAAGGCGGTCTGGCCCTGTTCGCCGGCCTCGCGGGGGACATCTCCGCCGGGCAGCGGCGTGTCATGGGTCCAGTTCTTCTGCCCGCCCGATACGCGCGCCAACACATCTTCGGCGAGCAGGCGGTACGTGGTAAGCTTGCCGCCGAGCACACTTAGCGCCCCCAGCCCCTCATGCTCCATGATCCGCCAATCCCGCGTGGTCTCCCGCTCGCCTTTTCCCGGCTCCAGCACCAAGGGCCGCACGCCGACAAAGCGATGCATGATGTCCGCCTCGCTAATAGGCCGCGCCAGATAGCGATTGGCGGCGGTTAGCAGATATTGCACTTCCTCTTCGCTCACCGCCGCGTCTTCGGGGTGAGCTATGGTGCGCTCGGTGGTGCCGATAAGCGAAAAGTCTCGCTCATAGGGAATGATGAAGATGATCCGCCCATCTGGCTGCTGGAGCATGAAGGCATCGCGGCCTAGATGCACGCGCTTGGTGACGATGTGCGCGCCCTGCACCAGCTTCAGCGCGGGCGGATCAGAAACTCCCAACACGCGCCGCGCCACATCTTCAGCCCAAGGGCCGGCGGCGTTGACAACCCGCCGCGCCGTCAATGTCTGGCCATTTCCGAGTTTAACCTGCCACATTCCCTCCACCCGCGCCGCAGATACGGCCGCAGTGCGAGGCATCAGCAAGGCGCCGCGCGTGGCGGCGTCCTGAAGATTGGCGATCACCAGCCGGGCATCGTCCACCCAGCCATCCCAATAGCGGAAGGCCGGGCGGCTTAGATCTGCCAGTGCCCGGCCGGCGCGCTCGTTTCGCAGGTCTATCCGTGCAGATCCCGGCACGGCGCGGCGCTTTGTCAGATGATCATAGAGAAACAGCCCGGCGCGCAGCATCCAATCGGGCCGGCTGCCTTCGTCTTCTGGCAGCACAAAGCTCTGCGGCCAGCTGATGTGCGGCGCTATATCAAGCAGCACCTCGCGCTCTTTCAGCGCCTTTCTGACAAGCCCAAAGGCATAGAATTCCAGATAGCGCAGGCCGCCATGGATGAGCTTGGTGGAGGCACTGGAGGTGGCCCCGCCGAAATCACCTGACTCAACCAGCGCTACTGAAAGCCCGCGCCCGGCCGCATCACGGGCAATGCCCGCGCCATTTATGCCCCCGCCGATAATCAGCAGGTCATGTACTATGTCTTGCGCGCCCGTCATCTACAGGCTTGACTAAAGGAGGCCTGCCGCCTTGGAAAGGTTTATGAACGCAGATTTAATACTTGTTCTCGATGCTGGCACCACGTCCACGCGCGCTATCGCCTTTTCGCGAGCGGGCGAGATCGTTGCCAGCGCTCAGACGCCGCTCACTCAGCATTATCCCGCGCCCGGCCATGTAGAGCATGATGCTGCCGAAATTTGGCGGCTTTCGGCGCGCTGTCTTGAAGAGGTAGCAGAAACTGTGGGCGTGGAACGCATAGCCGCGCTTGGTCTTACCAATCAACGCGAAACGCTGGTTCTTTGGGACAAACAGACCGGCGAACCGATTGCGCCGGCGCTGGTGTGGCAGGACAGGCGCACCGCGCCGCGCTGCGAGGCGCTGAAAGCAGCAGGGCATGAAGCTATGGTGCAGGCTAAAACCGGGCTGCTGCTGGATCCGTATTTTACCGCTAGCAAGCTCGGCTGGGCCTTGGAGACTTGGCCGGATGTGGCGCGGGCCGCGAAAGCCGGACGATTGGCGGCAGGGACTGTGGACAGTTGGCTGATCTGGAAACTTTCAGACGGCGCGCGCCATATCACCGACGCTACCAACGCCAGCCGCACTGCCTTGATGGACCTTGCCACCGCACGCTGGGACGCGGAGCTACTGGCGCTGTTTGGCGTGCCGGCGGAGTGTCTGCCAGAGATTACCGATTGCGCGGGACCTCTTGCCATTACAACACTGCTGGGTCGCCCCCTTGCTATTACCGGCAGCGCCGGAGACCAGCAGGCCGCCAGCATTGGCCAGGCTTGTCTTAACGCCGGGGATATCAAGGCCACCTATGGTACGGGCGCATTTGTGCTGGCGCATGCCGGCGCGGCCCCTCCGCAGTCTGATCATCGCCTGCTGGCTACGCTCGCCTGGCGGCTGGGCGGCGAGAACGCTTATGCGCTGGAGGGCTCTATCTTTGTGGCCGGGGCCGCTATCCAATGGTTGCGCGATGGGCTTGGACTTATCGGATCTGCTCAAGAAACCGAGGCGTTGGCGCGGTCTGTGACAGATACGGGCGGCGTGCAGTTTGTGCCGGCGCTGGCCGGGCTGGGCGCGCCGCATTGGGCACCAGAGGCTCGCGGTATTATCACCGGGCTGACCGCCGGCACCACCAAGGCGCATCTGGTGCGCGCCACGCTGGAGGCCATGGGCCAGCAGACCGCCGATCTTATCGAGGCACTGCGGGCCGACGGGGTGCCGGTGCAGGCGCTCAAAGTGGATGGCGGCATGGTGGGCAATGACTGGCTGTGTCAGGATATTGCGGACAGTTTGGGCCTGCCGGTCAGCCGGCCACGGGTGATTGAAACGACGGCACTTGGGGCGGCCATGCTTGCCGGGCTTGGCTGCGGCTGGTTCAAAAGCCTTGCAGAGGCCGCCGCTGCCATGGTTCATGCCGGCCGTAGCTTCACCCCGCAAGGCAACCCTGCACCGCGCCGTAAGGCCTGGCAGCAGGCGCTGCGCCAAACGCTCGCAAGATAGGCGCAAAAATGCTCGATACCTCTGATGCCATGCTGACCTTGGCCATGCTGGCGGCCTTTGCGTTGATTCTCGGCGGGCTATGGCTGTTCCGCGCGCCGGGCGGCAACCGGCTTAAAGCCGGGCTGATGATTGCAGCGGGTGTTGTCACCATCTTCAATGTGTGGGTGAATACGCTGCCGCTGCCGGCACCTTAAAACTTGCGGGTCAGCGTTCGCATCGCTTCGTCAAGCCCGCCCAAGGTTAGCGGATACATCCGGCCCTCCATGCGATCGCGGATCATCTGCACGGACTGGGTGTAGCGCCAATGCGCCTCCGGCACTGGATTGAGCCACACGGCCGAGCGCCAGACGGCCAGCATACGCGCCAGCCACACCTCGCCAGCCTCGTCATTGAAATGCTCAACCGAGCCGCCGGGGTAGTTGATTTCATACGGCGACATGGTGGCATCGCCTACGAACACCAGCTTGTAATCAGAGGGGAATTTGTGGAGCAGGTCCATCACCGGCGTGGTTTCCGTGCGGCGGCGGCTATTGTCTTTCCACAGCGCTTCATACGGGCAGTTATGGAAGTAGAAGAACTCCAGATGCTTGAACTCAGAGCGCGCGGCGGAAAACAGCTCCTCGCAAATCTGCACATAAGGGTCCATCGAGCCGCCAACATCGAGCATTAACAGCAACTTCACCGCATTATGCCGTTCAGGCCGCATCACGATATCAAGCCAGCCCTGCTTGGCAGTGCCTGAAATGGTTTGATCCAGATCAAGCTCATCAGCCGCGCCTTCGCGGGCAAAGCGCCGGAGCCGCCGCAGCGCCACCTTAATGTTGCGCGTGCCCAATTCCACGCCGGCATCAAGATTGCGAAACTCGCGCCTGTCCCAAACCTTGACCGCACGCCCCATGCGGCCCCGGTCCTGCCCGATGCGCACGCCTTCGGGATGTGATCCATAGGCGCCAAACGGGCTTTTGCCGCCGGTGCCAACCCATTTGCTGCCGCCTTGATGCCGGCCTTTTTGCTCGTCCAGCCGCTCTTTCAGCGTCTGCATAAGCTTGTCCCAGCCCAGCTTTTCCAGCGCTGCAAGGTCTTCAGGGGTAAGGTTAAGCTCTGAAACCAGGCGCAGCCACTCGGCAGGAATTTCTGCAGTTTCAGTTTCAAGAGACGATTCCATCCCCTTGAATACAGTGGCAAACACCTGATCAAACCGATCAAGCAGCGCTTCGTCTTTTACATAGATGGCCCGCGCCAGATAATAGAAATCCGTAAGAGACCAGTCGATCACATTCGCCTGTAACGCTTCGAGCAGCAGCAGATGCTCCTTCATCGAAGCCTTAACCCCGGCCGCCCGCAGCGACTCCAGGAAGCTCAAAAACACGCGCGAGTCATTCTACGGGGCGCTTGCTATCTAACATGTCCATCCCGTCGCCGCTGGCACGTTCTTCACGAACCAGGTCTTCAACATGGGCATCAGGGCTTGAATCTGCGGCTTTGGGTAGCGCCGGCGCACGGGGTGATGGTCGTTCGGTTTTGGCGGTCTCGAGCTGCTTTAACGGCAGCGGCGCGGCATCGTCGAAGCGCAGCCGGTAAATCGGTTCGGGTAGGGTGAAGCCCTTAGTTGTTAATGCTTTGAAGGCCGCATCAATGGCAAGGCCGCGCCCTTTGTAAAAGTCTGTCACGCCCTGATCCAGCCAGCCATAGATACGCAGGACAACGTTAGAATCGCCCACTTGCTGAACGAACGCCGTTGCTTTCGGGCTATCCAACACAAAATCCAGCGCGTTGACCGCTGCCAAGGCCACGGCAATGGCATCAAGCGCATCGTCATCGGCATCAACACCCAGATCAAACTCGAAGCGACGTTGGGTGTTGCGGGTGAAATTCAGGATTATGCTTTTGAAAACAATCGAATTAGGGATTCTGAGATGGTTGCCATCCAGCGTGATCAAAATTGTGGCACGGGACGTAAGGCGCACCACGCGCCCTTCTTGGCCCTCAATAATAACATGATCATTAGCGCGAAAGGGCTGGCGCAAGCTTAGCATCATGCTGGACACGTAATTGTCAACCGTATCCCGAACCGCAAAGCCCACCGCGATGCCGATAACGCCGGCCCCGCCCAGCACACCGCCCAGAAGCGCTGTGGCCCCCAAAACCTGCAACGCGACCACCAATCCAATCACGATGGAGACAAACCGCACAAAGGTGCCTGCCAGTTCTGCCATGAACGGGTTGGGCGTCACCCAAATCCAGAACCGCTGCGCCGAGGCGAGAAGATAGCCCAGGCCGCCTACAATCAGCCCGATAACAATGGCCACGCCTACCAGCGGCAGCGTCTGCACAAGGCCCTGCACATCGTCGCCGAAACTCTTCAAGGCTGGTGATAGATTCGTATCAACGGCCAGATTGCGGGTGACCCTGTTTTCAACCGTCACCACACCCGCCACTCGGCTTGCCAGCGCCTCGGCGCGGGCGATGTCGGCCTGTGCAGGCACCACGCCTTCTAGCCTGACAACCCCGGCGCTTACTTTTACGTTCACGCCTTTCAAGGGCTCAAGCTCGGCGAAAATGCCTTTGAGAGTGCGGACGATGGCCGCGTCGTCCGTGGGCGTCGAGGTGGAGATTACGGGCGCGGGCGGCGGCGTTTCAAGGGCGGGCGCAGGGCTGGCTTCTGGCGGCAGCGCCTGCGCGCCTGCGGCAACGCTGAAGAGCAGCAGCGCAGCGCCCCAGAATGCGCGGATGATCATCAAGAAACGCCGCCGCTGCGGCGGCTCATGAACGCCAGTCGTTCAAACAGCATCACATCGGCCTCATTCTTCAAAAGCGCGCCGTGCAGCGGCGGGATCAGCGATTTCGTGTCTCGGTTACGAAGGACTTCCACGGGCAGGTCTTCATGGCAAAGCAGCTTCAGCCAATCCAGTAGCTCACTGGTGGAAGGCTTTTTCTTCATCCCCGGCACCTCGCGGATTTCAAAAAAGATGTTCAAAGCCTCTGCAAGTAGCGATTTCTGGATATCAGGAAAGTGAACCTGAACAATGGCTTCCATCGTTTCTCTATCAGGAAATCTTATATAGTGAAAAAAGCAGCGACGTAAAAAGGCGTCCGGCAGCTCTTTTTCATTGTTCGAAGTGATGATCACAATCGGTCGCTGCTCTGCTTTCACCCGCTCGCCGGTTTCATAAACGTCAAACTCCATCCGATCGAGTTCGCTCAGCAGATCATTGGGAAACTCGATATCGGCCTTGTCGATCTCGTCAATCAGGAGCACTGGCAGTTGCGGCGAGACAAACGCCTCCCACATCTTGCCGCGCCGGATGTAGTTGCCAATGTCCTGCACGCGGGCATCGCCCAATTGGCTATCGCGCAACCGGCTAACCGCATCATATTCATACAGGCCCTGCTGGGCGCGGGTGGTGGATTTGATGTTCCACTCAATGAGCGGCGCGTCAAAAGCCTGGGCAATCTGCTGGGCCAGCACGGTTTTGCCGGTGCCCGGTTCGCCTTTAACCAATAGGGGCCGCCGCAGCGTGACAGCAGCATTTACCGCCACTTTCAGATCTTCGGTGGCGACATAAGCAGAGGAGCCGGAGAAACGAAGCGACATGGAGTAGGGACCTTGCATTGGAAGAACGGCCAACGCTAAGGCAAATCAGCGATATGCGTAAAGCACTTCGCTCTTTTCGCCGCCCGAATAACCGAACATCGAGCCAACCGAAGCGTTGCGCTGCGCCACCAATCTTGGTTCGCCATCGGCTGAAATACGATAATTATTTACCTGTTCGAAGCTGGTTACCTTGATAAGCAGGTTGAGCTTGAAAGGTTCCCGCTCGGATACAGTCAGGCGCTCCACCCAAGGCCGGCCCGCCCGGTTTCCCAGGATAGCCTCGCCCTTAAGATGCTGAGAAATGTCCTTACCATCCGCCAGCACTGTCCCCGCTGGTAACACCGGCACCATCAAGATGGTGCGGCCACTCTCATCAATACGACGATCCTGCGCCGCCGCCATAATACGTGCCAATTGATGATAACCAGGTACATCATCAGTATTTTCCCGGCGCTGCAAGGCCCGGCGCTCGCGTTCAGACGGGTCTTTGCCGTCCACGCTCACCAGCGTCCAATGTTCACCATCCCATCGCTCAGTCCGCACCTGCCGCAACAGAGAGCCGCCGCCCTTGCGCTCAAGCCTTGTGGTGCGATCAAAATCCAGTTTGCCCGGTGGCAACGCGCTGGCGCTAGCGATTATCTGCTCGCGCAAAGGATCACGGCTAGCATTGCTCATTGGCGGCAGGGCCGCCGCTGTAAGAAAGATGGCGAAAGACGCGACCACAAAACTGCGCACGGCTTCACATAGCTGCACCATCGCCCCGCGACAAGTTACCTTCGCAGCACATCGGCTCAGAAGAGCCACCGTCAAGCCAAACTGTTACGTCCGCGTAACAGGTTAATGTCAGGTGTCGAGGAAGCTGCGCATTTTGCGGCTGCGTGACGGATGCTTTAGCTTTCGCAACGCCTTGGCTTCAATCTGCCGAATACGCTCGCGGGTGACGGAAAACTGCTGGCCCACTTCCTCCAACGTATGATCAGTGTTCATGCCGATGCCAAAGCGCATGCGAAGCACCCGCTCTTCACGCGGTGTGAGGCTGGCCAGAACGCGCGTTACGGTTTCCTTCAAATTGGCATGAATGGCGGCGTCCACCGGAATAACCGCATTCTTGTCCTCGATGAAATCACCGAGATGGCTGTCTTCCTCATCGCCAATCGGCGTTTCCAAGCTTATCGGCTCCTTGGCGATTTTCATCACCTTTCGCACCTTCTCCAGAGGCATAGAAAGCCGCTCGGCTAGTTCTTCCGGCGTCGGCTCCCGGCCAATCTCGTGCAGAATCTGCCGGCTGGTGCGCACCAGCTTGTTGATCGTCTCGATCATATGCACCGGAATACGGATGGTGCGGGCTTGGTCGGCAATTGAGCGGGTGATAGCCTGCCTGATCCACCAGGTGGCGTAAGTGCTGAACTTATAGCCCCGGCGATACTCAAACTTATCCACCGCCTTCATCAGGCCGATATTGCCTTCCTGAATAAGATCAAGGAATTGCAGGCCGCGGTTGGTATATTTTTTGGCAATCGAAATCACCAGACGGAGATTGGATTCGACCATTTCCTTTTTGGCAATCCGGGCCTCACGCTCGCCTTTCTGCACCATATTGGTGATCCGCCGAAACTCGCCCAGTTCAACCCCGGTGGATTCCGCGATCTGCGCAATTTCGCTCCTTATATCCTCAACCTGCCGCGATTCAGCTGCCGCGAAAGCCGCCCAGCGCTTGTCGATCTTGCCGACTCTGTCCAACCAGCTCTCATCAAGCTCATTGCCAGCGTATTCATCAATAAACAGCTTGCGATTCAGCTTATGCTTATCCGCCATCTTCATCATGCTGGACCCCAGCGTCAGCAGGCGCCGGTTCTGGGTGTATAGCTGATCAACCAGCACTTCGATCTTGTTGTTGTTGAAGTGAATTGACTGGACCTCGCGGGTCAGTTCTTCCCGCAGCTTGTGATATTTCCGTTCATCAGCGGCCGGGAAATTTTCATTTACGGCCAGCGCAGCAAGACGGCTCTCTTGTAACTTAAAGAACTTCTTATAAGTTGATGTAATTTGGGAGAACTTCTCAATCGCTGCGGGCTTGAGAACCTCTTCCATCGCCGCCAAAGACAGCGTCTGGTCTTCGTCATCATCATCGGCGGGGCGCTTGGCGCGCCGCTCGGTTATGCCGTCTTCTTCATCGGGTGCCGCGGCTTCGTTTTCGGGCTCTTCGTCTTCCTTAAACTGCACGGTCGGCAAGTCAGAATTGTCCTCGCCTTCCTTCTCCTCAGCTTCAGCAGGATCCTTAGCAAGCATGGCTTCGAGATCGAGGATCTCGCGCAGTTGCATCCGGCCTTCATTCAGCGCGTTGGACCATTCGATCATTGAGGTGAAGGTCATCGGGCTTTCACAAAGCCCGGCGATCATGGTGTTGCGCCCAGCTTCAATCCGCTTGGCAATGGCAATTTCGCCTTCGCGGCTGAGCAGCTCAACAGCGCCCATCTCGCGTAGATACATCCGCACCGGATCATCGGTACGATCCAGCGGCGCCTTAACCGGGGCGGCGGCGGGCGCTGCGCCCAATTCGCCATCCGCGGGTTCTGGCTCGTCCTCGGCGGCCGCCGTTTCACCGTCTTCGGCGGCTTCGTCATTTTCGATGATGTTGATGCCCATTTCAGAAAGCTGCGCCATCACATCTTCAATCTGCTCGCTGGTCCATTGGTCCTGCGGCAGCGCCTCGTTGAGCTCATCATAGGTGATGTAGCCACGCTTTTTGGCACGCGCGACCAGCTTCTTGATCGCCGCATCATTCATATCAAGCAGCGGCGCATCAGGGCTTTCGGGTTTTGCCTCAGCCTTTGTGCCGCTTGCTGTCGCTTTTGCCATTCGTGCCATCCTTGCCCGCTGCAATACTTAAAACCTGCCTACGCCGGACGAACGCCCAACGCACGCTAATCGACACGCTCTAATCCGGACGGCTGGATTGCGCCAGCCGCATCAGTGTTGCGTGTAGCTCATCCCGCTCCGCGCGTAGGCGCTGCTGCCGGGCAAAATCCGCCTCGCTGCTGCTGGAGACAAAGTCATTTGTCGCCTGCATCAGCGCCAGCTCGATTTGCGGCCGCTCCACCACACAGCGCAGCAGGCTTGCGAACTCCGCCTCTATCATGTCTCCGGCCTGAGGCGCCGTCGCCATGCAAAAGCTCATCCGCAGCCGATTGGCGCGGCACAGAGCCTCTGCCACCTCATCCAATCCTGCCAATTTCAAATGGGGGCGCAAACCGTCCGCTTCAAGCCCCCGGGTAAGCGCCGCAGCCGCCAACACGCTATCACGCAACCGCGCCGCTCGGCCCTCCCCAAGCTCAAGGCTGGCCACGGCCTCACCATGCTTATCTGCCAGCCAGGGATTGGCAATCAGCCCCGCCACCAGCGCCCGCTGTTCCGGCGTGTCGCCGGTGACGGCGGCCTGGGTTTTCAAGGCTTCTGAAACCGGCAGGGCAGGGGCGGGGCCGCCAAATCGCCCTCGTTTCGGCGTCCAAGGGGCCGAAGCTCGGCGCGCCAGATAAGCTGCTTCAAACCGCTGATCGAAATCCGCCCGGTACAGCGCCCGCACATCCGGATGGGCAATCGTATCACTATGCGCACGCAGCCGGGCTTTCACCGCCGCCCGCGCTTCCGGTGTCAGCGCTGCATCGCCGCCGGTTTCCACCCGCCATAGATGCTCAGCGAGCGGCGTGGCGGCGGCCAGCACCGCTTCAAACGCTGCTGTTCCGCCCCGCTTCACCAGATCGTCCGGGTCTTCGCCGGTCGGCAGCGTGGCGATTGCCAGCGATTTTCCGGGCTGGAGCAGCGGCAGCGCCCGCACACAAGCGCGAAATGCTGCCCGTGTGCCGGCCCCATCGCCGTCAAAACATAGCAGGGGGGCATCCACCAGCCGCCACGCCAGCTCAAGCTGGGTCTCGGTCATCGCCGTGCCCAAAGGGGCCACCAGCTCCGCTATGCCCGCGCCCGCCACACCGATCACGTCCATATAGCCTTCAACAACAATCAGCCGCCCGGATTTGCGCGCTGCTGGCCCCGCCCGATCAAGGTTGTAAAGCATTCGGCCCTTATCAAACAGCGGCCCATCAGCGGAATTAAGATATTTGGGCTGCACATCGCCCAGCGCTCGGCCGCCAAAGCCTACAACGCGCCCCCGCCGATCCCGAATGGGGAACATCAGCCGGCCACGAAAGCGCTCAAACACCCGGCCATCCTCGCCCTTACCGAGCAGACCCGCCGCCAGCATCCGCGTCTCATCGGCCCCAGAAAGCGCCTCTTTCAAGCCAGAGCCGGGGGCAAATCCCAGCCCAAAGCCTTCAATCAGCGCCGCAGACACCCCGCGCCGGCCCAGATACGCCCGCGCCTCCGCCCCTGCCGCCCCCGCCAGCTGCTGGCAAAACCAGTCTGAAGCCCGCGCTGTGAGCGTGCGTAGCTCTTCATGCTCGCTGTGCTTTTGCGCCGCTTGCGGTGAGGCTGACGGCATTTCCATCCCGGCCTGATCTGCCAGCTGCTTCACCGCCTCCATAAAGGGCAGGCCTTCCTGATCGGTGAGGAAGCGAATGACATCGCCATGCGCCCCGCATCCGAAGCAATGGTAAAAGCCCTTGTCATCATTCACATAAAAGCTGGGGGTCTTCTCATTGTGAAACGGGCAGCAGCCTTTCCATTCCCGCCCGGCACGGACCATCTTAACCCGCCGCGCCACCACCGGTGACAGCGCCACCCGCGTGCGAAGTTCATCCAGAAATGCCGGCGAAAGGCTCACGCGCCAGAAGCTGCCTTCTCAAGCGCCGCCTTCACCATGCCGCCGGCCTTGCCCATATCGAGCTGGCCGGTGTATCGCGCCTTCACCTCGGTCATCACCTTGCCCATGTCTTTCAATGACGTTGCGCCAAGCTCAGTCACTACCGCCATGATCGCCGCTGCCGCCGCGTCCGGGTCCATCTGCTTGGGCATAAAGCCCTCAATCACCGCAAGTTCAGCCGCTTCCGCATCCGCAAGTTCCGGCCGGTTGCCCTTTTCAAACATCTCAATCGATTCGCGGCGCTGCTTGGCCATTTTCATCAGCACCTCGACCACCATCACATCATCATCAACAGGCGCTGTGCCGGTTCGTAATTCAATGTCCCGATTCTTCACGGAAGCCTGTATCAAGCGAAGGGCGGCGGTGCGGGCGCTGTCACGGTCTTTCATGGCGGCAATGGTGGCGGCTTTGATATCATCTCTGAGCATTTTTGGTTCCATCTGCAAAAAATCAGCAATCACTCTAGCCGCAGCACTCTAGCCGTAGCAAAGCGCAAAGAATAGATTGACGCCAGCAACCGCATCCCCTTATTCCGCCCTCATCGCGATCATATTAGTCAAGCATAAGGAAGCACCATGGCAGCAGCGCCCGCGCCCGCCCAACCCAAAGGCGCGACCGGCGTTCTGGTTCTTGCCGATGGCGCGGTGATCTGGGGCTATGGCTTTGGCGCGGAAGGCGTGGCGGTAGGCGAGGTTTGCTTCAACACTGCGATGACTGGCTATCAAGAAGTGATCTCTGATCCCAGCTACGCCGGGCAGATCATCAATTTCACCTTCCCCCATATCGGTAACGTAGGCGCCAATCAGGACGATATCGAATCTCCTAACCCCAACGCGCTTGGCTGCGTGGTGCGTGAACCCATCACCCCTGCCGCGTCCTTCCGCGCCACCCGCGATTTTGACGATTGGATGCGCGCCTGGGGCCGGATCGGCATTTCCGGCGTAGACACCCGCGCGCTCACCAAGCGTATCCGGCTTGGCGGCGCGCCCAACGGCGTCATTGCGCACAATAAAACCGGCAAATTCGATATCTCCCGCCTGCAAGCCCAGGCAGCCGGCTGGCCGGGCCTTGAAGGCATGGACCTCGCCAGCGTGATCAGCGCCACCCAGAATTACAGCTGGGACGAAGGCCTGTGGACGCTCGCTGGCGGCTACGCACTTCACCATGGCAACAAAGACGGCCCGCATGTGGTGGCCATTGATTATGGCATGAAGCGCAACATCCTACGCAATCTCGTAGACGCTGGCGCGCGCGTCACCGTGGTGCCGGCCCTGACCAGCTATGAAGACATTATGGCGCTAAAGCCGGATGGCATCTTCCTCTCCAACGGCCCCGGAGACCCTGCCGCGACCGGAACCCATGCCGTACCAGTCATCCAAAGCCTGCTCGCCATCGGCACGCCCATCTTCGGCATCTGCCTCGGCCATCAGCTCCTCGCCCTCTCCGTCGGCGCGCGCACCATCAAGATGCAACAAGGCCACCGGGGCGCGAACCACCCCGTCAAACGCCTCGACGATGGCCGCGTAGAAATCACCTCGATGAACCACGGCTTCACAGTGGATACCGACACGCTCCCCCCCAGCGCGCGCGCCACCCATATCTCGCTGTTCGATGGTTCGTTGGCAGGCCTTGAACTGTCCAACGCCCCGGCTTTCAGTGTCCAATATCACCCCGAAGCCAGCCCCGGGCCGCAGGACAGTAAATATCTGTTCGAGAAGTTTGTAGCCGCCCTCGAAGTCAAGGCCGCCTGATGCCCAAACGCACCGACCTTAAGTCCATCCTCATCATCGGCGCTGGCCCGATCATCATCGGTCAAGCCTGCGAGTTTGATTATTCCGGAACTCAGGCCGTCAAAGCGCTTCGGGCCGAGGGCTATCGGATTATCCTCGTCAATTCCAACCCCGCCACCATCATGACCGACCCAGAACTGGCCGACGCCACCTATGTGGAACCAATCACGCCGGAAATCGTCGCCAAGATCATCGCTGCCGAGCGCCCGGACGCTGTGCTGCCCACCATGGGCGGCCAGACTGCGCTTAACACCGCGCTGGCGCTGCACCATGACGGCACGCTGGAGAAATACGGCGTAGAGCTTATCGGTGCCGACGCTGAAGCCATCGACAAAGCCGAAGATCGGCTGAAATTCCGCGATGCCATGGACAAGATCGGGCTCGAAAGCCCCAAAAGCCGCATAGCCCACACCGTCGCCGAGGCGCTTGAAGCGCTGGAAGAGGTCGGCCTGCCGTCCATCATCCGCCCCAGCTTCACCATGGGCGGCACCGGCGGCGGCATTGCCTATAACCGCGAAGAGTTCGTCCAAATTGTCACCGGAGGCCTCGACGCCTCGCCCACCACCGAAGTGTTGGTTGAGGAGTCGGTGCTCGGCTGGAAAGAATATGAGATGGAAGTGGTGCGGGACCGCGCCGATAACGCCATCATCATCTGCTCCATCGAAAACATCGACCCGATGGGCGTTCATACCGGTGATTCCATCACAGTCGCCCCTGCGCTGACGCTCACCGACAAAGAATATCAGATCATGCGTAATGCCAGCATCGCCTGCCTGCGTGAGATTGGTGTGGAAACCGGCGGCTCCAATGTGCAGTTCGCTGTCAATCCTGTCGATGGCCGGCTGGTCGTCATCGAGATGAACCCGCGCGTCAGCCGTTCGTCTGCGCTCGCGTCGAAAGCCACCGGCTTCCCCATCGCCAAGGTCGCAGCCCTGCTGGCGGTCGGTTACACGCTCGATGAAATCACCAATGACATTACAGGCGTAACCCCGGCCAGCTTCGAGCCGACTATCGATTATGTCGTCACCAAAATCCCCCGCTTCGCTTTTGAAAAGTTCAAAGGCGCGGAACCACTTCTTGGCACGGCTATGAAATCGGTCGGCGAAGTCATGGCCATTGGCCGCAACTTTCAGGAAAGCGTGCAAAAAGCCCTGCGCGGCCTGGAAACCGGCCTTACCGGCTTTGATGAAGTGGAGGCCCTTGTCGGCGCCACGCATGATGAAATCGAAGCCGAACTCTCCCGTCCAACGCCTGAGCGTCTGCTGGTAGCCGCCCAGGCGCTGCGGGCGGGCATCAGCGTGGAGCGCATCCATGAGATTGCCAAGTTCGAGCCTTGGTTCCTGCGCCAGATCGAAACCCTCATCGAAACCGAGGCCGACGTGCGCGCGAACGGCCTGCCGCAATACCCTAACGCGATGCGCCGGCTCAAGGCGATGGGCTTCTCAGACGCGCGGCTGGCCACGCTTACGGGCCGCAGCGAAGACGATGTCGCCGCCGCCCGCCGCGCGTTGGGTGTGCGCCCGGTCTTCAAACGCATAGACACGTGCGCCGGCGAATTCGCCGCCAAAACGCCGTATATGTATTCCAGCTACGAAGCCCCCAGCTTCGGCGTGCCGGAATGTGAATCTGAGCCCACCGAAGCCACCAAAGTCGTAATTCTCGGCGGTGGCCCCAACCGTATCGGCCAGGGCATTGAGTTTGATTATTGCTGCGTCCACGCTTGTTTCGCGCTTGGCTCCAAGCAGAATGGCGTCGGCTATGAAACCATCATGATCAACTGCAACCCGGAAACGGTCAGCACCGATTATGACACGTCAGACAGGCTGTATTTCGAGCCGCTGACCGGAGAAGACGTGCTGGAAATCCTCCATGTAGAGATGCAGAAAGGCACGCTCAAGGGCGTTATCGTGCAGCTAGGCGGCCAGACACCGCTCAAGCTCGCCCGCGCGCTGGAAGCTGCCGGCATTCCTATTCTGGGCACCGCGCCAGACAATATAGACCTCGCCGAAGACCGGGAACGCTTTGCCGATCTGATCGACCGGCTGGCGCTGAAACAGCCCGAGAACGGCATCGCGCGCTCCGCTGCTGAAGCTGTCGCCGTCGCCACCCGCATCGGCTATCCGGTGCTGATGCGCCCCAGCTATGTGCTCGGCGGCCGCGCCATGGAAATCGTTGAAACCCAGTCCCAGCTGGAAACCTACATCCGCGAAGCCGTGATCGTATCAGGTGACAGCCCGGTGCTTATAGATCGCTACCTGCGCGATGCCATCGAAGTTGACGTAGACGCCATCGCCGATGGTGAAACCGTCTATATCGGCGGCGTTCTCCAACACATCGAAGAAGCCGGCGTTCACTCTGGCGACAGCGCCTGCTCGCTGCCGCCGTGGAGCTTGCCTTCAGATATCATCGCCGAAATCGAACGCCAGACCGAGCTTCTCGCCCGCGCGCTTAACGTGGTGGGCCTGATGAATATCCAGTTCGCGGTCAAGGACGGCGAGGTTTATCTGATCGAGGTCAATCCCCGCGCCAGCCGCACCGTGCCGTTCACCGCCAAGGCCACGGGCATCCAGCTCGCCAAAATCGCGTCCCGCGTTATGGCCGGCGAAATGCTTTCCAGCTTTGATCTAAGCCCGCGCAACATCGGCACACATATGGCGGTAAAAGAAGCCATCTTCCCCTTCGCCCGCTTCCCCGGTGTTGATCCGGTGTTAGGACCGGAAATGAAGTCTACCGGCGAAGTCATGGGAATTGATAAGGATTTTGCTACAGCCTTTGCCAAAGCCCAGCTCGGTGTCGGTACCAAGCTGCCCCAGGCCGGCACCGTGTTCATCTCGGTCAAGGATAGTGACAAGCCCCATGTCATCCCCGCCATGCGCGAACTAATAGATCTGGGTTTCACCATCATCGCCACAGACGGCACCGCCCGCGCGCTGGAAGCCGCTGGTCTGCCGGTCACGCTGGTCAACAAGGTCGCCGAAGGTCGGCCTCATATCGTCGACAAGATAAAGGACGGCGACGTGGCGATGATCATCAACACCACCGAAGGCGTGCAGTCTTTGAAAGACAGCCAATCCATCCGTATTGCCGCCCTTTATGGCAGGGTGCCGTATTTCACCACGGCGTCTGCCTCTATCGCATCGGTGCAGGCAATTGCGGCAATGCGTCGTCAGCCGCTTGAAGTAAGGCCGTTACAGTCTTATCATCATAGTATTCGGGCCTGAGGCGCAGGCTGAAGTCCCGGATCTGTTCGCAAAATGGGGGCTCTATAGCCGTTGATCCGGCATCTTGCCCCCCTACAAGGTTGATACACTCTCATGTCGACGGTCGAAAAGCTGCCCATTCTGGCGGAAGGCCATGCAATATTGGCGGCTACGCTCCGCCAGTTGAAAGATCATGAACGCCATGAAATCGTGGAAGCGATCGAAGTGGCGCGCGCGCACGGCGATCTGTCTGAAAACGCCGAATATCATGCCGCCAAGGAGCGTCAGGGCCAAGTTGAGGCCCAAATCCTTGATCTGGAAGATAAGCTCTCCCGTGCCCTGATCATCGATCCGCGCAGCCTGTCCGGTGATAAGGTGGTGTTCGGCGCCACCGTTCATCTCATCGATGAAGATGATAAGCCGATCAAATACCAGATCGTCGGCCAAACTGAAGCCGACGCCCGCATCGGCCGCATCAGCTATTCCTCGCCGCTCGGCCGCGCTCTTATCGGCCGCCGCATCGGCGAAGATGTTGAAGTCACCACGCCGTCCGGGGACCGCTATTACAGCATCGAGCGCGTCGAGTTCATCTGATGCCTGCAAGGTGGCGCGCGTGAAGCCCTTCAAGCCGCCCGCGCCATTGGCCACCAACACGCTGATCGGCTTGTGCGTTGTCGTGCAGGCGGCATTGTTCGTGGGGGGCGCCAACTTCGAAAATGCTATCGTTGCCAGCTATGGGCTCATCCCGTTCCCCATCGCGCAGGCCGTTTCTGGCAAATTGCCGCTGACAACGCTCTGGCCCACGCTCATTAGCCATATTTTCCTCCATGCAGGGCTGGTGCATCTGGCCTTGAACATGGTGTTTCTCGCCTGGGTAGGCCGCTATGTGGAATGGGTAACAGGCCGTATCGGCTTGCTGTTCATTTTCCTTCTTGGCGGCCTCATCGGCGGCGCGCTGCAAGTATGGGCTTCGCCTAATAGTCTGGCCCCGGTCATTGGCGCGTCGGGCAGCATTTCGGCCGTATTTGGCGCTTATGCGATGATGTTCGCCCGCAGCCGGGTTGCGCCGCGCCGCGTGCTGGGCCTGGAGGTTTCCGGCGATGTTCTCACCGCGCTCTGGTACGCCGCCAGCTGGATTGGCCTGCAACTGCTGATAGCCTATGCGTTTGCCAGCGGGCAGGGGCCCAGCGTCGCCATCTGGACCCACATCGGCGGCTTCCTCACCGGCCTCATCCTCGCTCGCCGCTGGAGCCAAGACGAAGATCCAGCCTGATATAGCTTTGCATCTGCCGCTATCTGGCGCAGCTTTTCAGGAATTACGCAGGCACTGAGGTTTCTATGAGCATTACAAAACGGCGGGCTTTGCAAACACGATCGAGACTTACAACAAGCCTATCGGCGCGGGCAACTCAGATAGTCTCGGACGGCAGGCGGACAGAACGGCATTTTCCAACGCCGGGCCTTATACGCCGTACGAATGACCGGATGGAACGTTGTAACCTATGCCGGGCTCGCCGTTGATGGCCAGCTCCGCGTCACCAAGCCGGACGGCACGCCTATCCCCAATCTCTACGCGGCCGGCGAAGTCATTGGCGGCGGGGCCATATCGGGCAAGGGCTTGGTGAATGGTTCGTTCGTAACACCTGCCGTTACCTTCGGCCGCTTGCTCGTAAGCCGGCTCGCGCCTAGCTGACCGCCGTAAGCGCTTCAAATCGTCAAAAAATTGACTATGTGGCGGATTTTTACAATCCGTGACCGCTTCAGCGCCCTATAAACCATACGGTAATAATTCAAATTGTTAAAACGTTGATTTTAGGGGAATATGCATGAAAATAGACCGGCTCGCCACATCCGCCGCCGCCATTGTCGCGGCCAGCTTCGGCTTGGCCGCGGCGGCGCACGCACAAACGCCCGCCAATCTCTATTTCCAGATCAACCCCAATATTGACACCGGTTCCAACACAACCTTTTCCACCTTTATCTTCGGTGCCGCTGGCACCAGCGGTACGGTAACCGGTCCCTCCGGCTTCAATCAGGCCTTCACCCTCGATTCTACCGGCTTCACCGTCGTACCCTTGTCGCTCAACGCGCGCCTAGGTTCGAACATCATTGAAAGCAAAGGCTTTCAGGTCAACGCCAGCGCGCCGGTCAGCGGCTATCTGCTGAACCGCCGCGATGCCAGCACCGACATGGCCTATCTCATCGACGGCGCACGTCTGGGCAGCGATTATTATACGCTCGGGTATCAAAACATCCGAGACGATCAGATTTCGGTGCAGGCCACGCAAGACAATACCAGCATAACCATCGCCGGCATCGGCGGGGCGCCGGTCGAGATCATGCTCAATTCCGGCCAGACGTATATGTTCGCGGCAAGCCGAGATCTCACGGGCAGCCGGGTCACGGCAGATAAGCCCATTGCAGTATTCTCCGGCAATACCTGTGCCAATGTGCCCTCCGCTTTTACTGCCTGTGATCATTTGGTCGAGCAAATGCCTTCGATCGATCAGCTTTCGAGCAGTTATTATCTCTCGCAATCACCCCGTACCGGCGCCAGTGGCGATGTGGTGCGCGTCGTTGCCACAGCGGACAACACCGAAGTCCGCACCAACGGCAACCTTGTGGCAACGCTTAATGCCGGCCAATTTTATGAAGGTCGTGTCGCCGGCGGCGTTGAGCTTGTCGCGACCAATCCAGTGCTCGTGGGTCAATATCTCATCGGCCAGAGCGCGGCCGGCGGCCCACTCACCGATCCGGCGATGACCATCGTGCCGGGGGCCGACCAATGGCTCAGTTCCTATGTATTTGCCAGCCCCTCGGGCGATGCAGATTTCGGCGCGGATTTCGTCAGTATCATCATTGATAGCAATGATTTGCCAACCCTAACCTTGGACTCGATTTTGGCTAATCCTGCCTTGTTCAGCCCGTTGGAATCGACTGGGTTCAGCTATGGCAATATCGATGTGTCAGATAAGTCCGGCCCGTTTGTTATCGCCGCCGCTTCGCCTTTCCAGCTGCTGCTGATGGGCTTTGATCAGGCAGACAGCTATTTCACCTATGGCGGCGCCGCCTTCGCGCCGGGCGCCTCGCCTGATCCTGTGGATCCGCCCCCTCCGCCGCCCCCACCCCCGCCGCCGCCATCCAGCACGCCAAATGTGTTCTGGGATGGTGATGGCATCACCAATCCCAATAACAGCAGTGTCGATGGCGGCAACGGCATCCTCACCCGCACTTCGGGCAATCTCACGCAGGAAAACGGCGCAACCAACAATGCACTACCCCTGCTAGCCGCCAACATCATCTTCCAAGGCCAGCCCGGCACTGTCACGGTTGATACCAGCGAAGGCCAGATTGGCATCGCCGGCCTGCGCTTCCGGGTGAACGGCTACACTCTTACTGGCAATCAACTCACCCTTGTGGGCGAAGGCGGCAACGCCATCATCGAAACGGGTGGCGGCGCGGTGCCAGAAGACGATGCCGGCATCATCACCCGCATCGAGGGCGCACTGGTCGGCAACGGCCGCCTCGTCAAAATCGGCGATGGCACGCTCATCCTTGCCGGCACCAACAGCTATACCGGCGGCACCACCCTTGAAGAAGGCAGCCTCATCGGCAACATCGACAGCTTCGGCTCTGGTGGCATCATCAACAATGCGGTGCTCATCTTCAATCAAGCCGTCGACGGCATCTTCGGCAACGGTATCGGCGGCACCGGCACGTTTAACAAAACGGGCCCCAGCCGTCTCATCCTGAACGGCGTGAACACGCTCACGGGGGCCACCTCGGTTGATGAGGGCCTGCTGCAGGTTGATGGCACGCTCGCTGGCTCTATCGTCACCGTGCAAAGCGGCGCGCGGCTTGGTGGCACGGGCACCATCGGCGGCATGATCGTACGCTCAGGGGCGTTCGTAGCACCCGGTGCCATCCCCGGCACTATAATTGGCACCTTGAACGTTGCTGGCGATGCCTTGTTCCAGACTGCCAGCACTTATGAAGTTGATCTCAATTCGCTCGGCCAGAATGATCGTATCATCGCCGCCGGCACCGGTACGATCGAAGCTGGCGCCATTCTGCGCGTTACCAAGGCTGATCTGCCTCGGCTCAACCTCGGCACACGCTACACGGTGTTCACCGCCAATGCCGGGCGGACCGGGCTTTATACGCTCACAGGCGATCTGCGCGTCTCGCAGTTCATCAATCTCACCCAGACATCCGATGCCAATAATGTCTATCTGAATGTCGCCCAAACCCGCGCCTTTGCAGCCGCAGGTACAACCCCTAACCAGATTGCGGCGGCCACAGGCGCTGACGCCTCGGGCAATGGCTCGCTCTACACCGCCATCGCCTATCTGCAGACCGATGCTGAAGCGCGGGCCGCTTTTGACCTCGTGTCCGGCGAACTTCACGCCAGTCTCAGTTCGATGGCCGTGGAAGACAGCCGCTTAGTGCGGGAAGCTGTCACCAACCGCCTTGTGGAATCGGCAGGGCAGGACAGGGCGCTATGGATGTCCGGCTATGGCAGCTGGGGTGATCTGGATGGCACCGGCAACAGTGCCGATACGCACCGCAGCATCGGCGGCTTCTTCCTGGGCGGCGAGATCATTAATTCTGATCGTTTCGCGCTGGGTGTGGTCACCGGTTATGGCCAAGGCGATGTGAATGTGTCGGCGCGGGGCAGCAGCGCAGATGTGGAAGATTTCCATGCCGGCGCTTATGCTGGTGCGCGGTTTGGCGGCTTCAACGTCAAGCTCGCCGCCGCTCATATGTGGCGCGATGTCTCCACAAATCGCATCGCCAGCTTCACCGGCTTCAGCAACATCCTGCAAGCCAATTACAATATGAAGCTGCTGCAGGGCTTGGCTGACATCGGCTACAGCGTGCCGCTCGGCGGGGCTACGGTGGAGCCGTTCGGCAGCATCGCTTATGTGCGGGTCAGCAATGATAGCTTCACGGAAGCCGGCGGCGCCGCGGCGCTGCGGGTGGCTGGCACCAGCAGTAGCTTTGCCGTCACCAACCTCGGTCTGCGGCTTGGCTATAATGGCCAGCTTAGCGCCGGCCGTATGGGCCTTAATGCTAGTGCCTCATGGCGGCACATCGGCGGCGATGATCGCGCCAATCCCATGGCCATGCGCTTTGCCAGCGGGCCGCTATTCTCCATCGATGGAACGCCGGTCGCCGGTGATGCCGCTGCGCTTAGCGCTCAGGTCAATGCCGGACTCGGCAACGGCGTAACGCTCGGCATCGGGTACAGCGGCGTTGTCGGCTCCACGATCAATGATCATGGCGTGCGCGGTAACGTTACCATCCGCTTCTGATAGCGCGCTTCCGGCCCGGAGCCATCCGGGCCGGAAGCGGCTAAAATCGCGCCCTCTTGCGCATTTGTTAACGCTCCGCCACACCCGGTGTATGAAATCTAAAATTTCACCCGTTGAGGCTATCGCAAAGCCGTCCTCTGGCCGCCGCCAGTTGCATTCAGCAGCGCGCTCCAGCCTGCCGGTCTATCATCAGCTGCATGTGGTTCTCAGCCAACGCATCCGGGACCGGGTGCATCCACCGGGCACACAATTCCCCTCCGAAATCATGCTGGCCGCGCAATTCGGCGTCTCACGCGTCACCGTGCGCAACGCGCTGGCCCTGCTGGAACAAGAAGGCCTGATCGAGAGGCGCCGCGGCTCAGGAACATTCGTGGCCGGCGGCGATGATAAGCGCAGCCCTGCCATCAGCGGCGTGGTGGAAAACCTCATCACCATCGGACTGGAAACCGAAGCCCGTCTGCTGGCCTATACGCCGTCTGACCAGCCGCCCGCCTATGTGCGTGACGCGCTGGCCCAGCCTGCGGCCAACATCGCCCGGGTTGACCGGCTGCGTCTGCACCGCGGCGTGCCATTTTCGCTCTCAACGCTTTATATGCGCTCTGAACACGCCGCCCTTATCGGCCCTCAGGGCTTTGATAATCGCGCCACCATTACGCTGCTGGAAGCCGCCGGTCTGGTTGCAGGCGGCGCTGAACAAACCATCAGCGCCACCCTTGCCGACAATGAAACCGGCGCGCTGCTGGAGGTGTCGATAGGCTCGCCGCTGGTGCGCTTGCGCCGGGTGGTGGTCGATATGGCCAGCCAGCCGTTTTTATTCCAGCAAAGCCTCTATCGGCCCGATCTTTACGAATATCACATGCAGCTTACCCGCGAAAAGAGTCCCGGCCGCCCTCGCTGGCGACATTTTGGCTAAAGCGCTTCCGCCAGCCGCCCCTGCCACCCGCGCACCCACCCGGCCTCATCCAGCAGATCACTCCGCTCCAGCCGGTCCATCAAGCACGCTGCCAAACAAGCATTGGACGAAAGCAGCGGTACCTCATGCGCCCAATCGGCCAGCAAAGGCAGCGTCGGCAGCCCGGTGCCGCTCAGCAGCACGGCATCCACGCCCGCTAAATCCAGCTCGGCCAGCACAGGCCGCGCATCATCGGCTGCCAGTGCATAGATATTGCGCGTGTCACTGCTCGCAATCGTCACTTGCTTGGCGGTAACAATCTCAAAGCCCTGCGCCGCCCAATACGCCAGTCCGGCTTGAAAAAGCGCGCCCGGATAAGGTGCCACCAACGCGATCCGCTTCGCGCCTGCCCGCTCAAGCGCCCAGCGAATAGCCGCCGTCGCCGTCACCACCGGTAGCCGCGCAGCCGCCACAATCTCCGCCTCACGCGCCGCGCCCACCAGATAGGCGGACCCGGTGCACGCAAAGCCAAACACATCAGGCTTGAAACTATCATAGCCCGCCAAATGCGTGTCCAGCTCCTCGATATAGGCAATCAGCCGCGTCGCCGGGTCGTCCGCCGGGCTCCGCAGCCGCACCACATGCTGTGAGCAGGTACGCGGCAGCAAAATGCCCATTTCGGCTTCAACCGTCGGGTTGGCTTGCGGCGTACCAATGCCGATTTGTCCCGTGCGTGCATAGCCGCTCACGCCAGCGTCTCCGCCTTGCGCAAGCCCGCAATCATTGAAGACCGCAGCATCCGCGCATGAAGCTTCTGAGGGTCAGCCGCAATCGCCTGAAGCTCGGTCAAAAGCCCGCGCCTTACGCTCTCATCACGCTCCTGCATGCGTCCCCGATTTTCATCGGCCTGGCCCAAAATTTCATCCGCCGCAATCGGCCGCCGGCTTCGGTCATAGCTGGCCAGCAAATCAAGCGACCCCCCCGCCCAAATCTGCCGAATAATCTCGGTCAGCGCAAAAGCATCATGAATCCCGCCATTCATCCCCATCCCGCCCGAAGGCGAATTGATATGCGCCGCATCTCCTGCCAAGGCCACGCGCCCGCGATAATAGGTCTCTACGATGCGCATATGCACCCGTTAAGCCCGGATTTCCTCCACCTCATAAGGTGCATCACGCGGCACAATCCGCTGCAATTTCCGCTCTATACTCGCTGGCGTCAGCGCCTCCTCAATGCTTTCATCCACATCCGGATACAGGCTACAGCGCCAAATATCAGGCAGCCGCAACAAGCTATACGTCCCCCAGCCGCTCCACACATAATTCACCTGCGCCAAATCCGGCAAATGCGCTTCAAACGGAAACCGCGTCGTCGCCAGCACGGTGGTCTCCGGATAGGTCTTGCCCTCCAGCGCCAGCCCCAGCTGCTCGCGCACGGCACTACGCGCCCCATCCGCCCCCACCAGCATCCGGCCCGTGAGCACAAGCTCGCCTGCGGCCGTGCTGCAAACCGCCGTCACGCCGTCATCGTCCTGCATCAGCCGTTCAAGCCGCGAGCCAAACCGCACCTCTACCAAAGGCTCATCCGCCAGCCGCGCCAGCAAAATTTCGCATAATTTATACTGCTCGCATTGCAGCCGGTAAGGATGGTTGGTGTCATTCTTCAAAACAGACAGATCAAACGCCACATGCTCGCCGGTCTCATGCATCCGTATCTGCCAGCTATGGCAGAGCAGCCCCTGCGCAATCAGCTCATCGGAAATGCCATATTCATCAAGCATATCAAGGCTTGGCGGATGAAATGTCGAAGCCCGCAAATCATGCATCAACGCGGCATCAGCCTCAATGACCACAGACCTGATCCCAAACCCAGCCAGCCGCAGCGCCGTGACCAGCCCCACCGGACCAGCGCCAACAATGATAACCTGATTGTCATACCCGGACATAAACACTCCCTTTACAAAAGCAGTATCACTATAAATACTTATTTCAATAGCTTTCTACCTTGACCCTTGGAAAGCATGGCGTATCAAGCTTGTCTTAACATTAAGACTTTAGGGAATTGAAGGTCGTGTCGTCGGAAATAAACCCCCCCAGCCTCCGCGCATGATAGCCACCGGCGTCCGCAGGCTGTTGGGCGGCGTCTTTGACCTGGCGCTGCTGCTGCTAGGCACAGGCACGCTACTGTTCTTCCTGCTGCGCCTCACCGGAGACCCGGCCATCGTGCTGGCGGGCCCGGATGCTTCGCCAGAACAACTCGCAGCGCTCAGCGCCAGCATGGGCTTTGATAGGCCGCTCCCGGTTCAATATATCGCTTATCTCAGCCATATTTTGCACCTCGATTTCGGCCAATCCCTCGCCGATGGCACACCTGCACTCGCCAAAGTCCTCGCCGCCCTTCCTGCCACCCTCACCCTCGCTGGCAGCGCCATGGCCCTCACGCTCGCCATCGCCATCCCCGCCGGCCTATGGCTAGGGGCGGGCAGGGGCCGCATTCCCTCACTGGTCCGCGGGCTGTTGTTCATCCTGCAAGGCTTCCCGGGCTTTGTCACGGCGCTTCTGTTGATCCAGCTTTTCGCCATTCAGTTGGTCTGGCTGCCGGCTATCGGCGCGTCCGGCCCAGCCTCGCTGCTGCTGCCCATGGTCTCTGTCGCTTCGTTTCTGGCTCCCAAGCTCATCCGGCTTATCGAAGCCAATGTCCAAGCCGCGCTCCCGTCCGCCTATGTCCGCACCGCCCGCGCCAACGGCGTCCCTGAGCAAGAGATTATCTGGCGTCACGTCGCCCCCAATGCGCTGCTGGGCGCCGTCGCCCTCATAGGCGCGCAATTCGCCTATCTCGTCACCGGGCTGGTTATTATCGAAGCGATTTTCGCCTGGCCGGGCATTGGCCTGTTGCTGGTCCAATCCACCACAAACCTCGATTTTCCAGTGGTGCAAACCATCACTTTCTTCGTCGTCATCGGCGTTTTCACCATAAACCTGCTCACCGCCGCCCTCCAGCGCCGCCTAGATCCCCGCCTCCGCGCATGAACACGGCAAAGCCCGATCTCATGCTCCGCCTGGGCCTCGCCATGGTCGCGCTACTCGTCCTGCTGGCGCTATTTGGCCCGTGGCTAGGCGTTGCTGACCCCCAGTTTGTCCGCCTTCGCGCCCGGCTGCTGCCCCCGCTCTCCCCAGATTATCTGTTCGGCACCGATCAACTAGGCCGAGACATCAGCGCCCGCCTGCTCGCCGGCCTGCGCCTTTCCGTCGCCACCGCCGGCATGGCCACCCTCATCGCCTCGCTGCTCGGCACGGCGCTGGGCCTCGCCGCCGCCCGCGGCCCCAAGCTCTTCGCCCGCCTCATCGGCCAAATCACCTCGCTGGCGCAGTCCTTCCCGGTGTTTGTGCTCGCCGTCTCCATCGTCGCCATCATTGGCAACGGCTTTTGGGCCGTCGTCATGACGCTGGGGCTGGTCACATGGCCGGTCTTCTGCCGCGTCGTCCTCGCCGAAGCCCAAAGCCTGCTCGCCCGCGATCATGTGCTGGCGGCGGAAATGATGCAGATGTCAGTATTCCGTCTTCTCTTCTGGCACGTCCTCCCTGGCCTCGTCCCCAGCCTCGCTGTGCTGGTGGCCTTCCATTTTGCCGATATGCTCATCGCCGAAAGTGCGCTGTCCTTCCTTGGCATCGGCGCCCCCCTAGGCGCGGCCACCTGGGGCGCGATGCTCAGCGAAAGCCGCGCCTATCTCCTGAATGCCCCTTGGCTCATGTTGCTCCCGGCCGCCGCCGTCGTACTCGTCGTCATCGCCTTCAATCTTGTCGGCGATGGCCTGCGCAGGCGCTTCCAATGAGCGCTCTCACCGTCTCCGGCCTCACCATCGCCCGCGCCGCGGACGGTCACCCTCTCGTGCAAAACCTGTGCTTTTCGGTCTCGCCGGGTGAAGTTCTCGCTATCGTCGGCGAATCCGGCTCCGGCAAAACCCTCAGCGTATTCGCCGTCGCCGGCCTGCTCCCTCCCGCGTTAGTAATCACTGCCGGCACCATAAACGTCCAATCCACAGACGTTCTCGCCCTCGCCCCCTCCGCCCGCCGCGCGCTGGCCGGTAGCCGCATCGGCATGGTGTTCCAAGATCCGCTGTCCAGCTTCAACCCTGTCCGCCGCATCGGCCTCGCCCTCATAGAGTCCGCCCTGCGCCACCAAAGCCTGCCCCGCGCCGCCGCCACCGCGATGGCACTCGACATGCTAGCCCAAATGAAGCTACCCGATCCCCCCAGCCTGCTGCGCGCTTACCCCCATCAACTCTCCGGCGGCCAGCGCCAACGGGTGATGATTGCCCTTGCCCTCATTAACAATCCAGCACTCCTGATCGCCGATGAGCCCACCACCGCTCTTGATCCCACAGTTCAAAAGTCTATCCTCAAGCTATTGAAAAAACAGTCATCAGCTCGCGCCACCATCCTCATTACCCATGATCTCGGCGTCGCCGCCTCACTGGCCACACACATCATGGTCATGCGCCAGGGCCGCGTCCTCGAATCCGGCCCCACAGCTGCGCTGCTAGCCGCGCCTGCCCATGAATACACAAGCCAGCTCATCGCGGCCCGCACCGGGCTATTACCAGCATGACCGCGCCGCTGCTGACCATAGAAAACCTGTCCGTAACCTACGCTGGCCCCCGTCACGTCCGCGCCGTAGATGACTGTAGCCTCACGATAAAACGCGGCGAAATGCTGGCAGTGGTCGGCGAATCCGGTTCCGGAAAATCCACCATCGCCCGCGCTATCGCCGGCCTCGTGCCCCCGACCTCAGGCCGCATCTGGCTGGAAGGCCATGATCTCGCCCAAGCGCGCGGCCAGCAGAGCAGGGGCCTGCGCCGCCGTATCCAGATGATATTCCAAGATCCGGAATCAAGCCTAAACCCTTGGCACAGCATCGAAACAGCTCTGCGAGAGCCGCTAATCGTCACCAATTTCGGAGATCGCGCGGCCCAATCCGCCCGCATCGCCGAACTCGCCGCGATGGTGCAACTCGATCCAGCCCTGCTCAGCCGCCGCCCCCGCGAACTCTCCGGCGGCCAAAAACAGCGCGTCGCCATCGCCCGCGCCCTCGCCCTGCAACCTGATCTGCTGATAGCTGATGAGGCGCTCTCCGCCCTCGATGTCGCCATGCAAGCCGCCATCGGCACGCTGCTCGCATCGCTCAAACGCCAGCTCGGCATCGGCATGCTATTTATTTCGCATGATCTTGGCATGGTCGGGCATTTGGCCGATGATGTAGCGGTGATGCGCCAAGGACAAATCGTAGAAACCGGCAGTTGCCGCGCCGTGCTTACCACCCCAAGGCACCCCTACACCCGCGCGCTGATTGCAGCCACACCAGACCTCGCACGCGGCGGCCTAAATCTTGATGATGCAGATGAAGAAGAAGGAACAACCCCATGAAAGTACGTGATCTACAGCATGATCTTCTCCCCCGCCTCAGCGAGGAAGACCGAAGCCGCCAGCGCGCCGTCGTATCGCTCCGCCGTGCCATCAGCGGTAAACTGCGTAACCGAAACCTTCAGCTTTACGAAACTGAAGGCGCCCCCGCCTTTGCCGCTGCGCATGATCGGCAGCCGCAATCCCCAGACGAGATGGAACAGGCCTTTTTCGCCTCACAGCGCTACCGGATGTGGAGCGCCATGGGCCGCGCCAGCCAGGAAATGATCTGGCTCTCCGTCGGCGAACCTGCGCTTAACGACATGGCCCGCATCCAAGCCCGCGCTGCCGACCTCGCCGCCGCCCCAGACCGCAAAGGTGCGCTACATCTCGATCCCACCCACACCCCGTCTCCAGAGGTCGCCGATATCGACATCCACCTCCAGCCCGGCGGTTATGCGCTCAACCGCAGCGAAGATGATCTGCTCGCCGGCGTACTGTATGAAACCGGCGGCAATATTTACACCTTCGGCCAAGGCATCGGCAAAGGGGACAGCAAAGCCGGTTCCATCATCCGCCATATCGAAGCCACCTATCCAGACTTTAAACCTACGCGCATCTTAGATCTTGGCTGCTCCGCCGGGGCCGCCTCCTGCGCCTATGCCGCGCATTATCCAGACGCTGAAGTCCATGCCGGAGATATCGGCGCCGGGATGCTGCGCTATGCCCATGCCCGCGCCGAAGCCCTTGGTCTGGCCGTAGAATTCCACCAGCTAGACAGCTCAGACCTCTCAAAATTCGAAACCGGCTATTTCGATCTCGTCGTCTCCCACAATCTCTTCCACGAAATCGGTGCTGAAAAACGGGCGCTGACCATGAAAGAAGCCGCCCGCGTCACCCGCTCTGGCGGTCTCGTCATCCATCAAGACGTGCCCACCCGCTTCGAGCCCACGCTTATCGAACAAGTAGAACGCGCTTGGGACACCAAATATAACGGCGAAGACTTTTGGGGCGTCTACGCCAATGACGACCTCAAAGCCGAAATGCGCGCCGCCGGTTTCAGCGATGACCGGCTGCATGAAATGCGCCTCACAAAGGTAGACGGTGTCGGCGGATGGTATGTGCTGGCAGGCGAACGCGCCTGATCAAACGCCTGTTTTTCGCCGCACTGGCGCTTTGTACACTGGCCGGGGCCGCCCCCGCGCCAGACCATCTGCGCGTCGGCGTCAACGGCCTGCCGGTCAGCCTTGGCAATCCCTTCCGAGGCAATGGCCGCCCCGGCTCGCTGGTCTGGAGCGCCATTTTCGATACGCTCATCGTCCTAAACGACCAGGGCCAGCTCACCCCCTCTCTCGCTACCAGCTGGACCGCCGTCACCCCCACGCTCTGGCGTTTCCAGCTCCGCCCCGGCGTTCGCTTCGCCAATGGCCGCGCCTTTGATGCCGCCGCCGCTGCCCGCACCTTCACATGGCTCGCCTCAGAGGCCGGGCGCAGCACGGTCATCGGAAATGAACTGCGCGCCTTAAAAACAGCCCGCGCCACTGGCCCCCTCACACTTGAAATCGCCACCTCCCAGCCCGATCCCATCCTCCCCAAACGCCTCGTCGCTGCCTATATGGTCGAGCCAGACCTTTGGGGCCGCCTCGGCCCAGACGGCTTCGCGCTAAAACCGATAGGCACCGGCCCTTTCCGCCTCACCAGCTGGGACCAACGCCGCCGCCGCGCCGAACTCATCGCCAACCCCCAAGCCTGGCGTGCCCCGCACGTCCGCGCCATGACCATCCTGGAGCTCCCGGATTCCGCCGTGCGCACCCAGGCCCTGCTCTCCCAAGATGTTGATCTCGCCCAAGTCGAAATCGAAGAAAGCGACCGTCTCCGCGCCCGAGGATATGTCGTCAACTCGTCGCCCTCCATGTCAGTCATGTCCATCGCGCTTATAAACCAACGCAAAACAAAAGGCCCCCTGCAAGATATCCGCGTCCGCCGCGCGCTTAACTATGCTGTAGACAAGCAGGCCCTTGCCGATATCCTCCTGCGCGGCCTTGGGCGCCCCGCTGGCCAGCCCGCGCCCCATATCTCCACAGGCTATAACCCCAGCATAAAACCCTATGAATATAATCCCGCCCGCGCCCGAAAACTGCTCGCCGAAGCCGGCTACCCCAAGGGCTTCCCGCTAGACATAGATATTCAGATCAACGCCTTCCCCGCCGATGCGCTTATTTATCAAGCCGTCGCCCATGATCTGCGCCAAATCGGCGTCCGCCCAAGCCTGCACATCATCACGCTGGCCGATTACCTGCGCAAACTCGCCACCAATGGCTGGACCGGCGACGCTTTCGCCGCCTCCTGGAATAACGCGCCCTACAACGACGCCACCCGCGCCATGGAGAGCTTTTCCTGCCGCCGCGCCAAACCCTTCTTCTGCGATCCCGCCCTCGCCGAAGCGCTCGCCACCACCAGCGCCATCACCGACGACAAAGCCCGCGAAGCCTCCATGCAAAAGCTCTCCCGCGATTTTCATAATGCTGCGCCGGCGCTCTTCCTCCTCGAACAATTCGATCTCTTCGCCCATCACCCCCGCCTCAAAAACGTCCATGTCGCCAACCGTGTGCCCGTTTTTGAAGACATCACGTCCCAAACAGGAAAAGCCCCATGAACAATCCAGATGCTCTCCTCGATCTTATCCAAACCGCGCGCGGCATCCGCCCGGCCAGCCTCACCTGCGCCGAAGCCGAAGACGGGCTTGCCGTAACGCTCGCGCTCATTGCCGAGCTTTCGGTCTCCAATGATCGGATAGACCGTTTGGAACGCATGGTCGCCGAATTGCGCGGCGACGATGTCACAACCCTACGCGAAACCGGCTACACCGGCGATGCCGCCACCGAGCGTCAGGCCGCTACCGAAGCCCTTATGGTACGCGCTCTGCGGGTATTCTTCGATCCCCGCCAGCCGCAGCCAAGGCCTTGAGCCGCAAAACTGTTGTAAAAAAACTACAGACCTAACCCGTCTTATTCATGACGCTTGTTGGATGAGCCCGAGATCAGGATTTCCCGGGTTGGCAGCCGGATTTTGATGCGGGTGCTGGTGGCGCCGTGGGTGCGCGATTATCTGGGCTTGCGG
>Ga0105050_10000142_pt1 | contig 93405 bp, 86 predicted proteins | sample FRY01_FD_78088 | JGI IMG/M metagenome (GOLD analysis project Ga0105050, IMG submission 78088) | Freshwater microbial communities from Lake Fryxell liftoff mats and glacier meltwater in Antarctica - FRY-01 | ecosystem: Environmental > Aquatic > Freshwater > Ice > Glacier meltwater ... | reverse complement strand
TCGTGACCGATGATTTCACGAAAGCGTGACCGTTTCGAATAAGATTAATCAATAATTATGCAACTGCAATGCCGCGGTCACGCTTTCGCGAAATCGCCGGTCACTTTCAGTGAAATACGCAGCTTCGGACAACTTACCCCAATGAGGCATTAGGCTAAAGCAAGCGTCCCAAGCTGCTGGGTCACTATGCGCCAATTCGACTAAGTCTGCTGGGTTCATGGTTGAGTCGGTTACTTTGACTGATAGGCTGCCGACCTTTTCTGTTTTTACATTTTGCTTGGAACAAAAAAAACCCACTACTGAGAGAACATAACGAGCATGGTTGAAGCTGTTAAATTTTCCAGATCTAAATATTTGTGTGTATCCGGTGCTTCCATCGCTGTCACGTCCTAAGCATTCACGCACGGGGGGACGAAAGCTCTTGTGTTCTCCAAATTACCCATGTTGCACACTCCGAATCGGTGTCACGTTTGCTGGCTTAACTTTTAGGTCTAGATGCGTCGCCCAGTCAGTCATCATTTGTCGACGCTTTGCCATCAATTCTCCACGACGATATGCCGCCTCCACTTTGCTTTCGATAGCGTGTGCCAGTCCCATTTCTGCCACATGGTTGGGATAATTGGTTGCCTCAGCAGTCCAATCCCGAAAGGTCGAACGGAAACCATGCACCGTGACATCTACCTTCATGCGTTTAAGTACCGCCGACAATGACATATCCGACAACATCTGCTCGACGCCATTTTTCTCAATGCCGGGGAATATCAATCCGGACTCTTGCCGTCGCATACCTTCCAGCAATTTGATGCACTGGTCGGTCAGCGGCACTCGATGCACTTTTCCAGCCTTCATGCGATCAGCGGGAATCGTCCACACCTTTTCTTCAAAATCAATTTCCCCCCATTTTGCACCCCTGACCTCGCCAGACCGTGCGGCTGTGAGAATCGTGAACTCCAACGCTTTGGCACTGACACCCTGTTGCTTGCGTAAATCGTGCATGAAGCCGCCTGCGACTTTGAATGACAGTGCCTTGTGGTGTTTGACGACCTTCACCTTGCTGGATTTTGGCAGAAGCGTGTCGATATTGCCCTTCAGTCGTGCTGGGTTGTCACCTTGTCGAAAGCCTGAAGCGGTAGCCCAATCAATGACTGACTCAATACGCTGACGGACTCTGCTTGCTGTCTCGTTTTTTGTTAACCAGATTGGCTCGAGAATTTTGACGATATGATTTATTTCAATATCAGCAATGGACATCTTGCCGATTACTGGGCTTGCGTAGGTATCAAGCGAGTTAATCCACTGGTCGGTGTGCTTTGAGTTTCTAAACTCCTTTGACTTTATTTTGTGGACGGTTGCCGCACACTCATCAAAGGTTTTCGCAGTGGCTTGTGACGCAATTAGAGCTTGCCTCTGCGACCGTTTCTCTAGGATGGGATCAATGCCTTGCGTGAGATTATCTTTTGCGTCTCGTGCCTTGTCTCGGGCTTGTTCAAGCGTCACGTCCGGAAAACCACCAAGCCCTAAGTCACGTCGCCTGTAAAAGGGCTTTCCACTTTTGCTGGTCAATATTTCGCCAGTTGTGTATCTCAGTACCCATGATCTAGCACCTGAAGCTGTGACCTGTAGGTGCAAACCAGCGACACCGCCGACAGCGTAATACCCAACATTAACTAATCGACGAACCTGTATGGCGGACAGTTCTTTTGCTTTGATTGGCATGACTAACCTCACATATTACCCAACATAAATAATACCATTGGATGCGATAGGTTGCCATCAAATAAAACAGCGACTCTGTTAAATCTGTTTAACTATCAATAGTTTATGTTGAATTATGCGACATATTGCGATTGATTGAAACGGTATTTTATAGGACTTCGCCTCCGCCAAAATTCGTTTGTAAGCATGATTTAAAGCCCTGATCAGTCAGGGCTTTTTTTCGTCCCTCGAAAGCGATGCGTGCGAGCAAACACCTCAAATCGTATTCAATCGTCTCACCCTGGTGCTATCCGTAGAAGACAGTCGTCAACGACCCCGTTTTCACAACCACTCACTCATTTGTCAAGAATTCCATAAACCTGTCATCGGTGCCTGAAGGGTTGCGCGAAGGGGTCATGCATTTTGGGGCGTGCATTTGTTCTAAGCCGTCTTTTTTTCCTCATCCCACCCTGGTTAATTTTTAGTTGGCGTCAATGCAAGCGATCTTTCGAAAGGGGGAGAATCGTCCATCAAATTTTTGTCGTGGTGGGCATTTCAGTGGTAATTCAGTTTCCACTTATACTGGTCGATTCAGAACTTTGTGTTAAATCATGTCAAAAGCCAGCCTAGCGGCATTGCGCGTGTTGTCGTTGATCCCGCCCATGACACAGCTCAATACTCCTTATCCTTCAACGGCGTATTTGACGGGGTTTTTGCGTTCTCGCAAAATCCAAGCGGTTCAAGAAGACCTCGCTTTGGCCCTTGTGTTGCGCTTGTTAAGTGCTGAGGGGCTTGAGCAAGTTGCACGGAAGCTAGAGGCGACTTCGCCTCGCAAACGAAGTCACACACTGCAGGCTTTTGTGGCGCAGCGTACTCGCTATATCGGCACCATTGATGCGGTCATCTCCTTTTTACAAGGCCGCGACGCAACGCTGGCCCATCGCATTGTTGGTCGACAGTATTTGCCCGAAGGGCCACGATTTTCCACGTTGGATGCCTATGTCGATGATGAAACGGGTGACCCTTTGGGCTGGGCATTTGGCGCGCTTGGCATGCAAGACCGCGCCAAACATTTAGCGACCCTGTACCTAAACGATCTCGCCGATGTCTTGCGAGATGCGATCGACTCGCGGTTTGAATTTGTTCGCTATGGCGAGTCGCTTGCGGCCAGTCAGGCCTCGTTTGATCCTTTGGCGCTTGCTTTGGCGGCACCCAACACCCTGGTGGATGACTATTTAGAAAAACTCACTCTCGAAGCTATTACCCGTCACACCCCGACCGTCGTCTTGTTGTCAGTGCCGTTTCCTGGGACCGTCTATGCCGCGTTCAGGATTGCTCAAACCATCAAGGCACACCATCCTGAAATCCGTATTGTTTTAGGGGGTGGCTTTGTCAATACTGAGTTGCGAGAACTTGCTGAGCCCCGCGTTTTTGATTTTGTTGACTATGTAACTCTTGATGCGGGCGAACGCCCTTTGCTGTCCTTGCTTGATCACTTATTAGGCAAGCGTTCGCCACAACGACTGGTTCGTACTTTTTTGCGTGATCCGCAGTCCAAAGAAGTGCGCTACATCAATATGTCTGAATCGGAGGTGCCGTTCGAGGATGTTGGTACGCCGACTTGGGATGGCTTGCCGCTTTCTGACTATTTATCATTGCTCGACATGCTCAATCCCATGCATCGTCTGTGGAGTGATGGACGCTGGAACAAACTGACAGTGGCGTATGGCTGCTATTGGAAAAAATGTAGTTTTTGTGATGTCAGTCTTGATTACATCGGACGCTATGAAACAGCTTCTGCACAGGTCCTTGCCGATCGGATAGAGAGCATCGTCAGCGAAACAGGACAAACCGGCTTTCATTTTGTGGACGAGGCGGCGCCGCCCAAGGCACTTAAAGCACTGGCTCAAGAACTCATTAAACGAAATCTCAATATCTCGTGGTGGGGCAACATTCGTTTTGAAAAAACCTTTACCCCAGAACTCTGTCAGCTTCTCGCACAAAGTGGTTGCATCGCAGTCTCGGGGGGGCTAGAGGTTGCATCTGATCGCTTATTGAATTTAATGAAAAAAGGGGTTTCTGTTGATCAGGTCGCTCGCGTCACACGAGCCTTCAGTGACGCCGGCGTGCTGGTGCACGCCTATTTAATGTACGGATTTCCGACTCAAACGGTTAAAGACACCGTCGATGCTTTGGAATATGTCCGCCAGCTGTTTGCCAATGGTTGCATACAAAGTGGATTTTTTCATCGATTTACTTGCACGGTGCATTCGCCAGTTGGTTTGAACCCCGCTGACTATGGCGTTAGCTTGAAACCATTGCCGACCACGTATTTTGCAAAAAATGATGTGGGTTTTGTGGATCCAACAAATGTGGATCACGCCGCTTTAAGCGTCGGTTTGCGCAAGGCAATTTATAACTATATGCACGGCATCGGTCTCGAGGAAGATGTGCGCACATGGTTTCCCTTTAAAGTGCCACGCACCACAGTCAAGCCCCAACATATTGAACATGCGCTAGAAAAACATTGAGCGCTTCCATCTTGGCATGACAGCAAGCTTCAATGAAGAGGATTTTGAATCTTCAGGGATGCGTGCTTTGCCTCATGCGACCGATTCCCGCAACACCCAAACACCAGACAAAGGGCAGGGTGGCAGCCCGGGTCACCGTAATCAACCAGCCGCTTCAAGGATTGGTGAGGTTTGCGCAACCTTTGCTTTCAATGTCTAAAGCGGCAGCTTTTGCGCCACGAGCATAGCCTCGGGCGTATTGGAATTTGTCATACCTGCCATCAACAAGGGGCGCCTGACGTCCACAGCTGGCGCTCACTGTTGATGCGTAACCATCGGCATAGCCTGTTGCATCCCAGTCTTTTGTATCGCATCCAGCCATCGTGCCGGCAAGGATTAAAATCGCTAGTGATTGTTTAAGTCGCATCATGGTGAGGTGGCTAGGGCCTTTAAGCTGTGTTGAACTGAGTCTACGCTTTTATGCGTTTGCGAACGGGTAAAAGGATCTATAATTGATGGCGTTGACGGTGCAATGTTGACGCTAATGTGACATGCAAATAAGACAAAAACCAGACAAGACCACTAGACCAATTTAGCCGATTTTTTCGATCGAATGGCTTATTAAATGTGTTGATGCCAATGTGATGTTCGCGCGGCTGTTTCATGCCGATGTGCATCAGGGATGGTGTGCAGATCGCGATCCTAAGCGCCAAACATTGAGCGACTCAAGTTCGACACCAACGGGGCATAGCGGTTGATTTATAGAGACCGCGGTCTAAATTTTGCCATTACAAAAAGCTGAGTTGCTTTTTTAGGTTGGCTTTCTCAGCGTCAGGACTTTGAGCAGCTTACGCTGTGGTTTGATTGTGTTGGGCGCACCACTTAGTGTTCTATGGTTGATGGCTTAATTGTGACGGGCTATGCACAAATGATGACAGGTGATGCGACTGTGAGTGATCGCTGATTCGATAAATCATCAGTCTGTCCTAGTCGGTGGTTTGTTCTTTGAGCCAGCGTTTAAGACCAGCGTCTGTTTTAACGATAGTCAGGTCTTCATTTAGGCGTCTAAGATCATGCAGCATTTCGCGCCTGCGAAGATTTAAATGATGCTTCAGTGATGCTTCATGAATGACAATTGTTGCGGGTAAGACAAACTCGGCGGTAGCCTGCAGCTCGACGTCCCTAATTTCTCGGTGTAAAGAAGTCATTTTTTCGCGCATCAATTCAGTCAGGGCATCCAATTTCTGACGTTCCAATGCTGAGGTAATCACCGCCGCTGGTAGTTGCGCTTTGGCATGCAACGAAAGCAGTGCCAGTAAATCCCGACGCCCATAGGCAGTATTGACTTCGCTCATCAGTTGGTTCTTGTGTGCGCGCAATTTTTCGTTGCCTTCGCGATCAGGATGAAGAGCGCTGGCCAGTTTGCGATAGAGGTTACGTAGCGTGCCTTCGATGTCGTCGGCGGTTTGATGTGTAGCATTCGATTGGTTTTTCTTCTTTGCCCGTCGTGCCTCTCTATTTTTGGAGCGAGCTTCAGCCTCTTTTCGTATAAAGTCGAATTTGGCATGCAAGACATCGTCCAAGATTTCAAATACCTGGTCGCGGCCAAAAGCCTCACCCATGGCTTCTTTTAGATAGGCCTGCGCTTCTGAAACTTCGGCACGCTCGATTTCTGCGAGAGATATCGAACTGTGTGCATCATGTAGTACGCGCATTGCCTGATCACCAGAAACGGCCAAACGCATGGCGATGCTGCATATGAGGCGATGCATCATCCGTTCATGCCGGACCGTTAAGCCTTGGCCTTTCAGACGATGGTCGAGCCACTGTGCCATCGTCCGACAGATGCCGTCCTGTTTTTTTTGAAGAACTGGAATGATACTGTTGTGTAGATGACGGTGTTCATCTATTAAAGCTTTGGTTGTTTCTAGTTTGACGGCCAGTACCTTACATTGTTCGATCAGCATATCGAATGCACTGTTTTCAATGGCGTCTGGCGCATCGTCATTAAAGACGTTGCTGACCGCAAGGCTCTCGCTTGCTTGTGAGTGGGATTTTTTCTTCAAAAGACTTTTAATGACGATGATGCCTAGATGGCTGATATGTCGCGCAATAGGTACACAACATTTCAAACAGTTTAGCCGTTGCTAGATCAACCAAGTCTCGTTTAGCCACAAAACTGCAGAAATATTCATCCTATTTTTGTGTATGACGACATAGGGCACAACAAAATCTTCAGCCCTTATCCCTACAAACAGATCGCGTCGACCAGCGTTGCTGTCAAATGTCGACGAGCAGACACACGCAAGCTTGCGATTGTGGCGTTTTAATCTTTAAACCGTTCGGGTTGGTAAGATTCTTCTAATGCTTTGGCGTGGTGGAATGGGTGTTGGCGTCCAAGCCGCCTTTGTTTTTCCATTCTTCAAATCCCCCTTGAAGGATGCGTACGTTGTCCCAGCCTGCAACGCGCAAAGCCAATCCTCCTTGGGCTGACAATGAGCCGGTATTGCAGTAAATAAGTACCATGTTGTCTTTTGGGATCTGATCGCGTTCGTTCAGTACTTGCCGCCATTCAATATTGATGGCGCCAGGGATGTGTTCTTGCGCAAATTGTGCTGGGTCTCTGGCATCAATGATGGTGATATTTTTGTATGCCTCGCGAGGAATTTGCTCTGCAAAGATCACACCGCCACCATATTCACTGAAGTCCAAATAGCCTGCGATTTCATCAATGGCGGCATTGTTCTGTGCCTGGGCGATCGATGTAAAGCTTAAGGTTGTGGCGCTCAGCAGCGCTGCTAATAGGGATTTGGTCTGCATCTGTTCTCGATCTGTTCTCGTTGTTTTGCGTGGCGTGCTCTGAATGTTTAGGCATCAATCTAGCAGATTTTTCCGAGCGAATGCCTCAGGTGTTTACATCAGGCGGCTATGGTGATGTCATTGCCAGCAGCGCGCGGTCAGCGATAATGCCCTAAACTCGCCAAAAAAACGGAGCAATCTTATGAGTCATAAACCCGCTGGTATGAAAAAAGGGCTAACAAGCTATGGCGATCAGGGCTTCTCGCTTTTTTTGCGTAAAGCCTTTATTAAGGGTGCGGGTTACACCAATGAGGCGCTCGAGCGTCCGGTAATTGGCATCACCAATACGGGCAGCGGCTACAACCCGTGCCACGGCAACATGCCGCAGTTATTAGAAGCTGTAAAGCGGGGTGTGATGTTGGCTGGTGGACTGCCAGTGGACTTTCCGACGATTTCAATTCACGAGAGTTTTTCAGCACCCACCAGCATGTTTCTGCGCAACCTGATGTCTATGGAGACAGAGGAGCTGCTGCGTGCCCAACCGATGGATGCGGTGGTCTTGATCGGTGGTTGCGATAAAACTGTACCCGCTCAGCTCATGGGTGCTGTCTCGGCTGGACTACCCGCGATTCAACTCATCACCGGTTCGATGTTGACAGGCAGCCATCGCGGTGAGCGTGTTGGGGCTTGCACCGACTGTCGGCGCTATTGGGGTAAATATCGCGCCAACGAGATCGATGCGGCTGAAGTTGAAGATGTCAATGATCAATTGGTGGCTAGCGTGGGCACCTGTTCGGTCATGGGCACTGCCAGCACCATGGCGTGTCTCGCTGAGGCATTGGGAATGACGGTGCCGGGCGGCGCCTCACCGCCTGCTGTGACAGCCGATCGGATGCGGATTGCTGAAGAAACGGGGCGGCAAGCGGTCAGAATGGCCAGGGAGGGATTAACAATTGACAAAATCCTGACAGAAAAATCACTAGAGAATGCCATGCGGGTGTTGCTTGCCATTGGTGGCTCGACCAACGGCATTATCCACTTGACAGCCATCGCGGGCCGCATGGGGTTCGATATTGACCTAGATGCTTTGGATCGTATGGGTCGCCATACTCCTGTGTTGCTTGATTTAAAGCCCTCTGGCCAACACTACATGGAAGACTTTCACCACGCGGGTGGTATGGCGACTTTGCTGCGCGAGTTAAAGCCTTTGTTGCACTTGGATGCATTGACCGTTTCGGGTAAAACCTTGGGCGAAGAAATCGAGGCTGCAGGCCCTGGCTTTGCACAAGACGTGGTCAAGTCAGCCGCTCAGCCGATCTATCCCCAAGGGGGTATTGCGGTATTACGCGGCAACCTCGCACCGGGCGGCGCCATTATCAAGCAATCAGCCGCGGACGCCCGCTTGATGGAGCACGAGGGGCGGGTTGTTGCCTTTGAAAACATTGAAGACCTTGTGACCCGAATTGATCGTGATGATTTGGATGTCAATGCGGATGATATTTTGGTGTTGAAAAATATCGGACCCAAAGGGGCACCTGGGATGCCTGAGGCTGGCTACATACCGATCCCACAAAAGCTCGCTCGAGCGGGTGTCAAAGACATGATTCGAATTTCGGACGGTCGCATGAGTGGGACAGCCTTTGGCACCATCGTTCTGCACGTCACCCCTGAGTCAGCAGTGGGCGGTCCCTTGGCGTATGTGCAAAGTGGCGACCGGATTCGGCTCAGTGTGGCCAACCGAGAGTTAACGTTGTTGGTTTCGACGCAGGATTTGAATGAACGGGCCAGCCATAACCCTGTTGTCACGCCAACGGCTGATCGGGGTTATCGCAAGCTATTTCTGGATACGGTGACGCAAGCGGACAAAGGGGTGGATTTTGATTTTCTGCGAGCGGTAGAAAATCGAGGCAAAACGCCAAAGTAGTGTCTGGTGTGAAGCTGAATTAATGGTTTTTTTGGTAATAGAAAATGATTTGGTATTAATACGATTCGCCAAAACAGAAAAGACCCTGTGAGGGGTCTTTTCTGTTTTGGTAAAAAATAACTTACATTTTAAGCAACAGAATCAGCCCAAATATTTTTGGCCCAACCCCAAGCATAAACGCCCTCTAGTTTGTTTGGCTCAGGTGACAAACCACCGGCTCCTTTGACGGGGATGAAGGTGGCTCGGTCAGGCACGTACTGGTGGACACTGGCCACGTGCACGACATCCGAGTCGTTGACGAAGCTGTAGCAAGTATTGGTGACCACGGGTTGAGGATTGACTGGGAAGTCATTGAGCTCTGCCACGATTGCCGCCGCTGCAACCTTCGCGTGTTGATTTGCCATGTGACCGGACTTGGGCATACTCGGTGCCGTTTGAATCGAATCGCCCAAGATATGGATGTCTTTGGCTTGAGTCGATGCAAAGTCCAAGAAAGTCACTTCGGCCCAACGATTGTTCATGTTGGCCAAGTCTGAGCTGCGCACAATATTACCCGCACGCATTGGCGGCAAGATGTTCAAGACGTCTGCTTTGAGGTCTTCTTCGAACTCAAACTTGATGGTTTTTGTTTTGGCGTCAATGGCTGTGACGCGATGCGCTGGGCGGTAGTCAATAAAACCCTCATACATATCGGACCAGGCTTGTTTGAAAAGCTTGCCCTTTGACGAGACGTCAGGGTTGGCGTCAACCACAATGATTTTTGACTTTGGTTTGTTTTTCTTCAGGTAATTGGCGATCTGGCAGGTCCGCTCGTATGGTCCCGGCGGGCAACGATAGGGCGCCAATGGAATCGCCAAGGCGAAGACACCACCATCGGGCATGTCAACGAGTTGCTTTCGCAGCGCAACGGTCTCAGGGCCTGCTTTCCAAGCTTGCAGGGTCACGCCATCGCGGTTGGCTTGGGTCAAGCCTTCAATCGCGTCGAAATTCATATCAATACCTGGCGCAAGCACCAATTTGTCATAGGATAACGTGGTCCCGTCATTGGTGGTCACCGTTTTTTTACTGGCATCCACCTTGTCGACACGGCCTTTGACCATTTTGATGCCGTATTTACTCGGTAAACCGTCGTACGAGGTTGTGATTGCGGCCATTTGCGCTGAACCACCAACGACCAAGTTTGATAGCGGGCAAGAGATGAACTCTCCATTGGGCTCAATTAACGTGACGGCGATGCCTTCATTTGACAGCATGCGCAAGTACTTTGCTGCTGTGGCACCACCATAGCCAGCACCAACCACGACCACGTGAGCTTTTGTTTTTTTGCTGGCCAATGCAAGTTTATTCATGCCAGCTGTTGTGCCAATCAAAGCAGCGCTCTGTCCTAAAAAAAGACGACGATTCATGCGGTTCTCCTCTTATTTTTTGCCGAGCACTTGAGCAATGATTTCAATTTGCTCTTCTGTGTAGCCCTTGGCGAGCTGAGGCATGATGGTGCCAGTGCGTGTGCCGTTTTTGTATTCGAGCATGGCTTTGGCAATTTCTTGTGGCGTTAGTGTGTTGATCCATGGTACCCGAGCATCTGCAACGCTAACACCATTGGTACCGTGACAGCTTGCACAGGTCGCAGCCAAGGATGAGTTGTACACAAACTGTGCGTCGACCTTTTCACCTGACGCCAAGGCAGGAGTGGCAAATCCAGTAGCAACCAGCACTGCGGCGGCGCTCAGGCGCTTAAGTGACCTTGCACCCATTGAACCGAAATCACGTTTCATATCAATTTGTCTCCGTTATTTTGCGTGGCATTCAAAACTAAATTTCTGCAACGCATAAAAATATTATTTCAAGAAAGCATAATATTGCCAATAGGCTTTAGTGGGGATTTACCCTTGAACTCAAACTCAAAAAATAGGCATCAACCAACCGATAGATCGAAATTCACCATCTGCACCCTAAAGTCGAATGGTATTCGCTGGCTTTAAAGGCTGGAAATACTTTTTGAAGATATGTATATTGGTTTGCAGCAGGCCTTGATCGTCTGCCCGAGGTTTTGGTTTTGATTGAGGGTTAGGTCAGCATGGGCAGGTGGTTTGATAACAGGGAAACCGCCGATTATTTTTTTAATTGGCTCGCCAGCGTGAGGCCAAACGTTTTTTAAATGTGCAGTAGCTTAGGGATTCTTTTTCTTACCAGCCAGAGAGAAATTTTATTTTTTTATGATTTCGGCGGCTTGTTGTCGAATAGATTTCCTCTCAATGACATTTTGTGCCCAGCGATTCGAGGCCCGACCTAACCAACCAATGCTTTTTCCAGCTTCCTGGCGAAGACGGATTCTTTTGAGCGTACTTAGCGCCAAAGTTTCAGCCGATAGCGCTAAAAACTCATAAAGGTAACGCAGAGAGCGGTAAATTTCAGTCAGTAAGAATATCGCCAAGCCAATGATGAGGTATTTGTCAATCAAAACCGCGACAGTGCCGGTGAAAGATCGGTATAGCCAAGGTATGCCAGCTTTTGCGTAACTTGATGTTACTTCGTTGGGTCTGACCAGTAAGCCATTAAACGAAGGGTAGGTATTAATCGGATAGGTTAAGGCTGCGCTGTGGTGTATGTTCGAAAATGTGCTAAGCAAAGCATAGGCTGCTGCTTTGTCCAAGCTTTTGTTAGAAATGATCTCAACTTGGCCCGCCAACAAATCAACGGGTTGAGAAGGGACCTGATTCAGTACGTTGTAACTGCCTGCAGTGATGGTGACACGTTTCAAGTCGTTGAGCTTGAGCAAAATACCCGCCATGTCAGGGTATGAAAAGGTGCTTAGCTTCGGGTCATTCATTAGTTCAGCAATTTCGCTGTGTTTCGCATCGAGCATTAGAAAAAGGGCGTACGCATCGTCATTTTTTAATGCTGCGATCGCCTCTAGGAATGGCAAAAATTTGATCGTCGTATTGTCAGTTGTGATGTTGTAGAGACTTAGCAGTTTGAGGGCCGTCTGTGACGTTATGCTACTTTCAGGTGGTAATACGATGGTTCTTCCCTTTAGGGTGGTCAGACTGATCAGCCTACCAAATGCATTGCTGTAAAACAAAAATAGGGGCTGTACGTCGACAAACCCAAGCGAACGAATATCAGGGTATTTCGTCTCATTGGGCCGCCCGATCATGAAGCTGATAGTGTTAGGCTCTCGGCTATTGTTAACGGTTTCGAGCAATTTAGCGGTGCTTTCCATGGGGTGAATCGCGACGTCATAACCCATTGCAGTCAGTTCGGTTCGGTAAACAGAAGCCAGCTCGTAATAGGACCCACCCACTGGTCCGCTGTAGATCGTGATTTTGCCAGAGGGCATGGAACTGGTGATTTCGTGGATTAAGCCAGCCAAACCGAGAACCAAAACAACAGAAATGATCAGGCGTTTTATTTTTTTATTCATGACGTTGCAGGTTTGATTGGTCCGTGTTCTAACAAAATGGCTGATACGGATTGCTGCTGATACCTCGTGAGAGGGGTCAAGCCAGCCTGCTGCGTTAAGTCTCGCCAATCCGTAATGCCAGAGCGAAAATAATCAAAGGCAGCGATATCAAATGGATTGGAGGGCTGGCTGCGCAAGATCGCATACGTCGATGTTTTTAGAGGCCAATCCTTAATTTCTGATGTTGTTGTCGGCGCTACAAAAAAACCAAGTTCTGGGTAACCTAAGGCAAGCAGCGATAGCGAGCTCGGTAATTGTCGACCAGCCACCAAATAACCAATCGAACCGGGCGTGCGCGATGTCACGGCTTCAATCCCAGAAGTACCGATGGCAAGTAGGCCATACTCCCACTTTGCCTCTACGGTAAGCCCGATATGTTGGCGCCATGGCGCATCGGTGACGTTTAGAAACCGGCTCAGCGCCAAAGTAGAGCCCGAGCGATCTGATCGCGAAACGGGGGTGATGGAGAGGTCTGGAATAGTGATGTGATCGTTCAGTGCAAGAATCGCCCGGTCTCGCCAGTGCCGTATTTTCCCTCGGTAGATTTGACTCACAATTGCTGGCGTCAATCGCAGTTCGTTTGACGCGATGCCTTGTAAGTTAGCCACCAAAACGATGGCGGCGTCTGCGACGGGGAATTGGATTAGTTGGTGGCGGGCGAGTAGTGACTTATCGAAGGGGATCTCGGTTGCACCAAAATTGGCGCTCCCTTCGGTCATTAGAAGCAAACTTTGACCAGAACCCAGGGCGGCGTAACGAAAGGGTAGACCAGTAGACGCTAAGAATCGCTTGCCCCACATGCCGTACATTGCAGCAGGTAGGGTTGCGCCACCACCAAGCAATGCAGCGGAAGCAAGGTTTGCGTGGGAAAACGACGGTAATGCACAGAGTGCCGCAGCACCAAGGATAAGACGGCGTCTAGCTTGATCGGAGGGTGAGCAGGAGCAACAATCCGCCATAGAAATCGATGTACTAAAAAGGGACACTATACATACAATTACCTATATGCTCTAGAGGATTTGTAAAATTAAAAATTTTCTAGATTTAAAAAATTTAAGGTTAAACGTGTCAGAAGCAAGCGAGCAGTTAGATAATCAGCTGTATCCAAGCCCTTACACTTCGGCTCTCATTGAAGTGATTGGTATAACGAAGTTACCGATGGGTCTAGCTTGTGAGGTCGGTGTTGGCTCGGGCGTTTGTTTACTGCGGCTGGCACAGATCGGTTATGACCAGCTTTACGGCTCCGACATAAACACACAAAATTTAACTGCGACGCGAGAACTTTTTGCGGCCTATGCGCCAGATGTGTCGCTTGAATTGTTTCAAGGTGACCTCTGGCAAGCTTATGAACAACAATGTTTTGCTGTTGTCATTGCCAATCTGCCGCATTTTCCTGGGGAGGTAATTAATTTAGAAAGACCCGTTGGTTGGCAAGGTGGGCCAGGGCGCGATGTGATGGATCGATTCTTGCGCGGTCTTTCGAGATATTTGAACAGAGATGGCGTGGCGCTAATTACGCATCATGACTTGGTCGGATTAAAACATACTGAGCGATTGTTGGATGAGATCGGCTTACAAGCCGAAGCAATTAAGCGCTGGACTGTTTACGAAAGTCGAGCTCGCATGGCATCGGTCAAGCCACCGTCACTCATCGACACCTGCCCGACGATCAACCATGTTGGTCCTTACAGCTTCGTTGAAAGTAAGATTTTGAAAATAACCCATAAAGTGGTTGCATAGGCCCCTGAATGGTGACTTTTAATATCATGGCTCTGACTTTCTGGAACTGCCTTACCATGTTTGTGGTATCGCTGCTCATGACCGTTTCGCCCCTCGCCGTGGCTCAGGCCCCAGCGACTCATGCAATTCAAGATTTACTCAAGAAAGAACGGGCAATAGGCTGCGACAACATCCAAAATACGTTGCAGTCGGTGCTTTGCTCGGGTCAGATAAAGATTGGTGTTCGCACCACCTACAGGGCTTTTGGCCAAAAAATTGGTGATGAACTGGTTGGTTTTGAAATTGACTATGCCAAGTATATTGCCGCTGAACTCGGCGTTAAGGCGGTTTTTGTACCTGTCACAGCTGCTGATCGGATACGGAATCTTGTCGATGGGAAAGTCGATCTCGTATTGGCCACCATGGCGCATACGCCGGAGCGTGAGGCTATCGTGCACTTCACGCGACCTCACTATTACGCATCTCCAACCGCAGTAGCAGGCCCTAAAAGTCGAGACATCTCGAGCATTGCCGATTTACATAATGTAAGTCTATGCGTGCCTTTGGGTAGTTACGCCAATATTGAACTGACGAATGCGCAAGCGCGTATTTTGATGTTTGATCAACCGCAGAAAATGTTTGATGCCCTTCGGTTTGGTGCTTGTGATTTGGTTGCCCATGATCGGTCGCTCATTCTTGTCGAAGTCACCGGCGCAAGCGCACCCCTGTCAATGCGGGAGCGCTTCGAGGAAAAATTTTCTTTTAATGAGATTCCTTGGGGTATGGCCGTCAGACATGAGGACACCTCAACCTTGGGCCGAGTGATTGCACTCATCACGGCACAAGCCCATGGGTTCGGCCTATTGCAAAGCATTGCAGACGATCACGGCGTTCGAACCACTTTTCTAGATGAACAACGCGAAGTTTGGTCTAACGCAGATTGTTATTTAGCCGATGGCTTTTTTTTATCCACGTGTCTGATTCAAGCGAAGGCAATGGGCGATAAGCCGAGCGTCATCAGCCTATTTTTCGAGCGCTTGCAAAATTGGTTTCGTGATAATTTTGATATTAAACGTCAGCTGCCAATGTTTTCTGGTGATCAAGGGCTACGCCTTTTTGTAGATGGAATTATCGTCTCTGTTTTCTTGGTTCTAGGCTCGATTGTTTCAACGATACTTTTCGGCTTGATGTTTTATCGTTTCTCGGTATCGAAATGGCCACTCGTTCGGTTTTGTAGCCATGTTATCTGCTCGGTCAGTTTTAATGCCCCGGTTATCCTTTTGCTGATGCTGACCTACCTGATAGTGTCGAGTGTTTTTCTTTACACAGCCACTGTTTCAGTCATTGCAGCGATTCTTGCTATCGGATTGAATAATGGAGCCGCGGCAGGGGATAGTTTGGTGAATGCCAAAAAGACATTACCGACGGGCTGTGCAATGTTAGACGCCGTGCGCGTGTGTGTTACCCAAATCAGGGCTTGTGTCATCAATGCGGCCAAGGCCAGCCCAGTGGCGGCTTTTATCGGCACCCCTGAGCTGCTCTCGACGCTTACTGACATCATGTCGTTCTCAGGTGAACGTGTGGCGGCCTTCACCTTGTTAGCTTTGTTTTACTTGATCATCGTGCAATTGGTCATTGTGCTAAGTGATCGGGCAGCGCAGTGGTTGGTGCTGCCACCCGGTAAGGTGCCCCATGCTTGATCACTTATTCGGTTTTTTTCAGGCGCTTACGGTGAACTTTCGCTTGGGGCTCGTGGCCCTTCTTATCGGACTGGTGTTGGGCTTGCTAACGGCTGTCATTCGATGCCGTGCTGATGGGGTTAGCGCACGCTTTATCGGCTTTCTGATTGGGGTTTTACGAGCATTTCCTGTCTATGTTCTTATGTTCGTGGCGGCCAGTCTCTTTTCTACGATGTCTTTATCTAACGAATATGGTGCTGAATTCAGTGCTTCTATTGCAGTGATAGTCGCATTGCTCGCTTATACGGTCTCAGCGTGTTCAGATGCTTGTGTGACTTTTTTAAACTTTCGCGCCCGAGGTCAGCTCGCGCAGGCGTGGCTGTTAGTACCAAACGTGTTTCAAATATTTGTGGTTACTGTGATGGCCTCTAGCATCGGCGCCGCGCTAGGTGTGCAAGAGGCGGTTACGTTCACACTTTCTCTAGCGCAAACGTACGAAACGAGAATTGAACGGATCGGATTAATAATAAGCGTTATTGTATTTTTCGCTGTCATATTGATGTCGAGTAAGTTTTTGGCGGCTCGCGCAATCCATTCTATTCTGCGGCGAGGAAAACCCTCGCTTTGATTTGGCGCCATGGCTCAGTTGTGGTTCTATTTTTTTAAATCGGTCCAAGTGTCTAATATCTGCTCGGTCAAATATGGGTATTCGAGTGTCAAAACGCTTTTTGGTTGCTTCACACCGCGACAATCCAATCTAAAGTGGTGAAGTAAATCCGGACCGGTTGATGCTGGTTCGATTGCGCGGTGTAAAAAAGTTGCTGTCTGCGCGCATCAGATACCGTGTTTTTTAAACCACTGAAGACACTTTTCCCAACCATCTTTGGCGGCCGCTTCTCGGTAAGTGGCGCGGTAGTCGGCGTGAAAGGCATGCGGTGCAACAGCATAGATCTCGAACCGAGAGGCTTGTGCGGCAGCGTTGCCAGTTGCTTGCGCCAAGGCTTGTTTCATTTGGTCGACTGTGTCTAAAGGAATGCCATCGTCAGCGCCACCGTATAGGCCAAGCACAGGGGCTTTGAGCGCTCGGGCCAAGTCCACCGGGTGAGCAGGGAAGTTGTCGCTCTTTTGACCAACTAAGCGTCCATACCAAGCGACACCAGCTTTTAACTCAGGAATGTTGGCGCAGGCTAACCAAGTGATGCGACCGCCCCAACAAAAGCCAGTTATAGCGCTTCGGCTAGTGTCACCTCCGTTTTTGGCGGCCCAGCTCAAGCATGCACGGATATCAGCCATGACTTGGGCGTCAGGTGTTTGGCTGATGATTTTTTTCATGATCTCAGCCATTGTGCCAAGTGAAGTTGGGTCGCCCGCGCGTGTAAAAAATTCAGGGGCGATAGCGAGGTAGCCTTGTTTGGCGAATCGTCGGGCGACATCGGCGATGTGTTCGTGGACCCCAAAAATTTCGCTACAAACAATCACCACGGGTAGGGCTGCCGTGACGTTTTTGGGTTTGGCCATGTAAGCGTAAAGTTCGACGCCATTTTCTTGGACTTCGACCTCACCAGCCTCTAGCCCGTCAAAATTGGTGCTGATAACTTGTTGCGCTTGTATGGGCTGAGTGGCCAAAGCAAAACCACCCAAAAGTCCTGCTGCTGACGCGTTGCGCAGAAAAGTTCGGCGGTTTTGGTGGCTTTTTCCTGCTAACGCGGCGCCATCGTCATTGAAATCAGTGGGTGTTTTGTTGTTATCGCCGTTGCTGGTATTGACGCGGTTGTGGCTTTTTTTCACGATCTCTCTCCTTGTTTGACTGGGTATGGCTCAGGTATAAGGGTTAACGATAATTTTTCAAAAGTAATTACTTTATTACTTTGTTACATTATAGAAATTCATAGATAATTGCTAGCTTTGCTTTTGGCAAATCCTACACGACGGAGACGGTCTTGACAGTGTCTAAGTTATCCCAAAAAATTGGGCGAATCCAGCGCGCACCAGAAAATTTTTTACCGGCTGATTTTCGATCGGAGGTCACTGAAGAGGGATTGACCGATACGCGCCGCGGGTTTTTGCAAAAAAGCTTTCTTGGCGCCATGGGTGCAGCTGTGGCCGCTGGCGTTGGTACCCGGGCAATGGCCCAAGCCGGTCCAGATGATCCTGCGATTGTCACCAAGCAGGAATGGCAAACCACGCTGGGCAAACCCGTCGCTGTCAAGCCTTACGGCACGCCTTCCACTTACGAAAATTATCTACAACGTCGGGAATCGCCGGGACTGACTCGCGTGTCGGCATCTTCAGTGGCGTTCTCGCCATTACAAGGGTTTTTTGGCATCATCACGCCAAGCGGTTTGCACTTTGAACGTCACCATCAGGGTTGGTATGACACTGACCCCAACAAACACCGCTTGATGATCAACGGTATGGTTAAAAAACCTTTGGTTTTCACCATGGACGACATCATGCGCTTGCCGAGCGTCTCGCGCATCCACTTCATTGAATGTGGGGCCAATACGGGCATGGAGTGGGGCAACGTGGCGGTGCCAACGGTCCAATACACCCATGGCATGCTGTCGTGCTGTGAGTTCACCGGTGTGCCATTGTCAATGCTGTTAGAGATGGCTGGTGCTGATCTTAAGAAGGGTAAGTTTGTGCTGGCCGAAGGCAACGATGGCTCAGGCATGACGCGCACGATCCCAATGGAAATGGCTTTGGACGACGTCATGGTGGTGTGGGGCATGAACGGTGAAATGCTGCGCCCTGAAAATGGCTACCCCTTGCGCTTGGTGGTGCCTGGCGTGCAGGGCGTAAGCTGGGTCAAGTGGTTGCGTCGAATTGAAGTGGGCGACAAGCCTTGGGCAACCAAAGACGAGGCTGCTCACTATATCGATATGATGCCCGATGGGCTTCACCGCCAGTACTCTTCGATTCAAGAATGCAAGTCTGTGATCACCACGCCATCGGGTGGTCAGCAATTGCTAACGACTGGTTTCTACAACGTGAGTGGTCTGGCGTGGTCTGGACGCGGCAAGATTGAACGGGTCGACGTCTCAGTCGATGGTGGCAAAAATTGGAGTACAGCACGCCTTGAAAGCCCTGTGCTTGATAAGTCACTGACACGATTCAACATCGACTGGGTTTGGGATGGTAAGCCAGCCATCCTTCAGTCACGAGCCATTGACAGCACGGGTTACGTGCAACCACCCAACCGCATGCTCAGAGAGAAACGCGGCACGCGGTCCATCTATCACAACAACGCCATCCAATCTTGGCAAGTCGGCGAAAATGGAGAGTTAAGCAATGTTCAAGTTGGCTAAAACCATCGCTGCGCTTACTTTGGTAACGGGTGCCAGCGCTGTCGCTGCCCAAAATTTATTGGTTTTTGAAGGCATTGGACGCGAAGCCACGGCCAATGAAGTCACTGCTTGGGACATCGATGTACGGCCGGACTTTAAGGGCTTGCCAAAAGGATCAGGATCAGTCGAAGATGGCATGAACATTTGGGATGCGCAATGTTTGAGTTGCCATGGCGCGTTCGGAGAGTCTGCTGAAGTCTTTGGCCCCTTGGTTGGTGGCACTAAATTAGAAGACCAAGAAACGGGTCGCGTGGCGTCGCTAACAAACCCCGGTCAGCCTCAGCGTTCGACATTGATGAAGGTTGCGACGGTCTCCACGCTTTATGATTACATCTATCGTGCCATGCCATGGAATGCACCACGCTCACTGACGCCTGATGACACCTACGCGGTGTTGGCCTACATGTTGAATTTGGGTGACATCGTTCCCGAAGACTTTGTCCTCAGTGATCAAAACATTGCAGAAGTGCAGGGGCGGATGCCCAACAGATACGGCATGACCACTGATCATGGTTTGTGGACCGTGGATGGCAAACCAGATGTGGTTAGTACGGCTTGCATGACAAATTGTATTCAAGAAGTCGTCATTACATCCTCCTTGCCTGACTTCGCCCGCAATGCGCACGAAAACCTAGCTGAACAGGACCGAACGTTTGGGCCTTACCGAGGCATTGACAGCACCAAGCCACCATTGGCTGCGCTGCCTGGTGCCAACTACCAACCTGTCGTTGCCATGGCGCAAACGGCAGGGCCAAGTGCCAAACAGCTCTTTAGTTCAAACAACTGTGCGGCTTGCCATGCCGCAGCAAGCGCCATGGTTGGACCATCGATCAAACAAGTCGCTGATAAATACAAAGATCAGTCCCAAAGTTTGGCCATGCTTGAGGAAAAAGTAAAGAAAGGCGCGATCGGCACTTGGGGCCCAATTCCAATGCCACCTCACCCTCAAATCAGTGATGAAGACATTTCGGTGATGGTCAAGTGGATGGTGACGGGTTCTTGACGGATGGTGTATTTAGGTAGCATTATTAATCTAACAAAAATTTTTTAGGAGTCACAAATGAATCAGCAAAGACGCATGCTCATGCAATTAACAGCCTTGGTTGGCTTGATGGCCAGCACCGGCCTCATGTCGCAAGCTGAGGCAGCAACTTGGAACGAGGCTGCCTTCAAAGCCAAAACGCTTGATGATGTGGTGAAAGTGCTCGGTGGTTCTGTCGCACCAGAAATGTCAGATGCTGTGACGCTGCGTGCACCGGATATCGCTGAAAACGGCGCTGTGGTGCCAGTCGGGGTTGAGTCAACGCTTAAGGCCACACACATGGCCATTTTGGTTGAGAAAAACCCAAGCGCCTTGGCTGCCATGTTTGAACTGCCTGCCGGCGCCGAGCCGTTTGCCACGACACGCGTGAAGATGGGTCAGACATCAAACATTTACGGCATTGTGAAAGCCGATGGTAAGTGGTTCATGACATCCAAAGAAGTGAAAGTCACGCTTGGCGGTTGCGGCGGTTAATCGACTGCTATTGACTTTAAAAAAATTGAATTCGCGTAAGCGATAAAAACGAAATCTAGAGAGGTAAATAAAATGGCTAGCCCAATGCGCATTAGAGCAACAGTCGAAGCAAGCGGTGTGGTGGATGTCAAAGTGTTGATGAGACACGTGATGGAAACCGGTCAACGAAAGAACCCAGAAGGTAAACCGATTCCTGCTTGGTTTATTGAAACTGTTGATGCCCAAGTTGGCGGAAAGACAGTGTTTACGGCTTTGCTGGGTCCTGCTGTTTCGAAGGACCCATTTTTGCACTTCAAGTTAAACGGCAGTGCAAAACCAGGTGACGAATTAACTGTTACCTGGAAGGACAATAAAGGCGAGTCCCGTACCGACAAAACCCAAATCAAATAAATCGCTCGGTTTAACCCTTTGGAGGAGAATGTGATGAGACATCACGTGATAACGGCAACCCTTGCGCTGGCCATCGGGGCATCCGCGCCCTTGGTCGTGCACGCCCAGTCTGCGGCTGAACAGTTGCAGGAATACAGGACCATGTTGGCTGATGGCAACCCGGCTGAGCTTTACGAAATGGAAGGTGAGGAGCTTTGGGTTAAGGCCATGGGCCCCAAGAATGCGTCGCTTGAACAGTGTGATTTGGGCCTCGGTGCCGGTGTGGTTCAAGGGGCTGCCGCTCAGTTACCACGCTACTTCGCTGATACAGACAAAGTCCAAGATCTCGAGTCACGGCTGATGACCTGTATGGAGACCCTGCAAGGCATTGCGCAGGCCGATGTCATCAAAGGATCGTTTGGCAGAGGTGTGCGTCAACCCATGGAAGCGGTGGTTGCTTACATTGTGGGTCAATCAAAGGGCATGCCAATTCAAGTCCCAGCCAGTCATCCTAAAGAAAAAGAAATGGTCGCTTTGGGCGAAAAGATCTTTTTCTTGCAAGGTGGACCGATGGACTTTTCTTGCGCGTCTTGCCACGCCGTCGATGGGCAGCGCATTCGGATGCAAGACTTGCCAAACTTAACCGAAAAAGAGGGTGCCGCAGCAGGATGGGGTAATTGGCCAGCCTATCGCGTCTCGAGTGGAACGTTTTGGACGATGCAGCGACGCCTAAATGATTGCTACCGCCAACAGCGCATGCCGTTTCCGATCTTTGGTTCGGACGTGACAGTGGCTTTGTCGATTTATATGGCTAACAAAGCAGATGGGGGTGAAATGAATACCCCAGGTCTTAAGCGCTGATCAAATTGTGGAGAACATCAACATGAAAAATCAAATGATGAATAGGTCGGTCGTTTTGGGTTCAGTGCTTCTTGGCCTGTCTTTTGGGGTGAGTGCTCAGGCCGTTGATCCGGCAGTGATGGCCATCATGGAAAGCAGTTTCAGGACCCAAGGCATTGCCGACAAGAGTCGAATCTACCCTGACGAAATCCAAGCCCTTTGTTCTGACAAAGCCGTTTTTAACTCTCCTGAGGGCCAGAAGAAAGCCATTGCCCTTCAAACCGCTGCACTTGAAGCGATTAAGCCGCCATCTGATGGTGTGTATTTGGGCGATTGGCAAGCCGGCGATAAGGTCGCCAAGAGTGGCCGTGGAGCGACTTGGTCTGACCAAGCGGGCGCTGCTAATGGTGGTGGTTGCTACAACTGTCATCAAGTGACCAAGGCAGAGATTTCATACGGCACGATAGGTCCCTCATTGCTAGGCTACGGCAAGTTGCGTGGCAATAGCAAAGAGATTGTTGAATACACTTGGAACCGCATCAACAATTCCAAGGCTTACAACGCTTGTAGCAACATGCCACGCATGGCGCACTTTAAATTGCTCACCGAGCAGCAAATGAAAGATGTTATGGCTCTTTTATTGGATCCGGCCTCGCCCGTTAACCAATAAAAGGATTTGAAAGAGAGGGTCTGCGGACCCTTTCTTTCATTGATCCTTGTGTTCTCTTTTCATTGTCTTTTCTTCTCAGTTCCTAAGAACCCCTTCTTATCGGTTCCTGGTATCTATTTCTTCACAGTTTCTTTTTCTCTGTTTCTCATTTGTTGTCAATTGCTTTCCTTTTAATTGGATGTGTGTGATGAGTATGAATCGTCGAGAGTTTATGCAAACGTTGGCTATGGCCTCAGCGGCTGGCTTGGCATTGAAACCAGGCTTGGGGCTTGCGCAAACGGCGGCTGACGCTTTCTACAATCTCCCTAAGTTTGGTAACGTGCATTTTTTGCACTTCACAGACTGCCACGCCCAGCTTAAGCCAATCTATTTCAGAGAGCCCAACGTAAACTTGGGATTTCATTCGATGTACGGCAAGCCACCGCATTTGGTCGGTGAGTATCTGCTTAAACACTACGGCATAAAGCCAGATACGCGCGACGCGCATGCATTCACATACTTGGATTTTGCGCCTGCAGCGCAAACCTATGGCAAGGTTGGTGGCTTTGCTCACATGGCAACGTTGGTTAAGCAACTCAAGGCCTCTCGTCCTGGCGCATTGTTGCTTGACGGCGGCGACACGTGGCAGGGTTCGGGCACGGCGCTATGGACAGACGGTCAAGACATGGTTGATGCCTGTTTGGCCCTGGGTGTTGATGTCATGACTGCGCACTGGGAAATGACCCTAGGCGAAGACCGAGTGATGGAAATTGTTGAAAAAGATTTTGCTGGCAAAGTGTCGTTTGTGGCTCAAAATATCAAGACCGCTGACTTCGGTGACCCTGTTTTTGATGCTTTCACCATGCGTGAAATGAATGGCGTTAAATTGGCTATTATCGGGCAGGCTTTTCCATACACACCGATCGCTAACCCACGTTACTTGGTTGAGAACTGGATCTTTGGCATCGAAGAAGAAAACATGCAAAAGACAGTCGATGAAGCTCGTTCGCAGGGCGCCCAAGTTGTGGTCGTCCTCTCTCACAATGGCATGGATGTGGATTTAAAGATGGCCAGTCGCGTGCGTGGTATTGACGCCATCATGGGTGGTCACACACACGATGGTGTACCCACACCGGTTCAAGTTAAAAACCCGGGTGGCGTCACCTTGGTGACCAATGGCGGCTCGAACGGTAAGTTCTTGGGCGTTTTGGATTTTGATGTGAAGGACGGCAAGGTTTCTGATTTCCGTTACAAGTTATTGCCCATTTTCTCAGACCTGATTGCACCTGACACTGAGATGGTGAGTTTGATTAACCGGGTGCGTGCACCGCACGAAGCCAAGCTCAATGAAGTGTTGGCGCAAACCGAGGGCACACTGTATCGCCGAGGCAACTTTAACGGCACCTTCGATCAGGTCATCGTTGATGCTTTGATTCAAATGAAAGACGCTGAAATTGCTTTTTCACCCGGCTTTCGCTGGGGTACCTCGCTATTGCCAGGCCAAGATATTTTAATGGAACACGTCCTAGACCAAACGGCCATTACGTATCCCTACACAACGCTCACGCCAATGTCTGGTGAGATGATTAAGATTGTGCTGGAAGATGTTGCAGACAACCTCTTCAATCCAGATCCTTACTATCAACAAGGCGGAGATATGGTTCGTGTTGGTGGGCTGGCGTACACCATCAATCCAGCTGCCGATGCTGGCAACCGTATTTCAGACATGCGTCTGAATGGTCAGTTGATTGACGCCGGTAAGGACTATAAGGTTGCTGGTTGGGCGCCAGTTTCAGAGGCGGCTCGAGATCAAGGCGGCGAACCCATCTGGGACGTTGTTGCGGCTTATTTGCGTGACACAAAGACAGTCAAAGCGGTTGTGCCGAACATTCCCAAAATTGTCGGTGCCGAAGGCAACCCAGGCTTTGCGCCACTGTCATGATGAACACCTGATGGCATGTAAGGCATTTGACCGAATCAGCCCGATGTGTTTCTGAGGAGTAGGTCATGAAAAGTGTAATCAAACGTGTGATGACAACCGTCCTGATGGGCGTCTGTTTTTCTTTTGGTCTGTCAGGGACACCCAGTCAAGCGCAAACAGCTGTAAAGCCTATGGTGGCCTACCATTTTGATGACGGTCAGGCCCAAGGGTTAAAAGGACTGCGAAGTATTCGCAATCAATTGGACACAGTGCCCGCTACCAAGTTGGCGATTGTGGCCCTTGCCGATGGCGTTGACATGTTTTTAGAGGGCGCTACTGACGCGGCGAGTGGTATTGCCTATGCCCCATTGATTGCCGACTTAAAGTCCCGTGGGGTTGATGTTTATGTCTGTGAGCTGACATTGATGGGATGTCAGTTAAGTCCTGATCAATTCATCCTTGAGGCTGATTTCACGCGTTCTGGCGTTGTGAAGCTGACCGAATTGCAACAAATAGATGGTTACGCCTACATCAAACCGTGATGTCGATTGATCAGAGGACTATGTCATGAAAATCCAGCAAATGGCACGCCAATTGTTGGCGTTTGGGTTGCTGCTGGCTGGGTTACTGGTCAGTTTTGCGACATGGGCGCAAACACCCCAGTTAAAGTTGAAACAGGTATCACCCAATACTTATTATGCAGAAGGCTTGTCTGCGCTTGGTACGCCACTGAATCAGAATTTCATCTCAAATGCGGGTGTGGTTCTGGCACCTGAAGGCGTTGTGGTGATTGATGCTTTGGGTTCGCCTGCTTTGGCGCAGCGTCTGATCGAAGAGATCAACGCAATCACCAATAAACCAATCACGCATGTCATTGTGACGCACTACCATGCTGATCATGTTTATGGCTTACAGGTATTTCGAGATGCGGGTGCGACCATCATTGCGCAGGAACAAGGCAAAGTCTATTTGACGTCGGACACAGCAAGACTTCGTCTTGAAGTGTCTAGAGAGGAATTGGCACCGTGGGTTGATGACCAGACGCGACTCCAAGCCGCTGATCAGTGGATCAGCACTGATCAGACCGTCATGCTAAGCGGTTGGCCGTTTGATTTGATGACAGTGGGGCCTGCACACACGCCCGATGACTTGGCTGTTTACGTGCCCAAAGAGGATGTTTTGTTTGCTGGCGATTTGGTGTTTCAAGGCCGGATCCCCTTTGTGGGCAACGCTGATAGTAAGGGTTGGATTGCCTCTTTAAATCGCCTCATCAAGCTGGCGCCATCCGCCGTGGTACCAGGCCATGGTCCGTATTCGACCAATCCAGCGCAAGACCTGACGTTCACACGCGATTATCTGCAATTTTTGCGCGACAACATGTACGAGCCTGCCCGCAACTTGGATGATTTTGATGAGGCCTACAAGGCAGTAGACTGGTCGCTGTACGCCCCTTATCCCTTGTTTCGAGCTGCCAATCGTATGAACGCCTACAACGTGTTCTTGTCAATTCAAAGCGAGTAGTGGTTCAGAGGGGCGTCCTGATTTGAAGTCGGTCGTTTCGACCGTCATTTGGCTTATTTTTTCGCGTAATCAGCGAGATCGAAGACGTCGAGGTCAATCATTTCGCCCCACTCTTTTTGAACCACTTTTCCTGACGGGTCGACCACGTAAAGTTCAGGTCCCCCGCGGCGCTTACCAATGGCCTCGTTTAAAGCCGGCGTCATCATGGCCACAGGGAAGTTCAAGTTGTGTTTGAGTGCGTAAGCGGGCACGACGTCTGGTTTTTTATCAATGGATAGAGCGATAATTTCCAACGGCATGCCTTTGGTTTGCTTGGCAAGCTCAATCAAGTTCAAGTTTTGACGGTGGCAGTAGGGGCACCAAGTGGCCCAAACTTGAATAACCAAGTGTTTGTCTTTTAGGCTTTCGCGAGTCAGCACTTGACCATCAATCGTCTCTAGCTGATCAATTTGCAGTTCGTCGCCGACTTCAATAGCATTGGCAGTGTTTGCCAAAAGGGTGAATGAAAGCAGCAATAGGTAACCGACGATTGTTTTTTTGAAAGACACGGTGATCATGGTCTGTTTCTGCGGTGAGAGGTGTTGATCAAGAGGGATCAGTTTACGAGGGGGCAGCAATTGATGTCATTGATGTCAATCGATTTTCAGTCACAATGCTCAGCCTTGAAACTTAACGGCATTAAACGTTTCGATTGGCCAAACTAACCCCCGCAATGACAATAATACCCCCAACAATCATGGAAATGTCGATGGGTTCGGAAAGAATCAAATAGCCCAAAACGACACCAAAAACGGGTGTGAGGTTAGCGTAAACAGCGGTTCTTGCCGGCCCCAATGTGCGCACGCCCTGAAGGAACCAGAGAGAGGCAATAACCGTACCGAAAGTCGCGATGTAAAGAATGGCAAGGGCGTTTTCCCACGTCAGCATATCTGCGTGCCAGAGGGGGATGTCACTGAGCGTGGCGAGAAGCAAGCCCGCTGTGCCCCAAAGTGCGGCGTATGTGGTCGCTTGTAAAGGTGACAAGCCCACCAGTGCGAAGCGTCCCAAGACGGTATAGGCAACCCAGCTAGAAACCGATAGCATCATGAAGCCTTCGCCGGACTCAAATGAGTTGGCGAAGTAGTGCAAGGTTTCATGCACTTGCCCTTGGGTAATGACAATTGAGACCCCAAAAAAAGCCAACAAAATCCCACACCATCGCTGAAAGCTAAGCCCTTCTTTTAAAATAAACGAAACCGCTAGCGCCGTCAGGATTGGGCTGAGTGAAACGATTAGCGCAACTTTACTGGCTGGAACTTTCTCAAGGGCAGTGAAGAAGAAATAGTTGAAGCAAAAGACGCCAGTCAAACCCATGGCTGCTGTGACTAGGGCTTGTTTGGCGTTGATTTTGGGTAATGGCCCTTGGCTTCGCAGCAGCACCACAAAGATCAAGGCTGCGATTAAAAAACGGCCACTCGCTGCCGTGAGGTTGGGGATGTTTTGGGCGACGATTCGTCCAGCGATAAGGGTTGTGCCCCAGCAAAATGCAACAAACACGAGTTTGGCGTGAGCCTGCCAAATCGGTGCTTGCTTTGACGATTTTAAGGGTGTGTCCAAAAGTCGCTTAGCTCACCACGTTAATGGGTTGGCCTTCACGATAGGCCTGAAGGTTCTCGGCGATGCCGGCCGCAAGCCTCGATAGCCCATCCTGTGCGGCCCATGCCACATGAGGGGTGATGATGAGATTGGGATGGTCAAGCTTTAGCAGGGCTTCGTTTCCGGTTGGTGGCTCAGTCATGATCACATCCAGCGCTGCCCCGCCCAAGTGACCGCTTTTTAGGCCGTCAATCACGGCATCTTCGTTAATGAGTGGCCCCCTTGCGGTGTTAATTAACAGTGCACCCGGTTTCATATGGGCAATCTCGGCCTGACCAATCATCGATTGTGTTGCGGGCGTCAGTGGGCAGTGTAGGGTGATGATGTCAGATGTTGCAATGACCGTCTCAAAACGGGTATAGCCATCACGCACATCCGTGCGACCTCGGTGCTCAGCAAACAGCACGCTGAGCCCCAAGGCTTGGGCCAGACGCGCGACTTCGGCGCCAATGGCACCTTGACCAAAAACGCCCAACACAGTCCCACGAACATCATGAATAGGTCGGTCATGAACGCAGAAATGTGCCGAACCTGACCAATGGGTTTTGCCAATGTTTTGATAGGTCATCAGGTTGCGTCGAAGCGCAAAAATGCTACCGATCACACTTTCGGCCACACTTTGTCGCGAATAGCCCGGTACATTGCTAACCGTGACGCCATGTTCGCGGCAGGCTTGCAAGTCAATACAGTCATAACCAGTAGCCGAGACACAAACATATTTAAGGTCTGGACAGCGCGTTAATATGGCTGGCGTCAGACGGATCTTATTGGTAATACAGATTTCAACGCCATCCAGTGCTTTGACCACTGCTTGCGTATCTTGTGGCGTCGCGGGCAGGTTTAGCCATTCGCTGACCCACCCAGGTTTGGCGATGGGGTAGGGCAGGGTGTCGCTGTCTAAATACGCAATTTTTGTCATGAGTGATGGCCTGTCATCTGAATAGGGTATTAACGGAGGTTCATGGCACCAAAAGAAAGAAATCATGAATAAAATGATTAAATCACGTGGCAGGGAGAAATGAATGGTCGACCGGAAACGAGAGCAAGTGTCTGACACCGCAGATTTGTCGCAACACCCAGCCATCATGGCGGCTTATCTCTACATTCCGGGTGAAGAGCCTCGAGCTTTGTCGGTCGATCAAGTTGGCGCAGCCTTGTTACGCCCTGATGCGATTGCCTGGATTGGTTTGCACAATCCGCCACCTGACGTTCTGCAGGCTTTTGCTGAGCAATTGGGGTTTGAACCGGACTTGTGTACAGACTTGGCAGATGAGCATCGTCACCCACGGTTGGTTGATCACGACGAAAACCTCCTTGTCACTGCGCAGACTGTGCAGATGGGTGACAACCAGCAACGCCCTCATTTCGGAACTGTTCGCTACGTATTGGGGGCACAGTTTTTAATGACGGTTCGAACGGGCCCATCTTTATCGCACAAGATGTTACGGCAACGTCTCGAAAAAATGCGGCACCGGATTGAGCGCGGTAGTGCCCAAATTTTGATTGACCTTCTTGGTGCCCTGTTGGACCATTACGCCGAGGTATACCAAGGTTTCGAGCATCGGGTCGATCGCACCGAAAGGTCGTTAATTAAAGTCGCGATGAATCGAGTCACGATCCAACACCTTTACATGTTGAGGCGAGATTTTCATCGATTTCACAACGCAATCGAGCCTTTGGGGGAAGTCTGTGCCCGCATGGCTCGACTTAAGCTCATGCCTATTAGTGAACACTCACGCGAGCACTTCCTTGCGCTGGCGAATCGTATAGAAAGCATGGATCGCCTTTTTTCAAAGCTCAGTGAGGATCTGTCTTTTGCTTTTGAAGCGGGCATGCTGATAGAACAATCTCGTCAAACCGACACCACGCGCAAGCTTTCGGCCTGGGCGGCCATTATTGCTATTCCGACAGCGATGGCGGGTATCTACGGAATGAACTTTGAGAACATGCCTGAACTCAAATGGGAATATGGCTATTATTTGGTTCTAGGCCTCATGGCGAGTGCTTGCGGGACGTTGTATGCTCTATTTCGTCGGGCGAAATGGCTTTAACGTCTTCAAACCCGGTCAATCGCCTTTGATATTGTCCGGAGTTTCGTATGTCATCAGTGGTTCAACAGGTTCAGCAGGTTTTTAGTCGGTTCACAAGTGGGCGGACATTGCCGGCAATCTTAGTGGCAATGGGGCTGCTGGGCTCGGCCACGTGGTGGTCGACTCAAACTCAAACCAGTCAGACTTACGAATTAGTGGGTAAAGTGGTGCGGGTGGCCGATGGCGACACCTTGACGCTCAGGCAAGCCACCAATGAAAGCATTCGTTTGGCGAGTATTGACAGCCCCGAAAAGAACTCAGGTAGCGAGCGACCCGGGCAGCCTTATGCGCAGGTGGCTAGAAAGTTTCTGGCAGACCAAGTTGCTGGTCAAAACATCAAGCTCTTATGCTATGAAACCGATCGTTATGGTCGCCATATTTGTGATGTGCCACTGAAGGATGGTGGCTCGCTGACCACCGTTAATCAAGCGTTGGTGTTGGCTGGTATGGCATGGGCCAACCAACAAGCGGGCGGCAAGTATCTGCGTGATAAAAGTCTTTTGTCACTGCAAGCGCAAGCCAAAGCAGCCAAGCGCGGTATCTGGGCTGAACCCAACCCAACACCACCATGGGTGTGGCGCGTTGAGTGCTGGAGGAATGGCAAGTGCAACAAATAGTCCGTATCCGGGTACTCGGTCGTTTAGTCTGTGTTGCTTTTGTTGCACTGGCCAGTCTCGCTTTGAGTGGTTGTCAGCCCGTCGTCTATCCCATCAACAGTCCGTATGCTGATGGGGCAGAGCATGAGAACACCCTCTTTACCGCCTTCACGCAACGCTCGCCGCGATATTTAGACCCCGCCCGGTCATATTCTTCTGATGAAACACCCTACACCTACAACATATACGAGCCCTTGTACGGTTATCACTATTTAAAACGGCCTTACGAATTGATTGCCAGGGCGGCACAGTCCGTCGCTCAGCCGACCTATTTGGATGCCTCAGGTAACATTTTGCCGCTCACGGCCCCACCCGACCAAGTGCATGAGAGCGTTTACGAAATCAAGTTAACGCCAGGTATTCGCTACCAGCCGCATCCTGCTTTCGCAAAATCAGCCGATGGGCAATACCGTTACTACCCATTAGCGCCTAATGCGTTGGTGGACCGGTATGCCATCACGGACTTCCCGGATACGGGCACCCGTGAGCTCACCGCACATGACTACGTATATGCCTTTCGTCGCCTAGCCAGCCCGAGAGTTGCCTCACCCATTTATTCCACATTGGCGCAGCACGTGGTTGGTTTTTCAGCCTTTGGTGAACAACTCAAAGCGCAAGATGCAACGCAGCGCGAATCCTTAGCGCCTGGTGAAAACCAGCTGCCTTGGCTTGATCTGCGCGCTGATGGTTTTGAGGGTGTGCAAGCCCTAGATGATCACACGTTGCGTATACGGGTCAACGGCAGCTACCCGCAATTTAAGTACTGGCTGGCGATGACTTTTACCGCTCCCATCCCATGGGAGGCCGATCGCTTTTACAGCCAAGCAGGCATGATCGATCACAATTTGTCGTTGAACACATGGCCCGTTGGCACAGGCCCCTACATGATGGTGGAGTCCTTGCAAAACCGTCGCCATGTATTGGCGCGTAATCCGAATTTTCGAGGTGAGCCATACCCGTGTGAAGGCGAGCCAGGCGATCGCGAACGTGGTCTGTTAGAAGATTGCGGCAAGATGACGCCGTTTGTGGATCGTTTGATTTTTAATATTGAAAAAGAAAGCATTCCCTTGCAAGGGAAGTTCATGCAAGGTTATTACGACTTGCCTCAGGCGAGCCGGGGTGACATCGGGGTGTCAATGTTGGTGGCAGCGAGCGATTCTGTTCAAAGAGCCGCACTCTACGAGGAGCGCGGTATTCAGCTACCCACGACAGTGGAGGCGTCTATTTTCTACCTCGGCTTCAATATGTTGGATCCTGTGGTCGGGCAGGGTGAGACCGCTGAACAAGCCGTAAAAAATCGTAAACTGCGCCAGGCACTGAGCATCGTCTTTAACTGGGAAGAGTACATTGCTATTTTTCAACAGGGACAGGCGCAGCCGGCATTTGGACCAGTACCCCCAGGTATTTTGGGCTATCAAGAGGCCCCTGAAGGGGTGAATCGAACCATCTATGACATGGTTGATGGCAAGCCCAAGCGCAAGTCACTGGCGCAAGCACAGGCGCTCTTAACCGAGGCGGGTTATCCAAATGGCCGCCATGCCCAGACGGGTGAACCACTGGTACTGTACTTTGACTCAGGTGCCGGCACGGGTGGCTCGAGCCCATCTCTGGATTGGATGCGGCGCCAATTTGGCTTGCTTGGCATTCAACTCGATATTCGAGCAACGGATTACAACCGTTTTCAAGAAAAAATGTCGCGCGGTGTGGCGCAAATGTTTATGTGGGGTTGGGTTGCTGATTACCCAGATGCCGAAAACTTTTTGTTTTTGCTTTACGGCAAACAAATCAAAGCAGAAAAAGGTGGTGAAAACGCTGCCAACTACCAAAACCCAGATTACGACGCCTTGTTTGTTCAGATGCGCGATTTGCCTGATGGCCCAGAAAAGGAAGCCATTATTGATCAAATGGTAAAAATCCTTCAACACGATGCCCCTTGGATGTTTGGTTTTTACCCCAAATCGGGCGGTGCCTATCAGCAGTGGGTCTATAACGCCAAACCCACTCAGATGGTCCGTAACACGCTTCAGTATGTGCGCATTGACCCAGCACTCAGGGCCGAACGAATCACCCAGTGGAATCAGCCCATTTGGTGGCCGCTGTCGCTATTGGCGATGGCTTTGGCCTTGCTGGTTTGGCCAGCCTGGCGGACCTTGCGTCGTCAGCAAACCAGAACCGCACTCACCCGTGCGAGCAGGCAGGAGCAGCGATGACAGCCTACGTTATTCGTCGATTAATGTATGGCGTTTTGATCCTGATCGGGGTCAATCTGGTCACCTTCCTTTTGTTCTTTGCCGTCAATACCCCAGACGACATGGCTCGGTTGGCCATCGGTGGTCAGCGAGTCAGCGTCGATGCCATTGAAAAGTGGAAAGTCGAACGTGGCTATGACAAGCCTTTGTTCGTGAATACGGCTGCTTCTGGCACTAAACGTTTGACGGACACGATTTTTTATCAACGATCAGTGCCCCTTTTAAAGTTTGATTTCGGGCAGTCTGACGAAGGTCGTGACATCGGTTGGGAGATCAAAAATCGAATGGGGCCAAGCTTGGCGTTGGCGGTGCCGAGTTTTGCATTGGGTATTCTGGCGAGTATTTCATTTGCGTTGTTGTTGGTGTTTTTTAGAACCACTCGTTTGGATTTCTGGGGCGTGGTGCTGTGTGTTTTGATGCTCTCGATTTCGGGACTTTTTTACATCATTGCTGGGCAATGGCTGTTTGCCAAAGTTCTGCGGCTGGTGCCTTACTCTGGGTTCGTCGGTGGCTGGGATATGGTCAAGTTTCTGGCCCTACCTATCGTTGTGGCTATTATTTCCAGACTTGGCCCTGAGGCACGGTTTTATAGAAGCCTATTTTTAGAAGAAATCAGCAAAGACTATGTGCGCACGGCGCGTGCCAAAGGCCTGAGTGAAAGACTCGTTTTGTTCAAACACGTGCTGCGTAATGCCTCACTACCTATTTTGACGGGTGCGGTTTCGGCTTTGCCGTTGTTATTCATGGGTAGCCTGATCGCGGAGTCTTTTTTTGGGATTCCAGGCTTGGGCAGTTACACCATTGACGCCATTAATGCGCAGGACTTCTCAATCGTCAGAGCCATGGTGTTTCTTGGGGCATCGCTCTATATCGTGGGTTTGATCATGGCTGATATCTCTTACACGTTGGCCGATCCACGGGTGAGGTTTGAATAACATGCCAAATTTCGTTTTCTTGTGGACTGATATTGCCCTTTTTGCGTTGGTAGCCATGGTTGTGTTCTACGCTTGGCAGATCAGTCGTTCTGAGACCGCGAAAGCCACTTGGTCACGCGTCGCGCGAAGTGGCTCATCGATGAGCGCAGGCGTGGTGTTGCTGTTTTTCGTATTGGTTGGGTTAATGGACTCGATTCATTTCCAACCACGATTGCCCCCGGCACCCAATGCGCCACCCGGCGCTGCGGTGGTCTATTCGCCTCAAGTGGTGTCATTGCTCGACACGCTTTTGTCTGACACCGCTTTGCTACACAAAGAAAAAACGTTTTCTGCACCGCTTGGTTGGTTGCAATTCACCAAAGAAACCATTTTGCAGGAGGGTGGTGAGCCTACGCGTGACTTCCCACGATTGAAGTTTGGTGGCAGCCACTTGGATAACCCAGAAGAGCAGTGGCTGTCAGATGTGTTCTATCGTGGCAGTGTCGGTGGTGGTGCTGGTTTGTTGGCCGCGCTTTTGCTTGCCGGATTTTTAATTGGGCTAATCAGTCGTGCGCGCCGTAAGAAAGTGGCCAAACTGTGCACTGAAAACGGATTAGAAAGCCAAGCAGCCCTCGGTTGGAGCCGAGTCTTGCGCGAAATTTGGTGTGGCCACAGCGAAGTGGCTTGGCGCCCAGCGATCATTACCATGTTAGTGGTTTGTCTTTTGCTTGGGGTCACATTTGGTTTGGCCAGTGGGTACCATGTGTTTGGCACTGATCGCACTGGCAATGATGTCCTTTGGCAAGCCCTGAAGAGCGTTAGAACGGCTTGGGTCATTGGTAGCTTAACAACAGTGGCGATGTTGCCACCAGCCATCGTTTTGGGGCTGGCTGCGGGGTACTTCAAAGGCTGGGTTGACGATGTCATTCAATATATCTACACCACGCTCACGGCGATCCCCGGTGTATTGTTGATTGCGGCTGCGGTATTGATGATGCAGGTCTACATTGATACCAACCCTGAATTGTTCCCAACGGCGGCGCAACGTGCTGACTTGCGATTATTTTTGTTGTGCATGATTCTTGGCTTGACTGGCTGGGCAGGACTTTGCCGGCTGTTGCGTGCTGAGGCGCTTAAATTGCGCGAGCTTGAGTATGTACAGGCATCGCGCGCTTTTGGTATTTCGCATCTGAAAATCATTGCTCGCCATTTGCTGCCCAATGTGATGCACATCGTGTTGATTACCATCGTGTTGGAGTTCTCAGGCTTGGTTCTTTATGAGGCCGTATTGTCCTACCTCGGTATTGGGGTAGATCCAACAATGAATTCGTTTGGCACCATGATCGATAAATCGCGTTTAGAAATGTCGCGCGATCCCATGATTTGGTGGACGTTATTGGCCGCCTTCGTGTTTATGCTGACCATGGTGCTCGCTGCCAATTTGTTTGCTGACGGTGTGCGAGACGCCTTCGATCCGCGTAGCCGAGGCTTTAGACCGACACGTCGCAGCCGGCTACTTGCCATGCTAAAGCAGGGGAGCAGTTGATGGGCATCGAACAAGCGACAATTTTGCGGGTTGAAGACCTGACGATTGCCATCGACCAGGATGAAGGTCTGCGCTATGCGGTTCAATCGTTGGCTTTAACCGTCCAGCGTGGCGAGACATTTGCGCTGGTGGGTGAGTCAGGCTCAGGCAAAAGCATGACAGCCATGGCGCTATTGAGGTTGCTGCCTGATGCGCTTGAGGTGGTTGATGGAAAAATCTTTCTCGATGGTGTTGACGTTAATGCGTTGCCCGAGTCGGCAATGCAGCGTGTTCGCGGTGGTCGGGCAGCGATGATTTTCCAAGAGCCGGGCACCAGTTTAAATCCAGTGATGCGCGTGGGCGATCAATTGTTAGAAGCCATTCGGGCGCATACGTCCTTACGTGGCAAGCCGGCGCGGGAGAAAGCCATCGAATGGCTTAAACGTGTCGGTATTCCTGAACCTGATGTGCGCATCGATGACTTTTCGTTTCAGTTCTCGGGTGGCCAAAAGCAACGAATCATGATCGCCATGGCTTTGGCCGCTGAACCCGACCTACTTGTCGCCGACGAACCAACCACGGCGTTGGATGTGACCGTGCAGGCTCAAATCTTGGATTTGTTGGCAGATATTCAAAAAGAGTTCGGCATGGCGGTGTTGATCATTACCCACGATTTGGCTGTGGTTCGCAAAGTGGCTGATACCGTGGCGTTGATGCGTCATGGCGAGATTGTTGAAACCGCGCCTGCTGAGACTTTCTTTACCTCACCTAAGCATCCATATGCACGTGAACTGTTTGATGCGATCCCCACCTTTGAAAAGCGTGGTCGTCCATTGTCGGCTGAGGGACAAAAACGCCAGCGCGACAGCCACGAATCAGAGGATTTACCGTTTGCCGAAGTGGTGTTGTCAGTGCAAGGTCTTCGGGTAGGTTATCCCATTCGTCAGGGATGGCTGCGACGCCAAGTGGGTGTCAATCAGGTCGTGGCTGGTGTGTCGTTTGAGCTACGGCGGGGTCAGACCTTGGCATTGCTTGGGGGATCGGGGTGCGGCAAAACAACCGTCGCCAAAACCTTGTTACGGCTTTTGGATGGCACCGCCGTCGCCTCTGGCGTGGTCAAACTTTTAGGCGCTGATTTGCTCGGTGCAAACAGGCAAGTCTTGATGGCATTGCGTGCGGATATTCAGATCGTGTTTCAGGATCCGTTTGCGTCACTGGATCCACGGATGCGAGTCGGTGAGATTTTAGAAGAGGGGGTTGCAGCGCTCCTGCCAGGCCTTTCGCAAAGTGAGCGCGAGCAGCGGGTTGCCAATCTCTTGATGCGTGTTGGGTTACCAATCGATACGGCCACCCGATACCCACATGAGTTCTCTGGTGGGCAACGCCAGCGCATTGCGATCGCTCGAGCCTTGGCCGTTGAACCGCGTGTTTTGATTCTTGATGAGCCAACCTCAGCGCTTGATGTGTCGGTTCAAGCGCAAATTCTCGACTTGTTGCATGACTTACAGCATGAGACCGGCATGGCTTACCTTTTCATCACGCACAACTTTGGTGTGGTGGAGTACTTTGCCGATGAGGTGGCCATCATGGACGCCGGTGAGATTGTCGAGCAAGGCACAGCCGAGCAAGTGCTTAACCATGCCAGCCATCCTGTGACCCAAAGACTCCTTAAAGCGGTGCCGCGATTGACCTTCGGCTTGAAAGGTTAGCCTATACTCAAGCCCTGTCTTGAAATTGTCACAGACGACCCTAAATATTAAATATGGCGTACAAAGTCTTCAACCTCCAATGCGAGTCTGGCCACCTTTTTGAAGGGTGGTTTGCTTCGCATGATGATTACGATGATCAGACGAGCCGAGGTTTGTTGACCTGCCCAATGTGTCAAAGTGCATCGATTCAAAAAATGCCATCGGCACCACGATTGAATTTTGGTAAAGGTGTGGCGCCTGCTGCGCCCATGACGAGTGCGCCAGTCGCGCAAAACGAACAATTTCAGCTGCAGGCTCGTGCTTTGCATCAGATGCGTGCGTTAATTAACGCAACTGAAAATGTGGGGCCTCAGTTTGCCAATGAGGCCAGACGAATTCATGAGGGTGAGGCTGATCTTAGATCCATCCGCGGGACAGCCACGCCTGAAGAGCGCGCTGAGCTGATAGAAGAGGGTATTACGGTGATGACATTACCCGGGTTTTTGACGGGTGAACAGTTGCAATAAGCGTACTGTTTGGTTTGATATCGCCCGGTCTGTCTAAGATTTATCCAGCCCCTTTGGTGTATGAGGCGAGATAAATCTAGAAACTAAACGGTAATGATTCAGAGAAATCACATCACGCGGCTGCGATATTCACCAGTGCGAGTGTCGATTTCAATTTTGTCACCAATGTCACAAAAAAGTGGCACTGGCAATTGGTAGCCTGTATTGAGGGTGGCAGGCTTCATGACTTTGCCGGAAGTATCACCTCGAACAGCAGGCTCGGTGTAGGTTATTTCACGAACGACCAAGGTTGGCATTTCAACTGAAATCGCACGACCATCATAAAACACCACTTCAACTTTCATGGCATCTTCAATATAGTGCAGGGCGTCGCCCATGCTGTCAGCTTCGACTTCATACTGATTGAACTCTTCATCCATGAAGGCATACATGGGGTCAGCGAAGTAAGAGTAGGTGCATTCTTTGCGATCGAGAACAACAATTTCAAACTTCTCGTCAGCTTTGTAAACCGATTCGCTGCCGGATCCGCTTAGCAGGTTCTTGAACTTCAACTTAACGACAGCTGAGCTTCTTCCAGACTTGTTGTATTCAGCGCGCTGCACAACGAGGGGTTCCCCGTTGGCCATAACCACATTACCAACGCGTAATTCGTGCGCTGTTTTCATATAAAAACTCCGGCGTTAGATGACCTGCCCATCGACAGGTGCAGGCAGATGTTACAGACCCGCTAGTTTACCGTTTCTTAAGCCTTTGGGTGGTCCGATTGCCATTGACGGCTCATTTGGTCCAATTGGCTCGCCAGATCAGGTGCTTGAGCCAACGTGTGGCTTAATTTTTCGCTTGCGAATTGCCATTCAACCCAAAGGGGTGATTTAAGGGTTTGGCTGAGGATTTGTGTCAGCGCTGGTGTTAAGTCGCTAGGTATGTCGTCAAGTGCTGTACCTGCAACCCAAAGACGCAAGGCCGTTTGAACCTGGCTGGGTAGGCTTGTCCTAGCCAGCCAGGCATTCAGTTTGATCTCGTGCGTTTTCTCAGTTTGGGGGTAGACGTGCCATATGAATGGGCGTTTGGCCCATATGGCGCGTATGAATGAGTCCTCGCCGCGCACGATATTTAAGTCCATGCTCCACAGCAGCCGATCGTATTCGGGTTGAGAAAGAAACGGGATCGCTTGCCAGTGGATGTGTTCACTTGATTCAAAGTCGCTTGCGTGGCGACCAAAGGTGGTGTTGCCCGGTACCAGCACGATGGTGGGCTGGTCGGTCAGCGCTAGCGCACTCAAAAGCTTGTCAATAGGCGCATCCGGATAGGCAAACAAGCTCACCAGTCGCGTGCGCTGTCTCTCTGCAGAGGTCAGCGACACACCCAGGGCACGTAACCATTTGAGTTGACCGCCCCAGTCTGACTGCCACACGTCACGGTGTGCAATCAGTTCTGCCTCACGCAACAGGCCACCTGTGCCTGATTCAAAGCCTGGGAAAAAGAAAATGGGCGCCAAGCCATCTTGGCGTGGTGACAAATGACCATGACATTCGCGCACCCAAGGTTCAGCACTGAGGTATTCGAGTTGGAACCAAATAGGGGGTTTGGGACGACGCATCTTGTTGATGAAAGCGGCCGGCAGCTCGCAAGAAAAGCCAGCAATCACCACATCGCAAGGCTGCGCAGATGTCATCAATGGATCTAGTGCGTTGTCTGACCAGTGGCAGATTGAGATCCCTTCGATTTCCTGCGTGCGGTATTGGATGTCCAATTTAGGTAACAACCAGGCCAGCGCACTGGTGTTGTCAACCCATAGGCGGATTGACCATTTTTTTTCAGCACTGAGTTGTCGGGCCAGTCGCCACATCACACCGATGTCGCCGAGGTTGTCGAGAACTCGACAGAAAAGGTCGGCGCGAATCTGGCGCATTCAAGCCGCTAGTGAAAATGAGTGGGCGCGTGCGCTGCTTCATCAGGAAGCTCAGCATGAACCAATTCGCCCAATGGATTGGGGAACAGTGGTGCACCGCAGTCGTCGCAATACTCAGGCGGCACAATACCCGGCAGTCGCCGAATATCGCGAATGCCTGACTCACGCAAAACGGCAGCGATCTCGTCGATGGTGTCGACAATCATCAAATTATTTTCAGAAGGGGTGTCTTCACGCCCGAATACAGGCCAAACAGTGCCGTAGATGACATCAGTGTGTGTTTGGAGGCTGTAGCCCACCCTATATTCATCGGCTTTTTGTTCGCCCATGCCGATGATGGTGGCACGTATGCCTGAGGCTGGGATTTCAAGCGCATTTTGCAGCCAGTGTGATGCGGCCCTTATGGCGATCGGTCGAATGTGTTTGTCGGCGTCACGCATACTGACGTAGTAAGCGTCAGGCAGTAACACTTCAAACTGACATCCCGCAAGAACATTGCTTAGCACGGGGGAGCTGGCAGCCTTCCACATTGCCAAACACTGTTCGCGCGTGGTTTTTTCGTCACTTTGCCATTTAAAAATAGGTTGGCCTTTTGGTACGGCCAGCGCCATCACGAGATGTTTGGCATCGGCCAGCATGCCAGGAAGTTCCATGGCGACATTGGGCGTTGGGACGCTACTTTTGGCGCCCATAGCCGATTGACCAAGTTTATGTAGCCAAATCCAAGTTTGGACAAAAGAGCGTGGCATTTCATCCAATCCGATCAGCTGGCCAACAGCAGCCAAAGTCACATCAGGCGCCAAAACGCAATCTTGCAAAGCACCCGTCAGTGCCACCAACTCTCGCTCTGAAAGAACGCCTTTGGGTAACTGGTAACGTGTCCAAACCGCAAATGGCGCTGTGATTAACAGCACATCGTAGCCACGCACCTCATGTATTGCAGTGAACGATTCAGTGTGGGTTTCAGTTTGCTCTAGCAGCACTTCAAAAGCGTCGGGGGAGTGTTCAGACAAGTGTTCGAGTGCGTTCTCAAGCGCGGTGTCTTGGCCCGCTTTCAAAAGCTTACCGAGCAAACTTTCGATTTCTGACTCCCAGTATTGATCCTCCATCCGGCTGCCAGAGGCGTGAAGGGACTGGCACAAAAACACGAGACGCGCGGCGTCACGAGGTAGGCGAGTAGCAGAAGTTTGAGGGGATTTGGCCATAAGACGCGCGAGGCGGTAAATCGTTCAGTGGATGATTAGTTTACTCTGTTGCGAGCAGTTGTTCGATGAACGCCTGCGTGCCCCTAGATTGTCGCTCAAGCGGCGGTAAAAGGATCCGAATCATGCGAGTGAGTGACGGCTTCAATGGCACACCAACCAACTCACTGTTTTCATGCTTGAGCGAGAGTTGAGACACAAAACCCACACCAAGGCCAGCGCGTACGCCTTGTTTGACCCCTTCAACCCCGGCAAGCTCTAAGTAGTCAGTCAGGCGAATATTAATGGTGTCAAAGGCTTTCATCACCATGTGTCGTACACCAGACCCATCCTCTCGCATCACCAGGGACTGATCGGCAAGCGCTGAAAGGTCGATCGAAGGACGCATCGCAAAGGGGTGGTCGTGGCGCAGCACCGCCACAACTTCATCGGTCTGCCATTCGATCGCGCGGTGGTTGGTAATCCTCTCCGGTTGCACCTCTCCCTCTATGGCAGCAAAATCCAAATCCGCCAAACGATTGAGTACCTCAGTGGTGTTACCCGTCACCAGATGAACACTGATGCCCGGATACTGCTTTTTGAACTGAGCCACGGCCTCTGGTAAGAGGTAACTTGCTGGGGTGGTGCTGGCACCAATACGCAACTGGCCGGTCTGTAAGGTGCGTGCCGCATGGCGTTGATCGCGTGCTTGGCGCATGTTTTCGCGAAGTTGGCTCGCAACCACCAAAAGCCGTAAGCCTGCTGGTGTTAGTGCAATGCCTCTTCCCGCCCGGTAATAGAGCGATTCACCAAAGGACATTTGTAACGCTTGCAATTGCCCTGAAACCGCAGGTTGCGATAGGTGCAAGGCAATGGCTGCGCGGCTGATGTTTAAGTGCTCAGCGACGTGGCTAAACGTAATCAGTTGCTCAGGTGTCATGTTTGTATTAAATATAGGGTAAGCAAATAATATATATCAAAAATAACACCTTTAGTGATGATGCTAATCCACTTAGGATGTCGGCTGCGTTTAAGGAACAACATGACATCTGCATCACCCTCTGGCGTGCCAGCTTGGCGCGATAAATTTAACGGCGTCTTTTTTGTTGGATTGCTGGCACTCGCTGTGGTGCAACTGGCCCAAATTCCTGCGATTAAATCGTTTGGTATTAGCCCTTTGGTGATCGGCATTGTCTGTGGGATGCTCTATGGCAATTTCTTCAAAGGGACCATGCCAGCTGACTGGGGTGTGGGCGTGCACTTTACGGCCCGAAAGCTACTTCGTGTGGCAGTGGCACTTTACGGTTTGAATATCAGTGTGCAGCAGATCGTTGAAGTGGGTTTGCCTGGCGTGGTGGTTGCGATTGGCGTGGCTGTGAGCGTCTTGGCGCTTGGCACTTGGCTGGGAACCCGCTGGCTTGGCTTAGACCGGGACACTTCAATGCTGACCGCGGCCGGCAGTGCCATTTGCGGGGCAGCAGCGGTGCTTGCGTTTGAATCAACTTTACGGTCAGCTCCTCATAAAAGTGCCGTGGCAGTCGCAACGGTAGTGCTTTTTGGCACCATCTCAATGTTTCTATACCCGATTTTGTTTCGGATGGGTTGGTTAGGCTTTGACAGCCAATCAATCGGGATCTTTTTGGGTGGCAGTATTCACGAGGTAGCACAAGTGGTGGCGGCTGCCAGCAACATTGACCCTGCCACGACTGAAGTCGCCACCATTGTCAAAATGACTCGTGTGGCACTTCTTGTGCCGTTGTTATTGGTGATTGGACTTTGGCTACAACGCCGTGATACCAAAGCAACGGGCTCAAAGGCGTTGTTGCCTGTGCCTTGGTTTGCCATTTTCTTTTTGGTGTTTGCCTTGGTGAACTCAGCCAATGTCATTGCACCTGAACCATTGGCGATGTTGCGTGCTTTGGACATTTTCTTACTCACCATGGCCATGACGGCATTGGGTATGGAAACGCGTTTTGCTCAAATGAAGCAGGCAGGCCCAAGGGTCTTGGCCTTGGCAGCGATTTTGTTTGTGGTGTTGTTTGGTGTGACGAGTCTTTTGGTTCACTGGGTCGCATAGCGCCCCAGATGTTCTGCAAGCCGGCTGCTCGCCGGCTTGCAGGTTGAGGGCTACGAATCTAGCAGGTCTCGCAACACAAACGGCAAAATTCCCCCATGCCGGTAGTAGTCGACTTCGATCGGGGTGTCGATACGCAACAAAACACGCACACGGTCGGTTTGACCATTGTCGCGATGAATGACCAGCGTGATGTCTTGCTGTGGTGCTATGGCACCGGTCAGTCCTTCAATATCGAAGGTCTCTGAACCATTGATGCCCAGGCTCTCAGCAGTATCATCGCCCTTGAATTGAAGCGGCAACACACCCATACCAACCAGATTGCTTCGATGAATCCGCTCAAAACTCCTGGCAATGACTGCCTTCACACCCAGCAGCATCGTGCCTTTTGCGGCCCAGTCACGCGAAGACCCAGTGCCATACTCTTCACCACCAAATACCACTGTCGGAGTGCCAGCGCCTTGGTAAGTCATGGCGGCATCGAATATTGAGACTTGTTGGCCTGATGGCTGCATCAAGGTGTCTCCGCCTTCAAAACGACTGCCATCAGGTCGTAAGGGAATCATTAAGTTTTTGATGCGAACGTTGGCAAAAGTGCCGCGCATCATGATTTCGTGATTGCCGCGCCGTGAGCCGTAACTATTAAAGTCAGGTCTCTTGACGCCGTGCTTGATAAGCCACTGACCAGCTGGCGAGGTTTCTTTGATTGATCCGGCTGGTGAAATGTGGTCGGTTGTGACCGAGTCCCCAAAAATCCCCAAGACTCGGGCACCCCGAATGGGCGCAATTGAGCCAGGTTCAGCGGTGAAGTTTTTAAAGAAGGGGGGCTCGGCAATATAAGTCGAATCAGGCCAGTTGTAATGCTCACCAGACACGCCTTTGATATTTTGCCAAAGTTTGCCGGGGTTCTTCTTTACATTGGCGTAGTTGCTGCGAAACACCTTGGCATCCAGTGCAAAACCCATGAGTGCATTGATCTCTTCGGTCGTGGGCCAAATATCGCCTAACCAAACATCACCATGCTTGCCGCGACCAACCGGTTCTGTCATCAAGTCTCGACGGATGGTGCCAGCCAACGCGTAGGCAAGAACCAAAGGTGGTGAAGCCAGGAAGTTGGCTTTGATGTTGGGATGAATGCGAGCTTCAAAGTTACGGTTGCCAGACAGCACAGCCGCACAAATCAGGTCTTGTTCGACGATCGTAGCGCCAATGTCCAATGCCAAGTCGCCCGAGTTGCCAATGCAAGTGGTACAGCCATAAGCCGCAACATCAAAACCCAGCATTTCTAGGTAAGGGAGTAATTTGGTGCGACGCAAGTAGTCAGTCACAACGCGCGAACCTGGCGCAAGCGAGGTTTTGACATGGTCAGGAACGGTGAGCCCGGCTTGCACCGCTTTCTTGGCCATGAGGCCTGCTGCGAGCATCACGCTGGGGTTTGATGTGTTGGTACATGATGTAATGGCTGCAATCACGATATCGCCACTGCGCAGGGCTCGGCCCGTCGAAGTGGTGAAGGTCTTATCGAGCTTTTCGCTTGGTTGATTAAAGCCGCTCTCAGTGATCGGCTTAGAAAATAAGTCATCAAAGGTTTTTTGTACATGACCGATTTCGATTCGGTCTTGCGGGCGCTTAGGGCCAGCCAAAGAGGGGGCGATGGTTGTCAGATCCATGGCCAAATGTTTGGTGTACGCAATCTCGCCCACTTTGGGAATGCCGAAAATGCCTTGTGCTTTGAAGTAAGCGCCAAACGCGTCAATTTCAGCATCGGTGCGTCCCGTGCCACGGAAGTAGTCAAGGGTTTTATCGTCAACTGGGAAAAATCCCATGGTCGCGCCGTACTCAGGGGCCATGTTGGCAATGGTGGCCCGGTCAGTCACCGACAGACTAGCCGTGCCCTCACCATAGAATTCGACAAACTTGCCGACCACTTTTTCTTTGCGCAGCATTTCGGTGATGGTGAGTACCAAGTCGGTGGCGGTGACGCCGCCGCGCAATTGTCCCTTGAGTTCGACCCCCACCACATCTGGCGTCAGCATATAGACGGGCTGACCGAGCATGCCTGCTTCGGCTTCAATGCCGCCCACGCCCCAACCAACCACACCGATGCCATTGATCATGGTCGTATGGCTATCAGTGCCTACCAGGGTATCGGGGTAGTAGACATTGGTTTTTTTGTCATGATGTACGCCACGCGCAAAGTACTCGAGGTTAACTTGGTGCACGATGCCAAAGCCGGGTGGCACGACACTGAATGTGTTGAAGGCTTGCATACCCCATTTCAAAAACTGATAGCGCTCTTTGTTGCGATCAAACTCAACCTTCATGTTGAGGTCCAGAGAGTCCTTCTTTCCAAAGTAATCGATCATGATCGAGTGATCGACCACCAAGTCAACGGGAACCAAGGGTTCGATGGCTTTTGCGGACTTGCCAGTTTTGCGTGCGACCTCGCGCATGGCGGCTAAATCAGCCAATAGCGGCACACCCGTAAAGTCCTGCAGCACCACGCGGGCGACTACGAAGGGAATTTCAGCTTTTCGTTTGGCATTTGGTTGCCATTGCGCTAGGTTCTTGACGTGCTGCTCAGTGACTTTTTTGCCATCACAATGCCGCAAAACTGACTCCAGCACGATGCGAATCGAAATGGGCAATTGGCTGATGTTCAGGCCCAGCGCTTTGCCCAAGGCAGGCAGAGAGTAAAACTGGCATTTTTGCTGGTCAACCTTGAAAGACTTCAGGGTTTTGAAAGGATCGTGTCTCATGTCGTGTCACTCCTTCTGTTGATACCTTCAGCATATATCACCAAGCCATGACTGTGGTGCCTCGCGACAAGGTAATAGAGGTATTCGTCGCACTAAGGCAGTTTTGTTGAAACCGTCCGTATTTTCGGCTGTGTTTGTTTTGACAGCGAGACGCAGCCAGCAGACCCATGGTGCAAACACCAAAAAAAACCACCGGTTTTAAAACCGGTGGGTTGGATCCGCTCCCAAGGACAGTGCGTCAGAGCACAAATGCGATCAATTAAGTTTCGATCGTATCGGCCACGTCTTTGTAGTCGGCGATCTGATCAAAGTTAAGGTATTGATAGATCTGTTCGCCGTTGGTGTTGATAACACCCATGTCTGTCATGTATTCCTCGCGTGTTGGGATGCGTCCCAAGCGTGAACAAATCGCCGCAAGCTCAGCTGAGCCTAGATAAACATTGGCGTTCTTTCCCAGACGGTTGGGGAAGTTACGGGTGCTTGTTGACATCACGGTTGCCCCCTCACGGACTTGCGCTTGGTTACCCATACACAAAGAGCAGCCCGGCATTTCTGTTCGGGCGCCAGCACTACCAAAGACACCGTAGTGGCCTTCTTCAGTTAATTGTTGGGCATCCATCTTTGTGGGTGGTGCCACCCAAAGCTTGACAGGGATATCGCGCCTGCCTTCAAGCAGCTTTGAAGCCGCACGGAAGTGACCTATATTGGTCATGCAACTGCCGATGAAGACTTCATCGATTTTGACGCCTGCCACCTCAGACAAGGTTTTGACATCATCGGGATCATTGGGGCAAGCCAAAATCGGTTCAAGAATTTCATTCATGTCGATTTCGATGACAGCGGTGTACTCTGCATCAGCATCTGCTTTGAGCAGCTTAGGATCGTTAAGCCAGGCTTGCATGGCATTGATACGACGCGCCATGCTGCGCTCGTCTTCGTAGCCATTGGCGATCATCCACTTCAGCATCACGATGTTGCTTTGCAGGTATTCGATAATGGGTTGTTTGTTCAGGTGCACGGTACACCCGGCCGCTGAACGCTCGGCAGATGCATCTGACAACTCAAAGGCTTGTTCAACTTTTAGGTCAGGCAAACCTTCTATTTCCAGCACGCGACCAGAAAAGATATTTACCTTACCTTGCTTTTCTACCGTTAGCAGGCCGCTCTTGATTGCGTAAAGCGGAATGGCATTGACCAGATCACGCAACGTCACGCCAGGCTGCATTTTGCCCTTAAAGCGCACCAAAACTGACTCTGGCATATCCAAAGGCATTACCCCTGTGGCCGCTGCAAACGCCACCAAACCGGAGCCGGCAGGAAAGCTGATACCAATGGGGAAGCGGGTGTGCGAATCACCGCCCGTGCCGACCGTGTCAGGTAGCAACATGCGGTTCAGCCAAGAGTGAATCACACCGTCGCCGGGACGCAGCGAAATGCCGCCACGGGTGCTGATGAAGTGTGGCAACGTGTGGTGGGTTTTGACATCAACAGGCTTGGGGTAGGCTGCGGTATGGCAGAAGGACTGCATAACCAAGTCAGCTGAGAATCCCAAGCAAGCCAAATCTTTGAGTTCGTCACGTGTCATGGGGCCAGTGGTGTCTTGGCTGCCCACAGAGGTCATGCGTGGCTCACAGTAGGTGCCGGGGCGCACACCCGTGCCTTCCGGCAAGCCGCAAGCGCGACCAACCATTTTTTGTGCCAACGTGAAACCTTTGCCCGTGTCAGCAGGGTTGTTTGGCAAACGGAAAGCCGTTGAAGGTGGCAAGCCCAATGCCTCGCGCGCCTTGGTTGTGAGACCACGACCAACGATTAAAGGGATGCGGCCGCCAGCGCGAACTTCATCAAAGAGCACGTCCGATTTGACCTCAAACTCAGCAATGACTTTGCCGTCTTTGAGGGCTTTGCCTTCGTAAGGGCGCAGCTCAATAACGTCGCCCATGTTCATCTGCGAGACGTCAAGTTCGATGGGTAGTGCACCCGCATCTTCCATGGTGTTGTAAAAAATCGGTGCAATTTTGCTACCCAAACACACACCGCCAAATCGTTTGTTAGGCACAAACGGAATGTCTTGGCCAGTGAACCAAAGCACTGAGTTGGTGGCTGATTTTCGTGAAGAGCCTGTGCCCACAACGTCACCAACATAGGCGATGAGATGACCTTTGGCTTTGAGTTCGTCGATCAGCTTGATCGGCCCAATCTTGCCGGCGTCGTCAGGCTCGATGCCAAGACGGGGATTTTTGAGCATGGCCAAAGCGTGCAAAGGTATGTCAGGACGCGTCCAAGCGTCAGGCGCAGGCGACAGGTCGTCGGTATTGGTTTCGCCGGTAACTTTCAAAACCGTGAGTTTCACGCTTTGTGGAAACTCGGGGCGACTGGTGAACCATTCAGCATCAGCCCAACTTTGCATCACGCCTTTGGCGTTGGCACTGCCTTTGTCAGCTTTTTCTTTGACGTCATGGAAAGCATCAAACATCAACAGTGTCTTCTTCAATCCATTGGCGGCGATTGATCCGACGATCGCGTCGTCAAGTAACTCAACCATCGCGACGATGTTATATCCACCGAGCATGGTGCCCAAGAGCTCAGTGGCGCGTTCGCGCGAAATCACAGGGCACTTTTCTGTGCCATGGGCCACGGCTGCAAGGTAGGATGCTTTGACCTTTGCGGCATCATCAACGCCAGCTGGCACTCGGTTCACCAAAAGGTCAACCAGAAAATCTTCTTCGCCCTTTGGTGGTGCTTTAATCAGCTCGATCAAATCAGCGACTTGCGCTGCGCTCAATGGCAGTGCAGGGACTCCAAGCGCAGCGCGCTCGGCAACATGTTCACGGTAGGCTTCTAGCATCGGTTTGGCCTTTTAAAGAAATAAAAAAAGTGGGCGGGCTTGATCGTGATTATTTTAAGCCCTTGAATAACCGGAGGCAACTGTCTTATATCTTATATAAGACTATTGCTTTGGCTTAGTTTAGTAGATCTGCGTACTCTGGGTGGCGTTTGATGTAAACAGCGGCATATGAGCAAGTTGGCACCACGCGCCACTTGTTTTGCCGGGCGGTTTCTAGCGCGACTTTTGTGAGTGCAGCCGCAATCCCTTGACCGCCGAGCGCAGTGGGCACGCCAGTGTGGGTAATGGTCATCACCGCGTTCATCAGGTGGTAGTCCAAGACGCACAAATGTCCATCAACCGAGGTACTGAACCGAGGGTGTTTTGTTTCGTGGTTGATGTCATGCGTCATGGCAACTCCAATTCGTGATTTGCGATGCGTTCGGTGTCACGCGGCAGTTGTGATGTATTAGAGGGTGGCGCTTGGCACGCGAACCTGACCTTCCATCAAAACACGGGCGCTACGGCTCATCATCACCTTCTTAACTGACCACTGACCGTTGACTTGGTCGGCGGCCGCACCCACGCGAAGCGTTCCTGAAGGGTGACCAAAACGCACCGCTTCAAGCTTGCCACCGCCTGCTGCTAAGTTAACCAGCGTGCCGGGGATGGCGGCGGCTGTGCCAATGGCCACTGCTGCAGTGCCCATCATGGCGTGATGCAGTTTGCCCATCGACATGGCGCGCACCAACAGGTTGATGTCCTGCGCCTTGATGGCCTTGGCACTCGATGAGGTGTAGTCCAACGGTTTTGCAACAAACGCCACCTTGGGCGTGTGTTGCCGCTTGGCCGCCTCGTCGATGTGTTTAATTAACCCCATCCGGACCGCGCCATGGGCTCGAATAGTCTCAAACATAGCCAGTGCAGGGGCATCGCTGTTGATGTCACCTTGCAACTCGACCCCTTTGTAACCGATCGCCTCGGCGTTCAGAAAGATTGTCGGGATGCCGGCGTTGATCATGGTGGCCTTCAGCGTACCCACGCCGGGTACTTCTAGGTCATCAATCAGATTGCCAGTAGGAAAGAGGGCGCCGGCCGCGCCTTGCTCTTCAGCAGCCGGATCCATGAACTCTAGCGCCACCTCAGCGGCTGGGAAGGTCACACCATCTAACTCGAAGTCACCAGTTTCTTGAACCAATCCATTGGTAATCGGCACATGGGCAATGATGGTCTTGCCAATGTTGGCCTGCCAGATACGCACAACGGCCACGCCGTTTTGTGGGATCCGACTGACGTCGACCAAGCCGTTGGCAATACCAAAAGGACCGACTGCGGCTGACAAGTTGCCGCAGTTGCCACTCCAATCGACAAAGGCTTTGTCGATTGAGACCTGTCCGAACAAATAATCGATGTCGTGATCAAGACGGCTACTTTTGGACAGAATGACCGTCTTGCTGGTGCTTGATGTTGCCCCGCCCATACCGTCGATTTGCTTTTCATAAGGATCTGGGCTGCCAATGACTCGCATCAAGAGTGCATCTCTTGCTGCGCCTGGCTTTTGCGCTGCTTCAGGCAAGTCTTCAAGGCGAAAGAAAACACCTTTGCTGGTCCCCCCGCGCATATAAGTCGCGGGTACTTTGATCTGAGGCGCATGGGTCATGGCAAAGATTCCATTAAAAAAGTTTTATGGCTTAAGGCATTGGTTTGTGGAAAATGTTCAATTAGAAGCCGCAGACTCTAAAAAGTCCTCAGCAAACCTTTGTAAAACGCCACCCGCCTTGTAAATCGAGACTTCCTCAGCGGTGTCTAGTCGGCAAGTGACGGGCACCTCAAATTTGTCACCGTTCTTGCGGTTAATGACCAGTGTCAGCGTGGTGCGTGGCGTGGGGGCACCAATCACATCAAAAGTTTCGGTACCATCAATAGCCAACGTTTTGCGGTCAGTGCCTGCTTTGAATTCTAGTGGCAACACGCCCATGCCCACAAGATTGGTGCGGTGAATGCGTTCAAACCCTTCGGCGGCAATCGCTTCGACACCCGCCAAACGCACGCCTTTGGCTGCCCAGTCGCGCGATGAACCTTGACCGTAGTCAGCACCGGCAATAATGATCAGGGGTTGCTTGCGGTTGATGTAGGTCTCAATAGCCTCCCACATGCGAGTGACTTGGCCTTCAGGCTCGATGCGAGCCAAAGAACCTTGTTTGACTTTGCCGTCTTCAAGCACCATCTCATTGAGTAACTTTGGGTTAGCAAATGTCGCGCGTTGGGCGGTCAAGTGATCACCCCGGTGGGTGGCGTATGAGTTGAAATCTTCCTCGGGCAGTCCCATCTTTGCCAAATACTCACCGGCTGCACTGTCGAGCATGATGGCGTTCGAGGGCGACAAGTGATCGGTGGTGATGTTGTCACCAAGCACGGCCAAAGGACGCATACCGGTCAGTGCACGCTGGCCCGCCAAGGCGCCTTCCCAATAGGGTGGACGACGAATGTAAGTGCTCTGTGGGCGCCAAGCATACAGCGGGCTCACGGACTCGCCACTTTGAACGCTAGCGGCAAACATTGGTTCGTATACTTTGCGAAACTGCTCTGGTTTGACGCTCGCGGCCACAACAGCGGCGATCTCAGCGTCAGATGGCCAGATGTCTTTTAGTGTGACGGGATTGCCTTGCTGGTCCAAGCCCAGAACATCTTTTTCAATATCAAAGCGAATCGTACCGGCAATGGCGTAAGCCACAACCAGTGCGGGTGACGCTAAAAAGGCTTGTTTGGCATAGGGATGGATGCGACCGTCAAAATTACGGTTGCCCGATAAGACAGCCGTGGCATACAAGTCGCGATCGATAATTTCTTGCTGGATTTTAGGGTCCAGCGCGCCACTCATGCCATTACAGGTCGTGCAGGCAAAGGCTACGATACCAAAACCCAACTTTTCAAGTTCAGAGAGCAACTTGGCGTCTTGAAGGTAAAGCTCAACCGTTTTTGAGCCAGGCGCCAGTGAGCTTTTGACCCAAGGCTTGCGGGTTAAACCACGCGCGTTGGCATTGCGAGCGAGCAAAGCCGCCGAGATCACGTTGTGCGGATTGCTCGTATTGGTACAACTGGTGATAGCGGCGATGATGACGGCGCCATCAGGCATCAGACCCGCTTCGTTTTCGACTGTGCCAGAAATGCCGTTGGCTGCCAGATCGCTGGTCGCCACACGCCGGTGAGGGTTCGAAGGACCTGCAATATTTCGTTGCACCGAGGACAAGTCAAATTCAATTACACGCTCGTATTCGGCTGTGGTCATGCTGTCGGCCCAGAGCCCAGTTTCTTTGGCGTAGGTTTCGACGAGCTTGATTTGTGGCTCTTCACGACCAGTCAGACGCAGATAGTCGATGGTTTGTTGGTCGATATAAAACATGGCGGCTGTGGCGCCATATTCAGGTGTCATGTTCGAAATGGTGGCGCGGTCACCGAGCGTGAGGTGCGAGGCCCCTTCACCAAAGAACTCAAGATAAGACGAGACGACTTTTTGGTTGCGCAAGAACTCGGTCAGAGCCAACACCATATCGGTTGCGGTGATACCGGACTGCAAACGACCAGTGAGTTTCACGCCGATGATGTCAGGCAAGCGCATCCACGATGCACGCCCGAGCATGACGCTCTCGGCTTCTAAGCCACCCACGCCGATGGCGATAACGCCAAGCGCATCCACGTGGGGGGTGTGGCTGTCAGTGCCCACCAAGGTGTCAGGAAAGGCGACGCCATCAAGAGCATGAACAACCGGCGACATACGCTCTAAATTGATCTGGTGCATGATGCCGTTGCCAGGTGGAATCACGTCAACATTTTTGAAGGCTTTTTTGGTCCAGTTGATGAAGTGAAAACGGTCTTCGTTACGTCGGTCTTCGATAGCCCGATTTTTTTCAAAAGCCAGTGGATCATCACCGCCGCTTTCAACGGCCAACGAATGGTCGACAATCAACTGCGTGGGCACCACTGGATTCACCAATGCGGGGTCACCGCCCCTGGCGGCAATCGCATCTCTCAATCCCGCCAAATCGACCAAGGCAGTTTGGCCAAGAATATCGTGACAGACCACCCGCGCTGGAAACCATGGGAAGTCAAGGTCTTGCTTACGTTCAATCAGTTGCTTGAGTGCGTCAGTTAGCATCGCCGGTTCGCAACGACGGACCAAGTTTTCTGCATGCACTCGAGACGTGTATGGCAGCGTGTCATAGGCACCCGGTTCGATGGTATCAATGGCCTGGCGGGCATCAAAGTAGTCCAGCTGGGTTCCAGGAAGTGGTTTGCGATATGCAGTGTTCATGGCAGTCTCAGCAGAAAAAAAAGCGAATCAAAACGACGGTGTTATTGCCCATCGCGGGGGGGTAACCCCCACGATGATTTTGCAGAATTACATGCGCTGGCCGATCGGCACAAACTTCAGGTTCTCAGGCCCGGTGTAGTTGGCTGTTGGACGGATGATTTTGTTGTCAATGCGCTGCTCAATCACGTGGGCCGCCCAACCCGCGGTGCGGGCGATCACAAACAAAGGCGTAAACATTGAGGTCGGTATACCCATCATGTGATAAGAGACGGCAGAAAACCAGTCCAAATTAGGAAACATTTTCTTAGCATCCCACATCACGGTTTCAAGCCGTTCGGCGATGTCGTACATTTTGGTGTTGCCCGCTTTTTTCGACAAGCGTTGTGCCACTGCTTTGATAACCTCGTTCCGAGGATCAGCGATGGTGTAAACAGGGTGACCAAAGCCAATCACAACTTCCCGGTTATCAACACGGTGACGAATGTCGGCTTCGGCCTCGTCAGGGGTCTCGTAACGCTTTTGTACTTCGAACGCCACTTCGTTGGCACCACCGTGCTTGGGCCCACGCAAAGCCCCGATACCGCCAGTGATGGCCGAATACATGTCTGAGCCGGTGCCGGCAATGACGCGGCTGGTGAAGGTAGAAGCATTGAATTCGTGCTCTGCATACAAAATCAGTGACGTGTGCATGGCTCGGACCCATGACGGATCAGGTTGCTTGCCGTGCAACAAATGCAGAAAATGCCCACCGATTGAGTCATCGTCAGTTTGGACATCAACAATTCTGCCATTGTGGCTGTAGTGATACCAATAAAGCAGGGCGGATCCCAAGCAGGCCATCAAGCGGTCGGCGATGTCTTTGGCGCCAGGCATGTTGTGATCGTCTTTCTCGGGCAGCACACAGCCAAGAACGGAAGTCGCCGTGCGCATGACATCCATGGGATGGCTGGCCGCTGGAAGCACCTCCATTGCCGCTTGCACTTGTGCGGGTAAACCACGCAATGCCCTTAGCTTATCTTTGTAAGCCGCGAGCTCAACTTTGTTGGGCAGTGTGCCGTGGATGAGTAAGTGAGCCACTTCTTCGAATTCGCAAACATCGGCGAAGTCGAGAATATCGTATCCGCGGTAGTGCAGATCATTGCCAGTACGACCGACGGTGCAAAGGGCGGTATTGCCAGCGATAACGCCAGATAAGGCCACAGATTTCTTGGGCTTGGGCACCACGGGTTCAGCAGCAACCTTGGGTTTTGGTACATTGGTTTTTTTAGAAATAGCCATTTGAAACTCCTTCAGAAATCAGGACTTGCCTTGTTCGAATAATTTATCGAGCTGTTGTTCGTAGACGTGGTACCCAATACGGTCGTAGAGTTCGTCGCGAGTTTGCATCATGTCAACGATGTTTTTTTGATGGCCATCACGGCGAATGGTTTCATACACCGTTTCTGCTGCCTTATTCATGGCTCGGAAAGCCGAAAGTGGGTACAGCACCAGGCCAACGCCAGCGGATTTCAGCTCTTCGACGGTAAACAGTGGTGTCTTGCCAAACTCGGTGATGTTTGCCAAAACAGGCACGTTGAGTGCTTTGACAAATTTTTCGTAAGTTGGGAGATCGTAGGCGGCTTCTGCGAAAATGGCATCTGCGCCTGCTTCAGCACAAGCAATAGAGCGTTCGATTGCCGCGTCAACACCATGTGAGGCGATGGCATCGGTGCGCGCAATGATGAAAAAGTTTTCATCGGTTCTTGCGTCAGTAGCCGCTTTCACGCGGTCACTCATTTCCTCGGTCGAGACAATTTCTTTGCCGGGACGGTGGCCGCAACGTTTGGCACCGACTTGGTCTTCAATGTGGCAAGCCGCCGCACCAAACTTGATCAAGCTTTTGATTGTGCGCGCGATATTAAAAGCCGAAGGCCCAAAACCTGTGTCGATATCGACAAGCAAAGGCAGATCGCACACGTCGGTAATGCGCCGCACATCTGTCAGAACATCATCTAAGGTATTGATGCCCAAGTCAGGCAAGCCAAGCGATCCGGCTGCAACGCCGCCGCCCGAGAGATAAATGGCTTTGTAGCCCGCGCGTTTGGCCAATAGGGCGTGATTGGCGTTGATGGCACCAATGATTTGCAAGGGGGATTCGTCTTTTATGGCGGTGCGAAACTTTGCACCTGCGCTGGCAATTGAAGTCATGTGAGATCTCCGGAGTCAGGGTCGCTATGGGATGGCTAAGCGTTGCTTGCATTTTCGAAGTGTAAAAAAAAGGCCTGACAAGGCAGGCCTTTTTGAGTTACTTCAGTAAGTCAGCAACACCGTCGCGCTCTTCTAACAGTTCTTTGAGTGTCAGATCCATGCGTTCGCGTGAAAACGCATCGATTTCTAAATCTTTCACGCGATGGTATTGACCCGCCTCGCAGGTCACGGGCACGCCGTACATGATGCCCTCAGGGATACCGTAAGTGCCGTCCGAAGGGATGCCCATCGTGACCCACCTGCCATTGGTTCCCATGACCCAGTCGTGAACGTGACCAATGGCAGCGTTGGCAGCCGATGCCGCTGAAGACAAGCCACGCGCTTCGATGATGGCGGCGCCTCGCTTGCCGACGGTTGGCAAGAAGGTGTCACGATTCCAAACATCATCATTGATGATCTTAGCCACGCTTTGGCCACCGACAGTCGCAAATCGGTAATCGGGGTACATGGTGGGTGAGTGGTTGCCCCAGACGGCGAGCTTCTGAATATCAGCCACAGGTCGGCCAAGTTTAGTCGCCAACTGCGACAATGCACGATTGTGGTCTAAGCGAAGCATGGCGGTGAAGTTGCTTGCTGGCAGATCGGGTGCTGACTTCATAGCGATGTAGGCATTGGTGTTGGCAGGGTTGCCAACCACCAAGACGCGCACGTTGCGATTGGCAACAGCATTTAACGCTCGACCTTGCGCGGTGAAGATCTGTGCATTGATTGTTAGCAGGTCTTTGCGCTCCATGCCCGGGCCGCGTGGGCGTGAGCCAACCAAGAGTGCCACTTCAACGTCTTTAAAGGCTTCCATGGGGTCACCATGGGCTGACATTGACTGCAGCAGGGGGAATGCGCAGTCGTCTAGCTCCATCATGACGCCCTTAAGCGCTTTTTGCGCTTTTTCATCAGGAATCTCGAGCAATTGAAGGATCACGGGTTGGTCTTTGCCCAGCATTTCGCCGGACGCGATTCTAAACAGCAACGCATAACCAATTTGGCCGGCGGCGCCTGTAACCGCAACACGCATTGCAGGTTTTGACATATCGGTCTCCGAGAAGAGTAGTAAAAATTGTCGTCTGACAGAAAATATTGCTACTACAGTTTAGCCCTTTTGATCACTGGGGCTCGATAAAGGAATGAGTCGAAGTTTAGACGATGTGCGACTTATCGGTCAATAGTCTTATATCTTATATAAGACATAAGATCGTGGTGTTTTTGGTCTGGCTGTGGGACAATTTGGCATTCTTTTCATTCACCTTAGGCATTTATTGATGGGTCAATCTGGGACCGAACCGTTGGATAACATAAGCCCGCGACGCGGCACGCCTGCGGCCTTTAGTCCACTCTATCAACAAATTCGACAACTGCTGTTGCAGTCGCTTGAGCACGGCGAGTGGAAGCCCGGTGAGGCTATTCCGAGTGAGTTTGAGCTAGCCGGCCGCTACCACGTCAGTCAAGGCACCGTGCGCAAAGCCATCGATGAACTGGCCGCTGAGCACATTTTGATACGCCGTCAGGGCAAAGGTACTTTTGTTGCCACGCACCATGAGCCTATTGTGCGGTTCCGGTTTTTGCGCTTAAACCCCATCGAGGGTGAAGCCGTACCGGGCATGAGTGAGATCCTTTGGTGTCGAAAGGTTAGGGCTAGCGCCGATTCAGCCAAGGCGCTCGAGCTCAGGGCTGGGGACGCGCTCATTTACATTCGACGACTGCTGTCCTTCGAAGGTAAGCCAACGCTGATTGACGACATCTACCTGCCAGCGGCCTCGTTCAAGGGGCTTTCAATGGCAGTTTTGCTAGAAAACCCGGGTCCTCTCTACGGCTTATTTGAATCAAAGTTTGGTGTCAGCATGGTTCGTGCCGATGAAAAGGTGCGAGCAGTGCCGGCGCCCGAAGACGTGGCTAGCCTGCTCAACATCACGAATGGCTATCCGTTGCTCAGAGTCGATAGGGTTTCTTATACTTACGGCGATCGTGCGGTAGAATTACGCAACGGTCATTATCTGACTGATGAGTATTTTTATCGTAATGCTTTGATTTAGAACGATATATTCCTGATTTGAGCCGAAGCCGATAAAAAGTGAAAATACCCACACCAGTGATTAATGCAATAAACTCATCCGTACAAATCAATTTTGACTTCCAGTAGAGGCCTTTATGTCTGATCGTGCTGCAAAGCGCCGCCCACAATTTCGCAATATCAATGTGTGGCAACTTATTAACTACCGCTTGCCCTTGGCGGGCCAATTGTCGATTCTTCACCGAATCAGTGGCGCTATGCTGTTTTTAATGTTGCCAACGGTCATTCTTCCTCTGTTCGCGATGAGCTTTACTTCAGAGCAGGGTTTTATGGCCCTAGGCGTGGTGACAGGGATGATAATCACGAAGTTGGTGCTTTTGTTGCTGCTGTGGGGCTTTCTTCACCACTTTTGCGCAGGCATTCGCTACTTAGCACTTGATTTGCATCATGGATTGGATAAGCACTCTGCCAAAAAGAGCGCTGGTGTTGTGTTTGGGGTTAGCCTCGGCTTGACGTTGGTTTTCGGTCTCAAACTTTTTGGAGTATTTTGATCATGGGATCACCTGAAAGGATTGGAGCCAAGCGTCTCGTGGTTGGTGCGCATTACGGCATTGGCGATTTCATGATCCAGCGAGTGAGTGCTGTGATTCTTGCCATTTATACCGTGGTGCTGTTTGTGGGCATTTTGATGATGCCAGGCTTCACCTACCAGGCTTGGCGCGGTGTGTTTACTTTCGGTATCGGGGGTTTCCCGTTGGGTCAGCTGCTAGCCACCTTGGCATTTTTCTCGTTGGGTTGGCACGCCTACATCGGTGTGCGAGACATTTGGATGGATTATGTCAAGCCCACGGGTATCCGGCTGGCACTTCAGGTGCTGACTGTTTTATGGTTGGTAGGTTCTGTTGTTTATTTTGTCGTCATTCTCTGGGGAGCTTAAACCGTGGTTGCTGATATGAAATCATTACCTCGCCGTCAGTTTGATGTGGTGGTCGTGGGTGCCGGCGGGTCCGGTATGCGTTGCTCCTTGCAGCTGGCTAATGCCGGATTGTCAGTGGCTGTGCTTTCAAAAGTGTTTCCGACACGCTCACACACCGTTGCCGCTCAAGGCGGCATCGGCGCGTCGCTCGGAAACATGAGTGAAGATCACTGGTACTGGCACATGTACGACACAGTCAAAGGTTCGGACTGGCTCGGTGACCAAGACGCGATTGAGTTTATGTGTCGCGAAGCGCCTAACGCTGTGTATGAGCTTGAGCACTTTGGTATGCCATTTGACCGCAACCCCGATGGCACGATTTACCAGCGCCCGTTTGGCGGGCATTCTGCAAATTTTGGTGAAAAGCCTGTGCAGCGCGCCTGTGCGGCCGCTGACCGTACCGGTCACGCGCTGCTTCACACGCTTTACCAGCGCAACGTCGCCGCGCGCACGCAATTCTTCGTTGAGTGGATGGCGCTAGACCTTATCCGCAACGATGACGGTGACGTGCTTGGTGTGACCGCACTGGAAATGGAAACAGGCGACATCTACATCCTCGAAGCCAAAACAACGGTGATTGCAACGGGTGGTGCTGGTCGTATTTGGGCCGCATCGACCAATGCCTTTATCAATACTGGCGACGGTATGGGCATGGCCGCACGTGCAGGCGTTGCGCTTCAAGACATGGAGTTTTGGCAGTTTCACCCCACCGGCGTTGCGGGTGCTGGCGTGTTGGTGACTGAAGGCGTTCGTGGTGAGGGCGGTATCTTGCTAAACAAAGAGGGTGAGCGATTCATGGAGCGCTACGCGCCAACCATGAAAGACTTGGCCCCCCGTGACTTCGTGTCACGTTGTATGGACCAAGAAATCAAGGAAGGGCGTGGTTGTGGCCCCAATGGCGACTACATTGAGCTTAAGCTCGATCACCTCGGTGCTGACACCATTAACAAGCGCCTGCCATCGATTCGCGAAATTGCGATCAAGTTTGCCAACGTTGATCCGATCCGTGATCCGATTCCAGTGATCCCAACCATTCATTATCAGATGGGCGGTATTCCTGCGAACTATCACGGCCAAGTCGTCAGTTGGGAAAATGGCGAGTCCAAAGTTGTCAATGGCTTGTACGCCATTGGTGAAGTGGCGGCGGTCTCGGTTCACGGGGCCAACCGTTTGGGTACCAATTCGTTGCTCGATTTGATCGTGTTTGGCCGTGCAGCGGGCAACCACATCGTTGCAGCGCACCCTGAGCGCCAGCACGCGCACCAAGACTTGCCAGTTGAGTCAGTGCAGAAGTCGTTGGATCGCTTCAACAAGCTTGAGTCGCGCACCACGGGCGAGCGCACTCAAGAAGTGGGTCAAGCCATTCGCGAAACCATGCAAAAGCATTGTGGTGTTTTCCGCACAGTGGCCATGTTGCAAGAAGGCTGCGACATGATTGACGAATTGGCCAATCGTGTGGCTAATGTTGCCTATAAAGATAAGTCACAGGTGTTTAATACGGCTCGGATTGAGGCACTCGAGTTGGAAAACATGATCGATGTGGCACGGGCAACCATCCACTCGGCGGTTGCCAGACATGAGAGCCGTGGCGCGCACGCATTGGACGATTTTCCTGAGCGTAACGACGAGACTTGGATGAAGCACACGCTCTGGAACTCTGATGGCAACAAGCTCGATTACAAGCCAGTGCAGTTGACACCGTTAACGGTTGAGAGTTTCCCACCAAAAACGCGTACGTTCTGATCAGAAACGGGGATTAATGATGAGCACCAAAAAAGTAATCAAGTTCGAAATATATCGCTACGATCCTGATAAAGACGATCGTCCCTATATGCAGAAGCTTGAAGTCGAGCTGTACCCTACTGACAAGATGTTGCTTGACGCGCTACTGCGCATCAAGTTGGACGTCGACGACAGTTTGGCACTCAGACGCTCCTGCCGTGAGGGTGTTTGTGGTTCAGACGCCATGAATATCAATGGCAAGAACGGTTTGGCCTGCACCACTAACTTGCGTGAACTCAAGCAGCCGATCGTTTTGCGTCCGCTACCTGGCTTGCCAGTGATCCGCGATTTGATCGTCGACATGACGCACTTCTTTAATCAGTATCATTCGATCAAGCCTTATTTGATCAATGACACGCCACCACCTGAGAAAGAGCGTTTGCAATCGCCAGAGGCTCGTGAAGAACTTGATGGTCTTTACGAATGCATTCTCTGTGCCTGTTGTTCGACGTCATGCCCATCGTTTTGGTGGAACCCAGACAAGTTTGTGGGTCCAGCTGGCTTGTTACAGGCTTATCGGTTTATCGCTGACAGCCGTGACCAAGCAACTGCTGAGCGCCTTGATAACTTGGAAGATCCATACCGTTTGTTCCGCTGCCACACCATTATGAACTGTGTGGATGTGTGTCCAAAAGGCTTGAATCCAACAAAAGCGATTGGCAAGATCAAAGAAATGCTGGTCCGCCGTACGGTATAGTGGAGCGATAGACGGGTATGGGTGCTTTAACAAAACTTGAGAGAACGCGACTCCGGTGGCGCTCTCGTCGTGGTCTCTTAGAAAATGACCTGATCATTACCCGTTTTTTGGACGCCCACGAAGAGGATCTTACCGACCGTGATATAGATGGTCTGGTTAAAATCATGGCGCTGGGCGATAACGATTTATTGCAAATGCTGCTGTCTCGCTCTGAGCCTGAAGGCGAGCTAGACAGTCCAGAGGTTCACGATGTGCTGAGACGACTTCGAGCAGCGTGAACCTCGTTTCAAACGAGGAAAAATCTGATGAAACTGTCTGATACAAAAGCCACGCTGTCGTTTTCTAACGGCACACCTTCGATGGAACTACCCGTCTATTCAGGTAGCGTCGGCCCTGATGTCATCGACATCCGCAAACTGTATGGCCAGACAGGGCTGTTTACTTACGATCCTGGCTTCATGTCGACAGCGGCCTGTCAGTCATCTATCACCTACATCGACGGTGACAAAGGTGAGTTGCTTTACCGGGGCTACCCCATCGAACAGTTGGCCGTTAACTGTGACTTCATGGACATCTGCTACCTCATTCTTAATGGGGATTTACCCGATGGCGAACAGAAAAAAGATTTTGACAATCAAGTGACCCGTCACACGATGGTCAACGAGCAGTTGCACTTTTTTATGCGCGGTTTCCGCCGCGATGCACACCCAATGGCCGTTTTGACGGGCCTTGTGGGGGGGCTGTCGGCGTTTTATCACGACTCTACCGACATCACCAACCCAATGCATCGCCATATTTCAGCCATTCGCCTGATCGCCAAGATGCCAACACTTGTTGCCATGTCTTACAAATATACCGTCGGTCAGCCTTACGTTTACCCGCAAAATAACCTGAGCTACACCGGTAACTTCTTGCGTATGATGTTTGCCAATCCGTGCGAAGAGTATGTTGTTAATCCCGTGGTTGAGCGTGCTTTGGATCGTATTTTTATTCTTCACGCAGACCATGAACAAAACGCGTCGACATCGACCGTTCGTTTGTGTGGTTCTTCAGGTACTAACCCATTTGCAGCCATCGCCGCTGGTGTGGCTTGCCTCTGGGGCCCTGCACATGGCGGTGCTAATGAAGCGTGTCTGAACATGCTGGAAGAAATTCAAGCCAGCGGTGGCATGGCGAAAGTTGGCGAGTTCATGGAGCAAGTCAAGGACAAGAACTCAGGCGTTCGTTTGATGGGTTTTGGTCATCGAGTCTATAAAAACTACGATCCTCGCGCCAAACTCATGCAGCAAACTTGCAAAGAGGTTTTGGCCGCGCTTGGCCTAGAAAATGATCCTCTGTTTAAGCTGGCCATGGAGCTCGAGCGAATTGCGCTTGAGGATCCATATTTCGTTGAACGTAAGTTGTATCCAAATGTGGACTTTTACTCGGGTATTGTTCAGCGTGCGATTGGCATTCCAACGGCATTGTTCACCGCTATTTTTTCGCTGGCTCGCACTGTTGGGTGGATTGCACAATGGAACGAAATGTTGTCCGATCCAGAGTACAAAATTGGTCGTCCACGTCAGCTCTATAGCGGTGCGTCAGCACGCGAGTACAAAAAGATGTAAGCAATTCCCGTTGCTTCTAGCGTCGGTCTTTCTCTACCAATTGATGACGTTGAACAACAAAGCCACCTTCGAGGTGGCTTTGTTGTTTGGTTTGCGTACGTAATGTCATGATCTGCCGCTCTTTTGGCTTGTCAATCAGGCGCGCAGTGTGAAGGGTGTTGTCTAAACCCAACACCGATGAAGGTTGGTGCACAAAGCCTCGCGAGCAATCCAGCAAGCAGACGAAGCCCAATGGCGCAAAACGGTGAGTAAGGCGCTTGTCGCATCGGGTGACGTGTGGTGACACAAAAAAACATCATGGCTTGTGTGCCTCAAACCCCTCGAGGATCTCATTCTGTGCTGTGCGCGAGGGTGGGCAAGCAAAAGCTCAATCATTTTATTTGTTCGTAGCAAGAGTGTTTGTGTGTGTTTTTCCATCCTAGATAAGGCAATTTTTGGGCAACTAGAGTGGCAACAGTGAGCCCCTGATTGGGTTGGTTTTCGGCGGTGCAACATAAGAGGGTGCGCGCTATCCGCAAATATATTGGGCTTAACTGACTGTCAGAGACAGCGTTGCGTTACAATTTTTTTATGGCTTTCTAGGCTATCCAAGTGCCTTCTGCCCCGCTATCCGCAAACCGGTTAGGCCGTGTAAGTGGAAGGTCCCCTGCATCATATCGGGTGAAACACCCGTCTAGGTGAAGCATTCAATGTCCTCGCATAACGAAGCGTTAGAAAACTCGTATCTTTTTGGTGGCAATGCCCCTTACGTTGAAGAGCTCTACGAATCCTACTTAAACAATCCTGGTTCAGTGCCTGATAACTGGCGAAGCTACTTCGATCAGTTGCAGCATCAACCTGCCACCGATGGTCAGGAACTGACGCGCGATCAGCCGCATGCCCCGATCGTTGATGCTTTTGTGCAGCGTGCAAAGCAAGGCGGTTTTGCAAAGGCTGCCCAACAACTCGATTTAACGGTTGCTTCCAAACAGCTACACGTTCAATCTTTGATTGCCGCTTATCGGTCTTTGGGTTCGCGATGGGCTGAACTTGATCCGCTCAAACAGCACGATCGCGATGATATCCCTGAACTTGATCCCGCGTTTTATGGGCTCAGTGAAGTCGATATGGATCAAGAGTTCTCGGCGACCAACACCTATTTCACGTCAGACAGTACCATGACGTTGCGTCAGATCATCAAAGCGCTACGTGACACTTATTGCCGCTCGATCGGCATGGAGTTCATGCATTGTTCAGACCCAGTGGTCAAACGTTGGATTCAACAGCGTCTTGAATCTATCCGAAGTGCCCCGTCCTATACAAACGACGAAAAGTGCAACATCTTGCAGCAGTTAACAGAGTCTGAAGGCCTAGAGCGGTTTCTGCATACCAAATATGTCGGACAAAAGCGCTTTTCGCTTGAAGGCGGTGAAAGCTTCATTGCCGCTATGGACGAATTGGTGAACCATGGTGGCGTTAGTGGCATTCAGGAAATCGTGGTGGGCATGGCTCACCGTGGACGCTTGAATGTGTTGGTCAACATCATGGGAAAAATGCCTGGCGAGCTGTTTGCTGAATTTGAGGGCAAGCACGCCGAAGGTTTGACTGACGGTGACGTGAAGTATCACAATGGCTTTTCAAGTGATCTGTCGACCCGCGGTGGTCCGGTTCACTTGTCGTTGGCTTTCAATCCCTCGCACCTTGAAATTGTTAACCCAGTGGTTGAAGGTAGTGTGCGCGCTCGCCAGGAGCGACGTGGTGACGAGCATGGTAAGCAAGTGCTACCAATTTTGGTGCATGGCGATGCTGCTTTTGCGGGTCAAGGCGTGGTGATGGAGACGTTGAACTTGGCCATGACTCGAGGCTACGGCACGGGCGGCACAGTACACGTGGTGATTAACAACCAAATTGGCTTCACCACCTCAGACCCCCGCGATACCCGCTCGACGACCTATTGCACCGATGTGGCCAAGATGATTGAAGCGCCAGTCATTCACGTCAATGGTGACGATCCGGAAGCCGTGGTGTTTGCCTCACGGTTGGCCTTGGATTTCCGCATGCAGTTCGGTCGCGACGTTGTCATTGATATCGTTTGCTTCCGTAAGTTGGGTCATAACGAACAAGACACACCCTCTTTGACACAGCCTCTGATGTACAAGCGCATCGGTCAGCACCCAGGCACACGTAAGCTTTACGCTGACAAGCTCATCGCCCAGGGCGTTTTGCCTGATGGCGGTGGCGATGAATTGGTTAAAGCTTATCGTCAACTGATGGAAGATGGTGGGCGCACGATTGAGCCCGTTTTAACGGATTACAGAAGCAAATACGCGATTGATTGGTCTGCTTACATCGGTGCCAAGTGGACTGACCAAGCCGATACGGCTGTACCCTTAGCAGAACTCAAGCGCATTGGTGAGCGAATTACTTCGGTACCGGATGGTTTTACGCCGCACTCTTTGGTCAACAAATTGCTCAAAGACCGACGTGCCATGGCCCAAGGTGATCTCAATCTCGATTGGGGCATGGGTGAGCATTTGGCGTTTGCTACTTTGGTGGCTTCTGGGTACTCCGTGCGTATCACGGGTCAAGATTCGGGCCGTGGCACCTTTACCCATCGGCATTCTGTGTTGCATGATCAAAACCGTGAGCGTTGGAATGATGGCACATACGTGCCATTGCAAAACGTGGTCGAAGGGCAAGCACCTTTTACGGTGATTGATTCGGTGCTGTCTGAAGAGGCTGTTTTGGGATTTGAATACGGTTACTCGTGTGCTGACCCCAACACACTAACCATTTGGGAAGCGCAGTTTGGCGACTTCGTGAACGGTGCTCAAGTGGTGATTGACCAGTTTATTTCATCGGGTGAGGCCAAGTGGGGCCGTCAGTCTGGCTTAACACTGATGCTGCCACACGGCTACGAGGGCCAGGGCCCTGAGCACTCATCAGCCCGCATTGAGCGGTTCTTGCAGCTTTGTGCGGACAATAACATTCAAGTGGTTCAGCCCACCACGGCGTCTCAAATTTTCCATTTGCTGCGTCGTCAAATGATCCGACAGTTCCGCAAACCTTTGGTGATTATGACGCCCAAGTCATTGCTGCGAAACAAGGATGCGGGTTCGCCGTTGAAAGATCTTGCAACAGATCGCTTCCGCTCGGTGATTGGTGAAGTCGATAAGGACATTAATTCAGCCAACGTTAAGCGTGTGTTGGCCTGTTCCGGTAAAGTTTATTACGACTTGGTGCACGCCCGGGCGGAGAAGAAAGCCAACAACGTCGCCATTATTCGTGTGGAGCAAATCTATCCATTCGCACACAAGACTTTCGAGACGGAACTGCGCAAGTACCCCAAGGCCACTGAAGTGGTTTGGGTGCAAGACGAACCGCAGAACCAAGGCGCTTGGTTTTATGTTGAACACCATCTATTTGGCAACATGACACCTGGCCAAAAGTTGGCCTATTCTGGCCGTCCCGCTTCAGCTTCGCCGGCTGTTGGATACCTCGCCAAGCATCAAGAGCAACAAAAAGCGTTGGTAGATCAGGCCTTCGGTCGCTTAAGTCTTTTGTGCTGATGAAGTAAACGCGTCCCTTTAAACGACGAAATTTTATTTACGGAAAATTTGATATGTCTATTTCTGAGGTAGTGGTTCCGCAACTCTCTGAATCGGTCTCTGAAGCCACGCTTCTGACATGGAAGAAAGCTGTCGGCAGCTTTGTAGAGGCTGACGAGATCTTGATCGAGGTGGAAACTGACAAAGTGGTGCTTGAAGTACCAGCACCAGCATCGGGCGTGCTCGCCGAGATTGTTAGGGGTGACGGTAGTTTGGTAACTTCTGGCGAACTGTTGGCCAAGATTGACACAGCAGCCAAAGCCGCAGCAGCGCCGGCAGCCGTACCTGCTGTGGCAACCAGTGAGCCGGTGACAGCACCAGCACCAGCACCAGCCGTGTCAGCGTCAACTGGCTCGGCCGGTGTGGCATCACCGGCCGCCAACAAAATTCTGGCCGAAAAGGGCATGAGTGCTGAGGGCATGTCAGGCTCTGGTCGCGATGGTCGTGTGACCAAGTCCGATGCCTTGTCAGCACAACCAGCGCCAGTCGCACCCAAAGCAGTTGCACCAAAGGCAGCTGCTGCTGTAACAGCCGCACCCATAGCAGTATCGCTTGATGGTCGTCCTGAAGAGCGAGTGCCAATGAGTCGCTTGCGTGCCCGGATCGCTGAGCGCTTATTGCAGTCGCAACAACAAAACGCTATCTTGACGACTTTTAACGAAGTCAGCATGCAGGGCATTATTGAGCTGCGTAATCGTTATAAAGACAAATTCGAGAAAGAACACGGTGTGAAGCTTGGGTTTATGTCGTTTTTTGTCAAAGCTGCGATTGCTGCATTGAAGCGCTATCCGCTCATTAATGCTTCTATAGATGGAAAAGACATTATTTATCACGGCTACTTTGACATCGGCATTGCTGTCGGGAGCCCACGTGGCTTGGTAGTCCCAATTTTGCGGGATGCTGACCAAATGACCATTGCCGACATCGAAAAGGCGATTGCTGATTTTGGTCGTCGTGCCGCTGATGGCAAGCTAGGCATCGAAGAGATGACGGGTGGTACCTTCTCCATTTCCAATGGTGGTGTTTTTGGGTCGATGTTGTCAACACCGATCATCAATCCACCGCAGGCGGCCATTTTGGGTGTGCACGCTACCAAAGAGCGAGCTGTTGTCGAGAATGGTCAGATCGTGATTCGTCCGATGAACTACTTGGCCTTGTCATACGACCACCGTCTGATTGATGGTCGTGAAGCGGTCTTGGGCTTGGTTGCCATGAAGGAAGCGCTCGAAGACCCACAACGCATGTTGCTTGAAATCTAATACGGAAGATTTATGTCTAATCAATTTGATTTGGTGGTAATTGGTGCTGGCCCTGGGGGCTACATTGCCGCCATCCGCGCTTCTCAGTTGGGCATGAAGGTCGCTTGCGTGGACGCGTGGCAAAACGGCGAAGGCAAACCCGCGCCAGGGGGCACCTGCACCAACGTGGGATGCATTCCATCGAAGGCGTTGTTGCAGTCATCAGAGCACTTTGACCAAGCCAACCATCATTTTGCTGAGCATGGCATCGAGTGCAAGGGCGTGTCACTGAAGCTTGATCGCATGCTGGGCCGCAAAAATGATGTGGTTAAGCAAAACAACGATGGTATTTTGTACCTCTTCAAAAAGAACAAAATTGAGTTCTTTCACGGCAAGGGTTCATTTGTCGGTAAAACCACAGAGGGCTGGCAAATCAAGGTCAGTGGTACCACTGATGCAGACTTGAGTGCCAAGCATGTGGTGGTGGCCACAGGCTCATCTGCTCGTGCACTGCCTGGTTTGGATTTTGATGAAAAGCAGGTCCTGTCCAATGATGGTGCATTGAATATTGGCGCTGTGCCCAAGCGTTTGGGCGTGATTGGTGCTGGCGTAATCGGTCTTGAGATGGGTAGCGTTTGGCGCCGTCTGGGCGCTGAGGTGACAGTGCTTGAGGCGATGCCTGAGTTTCTGGCTGCTGTCGATCAGACCATTGCCAAGGAAGCGTTTAAGATCTTTCAAAAGCAAGGCTTGAAAATCAACATGGGCGCCAAAATCAGCGATATCAATCGCACGGCGCGCCAAGTGAGCATTGACTGGACAGATGCAACCGGCTCGGAACAGAAACTGGTGGTTGATAAGCTGATTGTTTCGATTGGTCGTGCGCCTTACACCGGCGGCCTCGGTGCTGAGGCTGTTGGTTTAAAGCTTGATGAGCGTGGCTTTGTGATTGTTGACGACCATTGCCAGACCAACCTTGAAAATGTTTGGGCGGTGGGCGATGTGGTGCGTGGTCCGATGCTCGCGCACAAGGCTGAAGAAGAGGGTGTCGCGGTTGCTGAACGCATGGCTGGTCAGCATGGGCACGTTAACTTCAACACCATTCCTTGGGTGATTTACACCTCTCCTGAAATTGCTTGGGTTGGTCAAAACGAACAGGAACTCAAGGCGGCAGGGATTGCCTACAAATCGGGTTCCTTTCCGTTCTTGGCCAATGGTCGCGCACGTGCGCTAGGTGACACCACGGGTATGGTCAAGGTCTTGGCACATGCTCAGACCGATGAGGTGCTTGGTGTTCATGTGATTGGTCCGATGGCCTCTGAGTTGATTGCAGAAGCGGTGACCATCATGGAATTCCGAGGGGCAGCTGAGGACATTGCGCGTATTTGTCACGCTCACCCCACATTGTCTGAAGCCATGAAAGAAGCGGCGTTGGCCGTCGACAAGCGTGCCTTGAATTTCTAAACCGATTCAGGCGTGATGTTCTTGATGGGCACTGTCCTGCGGGATCAGTGCCTTTTTACTGTAAAGCCATGAACGTAACTGATTACTACCACAAAGCACTGCAAGACAAGGGTTTCTGCGCCGACCCGGCACAGCTTCAAGCCGTGGCGCGCCTACAGGTTTACTTTGACGATTGGATTGCTTTTAGACGCCAGCGTTCAAATGCCTTGAAAAAACTGTTGCGACCAGCCAAAGTGCCCACAGGGGTTTATCTGTGGGGTGGGGTGGGGCGAGGCAAAAGCTTTTTGATGGATGCCTTCTACACCTCAGTGCCAGTGGTGCGTAAAACGCGAGTGCATTTTCATGAATTCATGCGCAGCATTCATCGTCAACTCGAAGAGGTGAGAGGCGTACAAGATCCGCTCGATGAAGTGGCCAAGCGTTTAGCGAAGCGTTATCGCCTGATCTGTTTTGATGAGTTCCATGTCTCGGATGTGGCTGACGCGATGATTCTGTACAAATTATTGCTCGGTCTGTTCGACCGTGGCACATCGTTTGTCATGACCTCAAACTATGAACCCAGCAAGCTTTATCCCGATGGCTTGCATCGTGACCGGATCTTACCCGCCATTGAACTCATCCTCAAGCGCATGGATGTGTTCAATGTTGACAGTGGCGTCGATTACCGGCGCCGTGCGCTTGAGCAGGTTCAGTGCTATCACAGCCCCTTGGATGAGAGCGCTCAAAATGCGCTGCAACAGACCTTTGATGCGCTGTCAGATACGCCAGCGCTTGACCCAGTGATTTCTATTGAACATCGCGAAATAAGGTCAGTCGCCCGTTCTGGTAGCGTCGTGTGGTTCGATTTTCAGACGCTATGCGCGGGGCCACGCTCGCAGAACGATTATTTGGAACTGGCCAGTCGTTTTCACGCGATCATTTTGTCAGGGGTGCCGCAGATGAAACCGCGTCACGCCTCTGAGGCCAGACGGTTTACTTGGCTCATTGATGTGCTCTATGACCACAAGGTCAAATTAGTCATATCGGCGGCTTGCGAGCCTGAGGCGCTATACACTGAAGGTCCCATGTCCAATGAGTTTCATCGCACGGTCTCAAGACTGCTAGAAATGCAGTCACAGGAATACCTCGATGAGCAGAAAAGGGCCGCCGTTACGTTGTGAGCGATGCGGTGTCATTACTAGACTTTGTGTGAAGAATTGATCCCATGAAAACCCGCGTTCTTACTGGCATTACTACCACTGGCACCCCACATCTTGGTAATTATGTGGGTGCCATTCGGCCCGCTATTCGTGCCAGTCAGCAGCCTGAGGTGCAAGCTTTTTTCTTTTTGGCTGATTTTCACGCGTTGATCAAATGCGAAGATCCACAGCGTATCGCGCGGTCTCGTATGGAAATAGCCGCCACCTGGTTGGCCGCGGGCTTGGATCCTGAGCGAGTGCTGTTTTATCGTCAGTCTGATATCACTGAAATCCCTGAGCTCAGTTGGTTACTGACTTGCGTCACGGGTAAGGGGCTGATGAATCGAGCCCACGCTTATAAAGCATCGGTTGATGCCAATCGCGAAAAAAATCTTGAAGACGACGATGGCATCAATATGGGCTTATTTTCATATCCCATCTTGATGGCCGCCGATATCCTGATGTTTAATGCCCACAAAGTACCCGTTGGGCGCGATCAGGTGCAGCATTTGGAAATGGCGCGCGATATCGCACAACGATTCAACCATCTCTATCCCAACACGGCTGACTGGTTTGTTCTGCCTGAGGCCGTGATTGACGAGTCGGTGGCAACGTTGACTGGCCTTGATGGCCGGAAAATGTCCAAAAGTTATCACAACACAGTGCCATTATTTGAGGGGGGCACGAAAGCTTTGAAGACGGCTGTGGCCAAAATCGTGACAGACTCGCGCGAACCGGGCGAACCCAAAGATGCCCACCATTCAAACCTGCTGCCGATGTTTCGGGCGTTTGCCACAGCCGAACAGTCGCAGGAATTTATAGATGCCTTGAGCGCTGGGATGGGTTGGGGGCAGGCCAAGCAATCACTGGTCAATGTGATTGAGCAGGAGGTTGCGCCGCTTCGTGATCATTACGACCAATTGATGGCAAGACCTGATGATTTAGAAGATGTCTTGCAAGCGGGCGCCAAACGAGCACGCGAAATAGCAACACCGTTTATGGCGCAGTTACGCCAGGCGGTGGGTATCGGTGCGCCTGCCCGATCAAACCATAAGGACGGTAGCCCTCAAACAGGCCAGACACAAAAGGCCAAGACCAACAAAGGGCCGCGATTTGTTCAGTTCCGTGATGAGCAGGGATTATTTCGTTTTAAGTTGATTTCACAGGCTGGGCTGACCTTATGCACATCACTGGCCCATCAAGACCCAAAGCAGGTGGGGGTAATTTTGCGACAGCTGGAACTTCGAACACCATCAGTCACCGTTCAAGAAGAGGGGGCGACGGGCTATCTGGTTTTGATTGATGAGCAAACAGTGGCCCACGGCCCTGCCAGTCAAGGCACGGCCCAACGTGATGGCTTGCTAAAAACCACTCGGGCTGCCATTTTGGAATTAGCCACTTGAGTGAGCTTGAAACGATATTTGGCTTAGAGGGTGGACTGGCCAAACACACCCCTGAATTTCGTGCACGACCGGGCCAACTTGCGTTGGCCCAGACCATTGAGGCAACCATCAAAAAGCGCGGTGTTTTGGTGGCTGAAGCGGGTACTGGCACAGGCAAAACGTTGGCTTATTTGGTGCCTGCCATTATGTCTGGTGCCAAAGTGTTGGTATCAACGGGCACCCGAACCCTTCAAGATCAGTTGTTTGGCAAAGACTTGCCGCTGGTGCGCCAAGCATTGGCATTGCCTTTGGTCACCGCGTTGCTCAAGGGACGGGCCAACTACGTCTGTCATCATCATCTCGAACGGCTGCAAGATGATCCCGAAGCGCTGCGATCTAAAAAAGAAATCATTTGGCTTCGTCAAATCCGGCAATTTGCAGCGACCTCCAACACCGGTGATCGTGCCACACTGTCTAGCGTGCCTGAAGAAGCGGATATCTGGAGTCGCGTGACCTCCACACGCGAAAATTGTCTGGGTCAAGAGTGCCCTCATGTGCGTGAGTGCTTCGTCTATAAAGCCCGTCGAGAAGCCCAAGAGGCTGACTTGGTGGTGATTAACCACGCCTTGTTCATGGCAGACGCCTCGCTAAAGCAAGAGGGGATTTCAGATCTGTTGCCGGAGGCGGACGTGGTGATTTTTGATGAAGCGCACCAACTTCCTGCGGTGGCAACGCGATTTCTCGGTCAATCGATCTCGACCGGTCAACTCCAAGATCTGGCGCGCCAGTCCGAAGTGGCTGGCCTGGCACATGCACGCGAGGCGTTGAAGTGGAGTCAGTTATGCGAAGCATTAACGCTTGCTATCAAAGAATGGCGCTTGGCTTGTGACTGGATTGACCAGACGGCCAATCGACGAGCAATGCCTGATGATATCTTGCAGCAGCCCGAATGCGTTGCCGCGTTTGAAGCCCTCTGTGAGGCGCTAGATCGCTTGCTCAAAGCCCTTTGTAACCATGAAGAGCAACACCCTGATATTGCCGCACTTGCTCGCACAGCGCAGACCTGTCAGGTGCGGCTTAACTTGTGGCGGCAAGTCTTACTGCTCAGCTCTGGATTTGAAACCGCGTCGGGTTCTAGTGATATGGTTTATTGGTTAGAAAATACCAGCCAGCATGTTCGGTTCAATGTCGCACCGCTTTCGATCACCGAGGCGTTTTCGCCAGACAAAAAAGGCGCCCAAGCGTGGGTCTTTCTATCAGCGACCCTTTCGGTCAAGGGTGACTTCAGTCATTTTGTCGATCGACTCGGTTTGGAAAACATTGCCACGCATCGTCAACCGTCACCTTTTGATTATGCGCACTGCGCTTATCTTTGCGTGCCAAGCGATTTGCCGGCGGTTAATCATCCCGACTATTCTGCGGCTTTCGCCAAGTGGATTTTCCCCATCATTGTGCAAAACCAGGGCGCGACATTGGTCTTGTGCACCACCTTGCGCGCGGTTGAACGGGTTGCCCTAGCTTTAGAGACGCTTTATACCGAAAACGATTTGCAATGGCCTATTTTGCGGCAAGGTGCTCAGCCCAGGGGTGCACTGCTGACCGCATTTCGTGAGCAAGACCATGCGGTTTTGGTGGGTAGTGCAACGTTTTGGGAGGGCATTGATGTGGCGGGTGAGCGACTGACGGTGGTGGCCATCGATAAGCTACCTTTTGCACCACCAGATGACCCAATTTTGCAGGCACGCTTGAAAGCTTGTCGTGACAAAGGGGGCAACCCCTTTCTCGAATTCCAGGTGCCTGAGGCGGCTATTGCACTGAAGCAAGGTGCTGGTCGGTTGATCCGAAGCGAGCAGGACTGGGGTGTGTTGATTGTGGGTGACAGCCGATTGGTTGACAAACCCTACGGCCGGGCGCTCTGGCAAGGTCTGCCACCCTTTCAGCGCACCCGACAAGCGCAAGACGTGCTTGATTTCATCGCTGCACGTCGGTCTGGGACCTAAAAATATCGCAAGGGATTCCAAAAGCTGTAGGTGTTTTTGTCGATTCCCTGCTCGATGAGTTTGGTGTCTGGATAGTTATCCAATAAAACGCGCTCGAAATCCTTGCTCATCTCGGGCATGTTGAGTTTCTGATAAGACATCATGATGATGTAAGTGGCCTCTTCGGCCGCTGGCACCCCTTCATAATCAGTCAACACTTCTTGGGCACGGTTGATTGCCGCGACGTATGCTTCGCGTTCATAATAAAAAGCGGCGGTATGCACCTGATTTTCCGCCATGGTGTTTACCAGCCAATTCATCCGTGCGCGGGCATCATCGGCGTAAATGCTTTTGGGGTAGCGTGTGATCAATTGATTGAAAGATTCGTATGATTCCCGCAGGGCTTGTGGGTCGCGCTCAGCCGGGTTTTGTCGGGTCAGAAAGGATAGGACGGCGCTTGGTGGCGTAAAAAGAATCAGGCCGCGCAAAAAAAGCATGTAATCAGAGCCAGGGTGATTGGGATACTGGCGCTGAAATCGAGAGATGGTTGCCAAAGCCATTTCAGGCACACCTTGCTTCCATTGCACATAGGCTAGATTAATCAGTGACTGCTGCGCGTAAGGCCCAAACGGAAAGCGGGCTTCAACGGCCATGAAACGTGTGCCAGCGTCTTGCCAAGCGCCAGCATTCATCTCAGATTTGCCAGATTCAAACAGTCGCTCGACGGGCCAATTGGCCGTTTCATCGAAATCGTCACTGCCCCGTGATGAGCAGCCTGCTATTGTTAGGAAGCTGGCCAGCAGCAGCAACACCATGACCGTGCGTGCGAGCGGTTTGAAAGATAGGGCGGTAAGGTTAGTGAATGAGGTCACGCAAGCTTCCTGAGTGTTAGCATTTAATGAGATTATAGGACTCGAAACAAGACTGTGAGTTTCATCATAAACGCTCAAGACCCACCTGACGACTTTGAGGCCCCCATTTTGCAGACGCAATGCCAATCGTTACGATTTGTTGTTGGTAAAAACGTCTGGGGTGAGCGACTTGACAAGCAATTGGCTGTTTGTTTGCCAGAGCATTCCCGCGGGCGTTTGCAAGGCTGGATAGAACAAGGGCATGTGCGCATCAACGGCCAAGTTCAGTCAAAAGTCCGGCAAAAGGTTTCGGTCGGTGATGTGATTGATGTTGAACCCCAGCAAGGCGAGGAATCGCTTGCCTACAGCCCCCAAGCCGTCGATTTTGAGGTGGTGGCACAGTCAGACCAGTGGATTGTGATCAACAAGCCTGTCGGGCTGGTTGTGCACCCTGGTGCGGGTAACTGGCATGGAACGTTGCTCAATGGGTTGTTGTTTATGGATCCGTCTCTGACTCATGTGCCAAGGGCTGGTATTGTGCACAGGCTAGACAAGGACACGTCGGGCTTGATGGTGGTGGCGCGTACTGAAACGGCGCAAACCCATCTGGTTAGACAGTTGCAAGCCCGCAGTGTGCATCGGCAGTATGTGGCGCTGTGTCATGGTCATTTAAAAGGGTCTGCAGTGCTCGTTGATCAGGCCATTGGACGCGACCCAAGGGTTCCCATCAAAATGAGCGTGACCCGCCCCATTGCCCCCAAGGAGGCGATCACGCAAGTGAGCCGACAGCGTTTGGGCACGATTGAGGAGCAGGCGGTGAGCCAAGTGATTTGCACGCTTAAAACAGGGCGTACCCATCAGATCAGGGTCCATCTGGCCAGCCTTGGCCATCCCTTGGTGGGTGACGCGCTCTATGGTGGTCGCATAATGGCTGGTGCTGAGCGCCAGATGTTGCACGCGCAAAAACTTCGATTTGAGGATCCCCAAACCGGTGAGTTGCTTGAGTTTGTCAGTGAACCGCCACCCGATATGATTGACGTGTTGTCGCGCACCCGCTGGATTGAGCCCAAGCAATGAGCCAGTTTTCAAAAGATCAATATCCTTGGATAGTCCCTCAAGACCTGCCATTGGGTCTTAAAGTGGTTAGCACTACTCGGTTTGGAGGGGTGAGCCTGGCGCCCTACGAGGCGTTTAATGTCGGCTTGCACGTCGGCGACGATGCCCAAGCGGTGCTTGAGAACCGTCGCTTTTTGCGAGCCAACATCCCGGCCGAACCCCGCTGGCTTGAGCAAGTTCACGGCTGTGACGTTGTTGACGTCGATAAGGTGGATCATCAATCAGCCCCATTTAGGGCAGATGCGGCCGTCACGAGCTCACGTGACGTGGTGTTGACCATCCAAACGGCGGATTGTTTGCCCGTGGTGATTTACGGTGGTGGCCAGGTTTTGGGTGTCGCTCACGCGGGTTGGCGGGGTTTGGCAGCAGGGGTGCTAAGCGAATTGGTTCTGTCCATGACGCAGAAGGTGATTGCCCCCGATGGTGATTTGAAGCAGTGGCAGGCGTGGATTGGGCCTTGTATTGGGCCAAGCGCCTTTCAAGTGGGTGAGGAAGTCAGGCAAGCATTCCTTGCTCAATCACCAAATCACGACGTGTTCTTTCAACCTGATGGTGCGCCGCACAAGTGGCGTTGCGACCTGCCGGGTTTGGCCCTGCACACGCTTCAAAATTTGGGCATCACGCAGTCTAAATGGTGCGGGTTTTGTACTGTGAGTGACGAACAGCAAAGGTTTTTCAGCTACCGGCGCGATGGACGCACGGGGCGCATGGCGACCTTAGCGTGGTTGGGTTAGTACCGTTGACAAGTTCCGAGGGACAGCGCAGGATTGATCCATCTGTCTAAGATAAATCACCAAATAGGAAATAAACCAAACGTGAGCGCACCGTTTAATCAGTCTTGGGCAGTACCGACAGGCATTGATCAGCAAGAACTGGTCAAACTTCAATCGGCTTTCATGGGCAAATGGCAAGCCATCACCGAGGCTGCGGCCAAAGGTGAACTGCCGGCCGTTACGGACCGTCGCTTTAAAGGTCCAGCATGGTCTGAAAGCCCCATGCACCTGCTAATGGCACACCTTTATTTGCTTTCTGGTGATGCGATGAAGCGGCTCGTAGAGACATCTCACTGCGAGCCGGCGGTTAAAGATCAGTTGCGATTCTCGGCCATGCAATGGGTCGATGCCATGTCACCGGCTAACTTTTTAGCCACCAATCCAGAGGCACAGCAAGTGCTCATCGAGTCTGGCGGTCAATCGCTGCAGTCTGGCATTGGCAATTTTTTAAGAGACGTTCAAAAGGGTCGCATCACCCATTCCGATGAAAGCGAGTTTGAGGTTGGGCGAAACTTGGCCGTCACGCCTGGTGCGGTTGTCTTTCGTAACAAGTATCTTGAGATCATCCAGTACAAACCACAAACCAAATCAGTGTTCTCGCGTCCGCTGCTGATGGTTTCGCCTTGCATCAACAAGTACTACATTTTTGATCTCCAACCAGAAAGTTCATTCATTAACTATTTGGTGGGCCAAGGCTTTACCGTGTTCGTGATTTCTTGGCGCAATCCGTTGCCTGAAGACACCGATGGTATTGAGACCGCGGCTTGGGATGACTATATCGAAGAAGGCTTGATTGAGGCAATCGCGGTCGTACGAAAAATCTCAGGCCAACCCAAAATCAATGTGTTGGGGTTCTGCGTGGGCGGCACCATGCTATCGACTGCGCTGGCGGTTATGGCAGCCAAGCGCCAGTCGCCGGCGGCTTCGCTGACCTTACTGGCAACGATGCTTGATTTTGTAGACACTGGCGCCTTAGGCATCTTTGCCAATGTGCCACATGCTGAGTTACGCGAACAATCCATTGGCAAGGGTGGTTTGATGACGGCGCGCGAGCTTGGCAATACTTTTTCAATGTTGCGCCCGAACGAGCTCGTCTGGAACTACGTCGTCTCTAATTATTTGAAAGGCGAGTCGCCAGTCCCTTTTGATCTGCTTTATTGGAATGGTGACAGCACCAATTTGCCTGGCCCGTTTTTCACTTGGTATTTCCGAAACACCTACATCGACAACAGGCTTTGCAAGCCAGGTGCGCTTGAGGTTTGTGGCAAAAAAATCGACTTTGGCAAGATCACCATTCCTTCTTATGTGTTTGCGTCCAAAGAAGACCACATTGTGCCTTGGCACACCGCCTATTATTCTGCCGATTTGCTCAAGGGCCCGGTTCGATTTGTTCTGGGTGCCTCTGGCCACATTGCAGGCGTGATAAACCCCGTCTCAAAAAACAAGCGCAGCTACTGGACCTCGACCGAGTCTATCGATGTCGACCCTGAAACGTGGTTTGGCGCTGCCACGGAGAAGCCTGGCAGCTGGTGGCTTGATTATGTTCAATGGTTGGCCAGTCATTCGGGTAAAAAGGTAACCGCGCGCCTTGGGTTTGGGTCGCGAGAGTACCCAGAAATCGAGCCGGCGCCGGGTCAATATGTCAAAGTTAGAGCCGTTTGAGTGTCTGGTGGGATGGGTTGATGAGGCCATTAAAGTTTGTTGTACTTCCTTAAAAAAAGCAAAGGAGACGCAAGATGAGTAAAAGGATTGCGTATGTAACAGGTGGTATGGGCGGTATTGGAACGGCCATTTGTCAGCGGTTAGCACGAGAGGGTATGACAGTGATTGCGGGTTGTGGACCGAGTCGTGATTTTGATCGTTGGATTAAAGAACAGGCACAAGAGGGCTTCACGTTCTACGCCTCTGTGGGCAACGTTTCTGATTGGGACTCAACGGTCAGTGCGTTTAAGAAAGTGGTCGACGAGCATGGTCCAGTCGATGTGTTGGTGAATAACGCCGGTATCACCCGAGACGGCGTGTTTCGCAAGATGCTCTTAGAAGACTGGCGTGGCGTGATGGACACAAACCTAAACAGCCTATTTAACGTGACCAAGCAAGTGATTGATGGCATGGTTGAGCGCGGATGGGGACGTATTGTCAACATCAGTTCGGTCAACGGTCAAAAAGGCCAGTTTGGTCAAACAAACTATGCGACGGCTAAGGCAGCGATTCACGGTTTTAGTATGTCATTGGCACAAGAAGTGGCCAGCAAAGGCGTGACCGTCAACACGGTGTCACCGGGCTACATCGGCACCGACATGGTGAAAGCGATTCGACCAGACGTGCTGGAGAAGATTGTGGCGACCATCCCTGTCAAGCGGCTCGGCGAGCCGTCTGAAATTGCTTCGATCATTGCTTGGATTGCCTCAGAAGATGCTGGTTTTGCGACAGGCGCGGATTTCTCACTCAATGGTGGTCTGCACATGGGTTAAGGTGAAACAAAAGAATGGCAACAGGTGTTGCCATTCTTGTCTGCTATAAATTAGGAAGAAGAAAAGAAATGACTGACACGACAGCAGCAGAGCCCGTAAGACTCATCAAGAAGTACCCGAATCGCCGTCTTTACGACACCAGAACCAGTACCTACATCACACTCTCTGACGTCAAGCAGCTCGTGCTTGATAACGAAGTTTTTACCGTAATCGATGCCAAGACGGGTCAGGAATTAACCCGCAGTATCTTGCTGCAAATTATCTTAGAGGAAGAAAGCGGCGGAGTACCCATGTTCTCTTCCACGATGCTCGCGCAGGTCATTCGATTCTACGGCCATGCCATGCAGGGCATGATGGGCGCGTATCTTGAAAAGAACATTCAAGCTTTCAAGGAAATTCAAGATCAAATGACCGACCAGTCGAAAAGCGTGTATGGCACGCAGTTTGGGTCAGAGGCTTGGTCGCAGTTCATGACATTGCAAACGCCGATGCTACAAAACATGATGAACAATTATGTTGAGCAAAGTAAAAATATGTTTGTGCAGATGCAAGACCAAATGCATGACCAAACACGGGTGATGTTTACAGGCTTTCCGTTTAAACCCAAAGAGTGAGTGGTTAGACTCGCCCTGTCAAGTCGGTTCACTGCTTCCTTAGAAAGAGGGCTGGATCGACCCGAGCATTATTGAGGCTGACATTCCAGTGCAAGTGGGGTCCCGTCGAGCGTCCCGTGTTGCCGACCTTACCAACCACATCACCGCGTTTGACGATGTCGCCTGGCAAGTGTGCGATTTCAGATAAGTGGCAGAACATCGTGATCACGCCTTGGCCATGATCAATGAAAATGGTCTGACCATTGAAGTAAAAATTCCCAATCAACAAAACACGACCATCGGCGGGTGATTTGATCGGTGTGCCGGTTGGCGCTGCAAAATCCAGGCCTGAGTGCGGGTTACGGGGCTCGCCATTGAAGTACCGCTGTAGCCCAAATGGGCTGGATTGCCGCCCTGGTACGGGCGCATCAAAAATTAAGTTCGATGGTGTGGCATCAGAAAATGTTTGATAGCCCGCGATTTGAATGTCAGTTTGTTGCTTAATGCGTGCCAGTGTTGCTGGCGGTGGGCTGACCATCGCCCGATCTTTCAAGGTAATGTGCTGGCTGCGATACGTTTTGGTGGCGACATCAAAGGGTACGGATGTAACCGTCTGGTCTGATGGTGTCGCGCGCACGCTTAACTGCTGCTTGCCCACCGCAGTGTCTAGTGATAAACCAACCACCGCCCACCATTGTTGCTTGCTATCTGCCAAGACCAAAACGGGTGCGTTTTTGAAGAACGCCTGGGGTTTTTGAGTGTGGGCGCCAAGGGCCAAAACGGCCACCCCACCGGGTACACGATGATCGAGCTGGCGTTTGATCTCAATGATAGACTCGTCGGGGGTGGCCTGGGCGCCTTGCGCTGACAGTCCCAATAAAATGCCTAGACCCAAAAAACCAGCCAACACACAAAAGCGAAGAACAACAATCACAAAAATACCTTTAAAGGTTAAGCGTGGCTTGCAAGGGTTGGCCCACTTGCAAGTGTTTCCCTGCCCCTGTTTGAACAATCCCATTCATACCAAAGCATATCGCGTGATCCATGTGGGCAAGCTGGCGATAGCTGGAAAGCAGTGCTGTGATGGAAGGGTCACTGATTGACGTCTGAGGATCGATGTCAGGGATTTGGCAGCGCGGGCAGGGCTTGACCAACGCCCATTCGATCAGGCCGCTCGTTGTCGGTATAACCATCGTTTTGATGTTGTCTTCTTCGTGGGCATCGAGGCCAGTAACCACAACATTGGGCCTGAAACGGTCGGCTCCGATGGGGTCCATGTCGTGCTCGAGCCGCTTTTGGTTAAATAACGCGATGGAGGCTTCTGAAATCACATTGATGGCAAAGCCATCGGCAAACTGAACGGCTGCTGGTTGATCACCCGTCCATTGACGATCGCTCAGTCGAGTGACGCGTGGATTAAATTGCACCAAGTGAAATGTTTTGCCTGGCACTTGTAGGTAGTCGTTGAGCCATTGACTGGCATCAGGCCCCAAATCAAGTGCGGGCACACGATCATGCCAGATCTGTACGTCTCTGGTGGCGAAATGCTGGGTCTGGTCTGCAGATGCCGTGGCTATCGTGATATCGGGTTGGGTGGGCGCACTGAGCGTCAGTGTTTGCGCACCCATTGAAGGGGTTATCCAAACCAGATGGGGAATTTGTCGTTGTGTTTGAAAGCGGCCCGTTTGGTCGACGATCAGCCACTGGCGATCGTGCAAGAGGCCATGCGGCGTGATTTCAGCGCTTTGAACGCTCAGGCCAGCACAAGATTTGATAGGATAGATGTAGAGTGCAGCGATAGAACCAATGAGATCGGACATGATTTGAGTGTAAAACCGAAATTTATTGGTTGAGCATAATCGTTTTTAGACAGGTTATATGTGGGCTAGGGTCGATTTTGTCAGTTTTGCTTGGCGTCCTTAGCGCTTGCCATTAATTTTAAAGGAGAGAAGTCATGCCGTCATTTGACGTGGTGTCTGAAGTAGACAAGCATGAGCTGACCAATGCGGTCGATCAGGCCAATCGAGAGTTAGCCACCCGATTTGATTTCAAAGGTACGCCAGCCAAGTTTGAGCTAAACGAATTTGTGGTGACTCAGCATGCCACGACCGCCTTTCAGCTCAAGCAGATGCTCGACATCTTGCGTGGCCGGTTCAGCGCCCGAGGCATTGACGTTCGCTGTTTGGATGCTGCTGACGCCATCGAAAACTTGGGTAGTGCGCGCCAACTTATCACCGTCAAGCAAGGCATCGATCAACCGACAGCCAAGCAACTCGTGGCGGCGATTAAAACAGCCAAGCTCAAAGTCGAAACGCAGATTCAGGGTGAGAAGTTGCGCATCACGGGTAAAAAACGCGACGACCTGCAGCAAGCCATCGCGTTATTAAAGGCAACCGAAGTCGAGCAGCCACTGCAGTTTGATAACTTCAGAGATTAACGTTGCCCAAGGCGTGTGCCCGTGAATAAATCACGAGCCTCTCGAGGCGGGCACCGCCAGTACTGCGGCGGGGCTTGAACGCTGGCGCCAAGGGCTGCTGCAGCATGCCAACCCCAGCGTGGGTTATACAAAACCCCCCTAGCCAAGGCAATAAAATCGGCTTGATCTTGAGCGATGATGTCTTCGGCTTGTTGCGGCTCAGTGATCAAACCCACGGCCATGGTAGCCATGCCAGTTGAGGCCTTTATGGCTTTTGCAAATGGCACTTGATAGCCTGGCGACGGTGTTATTTTCTGTTGATTGCTCACGCCACCGCTTGAAACATCGATGAAGTCGCAGTCACGTTGCTTTAGTGCATGGGCCAACACAATGGTTTGCTCAAGATCCCAGCCCCCCTGAACCCAGTCAGTGGCTGAGACCCTCACCCCGAGTGCCATGTTGTTGGGCATCACGGCTTTAACCGCATCAAAAATTTCCAACACAAAGCGCATTCGATTCTCCAAGCTGCCACCATATTCGTCCTCGCGTTGGTTGGCCAGCGGCGACAAGAACTGATGCAGCAAGTAGCCATGGGCGGCATGCAGTTCAATGCCATCCAATTGAAGTCGCACCGAGCGTTTTGCTGCCTCGACGAAGGCATTTTTTATCCGCTGTAGACCGTTATGATCGAGCGCAACAGGGGGTGCTTCGTTCTCGAGTTGCGCCAACGCACTGGGTGCGCAGGCTAACCAGCCACCCTTGGCTGCTGCGATTTGCTTGCCGCCGTCCCATGGGCGTGCGCTTGAGGCTTTTCTGCCGGCATGGCCCAGTTGAATCATCCACTTTGTGTCTGACAGTGGTCTTGTCACCTTTAACGTACGTGCCAAGGCCGCTTCATTGTCGTCGTTCCAAAGGCCAAGGCAGCCAGGTGTGATGCGGCCTATGGCTTCAACGCCAGTGGCCTCCAGTATGACCACTGACGCCCCTGACATGGCCATTGCGCTCAAATGGGCCAAATGCCAGTCTGTGGCGTTACCCTCTTGGGCTGAGTATTGACACATTGGTGCCACCACAATGCGATTAGACAGTGCGAGTGGGCCAAGCGCAGACGGACTAAATAACTGACTCATATGAAAGATCTCCTTATTTCTTATAGGTCGCGTGGGCATAGTAGGGCAGCAATAGCTGTTAATGTCATGACAATTTCAAATCTTTGAATCACCTTTTGAAGGTAATGGTAGGTTTTTTAATCATTTAACGTGTAAATTATCGTGATGTTGACATCGCGCGAACACAAACACAGAGATTTAAACAAGGAGTAGTGGATATGAGTTTTAAAAATTGGTTAACAACAGGTTTTCTGGCCCTTTCCATTTTAGCTGGCGGTATCTCAGCTGCAAAAACCCCTGATGCGCAAATCACGATTGACGAAACACAATTTGGGTTCATCATCGGCGGCAGTGTTGGTGGCGGCGTGCTCAACATGGATGGCAAGAAACACCCCTTCAAAATTGGTGGTTTGGGTTTGGGCGCCAACATCGGTATTTCAAAAATGTCGGCCAGTGGCGATGTCTATGACCTGAAGAAGATCGAAGACTTTCCCGGTAACTATGGTCGCGTGGGTGGCAGTATTGCCGCCGGTAAAGGCGTGGGCGGTATGACACTGCGTAACGAAAAAGGCGTGACATTGCAGCTCAAGGGCACCACCGAAGGCTTGCAGTTTGATATCAGTGCAAGCGGCGTGAACATTTACTTTCCGAAGTAAGCCTCTCAGTCAATCGTCTCATTAAAGTGGTTTTGGTCTGTTTTTGAGGCCCTTTGAGCGGTACTGAAAGCGATTGAATAGAGCGCCCGTTGGGCGCTCTATTCTTTGGTGCCTTGCACATGATGACGCCTGCCGTAGATCCATGATTTCGGGCATACTGCCCTTGAATAAACGCTTCGCGAGGCAAACATTTCGATGTCTAGACCCTTATTAGGCTGTATTGCCGACGATTTTACCGGTGCGACTGATTTGGCCAATAATTTGGTCCGAAGCGGCATGCGAGTGATCCAAACCATCGGCGTGCCTGAGGCGCCCTTGCCTGAGGCGGTAGACGCTGTGGTGGTATGCCTGAAGTCTCGAACCATTGCGCCTGCTCAAGCCGTCGCGCAGTCGCTTGTTGCCCTGCGTTGGTTGCAGTCGATGGGGGCGAGCCAAATTTACTTTAAGTATTGTTCGACGTTTGATTCAACGCCTGAGGGCAATATTGGGCCGGTGATTGATGCCTTGATGCGGGCGTTAAACACCTCATTCACAGTGGCCACGCCCGCGTTTCCAGATGCCGGCCGCACGGTTTACCGCGGTTACTTGTTTGTGGGTGACGTGTTGCTCAACGAGAGCGGTATGCAAGACCATCCGTTGACTCCCATGACAGACGCCCATTTACCGCGCGTGCTGCAGGCACAAACCGAGCACCGAGTGGGTTTAGTCGATTACAAAGTGGTGCAGGCAGGTCAAGCTTCGATTCAAGCCAAGTTCGAATCACTGCGAAACGCAGGCGTGGGTATTGCGGTTTTGGATGTCATCTCCAACGATGACCTCTTGTCGCTTGGGGCGGCAGTCAAAGACTTGCCGCTCGTGACGGCGGGTTCGGGCTTGGCCATTGGTCTGCCGCCAAACTTTGGGGTAACTGCCAACCCTCAAGCCGCCCAATTGCCACCGGCGCAAGGTTACCAAGCGATGATTGCTGGCAGCTGTTCTAGGGCCACGCAGGCCCAAGTTGCCGCCTTTGTTGATGCTGGTGGCAAAGCGATTCGCTTAGACCCTGTGGCGGCGCATCAGGCCCTTGATTATGTTCCACAGTTGACAGCGCAGGCGTTGGATTGTTTGACGTTAGGGCCTGTGTTGGTTTACTCGACTGATTCGCCCGACGCTTTAAAAAGCAACCAAGCAGCGCTAGGCGCTCAGGTGGTCGGTGAACAAATAGAGGGCTGGCTGGCTGCGATTGCCCAAGCGCTCTGGCAAGGGGGTGTGCGCCAGTGGGTGGTGGCCGGTGGTGAGACGTCGGGGGCGGTTGTTCAAGCCCTGGCAATGAATCAACTGCGTATCGGCCCACAAGTCGATCCTGGCGTGCCTTGGTGCTATGGCCAATCGGGTCTTGATGGGCAATCAGCCCACATTTGCTTAAAGTCGGGCAATTTCGGCGCTGAAGACTTCTTTAGCAAAGCTTTTGGTGTGCTGTCATGAACCGTATGCCTGACATACCTGCGCAATGGTTGGCACCTGCGAAAGCGATTTGCGAAACGGGCGCGAGTTTGTTTGCGCGTGGCTACGTGCATGGCAGCACCGGTAACATCAGTGTGAAGCTAGAGATGCCAGACGGTATTGGCTATTTGGTGACGCCTACTGACGCTTGCTTGGGGCACCTGCAAGCCCAACGATTGGCACTGCTCGATGCAACGGGGCAGCAACTGTTTGGCGACCCAGTCAGTAAGGCGCAGCGCTTACATCGCGCCATTTACGATGCTGACCCGTCAGCTTCAGCGGTGATCCACACGCATTCGCACCATTTGGTGCTGTTGACTTTGCTGGGTGTGTGGCGAGAAGACAGTATTTTGCCCTTTGTTACCCCATACCAAGTGATGAAGGTTGGTCGTGTGCCACTGATTCCATATGCGGTGCCGGGCGACGAACAGGTCGTTTTGGCGGTGTCTGAAGCGATCATACAGGCGGCCTCTAAGCAAGAGTCTCTGCGTGCGGTCATGTGTGATCGATTGGGGCCTCAAGTCTGGCACCAGAGTTTGGCTCAAGCTCAGGCAGTGCTTGAGGAGTTGGCGCAAACCGCACGCTTGTGGATCGATGGTGGGCGAATGATTGAGCCGTTGTCGCCCGCTCAAATTGACGCGTTGCGACAACGGTTTTTGTTGCGTTAAACCACGGTTGGCGTGGCACCACCGTCCATGTTGATGTTCACGCCAGTGACATAGCTGGCTTGATCAGAAGCCAAGAAAACCACGGTTTGAGCCACTTCTTCGGGTGTGGCGAGCCGACCAAGCGGCACCTTCTGCGTGGCGCGTTTCAAGGCTTCGTCCATGTCGATACCTTCTTGTTTGCAGGCCGCTTCTAGGCCTTCCTTGAGCCGTTCGGTCAGTGTCTGACCGGGATTAACGGCATTGACGCGAATGCCCTGAGGGCCGTAGGCCGCTGCCATACCGGCGGTAGCCAACATCAAGGCAGCGTTGGCGCTACCACCTGCCAAATGGATCGGTGAGGCGGATTTGCCACCAGCACCGATCACATTCACAATCACGCCTTGACCCCGTTTGGCCATTTGCTGAACCACGGGATTCATGACATTGATGTAGGTAAAAAACTTGGCATCGAAGGCAGCGCGCCAAGCCAATGGGGTGAGTTCGGCCGCTGGCGTTCGCTTGGCTGCGCCAGCTGAGTTAACCAAGATATCAAGCTCACCAAAACGCGCCTGCGCACGCTCGACGGCATCAAGAGCGGCTTTGTCATCGATAAGATCGGCTGAAAATATAGCGACCTGCGCTTTTGGGAAGCGCGCCAAGAGGTGCTCTTGAGCGGCTTTAAGGGTGGCTAAGTCGCGGGAAACCAAACTGACGTGGGCGCCTTCTTCTGCAAAGACCGCCGCGCAGGCCAAGCCAATGCCTTTACTGCCGCCAGTAATTAAGACGTGTTTACCGTTTAGATTGAGGTTCATACTTTTTCCTTTTAATGGCGCTAGCCGTTAGCGAATCACGCCTTGTTTTTTCAGCGCATCGGTCTGTGCTGTACTGTAGCCCAAGGATGACAAAATGTCGTCAGTGTCGCCACCCAGCGATGGCGGTTGGCGGCGAATGCCAAGCCGTTGATCGTCCATGACCAATGGCAGTAATGGGGTGAGCGTATCCACAGATTGACCGGCGGCGCTGCAATCGGCGTGAATATGCATTGGTGCCAAGCCACCGGTGGCCTTTAGGTGAGGGTCATCGAACAAATCTTGCGGGCGAGTAATGGGCGCGTAGGGTAGGCCGCGCGCTTCAAACCGGGCGCTCAAGGTGTGTGCGCTTTCAGTAGCAAACAGGTCACGCAAAATCGGCATCAACCAGTCGCGCGCTTGCACGCGTTGATTGTTGGTGGTCAGTCGCTCATCTGCAAAAAGGTTGGCCTGATCAAACTCATCACAAAATATCTGCCACTGTGTGTCACTCACCACCGACAAAAAGATTTGCTCTTGGTCTTTAACCGTGAAGACATCGTAGATGCCCCAAGCGCTCACACGACTGGGCATGGGCGCGGCCGGTTTGCCGGTGACGGCAAATTGCATCATGTGTTGCGCAACTAAAAAGACGTTGTTTTCAAAGAGGGCGCTTGTCACACTTTGGCTGTGGCCTGTTTTTTGTCGGGCGTGTAGCGCCGCCAAAACGCCAATGGCGCCAAACATCCCACCCATGATGTCGTTGACGCTTGAGCCCGCGCGCAAAGGCCGGCCTTCGGGGCCTGTCATGTAGGCCAAGCCCCCCATCATTTGCACCACTTCATCTAAGGCCGTGCGATGATCGTATGGCCCGGGTAGGAAACCTTTGTGCGAGACGTAAATCAATTGGCTGTTGTGCTTTTTTAAGGCCGCTTGTCCAAAGCCCAATCGGTCCATGGTGCCGCTTTTGAAGTTTTCACTAAAAACGTCGGCGTCTTGGATCAGTTTGAGAACAATTTCTTTGCCTTGGGCGGACTTGATGTCCACGGATAGGCTGCGCTTGTTTCGATTGAACATCGGAAAAAAGCCCGCGCCAGAGCCCATCAATTTGCGGGTGTTATCGCCCTCAAGAGGCTCAACTTTGATGACATCAGCCCCTAGATCGGCCAAGATCATGCCGCAAGTTGGCCCCATCACCATGTGGGTGAACTCGATGACCCTAATGCCGTCAAGTGGTAGCGGTTCACTCATGGCTGGCCGCCCAATTCAGTGGCGGCAACAAACCCCTTGGGTAAGCCCGAAGCAGGTGTCATGCCGTATAGCGGTTCACCGGGTAAGGCCTCAGCCAGTGGCTTGCGGGCCTCAATCAATGCCTGAAGGTTGATCCCAGTTCTTAGGCCCATGGCTTCAAACATAAACGTCAAATCCTCGGTCACCACATTGCCAGAGGCACCAGGAGCGTAGGGGCAGCCGCCCAAACCGGCCAAAGAGGCGTCAAAGGTGCGCACGCCGGCGTCATAGGCCGCGAGGCAGTTGGCAAGCCCCAAGCCTCGGGTATTGTGCATGTGGGCGGCACCTGTCTTCTCACCAATGGCGGCGCGCACTTTGTTGAAAAGCCGTTTGACTTGCGCGGGGTTTGCCATCCCAGTGGTGTCTGACAGACCTGATTCGTCTGCCCCAGCGGCAATAGCCGCCTGAGCCAACCAAACCACATCGTCCTCCAAAACTTCGCCTTGAATGGTGCATCCAAAGGCAGTTGATATACCGGCTTCTATTTTAATGTGAGGGGCTTGTTGGTCGCGAAGCTGGGCAATTTTGGTGATTTCTGCCAGCATTTCTTGGCGGGTTTTTCTGACGTTCGCCATGGAATGGGCTTCGCTTGCGGACACTGGTAGGGTCACCTTGTGCACACCCGCATCAATCGCCATTTGTGCTCCGCGAGCGTTCGGCACCAAAGCCATAACGGTCAGGCCAGGGTACTGCAGCGCATGGCGCACGATTTGAGCCGTATCAGCCATCTGCGGCAACAGCTTTGGCGACACAAATGAGCCGACTTCAATCTCTTGGATGCCAGCGGCGACCAAGGCGTCAATCCAACGTTGTTTGTCGGCGGTCGACATCGTTCGTTTGACCGACTGCAGGCCATCTCTAGGCCCAACCTCGCTGATTAAGACATCGGTCACCATGGTTGCTTTAGTCCTTATTTTTAATGGTTTGGTGGCAATTTCGACAGTTATCATCGCACGATGCACCACTTTTGTGGTGTCGTGGCTGTTATGGTTAAAAGTGAGCATTGATGAAACTGAAAATTGCAATCAAACGGGTTGTTTACAGCGCCACAGCAGATCAAGCGGCTTTGTTGTCTCTGTTGGACATGTATGCGTCTGACCCGATGGGTGGCGGGCAAGGCCTGACCCTAGCGGTCAAACGAGAACTGTGCGAAAGGTTGGCGGCATTTCCTGGGGCGGTGAGCTTTTTGGCGACGGTTGATGGTAGTCCTGTGGGTTTGTTGAATGCGTTTTTGGGGTTTTCCACTTTTAAGGCCAGACCGCTGATGAATGTGCATGACATTGCGGTGTTGCCGCAGTGGCGTACTCAAGGGGTAGGCCAAGCCTTGTTGCAAGTCATCGAAGCGCACGCTCAGTCGCTGGGTTGTTGTAAGCTGACATTAGAGGTGTTGTCGGGCAACGCGCCGGCGCAACGCACGTACCGAGCGTTTGGGTTCGAGGACTATGCCTTAGACCCCCAAGCGGGCCTGGCCGGATTGATGCAAAAGTGGTTGGTATCGGCTTAAATTTGCCCGCGGGCCACGACAACCCCCCACGACAACCCCCCACGACAACCCCTAATGATACCCCTCCACGTTAACCCCTCTTTAGGCTCTGATTCGAGCCGTTACCGACGAACAACGTTTATGATCGTCAAAGGATGGGCACATAGGTGCTCCTTTACACCGACGCATTCGCGACAAAGAACGAGGCTGGTATGACCCAGGAAGACAAAGGCAGGCCCATTTCAGTGGTGATCCGTGAGAGGATCCAAAACTCACGCAAGCGTTTTCATGCCAACGACAATATCGCTGACTTCATTGAGCCTGGCGAACTTGAATTGCTGTTAGATGAAGTGTCTGAACAAATGCAAGGCGTGCTTGAAAGCTTGGTCATTGATACGGAGAGTGATCACAATACCAATGGCACGGCCCGTCGCGTGGCCAAGATGTACTTGAAAGAAGTGTTTGGTGGTCGCTACGTTAAGCAACCGACCACGACAGAGTTCCCTAACGTGGAACGCTTAAATGAGCTGATGATTGTCGGCCCCATCACGATACGCAGTGCCTGCAGCCATCATTTTTGCCCGGTGATTGGGCATCTTTGGATTGGCGTGATGCCCAACGAACACACCAATGTGATTGGCTTGTCGAAGTATGTTCGCCTGGCTGAATGGATCATGAGCCGCCCTCAAATTCAAGAAGAGGCTGTGGTTCAATTGGCGGATCTGATTCAAGAAAAAACCCAGCCTGATGGTCTAGCCGTGGTGATGAATGCGACTCACTATTGCATGGCTTGGCGTGGAGTGCGCGATATGGGCAGTCGAATGATTAATTCAGTGATGCGTGGCAGTTTCTTGAAAGACCCGAATCTGCGTCGCGAATTTCTTTCTCTCATTCCCAAAGGGGAGCGGTAATGCTAGTACGTTTGCTTTATGTGAGTCGGGCTGCCGACAAGCAAGAAAGCGCTGCGCTGACTGAGTCAATCATGTCTGCGGCGCGAACCTACAATCCCGGCAACGGTATCACAGGGGTGCTGTGTTACGGCGAGGGTGTGTTTTTACAGGCCATCGAAGGTGGTCGCGAAGAAATCAATTTGCTCTACAACATGATTCTGCGTGACCCAAGGCACGAGAATGTGGAACTTATGCACTATGAAGAAATTCTCGAAAGGCGGTTTGGCGGTTGGACCATGGGCCAAGTTAACTTGGCCAAGTTAAACGCTTCGATCGTGCTGAAGTACTCCGAGACGCCTGAGCTTAACCCGTATCGGATGTCGGGCAAGGTGGTTTTAGCGCTGCTAGAAGAATTGATGTTGACCGCATCGATCATCGGTAGGGCTTGAACCTGCCCCTGAGAGTCGACGACTAGATCGGTAAGATAATAAAAAGGGGATAAAAGTTGCAAGCAACTCACGCCGCTGGCGCACCGGTTAAAGACTTACCACGTCAAGTTAAGTTGTTGCTTAACGCTGGCCACGCCATTGACCATATGTTTTTGTTAATTTTTGCGGCTGCGGTGGGGGTCATCGCGGTTGATTTTGATTACGCCCAATGGGAAGACCTGATGCCATTTGGGGTTGGGGCTTTTGTGCTGTTCGGTCTTGGCGCCTTACCTGCGGGTCGCTTGGGCGACCTCTGGGGACGCCGGCAGATGATGTTGGTTTTCTTTTTTGGGATGGGCCTATCGACGCTACTCGCTAGCGCTTCGCAGTCGGCTTGGCAGCTGGCTGGCGCGCTCACTTTAATGGGTGCCTTTGCGTCGATCTACCATCCGGTGGGTATTCCAATGTTAGTGCAATATTCCACCCGCCCTGGAATGACGATCGGTCTTAATGGTCTTGCCGGTAATATGGGTGTTGCTATTGCGGCCTTGTTGACCGGATTCTTGGTGAAGTGGTTTGGGTGGCGCGCCGCCTTCGCGGTACCAGCTATATTGTCCTTTGTGTGTGGTGCGCTTTTCTTACTGTGGTGCCCAAACGAGACCGAACCGCCTGCCAAACGCTCGATAAAAGCCAAAGTGCAGCTGCCTCGAAACATGTTGGCACGGGCATTGTTGGTCATGACCATGGCCGCGGTATCGGGTAATTTGCTCTACAACTTCACCACCAATGGCAATGGCCAATTGATGATGGAGCGTTTTCGTGGGGTCTTAGAAGATCCCGCTTTGCTTGGTGCCTTGTTGGCATTGGTCTATGGCGTGGCGGCTTTGGCGCAAGTGGTGGTTGGTCGATTATTAGACCGATTTGATATCAAACCGCTGTTTATGACGATCGTGTTGATTCAAATTCCTCTACTACTTTTGGTGTCTGTTAGTCACGGTTGGGTGTTATACGTCGCTTTGCTGGTGACGATGATGTTTATTTTTGGTGCTATTCCTTTCACCGACGTGATGATTGTGCGTTATGTGGATGATCGCATTCGCTCAAGGGTCGCTGGGATTCGGTTTTCAGTCTCTTTAGGGTTTAGTGCACTAGCGGTTTGGGCCTTAGGTCCTTTTGTTAAGTCGGCGGGCTTTGACATGTTGTTTGTTCTCATGGCGGCCATTGCTATCTGTACGGTTGGCACGGTCGCCTTATTGCCTAGCGAAAAACGCGTCGCGGCCATGTCTATCAATGAGGAGTCGCTTTCATGACCTCGGAAAACACAACCCCAAAAGCCACATTAAGTGGTGAATCATTGGCGCAAGCCTGTAATGTTTTAGATGCCCGTTGGCAGGTTCAACCCGACAGTGTCGATAAAGACTGCTCGATTTATGCCGACTTCACCTTTAAAGATTTTGTACAAGCTTTCGGCTTTGTCACGCAAGTGGCCATACTGGCCGAGAAAGCCGATCACCACCCCGAATGGTCCAACGTTTATAAGCGGGTACACATCCTTTTGACGACCCACGACGCCGGTGGCGTGACTCAAAAAGACATTGCATTAGCGCAGCAAATTGATGCTATCTTGGCGATCTGAAACCTCTTTTTTGGCCCAGTCCGAGGGACTGCAGCCGAATTTGCGTTGCTGCTCATCGTTGGCTGCAAACAAGTCGTTCTTCTTATTTGCAATCTGAGCGCCTAGTTCTTTGTCAGCTTCGTCTTTGGCAACTTGCTCTTTTGCCATTCGCAGAATAAATGCGTTTACGAGAGAGTCGTCGACGTCTGACAAGGGGCCCACGATGTCTGCTCCACCGTTGACGTTGGGTTTGACCAACAGAACTGCGTAATTTCCATTCAAACCACCAAAGTTAAGGTGTGCCAAGGGCTGCAATGCATTTAATTCCAATGCGCCTTTGACTACAGCAGTAGCTGCAACAACGGCTAATTGTTTGTCTTTTTTGACTTTTCGCTTTTAACCATCATGCGCTTGACTTTCTCAATGCCGCCTTGATTGACTGCCCAGTCAGCGAAGTCACTGGCTTGGACGCCATGTGACACGACAGCAGCAATGACATAGCTGTAGCCCTGAGCCCGTTCACTATGGCGGGACATTGATTAAGGTGTCGTGTTACACGACACTCAAACCAGATGTATGCCATTTATTCCCACTGATCGCGAAAAATTAGCAGTAATTGATTCCAAGCTTGTGGACCTGTGGTGGGGTTGCGTCCAACATGAGCCCCTTTGCCAAAATTAACGGCGTTGGGCACATCTCTACGCAGTCTTACGTTGCCAATTGGGTTATCAAAACCGTGGTAACTGTCTGCATATACATGAATGTTGGAGCCACTGAGCTTTGCCAATTGAATACAGGGAGCGGCTGGGGTCCAATCATCAAGTTCAGCCACCATCATGGTTAGAGGGATTTGTGGACGAAAGTTTTCCCTTAATGGATAAGAACATCCTGGGTAAAAAGCTACGGCGGTGCTGGGCTGCAGTTTTCTTGTTGATACTTTCTGTCTATTGGCGTCAATGCTCCTTAGAACAGTACTTCCACCATGTGACCAGCCAAGTAATGCAATTTTTGATTTGTCTGCCCAAGACTGATCTTCAAGCCAGAGCAACACCCCATCTACATCATCAGACCTATTTGTCTGTTTGATTTTTCTGTTGCTAAATTTTTGAGAGCATAAACTTGATTGCCCGCGCGATGAGAAACTATCTGGAAATATTATCGAGTAACCGTTTGCCGTAATAAGCTGCGCCATGCCCGCATGCCTAGCATTTAATTTGCCTTGGTTAGGTCCGGTCGTTGCATAAAGTCCACCGCACCCATGAAGTGCGATAACCACTGGACGGGGCTTTGTGATGGCTAATTCGTTTGGATGAGCTAGCAAGGCTTTTAATTGAGTGCCATCTGTACTGGCAATCACTTGTTGCACCACTTGCTGACCCATGCAGAAAAATGGTGTGTAAAGCATCAGCACAATCAAGATTTTTTTATATTGAGCCATGACAGATCGACAAATGAATTTAATGTTTCAAGTTTAAGAATTACTGTGTAGTCTAGCCATTGATTTATTAATGCCACCCAATCTCTTTTGCTGCTTGGCAACTTTTAGGTGTGCAGCAGCTTGGTCCGCTCACCGCTTTAGTGCATCTGCTTGCAGCTGTTCAGGCGGCTTGGGATTTGTTGCCATTATTTCACTGAATCTCATATTGCATTACCCCAGTACTTTGGCAGGAGCTGCGTAGTCATCGCTTTGCTGCATATACCTATTGGCAACACCGACAGCGCGAATGATTAATTGCCGAACGGCTAGATTTTGTGATTCCAGCTTTTCCATTCTTCGAGCTATTTCATCTGCAATTAAGTTTTGTAGCTCTGCGATTTTTGCACTCGGACGCTCACGCTCCTTTTGTTCCAGTACTTCTGTATAGTAAAGCAAGCTTTTGGTTGAGATATCTTGTTTTTGTGCGCTGACACTGCCGTAATAGCCTTCGCTCATACCGAAATAAATGAATCAGCGCAACAAGCAGCGCCCTGTCTTTACCGTCTCACATCAGAACGGATTAAGCAGCTCAATTTAATCGGTGAGCAACCTTCTTTCTGTTTACATAATTTATTTATACAAACTTTCAGTTTTGCAGCGCCTTACGCACGTTTTTTTTCGGGATTCTTGTTAGCTGAGTAGCGAGAGCGAGTGAAAAACGCTTGTAGGTCTAGATAAAGTATCTTGTTAAACGACACACCAAAGAAAACAACACTTAAATTATCCAAAATTTCTATGAGCTATAACTGAATCTGGTGGAGCTATAACTGAATCTGGTGTTTGGAGGTTTTACAAGTAGGCGGCATATCCGTTGTATGGTTAGTTAGTAGTCACCAAACCATTAACTAGCCATAGGAGTATGCCGCCATGAGTAAGAGTA
>Ga0105050_10000139_pt1 | contig 94243 bp, 99 predicted proteins | sample FRY01_FD_78088 | JGI IMG/M metagenome (GOLD analysis project Ga0105050, IMG submission 78088) | Freshwater microbial communities from Lake Fryxell liftoff mats and glacier meltwater in Antarctica - FRY-01 | ecosystem: Environmental > Aquatic > Freshwater > Ice > Glacier meltwater ... | reverse complement strand
TCAAGCGGCGCTTGTCATGTCAAGTAGTGCTTGTCGCTCCAACCTGCTTCAGCAGCGATGCCCCCGCCAATACCGATCCCATCGAAGAGCCCAGCCACCCCTGACCATAGCGCAAGAGATATCACCAGATTTCGGGGACACGCACCAAGCGGCGGTCCGCACGCCGCCAGCTCCGCCCTCGGAGCGGCACTGCATCGCCAGACCGTTCACCAGTATATGCCCTTGCCGCGACACGCCCACCGGGCGGCCGATCAGTCTGACCAGCGCATCTCGGGCGTCTTCCGCCGAGGCACGCGGGCATGATCGAGCGCGTTCGGCTTCATCTCGATCAGCGCCAGATAATGCAGCGGATCGGCAACGAACGCACCCTCGGCATAGGAACGCGCATGCCGGGCATCCCCGAAGACGTGCGCCCGCGCAAAAACCAGCCCTTTTATCATCTCCTCGCGGAAAATGATGAGTCGTCGTACGTCGCTTATGTCAGCCAGCAGAATCTAATTCTGGATGGCGAGGGCGAGCCTGTGCAGCACCCGGCGGTCGCGCAGATGTTTTCAGCTTATGAAGATGGCCGTTACAAGCTACGGCCTGAGATTCGTAACTGATTAGGCCCTAATCCTAAGCTTTCGCCGGTTTATCGCCGCTCACACGCGCCCGGCGTTTTTCCGTAATCCAGATGCCAAAAATAGATAGCTCGTAGAGCGCGATCAGCGGTATCGCCAAGGCAAACTGGCTCCACACATCGGGCGGCGTCAAAATAGCCGCAAGGGCAAAAGCCCCAACAATAGCATAGCGCCGGCCAGCTTTCAGTTGCGTCCGGGTAAGAATGCCAGCGCGCTCCAGCAGCATCAGCAGCACAGGCAGCAAAAAGGAGACGCCAAAAGCCAAAATTAGGCTGGTAGCGAGATCAAGATACTCGCCCATCGCCGGTAGCGCCTCCTGAGAAATCCCATTAACCGTGGCATCGGACTGAAAAGACAGGAAAAACTTAAAAGCCGTGGGCATCACAAAGAAATAAGCCAGGCTGGCGCCAGCGGCGAATAAAATCGGCGTGGCCAGCAAAAACGGCAAAAACGCCCGCTTTTCCTTCCGATACAGCCCCGGTGCCACAAAAGCCCAAAGCTGATTGGCGATGATAGGAAACGACAAGCAAAGCGCTGCGAACGCCGCCACTTTTATCTCAACAAAAAACGCCTCATACAGCTTGGTATAAATCAGCTTGCCCACGGTGTTGGGGCCATAAGCATCCACCAAAGGCTGCACCAACCATCCAAACACCTTGTCAGCTTGCGAAAACGCCACCGCAAAACAGATAAAAAACGCAATGACACAGCGGACCAGCCGGGTCCTCAGCTCAACCAGATGATCCAGCAACGGCGCCTTGCTGGCATCAATTTCAGTATCTTCCTCAGACATCATCGCCCGCCGGCTTCTTCTTGCGCGGCGCGCGCTTGCGGGCCAATTTCGGGGCTGGCTTTGGGGCCGCCTCAGGTGCAGGCGTTGCCGCTGCCATCAGTTCAGCGCTTTCAGGTGGGCTTTCAGGCGGGCTTTCCGGCACCGCAGCTTCCGCGGCAACCTCATCCGGTGCCGTCAGATAAGCCGTAGGGCTGGTGGCCTTCATAATAGCCTCATTATGCTTGGCCCAGCTCTTCTGCATCTCATCAAGCTCGGCCTCGCGCACCATGGCATCAAAGCCAGTGCGCACATGCCGCGTCATGGCGCGGCCTTTGGCCACCCATTGGCCCACGCTCTTCATGGCCATCGGAAGCTTCGCCGGGCCAATCACCAGCAACGCCACCAGCCCAATGATGAACAGCTCAGAAGAATCGATCCCGAACATTCTTGCGGCCTCAGGCCGCGGCTAGCGCCGGGCGTCTTCGGTGGTGCTTTGGTTCACAGGCTGGTTGCCGGCATTGGAAATCTGTGCCGGCGGCGCTTTAGGGGCCTCAGCTGGCGGCGCTTCCGCGTCGGCCAGGCCCTTTTTGAAGCTGGTTATACCCTTGGCCAGATCGCCCATCAAATCCGAGATGCGCCCTCTGCCAAACAGCAGAACCACAACGAGAATAAGAACAATCCAGTGAATGAGGCTGAAGGAGCCCATAGTTCTATACCTTGTGCATATTTGCGGACAGGTCCTGTTTAGCCTGTTACGGCGCGCTGCGCCAGTGTGGTGAGGCGTCGTTGCCAGAAGCTCCAAAAAGTAAAGCTGCCCAGCATGAATAATGCCAGCCCGGCAAAGCTCAGCGCCAGCCGCCACGCCAGCCCGCCCACGCGCCCGGCATGAAGCGGATAAACCTTATAGTCCGCTTGCAAAGCCCGCGGTGCTGCTAGGGCATCACGCTTGTCCAGCACCGCCGCCCGCACCGGATCAAGCCGCACCTGACTGCGGCCATTTGAATGCCATTCTGCCGGCTGCCGGTAGCGCAGCGTGATAGGGCTTTGCGCATTTTTCGGGAAACTCACGATTCGCAAACTGGCGTCAGGAAAGGCCATATCCCCGGCGGTAACAAGCTCAAGCCATGGCGCACGTGGACCGGCGGTTGGCACAAAGGGTGTTTCCATCGTGAAAGCTGCAACCTCTGGCGCGGCAGACAGCGGGCCCAGCAAAAATGCGGACACCGGCCTCAGCGCCATCATGCTCCCGGTAAGCATGGTCACCACCAGCAACGGCGTCGCCAGCACGCCCAAATTACGATGATGGCGCACGATGGCAGGCCGGGTCATCCGCGCCGGCAACAGCTGCAGCTTCAGCTGCCGCCGCAACGGCCACCACAAAATCACCCCAGATACCACGAACGCCAGACCCAGCAGGCTGAACAGTCCTGCCAACACTGTCCCGGTATCTCCCATCAGCAATGAATGGTGAAGCTCAAATAGCCAGGTTTCGGGCCGCTCGAACGGGGAACGCCATTGCGCAACCACCACGGCATCAGCTGCCAGATAAGCGCCAGCCCCGTCACCAAGCCCTACACGCGCCAGCCCAAAGTCAGCGGACGGCAGCACGATGTTGCGCGCGCCCATGCCGTCCGCCTTGTCCAAAAGCGCCGCCACCGCTGTCGGGCCTAGCACCGGCACATCCCGCACACCGGGCAGCAGTATCCACCAGCGTTGCCATAGCAGCAGCACGCCTGAAAGCCCCGCTGCCGCTATGGCAAGGCCAACAAGTGCCCCTGCCCAGCGATGCACCGGATCAAGCAAGTCGCGCATCGGCTAAAAACCACCAAACCAGCCCAGCGTCACGCTACGGCCTCGGCCAGCAAAGAACCGCAGATTATCAGTTGGCCGCACGGTATCGGAATTATACGTAATATATTGCCGATTGGTCAGATTTTGCGCCGATAGGTTAAAGTCGCCAATGCTGGTGCGATACTGGATAAAAGCATCCACCACATTAAAGCCCTCAAAATCATTTCGCGGGTCACCGCCGGCAAAGCGCCGCTGGAAATAATGGCTCCATTGCACGCGGGCGCCAAGCCGGCCGCGTGTAAAATTGGCGGCGAGATTAAGCCGGTCGGGGCCAATATTAGCCCCGTCAAGATCGCTCTCCGCCCGCCCATCGCCATCATTGTCCACGCGGCCCTCAAGATGCGCATAGCCTGTCGAAAGGGTCAGCCCCTCCCAGGGCGTCTGCGCTCGAATGTTTAGTTCCAGCCCTTGCAACTCTATCCGCTGGCGCTCCACTTCAAAAACGTCAACGTTCAGCACCAAGAGCTGGCCGCGATCAGAATTGGACCAGAAATAGGTGGCCGTTGCTTCCAGCGGGCCTTGCTTGATCTCCAGCCCGATCTCGCGATTATTGGCAATAATCGGCGCTAAGTCGAGAAACCGCTCAATCTCCACGCCGGGCTGGCTGATAGCGCGGGTAATCCGGCCCACATCAGGCACGGTGTAACCCTCGGAATAGCTGGCATAGGCCCGAATACCGGGAATAGGCTCCAGCACAATCCCCGCATTTGGCAGGGTTTCAGCAAAGCGCGGCGACCCCCCGGTAACTTGCTGCGCGCCATAGAAAAACAACGTCGTGTAATCAGGAACGGTAATCCGCACATTTTCATGGCGCACACCCGCAGATAGCCGAAGTCTGTCGTCAAACAGTGCCAGATTGGCCTGCGCAAACGGCGCTATGGAGCGATAATCGGTCGGCGGTACCCACGCACGGCCGGACTGGGCCAAAGTCTGCACGCTCCTGTCATAAAGCACATCAAGGCCGGCCAGCAGTCGCAGTTGTTCAAGCCCAGGCGCCACGCGCTCATAGGTTAAGTTGCCGCCGTATTTGCGGGATTTGTTTGCAGACTGATCAAAGAACTGGCCAAAAGGCGGCAAGGCTGGATCTTGAAACGTTCCGAACACGCCGCCGCCATAAGTGTCGTTCGTCCGGTTCCAAAACGCGCGCGCCCGCAGCGTTCCGCCCGCCAGATCATCAGCCGTCAGCGCCAAACTTACCAGCTTGGCTTGGTTGCGCGGCGCATCGCCAGGGCTGATACCTGCAAGGGCCGTTGTGGGAAGCCCCGTGGCCCGGTTGCCTGACACCACGACCAGATTGTTATTGCCCTCAATATCAAAGGACTGCGCCATGACTTCAAGCCGGACATCATCAGTCAAGACAACACCGGCTTTCAGGAAAAAGGACAGGCTTTCAGTCTCCTGTATCTCTCCCTGAGTGCCTTCAATGCCAATTCGACGCCCCGCGCCGTCACGATACGTGCCGCGGCTTTCATAGGCGACACCAAACGTCGCATCAAAACTCCCGCTTCGCCGGCTGACAAGAGCCGCTGCCTTGCCGCCAAAGCCATCGCCCTTGAAGTCATTTTCGGCAGTCGCCTGCAACAAAGTGCGCGCCGACCAGCCGTCTTCGGCAGGAGCGGACACCGTAACCTGATTGATAACGCCGCCGGTCGCGCCAATCCCCTGCAAAGCGTTGGAGCCTTGAATAACCTCAATACGATCAATGAAAAACGGATCAATGGTGAAGCCGTCGCGCCCGCCGTCACGCAATGGCGAAGTTTGCGGCACGCCGTCAATGGCAAATAGCGGCGAGCGCCCCCGCAGCGTCTCGCCCTGCCCGGTCAGCTTTTGCCGACTCGGTGAGAAGGAAGGAATCAACGCCGCCAGCGCATCCACCACCGAACCTGACACAGCAACCTGCCTCTCCAGTTCGCTGCGCCCCAGCACGCGCGCCGTCAGCGGCAGCGCCGTGATGGGCAAATCCGTTCGCGCCGCAGAGACCACCAGCTCCGTATCCAAGGCGGGCTGCGCGTGTGCGGGAAGCGCCAAGCGCACAACGCCTTAAGCGGCCGCCTAACGGCGAACTAAATCATCAAAATATCGGAAAAAATGGTGCTGCCGGGGAGGATCGAACTCCCGACCTCAGCCTTACCAAGGATGCGCTCTACCACTGAGCTACGGCAGCATCACGCCTACGGGTGAGCGTAGCGGACGGGGCGCTATGGGCGAGGCCTGCGGGCCTGTCAAGAAAGGCTGCCCCAAAGCGCGCCCCCGCGCTATATAGGCCCCATGACAGACACCCGCGCCGCAGACAGAGACCGCCGCCGCGCGGCCGCTCTCAGAGCCAATCTCGCCCGCAGAAAAACCCTCGCCCGCAGCTTGGGCAACGAAGACGCTGCCCAGAAACAGGCCTTAGCCGGGCGTGCTGGTGGCGATAGCAGCGTTGATAGCGGAGACGATCTCAGTTGATCCTGGCGTAACCTTGGAAGAATAGGCCGCAATCAACCGGCCATCCCGGCCCACCAGATATTTGTGAAAATTCCACGCCGGCGCCTTGTCAGGGCCCAATTTCTGCGCCGCCCAGCGATAAAATGGCACCGCATTAGCGCCCTTCACCACAGCTTTTTCCGTCATCGGAAACTTCACGCGGTACGTCGCTTCGCAAAAATCAGCAATTTCCTTGCCAGACTTATATTCCTGATCGCCAAAATCCCCAGACGGCACCCCAATCACCGTAAAGCCTTTGGCCGCATACCGATCCTGCAAGGCCTGCAAACCCTCATATTGCGGCGTATAGCCACAAAAACTGGCGGTATTCACAACCAGCAAAACCTTGCCCTTAAACTGCCCCCAAGGCATCGGCTTGCCATCGATGGTCTTGGTGGTCACATCAAAAGCCGAGGCAAGCCCCGCCGGCGTTGCCGCCATCACCATCACACCCATCCCCATCACCGCCGCTGCGGTCACCATTGCCTTGATCATCACCCAAACTCCCTCATCACAAACCCAGTAGATAACATAATCCCATCCACCTTTACACGGTCAGGCGTGTCGCAGCCCCAGCCCTTCAGCTTCTACGGGGCATCCGCCACGGCAACATCCATTGCACCGTCTCACTCTTAAACCGATCAAGCGACAGCGATTCATGCACAGTATGAACATCCTCGCCCCAAATGCGCGTCGCCAGCGCCGTGCGAGAATAAAACGGCGTATCTTCCCAGGTCGCGCGCAGCCTCGCGCCCACTGGCGTATCGGCCCTGGTCGTGCGCGCCATCCGCCAGCCGGTTTTCGGCAGCATAACCGGCGCCGGCATCTCCATCACTTCAGCCGCGCCATCCTTGCCCAGCCTCAGCGCCATACCAAAATCCTCGCCGCCGCGCAGCTTGCCTTCATAAATCACCGCCGTATCGCCATTGGCCATATGCGCGCGGGACCATTGCCAATCGGCAAACCCGTCCTCCAGCGGCTCGCTGCCATGGTTGGCATCCAGATAGCCCGTCCCCGTCCAGTTCAGATCAGGCTTGGACATTTCCACCATTACCCGCGCCCGCGGCGCCAGCGCCTCCCACACATGCTTGCCCGAAGGATCAAGCCGAAACCGCCGCTGCCCCAAAACCTGCGGAACCACCCGAATCCGCCCCTGCACCGCCAGCGGCAGCAGCGCATTCACTTCATGCACATCAATAATCAGCTGGTCCCCATCCCAATGCAGCTGGCTCGGCCCAATCCGCAACGTGCGCGTATCACGCCACAGCGATTTCTGGCCCCGCTCGGTCATCGCCCAGCGTTTGCCGCGCGGGCCATAAAGCGCCACATTCAAAGAGACATGATTCTCCGGCGTATGCCGCCCGCTGGCCTTGTAATAAGGTGAAAATACCGAGCCAATAAAGGCAATAACCGTCAGCCCAAACCGCCCGCAGTCGCTTTCGGCATCAACGTACCACCAGCGGTAGCCATAGGCAGGAACGTGCTGGTCAAAGCGCGGGCCTTCAGGATCGCATCGCTCGCCAAGCGGCCGGACAGCGCCGCCATCGGCACGCCCGCGCCCGGATGCGCCGATCCCCCCGTCAACCACAGCCCCGGCATCCGGCTGGCGCTGCCCGGCCGGCGGAAGCTGGCCTGCCATCCGTGCGATACCCGACCATAAAGGGCTCCACCCGTTGAAGGGAAAAGCGCCTCGAACATCTTCGGGTCCACTTGCACCAGATCCTTTGGCGTCAGCGTCAGCCCGCAGCGCTTTAGTCCTTCGAAAGTCGCTGTCCGACACGCATCCATCTCCTCCCTCGTAGGGCTCTGGCCATCACCCGTGGCCGGGGCATTGATAATCAACTGAAATCGTTCTGTCTCGGAAGAAGGCACAGCACCCTCTCCCCTATCTTGCGCACACACATAAACGCTAGGCCGGGTCGGCAACTTCTTCTGCCCAAAAATCTCCCGAAACTCACGCTCATAATCGGTAGAAAAGAAAACATTATGCCGGTCCAGCGCAAAGCCCTGCGCCTCAGCCGTCATCATCAACACAAACCCGGACAAAGACCGATCCCCCACCGGCGTGCCCGCGGCCGCGCCCGACACCGCCGGCCCAAACCGCCCGTCCGCAATCGCGCTAACATCACAATTCGCCACCACATCTGCCGCCTCAATCACCTCGCCCGAGGCCAGCACCACGCCGCACGCCCGCCCCCCCGAAACCCGAATCTCTCGCACATCCTCGCCATATCGAAAGGCCACCCCGTGCCGCCCGCCCAGCGCCGCCACTTCCTCGGCCAGCCGGTGCATCCCGCCCTTCACCAGCCACACGCCGCGCGCTTCCAAATGCGCAATAAGCATCAGCGTCGCCGTCGCCTCATAAGGCGAGGCCCCGCAGTAAGTCGCATAACGCCCATAAAGCTGCAGCAGCTTGGGGTCGTCAAAATGCTTCTTCAGCCCCTTCCACATTGTCTGAAACGGGTTGATCGCCAGCATCTGCGGCATCCCCGAAAGCCCAAAGCGCGCCGTCAGCCCGATAGCAGACGTCGCCGGCGCCTCCATAAACCGGTGCTCCAGCGCGTCCCAAATGCGCTTGGCCTCCGCCTGAAACCCGTCCCAGCCCCGCGCCGCCGCTGGCCCCGCAAACGCCGCCACCGCCTCGCGGGAGCGCGCCGGATCGCACCACAAGTCCAGCTGTGCGCCGTCCTCCCAGCCATGCCGCGCCAGCCGCTCCGCCGGCACCAGCCCCAGATGATCCTCCAGCCGCTCGCCCACCTGCGCAAACATCGCCTCAAACACCGGCTTATGCGTAAACACCGTCGGCCCGGCATCCACCGCCACCCCGCCGCAATCCACCGTGCGCAACTTGCCGCCGGGGCTAGAGAGCTTCTCCACCACCACCACAGGCACCCCAGCCCCCGCCAGCCACGCAGCCGCCGACAGCCCGCCCATGCCCGCCCCAATAACCACAACTGGCAACTGACCTGCCAAAACCACGCCGCTCCCGATCTTACCTTAACCGCGATGATTGACCGTCTGCACATCCCTGTCCAGAGAAGATGACAATATGCATGTCAAAACCGGCCTTCGTGAACGATTTCTGCTCTGGCGAAACGCCTGGCTGATGCGCCCCTCCTTCCAGCGCGTCGCCATGCGGCTGCCCATATTCCGCACCATCTCGCGCCATCACGCCGCCAGCATGTTCGGCGTCATCACCGGCTTCGTATATACAAAAACCCTCACCGCCCTGATCGACCTTGGCCTCCTCGCCCGCCTCGCCAAAGCCCCCGCCACCACCACCGAGCTAGGCACGCTGGCCGATCTCCCCGCCCCCGCCATCGCCCGGCTGCTGGCCGCCGCCCGCGCCCTAGATCTGGTCGAATCGCTCCCCTCAGACAGATGGACGCTGGGCCAACGCGGCGCGGCCCTTGCCAGCAACAAAGGCGCGCTCGCCATGATCGAGCATCACAAGCTGTTCTATGATGATCTCGCCGATCCCGTCGCCATGCTGAAGCGCGGGCGCGGCGGCGGCAAACTCGCCAATTTCTGGAGCTATGCCGAAGCCGCCGGCCAGGGCCAGCCCGCCAGCGCCGCTGATCCGGGCACCAGCGCCTATTCCGCCCTCATGGCCGCCTCCCAGCCGATGATCGCCGAACAAGTGCTGGAAGCCTATGATTTCCGCCAGCACACATCCCTGCTGGATATCGGCGGCGGTCACGGCGCGTTTCTGGCCGAAGTCGCCGCCCGCCATCCCGGCCTCGGCCTCGCCCTGTTCGATCTGCCGCCCGTCGCCAACGCCGCGAAAGCCGTGCTCGCCGCGCGCGGCCTGCCCCAGATCAAAGCGCACGGCGGCAGCTTCCGCGATGATCCCCTGCCCCAAGGCTATGATCTGGCCAGCCTGGTGCGAATCCTTCACGATCATGATGATGACGTCGTCCAGCATGTCCTGCGCGCCGTTCACGCCATGCTGCCCCCCAAAGGCCGGCTGCTCATCGCCGAACCCATGGCCGAAACACCCGGCGCCGAAGCCATGGGAGACGCGTATTTCGGCCTGTATCTCTGGGCTATGGGTTCAGGCCGGCCCCGCAGCGCCGCCGCTTACCGTCAGATGCTCACCGCCGCCGGCTTCTCAAAGGTCAAGGAACTGCCCACCGGCCTGCCCATGGTCACCCGGCTTTTGGTGGCAACGCGATGAAGTCAACCCTTTTTGCGGCAGACCGAATGCCATGTGTCAAAACTTTTTGACGCCCAAAAGCGTCAACTTCTCTTTACATCCCCAATCGTTTCGATAAATTGGGCATTCAGAAAGAGGGGGTCTCGCAAAAGACACACCCTCGGGGAGCAAGAATGGAAACGTTGGCAGTGGTTGTAGAGGCGCCGGAGCAGGTTACGCTCCGCCGTCTCGATATGACCCCGCCGGATGCCGATGATCTGGTTGTAGCAGTAGATTTCAGCGGCATTTCGATGGGCACAGAAAAGCTCATGTATACTGGCACCATGCCGGCGTTCCCGGGCATGGGATATCCGCTCGTTCCCGGCTATGAAGCCGTTGGCCGCGTCATAGATGCCGGTGCCTCGGCCCGGAATCGTATCGGTGAAACAGTATTTGTGCCGGGCTCCACCAAGTTCGTCGGCGCCCGCGGCCTGTTCGGCGGCTCAGCAAAAACCCTCATCACCGGCAGTGCCCGCGTGCTTTCGCTTCCCGAAGGCCTTGGCGATGAAGCCGTGCTGATGTCCTTGGCCGCCACCGCGCGTCATGCGCTGGCCGGCGGCGAATTGCCTGATCTTATCATCGGCCACGGTGTTCTCGGCCGTCTGCTCGCCCGCATGGCGGTCGCAGAAGGCCGCGCGCCCGTTGTTTGGGAAATCGCGCCCGAGCGCCGGCAAGGCGCTGAAGGCTATATCGTCACCACCGCCGAAGAAGATGAGCGCCGCGATTATCGCAGCATCTATGATGCGTCGGGCGATTCGGACATTCTGGATGCGCTGGTCATGCGCATGGGGCACGGCGGCGAGATCGTGCTGGTCGGCTTTTATGCGCAAGCCTTGCATTTCAACTTCGCCCCCGCCTTCCGCCGTGAAATGCGGATGCGCGTCGCCACCGAGTTTCAGCCGCAAGATCTGGCAGACGTCATCGCCATGGTCGGCTCAGGCCGGCTGTCGCTAAAAGGCTTGGTCACCAATCTGGTGCCAGCCACCGAGTCACCCACGGCCTATGGAGAGGCCTTCACAAACCCATCTTGCCTCAAGATGGTATTTGACTGGAGAGATATCACATGAGCGTTAACGCCCTGCTAGATGAAGTCGCTGCCCTTCGCGCTGAAGCCGCGATCGAGCCTGATCCTGTTCACACTGGTGAAGTCACCAAAGAAACCCAGATCATCGCCATTTATGGCAAGGGCGGCTCCGGCAAGTCCTTCGCGCTGGCAAACCTCAGCTATATGATGGCCCAGCAAGGCAAGCGCGTGCTGCTCATCGGCTGCGATCCCAAGTCAGACACCACCTCGCTGCTGTTCGGCGGCAAGGCCACCCCCACCATCATCGAAACCTCGTCGATCAAAAAGCTGGCCGGCGAAGAGCTGAAAATCGAAGATGTCTGCTTCCAGCGTGACGGCGTCTTCGCCATGGAGCTTGGCGGCCCAGAAGTTGGCCGCGGCTGCGGCGGCCGGGGCATCATCCACGGCTTTGAAACGCTGGAAAAATTGGGCTTCCATGATTGGGGCTTTGATTATGTCCTTCTGGATTTCCTGGGCGATGTCGTCTGCGGCGGTTTTGGTCTGCCGATTGCGCGGGACATGTGCCAGAAGGTCATCGTCGTTGCGTCGAACGATCTGCAATCGCTGTACGTCGCCAACAACGTCTGCAAGGCCGTCGAATATTTCCGCAAAATGGGTGGCAATGTTGGCGTGGCCGGCATCCTCATCAACAAGGATGATGGCACCGGCGAAGCTCAGGCTTTCGCCAAAGCCGTCGGCATTCCCGAGCTGATTTCCATCCCTGCGCATGATGATATTCGCAAGAAATCTGCCAATTATCAGATCATCGGCACGTCTGAGAGCCAATGGGGCACATTGTTCGCGCAGCTAGCTGAAAACGTCGCCAGCGCCCCGCCCGTACGCCCCACTCCCCTTGATCAGGATGGCCTGCTCAACCTCTTCAAGCCAGAAGATACCGGCGGCAACTTCAAGCTGAACCCCGCCACCCAGGCCGATATGCGCGGCGGCGTCTACGAAACCAAGCCGTCCCTCGAAGTGGTCTATGACGATGTCTGAGTCGCTAGATCTCAAGAGCGCGCCGCCGGTGGCAGATGCGCCAACGGAAGGCGCAGGCTGCCACGCCGGCGCAGACACCATGCGCGAAGCTGCGGCCAAAGCCGGCAAGTCCGAAATTCTTGATCGTTATGCCGCCGATTATCCCAAAGGCCCGCATGATCAGCCGCAATCCATGTGCCCGGCCTTCGGCTCCCTGCGGGTAGGCCTGCGCATGCGCCGCACCGCCACCATCCTGTCCGGCTCGGCCTGCTGCGTATACGGCCTCACCTTCACCTCGCATTTCTACGGCGCCCGCCGCACCGTCGGCTATGTCCCGTTCAATTCGGAAACCTTGGTCACCGGCAAACTGTTCGAAGATATTCGTGACGCCGTTCACGATATGGCCGACCCGGCGCTTTACGATACCATCATCATCACCAATCTATGCGTGCCCACCGCGTCCGGCGTGCCGCTGCAGTTGCTGCCTGATGTGATCAACGGTGTCCGCATTATCGGCATCGATGTGCCAGGCTTTGGCGTGCCCACCCATGCCGAAGCCAAGGACGTGCTGGCCGGCGCCATGCTCGCCTATGCCCGCAAGGAAATCAAAGCCGGCCCGGTCGCCGCCCCCGCCGTGCGTCAAGATAAGCCCACCATCACGCTGCTCGGCGAAATGTTCCCGGCAGATCCGGTCGGCATCTCCATGATGCTGGAGCCGATGGGCCTCGCCGCTGGCCCCGTCGTGCCCACCCGGGAATGGCGGGAGCTGTATGCCGCGCTTGATTGCGCCGCCGTCGCCGCCATCCACCCATTTTACACCGCCGCCATCCGCGAATTTGAGGCCGCAGGCCGCACCATCGTCGGCTCCGCGCCCGTAGGCCGGGATGGCACCGCCGCCTGGCTCGCCGCCATCGGTGAAGCCTGCGGCATCTCGGCCGATAAAATCGCCGCCGCCCAAAACAAATTCCTGCCCGCCATCGCCGCCGCGCTGGCCAGCAAGCCCATCAAAGGCCGCATCACCGTCTCCGGTTATGAAGGTTCAGAGCTGCTGGTCGCCCGCCTGCTCATCGAAAGCGGCGCTGACGTCCCCTATGTCGGCACCGCCGCCCCCCGCACCCGCTGGTCAGATCCAGACCGCGAATGGCTGGAAGCCAAAGGCACCCGCATCCAATATCGCGCCAGCCTCGAGCAAGACATTGCCGCCATCGAAGAATATCAGCCAAATCTGGCCATCGGCACCACGCCGGTCGTCCAGCACGCCAAGCAACACGCCATTCCGGCGCTCTACTTCACCAACCTCATCTCAGCCCGTCCGCTAATGGGCCCGGCCGGCGCCGGCAGCCTCGCGCAAGTCATCAACGGCGCGCTCGCCAACAAGACCCGCTTTGACAAAATGCAGGCGTTCTTCGAAGGCGTCGGCGAAGGCTATACTGCCGGCATCTGGGAAGAAACGCCCGTGGATCGCCCCGAGTTCAAAAAGAAATTCGCCGCCAAGCAAATCGCCGCCGCCAAGTCCGAAGAAGCGATCGGCTCATGACGCTAATCCTGGATCACGATCGCGCTGGCGGCTATTGGGGCGCCGTTTACGTATTCTGCGCCATAAAAGGCATGCAGGTCATCATCGATGGCCCGGTAGGCTGCGAAAACCTGCCCGTCACCTCGGTGCTTCATTACACAGACGGCCTGCCCCCGCATGAGCTACCCATCGTCGTCACCGGTCTGGGCGAGGAAGAGCTCAGCAAAACCGGCACCGAAGCCAATATGAAGCGCGCGTGGAAAACGCTCGATCCCACCCTGCCCTCAGTCGTCGTCACCGGCTCCATCGCTGAAATGATCGGCGGCGGCGTCACCCCCGAAGGCACCAACATCCAGCGCTTCCTGCCGCGCACCATCGATGAAGATCAATGGCAGTCCGCAGACCGCGCCATGACCTGGCTCTGGACCCAATATGGCCCCAAAAAAGTCCCGGCCCTGCGCCCGCGCAAAGAAGGCGCCAAGCCCAAAGTAAACATCATCGGGCCGATCTACGGCACTTTCAACATGGCATCCGATCTCGCCGAAATCCGCCGCCTCATCGAAGGCATGGGCTGCGACGTGAACATGGTCTTCCCGCTCGGCAGCCACCTCGCCGATGTCCGCAAACTCGCAGACGCTGAAGTGAACGTCTGCATGTACCGTGAGTTCGGCCGCAACCTGTGCGAAACGCTGGAACGCCCCTATCTCCAGGCCCCCATCGGCCTCAATTCCACCACGCTATTCCTGCGCAAACTAGGCGAGCTTACAGGCGTCGATCCCGAGCCGTTCATCGAAAAAGAAAAGCACACCACCATCAAACCGCTCTGGGATCTCTGGCGCTCCGTCACTCAGGATTTCTTCGGCACCGCAAGTTTCGCTGTGGTGGGCACAGAAACTTATAGCCGCGGGCTTCGCGCTTTCCTAGAAGAGGATATGGGCCTGCCCTGCAACTGGAGCTTCATGCGCACCGCCGGTATAAAACCGGACAATGCAGCCGTGCGGGAAGCTATCGCCAGCAACCCGCCGCTGATGGTGTTCGGCTCCTATAATGAGCGGATGTACATGGCCGAAGCCAATTCGCGCGCCATCTTCATCCCGGCCAGCTTCCCCGGTGCCGCTATCCGCCGCCATACCGGCTCCCCGTTCATGGGCTATTCCGGCGCCACCTTCCTCATTCAAGAGGTCTGCAACGCATTGTTTGATGCGCTGTTCTTCATCCTGCCGCTCTCCACCCAGATGGACCGCGCCGAGGCTACGCCGTCCAAGCTTCTGGAAAGCGTCATATGGGAAGACGATGCCCGCTCAGAACTGGATGTGATGGTCGACAAAGAGCCAGTGCTGGTGCGCATTTCCGCCGCCAAGCGCCTGCGCGATGCCGCCGAACGCGCCGCGCGCGATGCCGGCGAAAAAACCGTTACGCTGGAGCGGTTACACGCTGCAGCCCGTCTTTATGAAGCACAGGCCGCATGAGCCGGTGCGAAACCCAAGTTTTGGCCCTAGCGCCATCAACATCTTTGTGGTGGTATCCAACGCCACAAAGCCGCCGGTCGGGCGAGGCCATTGTGGCCCCGTGCGGCGGACAGACTGGAGGAAACCTGCATGAACGATAGACAGATTGGTCCGGGCACGTACCTGACCGACGCCGAGGCGAAGGAGTTCCACAAGGGCTTCGTAGCGTCGATGGCGTTTTTTACCTTCGTGGCGATCATCGCCCATTTCCTGGTCTGGGCTTGGCGCCCATGGCTCGGTGATGCAAAACCGATGATGTCCTCGGTGGAAGCCGTACAGATGGCCGATGCGACTGGTGTCGCATCGACCCGCATTTAAGGAGTAACGAAAATGTGGAGAGTCTGGCAGACATTCAACCCGCAGCGGATCATGACTGCGCTGGCCGTGTTTCTATTCACGCTGGCCATCTTGATTCACTTCATCCTGCTTTCAACCGAGCGTTACAACTGGCTCGATGGCGCGGCTCCGGCCGATACATCAGCGGCAGTGACGCAGGGCGTAGACGTTCAAGCCTGAAGTTCAGGCCTGCAACGCTTTACGTGAGCGACAAGGCGCGACGGACGGGGCTGGCAACCCCATCCCTGTCCGTCCGCACCATCAGTTAGACGGCCCGCGCGGTTGCTCATCAGGAGCGGTTGCCCGGAGGGAGGTGCCCCATGGCGCTGTTAAGTTTTGAACGCAAATATCGCGTCCGCGGAGGAACGCTCATAGGCGGCGATCTCTTCGATTTCTGGATAGGCCCCTTTTATGTGGGCTTCTTCGGGGTGACGACGATCTTCTTTGCAGCGCTGGGAACGGCGCTGATCCTTTACGGTGCCGCCATTGGCCCCACCTGGAACCCCTGGCTGATCAACATCGCCCCCCCTGATATAAAATATGGCCTCTCACTAGCCCCCTTGAAGGAGGGCGGTCTCTGGCAGATCGTCACCATCTGCGCCATCGGCGCTTTCTCAAGCTGGGCGCTCAGAGAAGTCGAAATCTGCCGCAAGCTGGGCATGGGCTATCATGTGCCCTTCGCCTTCTCGGTTGCCATCTTCGCTTATGTGTCACTGGTCGTCATCCGGCCGGTGCTCATGGGCGCGTGGGGCTGGGGCTTCCCTTACGGCATCTTCCCGCACCTCGATTGGGTGTCCAACACGGGCTACCAATATCTGCACTTCCATTATAACCCGGCGCACATGCTGGCGGTGAGCTTCTTCTTCACCACCACCCTGGCGCTAGGTCTGCATGGCGCGCTGGTGCTTTCGGCGACCAATCCTGCCAAGGGCGAGGATGTAAAGTCTCCGGAATATGAAGATACCTTCTTCCGCGATCTGATCGGTTACTCCGTCGGCACCCTCGGTATTCACCGCGTGGGCCTGATCTTGGCGCTCAACGCCGGCTTCTGGAGCGCGATCTGCATCATCCTGTCCGGTCCCTTCTGGTCACGTGGCTGGCCGGAATGGTGGACATGGTGGCTCAACCTGCCGATCTGGCGCTAAGGGGAGGCTCGAACCATGGCTTACCAAAATATCTTCACCCAGGTTCAGCTTCGCGGCGAACTTGAACCCGGCGTCCCGCTGGACCCCGCCAACAACGATCCGCGCTTCGGCCCCTTCGGCTTCACCTATTGGATGGGTAAGCTCGGCGGCGCCCAGCTCGGACCGATGTATCTAGGCAAGCTCGGCATCGCCGCGCTCATCTGCGGCGCCATCTCCATCGTCATCATCGGCATGAACATGCTGGCCTCGGTCAATTATGATCCGATCCAGTTTGTCCGTCAGCTGTTCTGGCTCAGTCTGGAGCCGCCTGCGGCCAAATACGGCTTCAAGATCCTGCCGCCGCTAAATGAAGGCGGCTGGTGGGTCATTGCCGGCGCGTTCCTCACCGCCTCCATCCTGCTGTGGTGGGCCCGCACCTATCGCCGGGCGCGTGAGCTTGGCATGGGCACCCATGTTGCTTGGGCGTTTGCATCTGCCATCTGGCTCTATCTGGTGCTGGGCTTCATCCGCCCGCTCGCCATGGGCAGCTGGTCAGAAGCCGTGCCCTTCGGCATCTTCCCGCATCTGGATTGGACCGCAGCCTTCTCAATCCGCTACGGTAACCTGTTCTACAATCCCTTCCACGCGCTCTCGATCGCGTTCCTCTATGGCTCAACCCTGTTGTTCGCCATGCACGGGGCGACCATCCTGGCCGTGGGCCGCTATGGCGGGGAGCGTGAAATCGAGCAGATCACCGATCGCGGCACCGCCTCGGAGCGTGCCGCCCTGTTCTGGCGCTGGACCATGGGCTTTAATGCCACCATGGAATCCATCCATCGCTGGGCGTGGTGGTTTGCGGTGCTGACAACGCTCACGGGCGGTATCGGTATTCTGCTCACCGGCACGGTTGTCGATAATTGGTACCTCTGGGCCGTCGAGCATCACTTCGCCGAGCAATATCCGGCGACAGGGACCCTCGATCCGTCCACGCTCCCGGGAGCACCACAATGATGAGAAAAACCCTCATAGCCCTCGCCGCCCTCCCAGCGCTTTTGCTGGGAGGCTGCGAGATCGGCACCAAGGTCACTGAGCAGCAAGGCCCCCGCGGCACGGCAATCGCTCAGGTAAACCACAAAGCGACGATGCAGATCGCCGCCGAAGTGCCAGCCCCGCCTTATGATCTGACCCCTGATATGCTCGAAGGCGACCGCGCCGGCGATGCCTATGAGAATGTTCAGGTCCTCAAGGATATCTCGGTAGACGAGTTCAACTACACCATGGCCTCGCTCACCGAATGGGTGTCACCGGCCGATGGCAACCTTGAAAACGGCGGCTGCAACTATTGCCACAACCCGGCAAACATGGCGTCCGACGAAATCTATACCAAGGTCGTCGCCCGCAAGATGTTGCAAATGACCCAAAACATCAACGCCAACTGGACGCCGCACTTCAACAACAACTACGGCGAAAGTTCAGAAAATGCTGGCGTCACCTGCTGGACCTGCCATCGCGGCAAGCCCGTCCCGGCCAATAACTGGTCCGCCGCCTCGCCAAGCCCTTCCAAGCTGGCCGGCAACAAACTCGGCCAGAACACCCCGCTCAAACAGACAGCCTATGCCTCGCTGCCCTATGACAGCTTCTCGGCCTATCTGTCCGGCAAAGAGCCCATCCGGGTCGGCGCCAAGTCCGCCTATCCCAGCACGCATAAGGCCTCCATCGTCTCCACCGAGACAACCTATGGCCTGATGATGCACATGAGCCAGGGCTTGGGCGTCAACTGCACCTTCTGTCACAATTCCCAAAACTTCGCGAAATGGGATGATAGCCGGGGCCAGCGTGTCAACGCTTGGTATGGCATCCGCATGGTGCGGGATATCAACAACAACTACATCTCCTCGCTTGGTGATGTCTGGCCCGCCAATGGCAAGGGCATCAATGGCAACCGCCGTGGCCCCGAGGGTGATCCCCTCAAGGTCAATTGCGCCACCTGCCATAACGGCATCAACCGTCCCATGGGCGGCGTGAAGATGCTCAAAGACTATCCGGCGCTAAAAGGCGTGCATGGCACCGCCGTGCCCGCCCCCGCAGCCGCGCCGGTTGTCGCTGAAGAGCCTGCAGACGTAGCGCCAATGGCAGCGGCCACGGCCCTCGCCAAGCCGGCTGCCTGATCCGCTCCCAAAGCGGATAACAACCCGGAACACGCCCCTCGCGTGTTCCGGGTTTTTCTTTGCCCGCAAAACAGGCCATACAAAGCATGTCCTGCAACTATAAGGCCCGCACATGAAACCGCTCCTGCCCGCCGCTCTGCTGACCGCGTTACTTCTGGCCCCGCCGCTGTCCGCCCAATCTGCTGAGTCTAGGCCCGCCGATCCGCTGATCGCCAAAGCCGAAGCCATCCTCAAAAAGCAGCCGGTCATAGATGGCCATAATGATTGGCCGATAGCGCTGCGCATGACGTTCGGCGAAAGCTGGTGGGCGCAAGACCTGACCAAAGACAGCCGCACCCTCAAACGCCCCCAGCAAACCGATATCACCCGCCTGCGCGCCGGCCATCTCGGCGGTCAATTCTGGTCAGTCTATGTATCCGCGAACATCACCGGCCCCGCCGCCGTCAAAGCCACCCTAGAGCAGATCGACATCGTCCGCGGCCTCGCCGCCCGCTATCCGCAAGTGTTCGAGCTTGCCAGCACCGCCGCCGATGTCCGCCGCATCCAGAAATCCGGCAAAATCGCCTCGCTGATGGGCGTTGAAGGCGGCAGCCAGATAGACAACAGCCTGCCCGTGCTGCGCGCCTATTATGCGCTTGGCGTCCGCTACATGACCCTTACCCACACCAAACATAATGACTGGGCCGACAGCGCCAACGAAGCCCCGCGCGCCGCGCCGCTAACACCCTTTGGCGAAGCCGTAATCGGGGAAATGAACCGCATCGGCATGCTGGTAGATCTCAGCCACGTCTCGCCGCAAACCATGGCGGCCGTGCTAAAAATCACCCGCGCCCCGGTCATCTTCTCGCACAGCTCGGCCCGCGCCCTTGCCGATCATCCGCGCAATGTCCCCGATGATGTGCTGCGCCTCGTCGCGGCCAATGGCGGCGTCGTCATGGTCAATTACGTGCCGCAGTTCATCGATGCAAAGCGCGTGTCCCAGTCCGCCGCCCGCGCCGGTGAAGTCGCCCACACCAACGCGCTCTATCTCGGCCAGCCAGAACGCGCCGCCGCCGCCATAGCCATATGGGACAAAGCCAACCCCGCCCCCGAAGTCACGCTGTCAGTCGTCGCCGATCACATAGATCATATCGCCAAGGTCGCCGGCCCCGATCACGTCGGCATCGGCGCCGATTTTGATGGCATCGTCGAAACCCCCACCGGCCTTGAAGGTGTAGAAACCTATCCAGCCCTGTTTGCCGAGCTGCTGCGCCGGGGCTGGAGCGAGCAAAATCTCACCAAGCTGGCAGGCGGCAACATCCTGCACGCCCTGGCCGCCGCCGAAGCCGTGGCCGCCGCTAGCAAAGATCAGCTGCCATCGGCCGCAAAACCTTAAACCAAACACCCCAAAAGCCTACTACCGCCCGCCGCACACCACGCTATAGTCAAATCTCAACACGGACAGACAACAGGGATCATCGATGAAAGCAATTGTCGAGCGCGCCACGCTCCTGAAGTGTCTCGCCCATATCCAATCAGTGGTCGAGCGGCGCAACACCATCCCCATCCTCTCCAACGTGCTCATCGAAGCGCGCGATCAAGGCCTGCGCCTGATGGCCACCGATCTGGATCTCCAGATCGTCGAAACAATCCCCGCCCAGATCGATCTAAACGGCGCCACCACCGTGTCGGCGCACACGCTGTTCGATATCGTACGCAAGCTCCCCGAAGGCGCCCAGGTAGAGCTCGCCACCACATCTGACCGGATGACCGTGGTCGCCAACCGCTCCCGCTTCAGCCTCGCCACCTTGAAGCGCGATGATTTCCCGGTGATAGCCGAAACCGAGCTCCCCACCCAGTTCACCCTCACCGCGGCAGACCTGCGGGAGCTGATAGACGCCACCCGCTTTGCCATCTCCACAGAAGAAACCCGCTATTATCTCAATGGCATCTATGTCCATGCCGCCGAAAACCCGCCCTGCCTGCGCGCCGTCGCCACCGATGGTCACCGCCTCGCCAAGATCGAGCTTGCCCTACCCGAAGGCGCAGACGCCATGCCCGGCGTTATCGTGCCGCGCAAATGCATCGCCGAAGTCCGCAAGCTCATCGATGAATATCCGGTCGAAACCCCCATCGAAATCGCGCTTTCTGCGTCCAAAATCCGCTTCCGCTTTTCCTCGGACGCCACGCTCACCTCAAAGCTGATCGATGGCACTTTCCCGGATTACAGCCGCGTCATACCCACCGCGAACGACAAGCGCTTGGTCATAGATACCAAAGCCCTGGCCGAAGGCGTAGACCGCGTCGCCGCCATCGCCACCACCGAGAAAACCCGCGCCGTAAAACTCGCCCTGTCTCCGGGCAAAGTCACCCTGTCTGTCACCAGCCCGGAAAACGGTACTGCGTCTGAAGAAGTCACCGCAGATTATAGCGCCGATGCGCTAGAAGTCGGCTTCAACTACCGGTATCTGCTGGATATTCTGGCCCAGGTCGGCAGCGACAGCGTAGACGTCCACCTGTCAGATGCCGCCGCCCCCACCCTCATCCGCGAATCAGACGCCTCGCGCGCCCTTTACGTCCTGATGCCCATGCGCGTGTAAACGCGGTTAGAACCCATGCGCGTGTAAGCGCGATTAGCCTTTGCGCGTGTAAGCGAGGTTAGCCTTTGTGCGCCCTATGCTCGCTCGGCTAAAATATGCCGCACTATAGGCTGCATCCGGTCGTTATAGCGCTCCAATACAGCATGATCACCGCCCGCGCCAAAGTGCGTAATCAAGTCATGCCCTGTCCAATAATGCAGCGCAAACCCCGGCGATTCCGCCACAATCATACTGCGCCCATCAGGCGCGTCAGGATCAATAGACCGGAAATCCAGCGCCACTTGCGGCGCCGATGAAGGGCACACCGCCAAGGTCGAGCCGCCCCAGCCTGTAACAATCGCCCGGTGCAAATGCCCGGTCACCAGCCTGATCACATGGCCATGGCGCGCAATCACCTCGCGCAAACGAACCACCCAGTCCGCATCAATCTCCTCGGTCATCCAGCCATTGCCGGTATCAATCGGCGGGTGATGCAAAACAACCACCACCGGCTTTTGAGTCTCCGCCAGCCGTGCCTCCAGCCATGCCGCCCGCGCCGCACAAAAGCTGCCGCCATGCCGCCCCATCTCCAGCGTATCCAGCACCACAATGCGCAAAGGCCCCGCCTCATGCACATATTGAACATAACCATCCACCAGCCCAAATGCTGGAAAAACCTCACAAAAATTGGCCCGGTCATCATGGTTCCCCAGCGCCGGCAACACCGGAAAGGGCAAGGCGTCGCAAATCTCTTTCAGCGTCTGATAAGACGCAATGCTGCCATGCTCAGTCAAATCACCAGTGGCCAAAAGCACATCCGGCTGCGGCGTCATCGCCAGCAATGTCGCCATAACATCGTCCAACCGCTGTCGATTCAATTCGCCGGGATCATTAGGCTGAAAGCCCAGATGTAAATCGGTGATCTGCGCGATCAACATCGCTTATCTCCGCTTTCCCCGGCGATTTGCCCCCCGGACCTTCTGTGTCGCCCGTCTAACCGGCTGGCAGAGCCTCGAACCTGACCCATCATAAGAGACTTTGCAACATCTCTCACGGCAAGCGCACAATTGTTCACCCTTCAAGCCCCGCGCCGCGGCGTGCAGACCGTTCAACTGCAACAGCCTTGGCCAAAGGCTCAGGCCGCCAGCTTCCCCCCCCGCTCCAGGCCCCATGCCCCGGCTTTCCCGCCACAACCGGCAACCCCGCGCCTACCGGCTGCCCGCTATCTCCATGATAAACATGGCACGTATCACAGGTCGCGGCCACATTGGTCCGCACCTCGCTGCCGCCATGACATTCCTGGCACGTCGCCAGTTTAGGCAGCAACACATCGCTGGAAACCTTGGACGTCCGCGCCCCGTCATGGCACGCCAGACACGCCGCCTCGCCGGTTTTGCCATCATAGGTCCGGTGCTGCTTGTGCGGAAAAAGCGCCAGCGGCAGATAATGGTCATTCAAGCTAACCGAAGCCACCTCCCATCGCGCCGCCGCATTGGCCGCGCCGGTATTGCGGGTCTGATGGCAGTCCGCACAAAGCCCCTGCTTGTCAAAGATCATATCAATCGCCCGGTCAGCCCGCCCCCGCGCCTGCGCCGGGCTAGATGCCCCCAAAGCCTCCACAACGCCCGGCCGCTTACGATCAAAACTCAAACGGCTCACACCAGCACGCGGGGACAGACTCTGCGAAAGATAAAAATCCCGAATAATCCCCGCCACTTGCGCCGGCTTGCCATGCGGGAGCGTACGCACCACCTCACCATCGCGCGCAAACGCCAGATCATGACAAGCGCCGCAATTGGCCTCCATCTCTATGGGCTTAAACCGCACCCCATCACTGTCCGGCTGATGGCAATAAGCACAGCCCAGCGCTCCATTCTGCCCCGGCAACCCCTGCTTACGAAGCATATTGGCCACCGCATTGGTGCGTGAAAGATGCAGCGCATGCGGATAAATCAACCCCGATCGTTCCTGCGGCGCTTTCTCCAACGACAAGCGCTCAAATTTTGGAATCGCCCCCGCTGCCCTAACCAACGTCGCCCGAAACTGCGGATGCTCATCCCAGCTCGGCGCATTCACCAGCTTGGTATCTTTCAGCCGGCCCGAAAGCCCATCATGGCACTGCGCGCAGCCGCCATCGCCCTCCAGCAAATTCGCCGGCGCCGCCGCGCCCTCATGCTCCTTATGGCAAGACGCACACCGCCCCCCCTCAAGCCCCAAGCCGTCCTTCACATGCGCCGCCACCAGCCCCGATCCCGCAAGCTGAGGCCGCCCCAGGTCCAGCCGGTCGTGCGCCGCATGCGCCGGCACCACCGCCGGTTTATGACACGCCACACAAGCCCGGTCCGGCGTCGCCTCAAATGCCTCAAGATGACAAGCATTGCAGCTGTTCGCCAGCCCCGCATGGGCACTGGATAGCGCCCCGCTGGACCAGACAATATCCGGCTGCATCGAGGTTTTGATCATCGCGCCGTCTGGCGGCGTACTGCCCGGCCGCGCCGCCACCGCCACCATCGCTTCCGGCACCGGCTCCTCATGGCCCGTCATCATCAGCACCGGCCACAAGAGCCCGCCCAGCAAAATCGCCGCCGCCAGCACCCAGGCCATCGCCCGCCGCGTCGGCATCGCGCCCTTCAGCGAAAAAATCTCGGTCTCCGCCCCCGCATCCGCCGCATCACTGGCCGCAATCACCCGCTCAGCGGTAATTTCCACCATGTCAGGCCCATCGCCTATACTATCACCGGGCACCAACGTCAGCCGGTGGCTGGCCATGTTAATCGCCGGCCGGTCCGCCACCCGCAGCTCAGCCCGGTTCAAAAACTTGCCGTCAATCTCCAGCGGAATGCCGCCCGTCGCCTCCAGCGCCACCACGCCGCCGGGCATCAAGGTCAGCCGGGCATGGCGCAGCATAATCCCCAGATCGGCCAGCTGAATATCGCAATCCGTGCCCCGCCCCACACTAATTTCGGTCGCGGTCAGCGTGCGCGTGCGCACAATGTCGCTGCCATCAGCGCGCTTTGCAATCTGGCGAACAATGAAGCTCATCGCCCGCTCACCAGTACAAAAACACGCTGAGGATATGTGCGGTCAACGCCGCCAACAGCCCGATGGTCACCGGCACATGCAAATAAAGCCATATCTCCAGCCGGGTCTTCATGCCGATATGCCGCCGCGCCTGCGCCAGCGCCGCTTCCTTGCGCTCCAGCAAAAACAAAATTTGCTGCAGCCCCGGGTCCGGCGTGCCCACCAGCATCTGCCCGCGCACCAGCGCCTGCACCGCATCGCGCGCCCTGGCATTGCCGCAGCCCGGATACCGCCCGGTAAGCCGCGCCCCCAGCCCGCCCGCAATCTCACATTCCTCAAGGCTCAGCCGCACCAGATCAGCCTCCGCCTTGGCCAAAGGCTGGGCCGCCGTATCCAATTGCCGGTCCAGCGTGCGGATCGCCTCCAGCATCTGCGGCTGCGTTGCCTCATTGCGGTTGGCAGAAAGCTGCGCCGGCAGCCGCGCATACACCACCACGCCGTAAATACCTGAAATAATAACAATCATCATCAGCACATAGGCCAGACTATGCACATTCCAGCCCAGCTGAAACCCAGCGTGCAGCGTGCCAATCACCATCAAGCTCAAGCCCAGATATACGTGCGCTGACGTCCAGCCCTTCAGCGAATAGGCCCCGCGCGTAATCACCCGCTTCCTCACCCCAATCAGGCTCAGCCAAACAATCAACCCCGCGCCAAGGCTCCCCAGAAAATACCCCAGCACCGTGCCGCCATTAGGCCGAGGCTGCTGATCCACCAGCGCATAGGCCAGCACGCAAAACAGCACGAGCCCGGCCGAAATCTTCGCCCAGCGCATATTCCGGTGCGTCAAAAACCCCTCATGCGCCACATCGCGCGCCGCCCGCGATACCGCCTTGCCGGCCATAGTCCTCGTGCCGGCCATCAGTCGCCCCCGCGATCAAGCAGCGCCACACTCAAAAACTGCTCCGGGCTCACCCGGATCGCCGCGCCCGTCGGGCACGCCCGCACACACGCCGGCCCGCCCGCCTGCCCCGCACACATATCGCACTTAATCGCCTTTTTCGGCGCCTGCGGGTCAGCGTGCTTCTTCTTCCAAAGCCCGGAAGGCTCGCCGGGCCCCGGCCCCTGCCCAAATAACATCCAGCTAATCAGCCAGGGCCGTTTCGGCGGCACCTTGTCCATCCTGATCACCCCATAAGGGCAGTTTCGCTGGCAATTCCCGCAGCCAATGCAGGTATCATCAATATAAACCTCACCCGTCGGCCCCCGGTGAATAGCGTTGGGCGGGCAATCGGCCATGCAATGCGGATGCTCACAATGCCGGCAGCTCGTCGGCACATGCAAATGCGCATAGGTCCGCCCCGCCTCCCTATCCAGCCGGGACAGCCCATCATGGCTATCCGCACAAGCCTTTTCACAATTATCACAGCCCACACACAGCTTCTCGTCAATCAGCAACACATCGGTCGCCTCGCCCAGCCCATTATCCACCAGAAAGTTCGCCACGCCGGTGTACATATCCACCACGCCTTCAAAACTATCCTTCTTCGATTCAATAAAATTATTCAGCTGGCTACGGCTCGCCATCTCCTCGCGCAGCTTGCCCCGCAGCGCCGGTTTAGCTTCCAAAAGCGGCCGAAACGCCTCGCCGGGAATCCGGATCACATCGCTTTTAACCGCCGCCCGCACCGTGGCCGTGCGCGCCCCGCCGTCCACCACCGCCATCTCGCCCACATAAGATCCCGCCGGCACATAAGAGAGAAACACCGGCTTGCCGCCAATCATCTTCTCCACCACCATGGAGCCCGAGCGAATGATGAAAATATCGTCCCCGGCCTCGCCTTCCTTGATAAGCGCCTGCCCAGCCTTCACCGTCTCCACCTTGGCCCCGGCCACCACCTGCTTCAAATCCGCCGCCCCCAGCCCAGATTTGAAAATCTGCAGCAAAGACCGTTCCGTCGTCACCCGCGTCACTTCACGCGCCGCAGACGGCACCGCACTCATCAACTTCAAAGCCGCCGTGCGGGAAATCTCCACCAAGATGCAATCCGAGCCCGCCCGAATCGTCGCCCCGCGCTTGCGGCCCGAAATCAGCCCCACTTCCCCAAAAATTTCTCCCTGCCCCAGCGGCACGGTAATCGAAGGGTCGGCCGGATCAACCTGCACCAGCACCTGACCTTGGGCTACCCCAAACAGCGAAGACCCCGGCGCATTGCGCTCAAAAATCACCTCACCCGCCCGATAAGCGCGCGCCTCGCTCTCCAGCATAAACTCGCGCATCTGCAGCGGGCTCATGCCGTTCAAAATGCCCACATTAGCTCGCAACAGTTCCAGCCAGTCCGCTACCGTCCGTCCCCCCGGAAGCTTCGCAAACTTCGCTTCCAAAATCGGCTCATCCGCAGGCTTCAGCTCGGTATTGCCATTGATGAACTCCACCACATCATGGCCCTGATTCATGCAATGCTTGATCAGCGGATAGCCCGCCAACGCCCCAATCACAAAAATCCCCGGCGCCGTCGTCTCAAACAACGGGGACAGTTTGGGAAACGCCAGCCGGTCATTAGACGCAAATTCCACCCCGCAGCTTTCCACAAAGCCCCGCGGCGGCGCCGAGCCCATCCGCGCAATAATCCGGTCACACCGCGCCCGCACTTCGCCGTCGGCTGTATCCAGCACAATCCAGCCCGGCTCAATCGTCCTTGTGGTAGACCCGGTCATAATCGTCACCCGGCCCGAATCCCGCGCCGCCATCAGGCCCTTCACATTGGCGTCCTTGGCATTGGAAAACTCGGCAGACCGGTTGACGATGGTCACCACATTGCCCTGCGCCGCATCCGCCGCCAGCCCCAGCGCATTCTCAATGCCAGCATCGCCGCCGCCAATCACAAACACATGCTCATCATTATACATCGCCGGATCATCCAGCTGATATTGCACATGGGGCAGCGCCGCCCCCTCACACGCCATCAGATTCGGGTTGCCCTGCGTGCCAATCGCCAGCACCACATGGTCCGCCAAAATTTCGCCGCCGTCCGCCAGCGTCAGCTTATAAGGCCCCGCAAGCCGCTGCCATTCCTTGGTCTCGCTGGTGCCGTCGCGCTTCCTCGTAACAATCTTCATCACCGAGCCGTCAATCGCCGCCCCGGTCCCCGCCAGCGCTTTCACCTCGGCATTATACCGCACATTCACCCCGGCACTGGCCGCCTGCTCGTCCCAGGTGCCCAGCACATTCTCGCGCTTGCCCGCCTCAAAATCCATGTCAGACCGCAAAACCAGCTGCGCCGGCGTCGCCATCACATGCTTGCCCTTCTGATATTTATAAATGGTATCAGAAAGATGCCCGGTCTTCTCCAAAAGCACATGCGAAAGCCCCAGCCCCGCCGCCCGTCCCGCCGCGCTCAGCCCTGCCGGTCCCGACCCAAGGATAGCGATTTGATACCGCTCGCTCATCCTAATCTTGCTCCCCCCATATAGCGGCCCCTATAGCTGCCGCACCCACTGCGACCAATCTGTCCCCTACCATCTTGCGTCAACCAAGCTAAAGTGACAAGCAGTTCCGCAAGTCATGTGCTTGTCGCAATGTGACTTTCCCTACGAAAGCAGGCGTTCCATGCTGCCAGAAATCGGTCATTTCGCGCTCATCCTCGCGCTAATCGTCGCCATTGCCCAGTCGGTAGTGCCCATGGTCGGCGCCGTTCGCGGTGATTTCGCGCTGATGTCATTCGGCCGCACCTCCGCCCAAGTGCAGGCGGTTCTGGTCGCCATCGCCTTTGCCATGCTGATGGCCAGCTTCGCCGCCGCAGATTTCTCCGTAGCCTTAGTCGCCAACAACAGCTCACTAGATCAGCCGCTCGCCTATCGCCTCGCCGCCACCTGGGGCAATCATGAAGGCTCCATGCTGCTCTGGGTGCTCATTCTGGTCATCTTCGGCGCCGGCATCGGAGCCTTTGGCGGCAATCTCCGCCCCAGCCTGCAAGCCCGTGTGCTCAGCATCCAGGCGATGATCACCGTCTTCTTTCTCGCCTTCGCACTGTTCACCTCAAACCCCTTCGCCCGCCTGTTCCCCGCCCCACTTGAGGGCGCAGAACTCAACCCGCTGCTGCAAGATCCCGGCCTCGTGTTCCATCCGCCGCTGCTTTATCTCGGCTATGTCGGCTTTTCGGTCACCTTCAGTTTCGCCGTCGCCGCGCTTCTGGAAGGCCGCGCCGATGCCGCCTGGGCGCGCTGGATGCGCCCGTGGGTGCTAGCCGCCTGGGTGCCGCTCACCTTGGGCATCACGCTCGGCAGCTTCTGGGCCTATTATGAGCTAGGCTGGGGCGGCTGGTGGTTCTGGGATCCCGTTGAAAACGCCTCGCTGATGCCCTGGCTGCTCGGCACCGCGCTCCTCCATTCCGCTATCGTCACCGAAAAGCGTCAGGCCCTCGCCGGCTGGACCATCCTGCTCGCCATCCTCGCTTTCTCGCTCAGCCTCATCGGCACCTTCCTCGTGCGCTCCGGCATCCTCACCTCCGTCCATGCCTTCGCCGTTGATCCTGAGCGCGGCGTCTTCATCCTGGGCATGATCATCGGCAGCACCGGCGCCGCCCTCGCGCTGTTCGCCTTCCGCGCGCCCTTATTGCGTTCCGGCGCCCTCTTCTCCGGCATCAGCCGGGAAGCCGGCCTCACGCTCAACAACCTCTTCCTCATGGCCATCACCGCCGTGGTCTTCCTCGGCACCTTCTATCCCGTCATCATGGAAGCGGTCAGCACCGATAAAATCTCCGTCGGCCCGCCCTATTATAATCTGGTGTTCGTGCCGCTGTCCGTGCCACTGCTACTGCTCGTCACGGTCGGCCCCATGCTGGCCTGGAAGCGCGATAGCCTGTCCGCCGTCGCCCCCAAGCTGCGCTGGCTCATGCTCGCCATGCTCGTCATTTTCGCGGGCCTCACCGCCTGGCTGGGCCTCGCCCATGCCGCTTCTGCCTTTGGTTTTGCGCTGGCCTTCTGGCTCATCGCCGGCGGCGTCATGGTGCTAATCCGCCGATGGAGAGGCCCGAATGGCTTCAACCCCCGCCTCATCCGCACCACGCCCCCCGCCGTCATCGGCATGGCGCTGGCCCACGCCGCGCTCGGCGTGCTGATCGTCGGCATCTCCGCCATGTCCAGCATGGCGGCGGAAAAAACCCTCGTCATGCGCCCCGGTGAAACCGTCGCGGTCGGGCCCCTCACCGTCCAGTTCCAAAGCCTCAGAGAAGTCCGCGGCCCCAATTACGTCGCCCTCCAAGCCCGGTTTGAAACCAGCCGAAACGGCGGCACGCCCGAAACCTTGGTGAGCGAACGCCGCCTCTATCAAAACAGCCGCAACCAAACCACCGAAGCCGGCATCGGCGTCTCCCCCTTCGGCAACAGCTACATCGCCATCGGCGAATCCCAGCAAGGCCCCGCCGGAGACGGTCTGGTCGTCCGCGCCTATTGGCACCCGCTGGTCGGCTGGATCTGGTTTGGCGGCCTGCTGATGGCGCTCGGCGGCGCCGCCAGCCTCGCCGATCGCCGTTACCGAATCGGCGCGCCCTCTCGTATTCCTTCACAGCCAGCAGCGCCGCCGGTTGCAGGCCCGGTTGCAGATGGGGTGCCAGCGGAGTAACCCCCCCTCATGAAGCGCTTGCTCTTCCTCTTGCCCGTCCTGGGTTTCATCGGCCTCATCGCCGTGTTTGGCGTGGGCCTCACCAAAGACCCCTCGCTGCTGCCCTCCCAGCTCATAGACCGGCCGCTGCCAGAATTCGCTCTGCCCGGCATCGAAGCCACCCCCGGCGGCGGCCCCGGCTTCGCGTCCGCCGCCCTCAAAGGTGAGCCGATGCTGCTCAATATCTTCGCCAGCTGGTGCGCCGCCTGCCCGCAAGAACACCCTGTCCTCACCGATATCGCGGCCCAAGGCGTCCCCATCTATGGCCTCGCCTGGAAAGACAAACCCGAAGATTCGCGCAATTGGCTCAGCCGCTGGGGCAACCCCTATAAAGCCGTCGCCGCCGATGAACCGGGCCGCACCGCCATAGATCTAGGCGTCACCGGCGTGCCCGAAACCTTCGTCGTCGATAAAGCCGGCCGCGTCCGCTTCAAGCAAATCGGCCCCATCACGCCCGAAGATTGGCAACTCCGTATCAAGCCCCTCCTAGATCAGCTCCGCGCCGAGGCATGAAGCGCCTGATTCTCCTGTTGGCCCTAATCGCGGCCTCCCTTGCAGCCCCGGCGCTCGCCGTCCTCCCCGATGAAATCCTCGCCGATCCAGCCCTTGAAGCCCGCGCCCGCCTGATCAGCAAAGATCTGCGCTGCGTCGTCTGCCAAAACCAATCCATCGACGATTCAGACGCCCCCCTCGCCCGTGATCTCCGCATCGTGGTGCGTGAACAAATCACCATGGGCCGCACAGACGCGCAAACAATGGACTATGTCGTCGAGCGTTACGGCAATTTCGTGCTGCTAAAACCGCCGCTAGAAGCCGCCACCATCGCGCTATGGGCTGGCCCCTTCGCCTTCCTCCTCATCGGCGCCGCCGGCCTCATCTGGTGGCGCCGCCGCGCCGCCCCCCCCGAAGCTGACGCCTTAGCCGACGCCCCACTCAGCCCGGAAGAAGCCCGCGCCCTCACAGATCTCACCGGCCCGCCCGCCTAACCCATTTTTGCCGTAACGGACTTTCCCCCATGACCCTCTGGATCATCCTCACGGCGCTCGCCGCCATTTCAGCCGCGCTGCTCACCGTGCCGCTGGTCCGCCGCGCCGAAGCCAGGGCCGATGCCCGCACCGCCACGCTCGCCGTCCTCAAAGATCAGCTCGCCGATGTCGATGTCCAGCTCGCCGCTGGCACCATCCCCCCGCAAGATGCCGAAGGCTTGCGCACTGAAATCAAGCGCCGCATGCTCGCCGCCGGCCACCTCTCTGAAGACGCCCGCCGCCCCCTCGCCTCCCGCGCCCTCTCCGGCGTCGCCATCGGCCTCGCCGCCATGGTCGCCATCTCCGCCGCCGCGCTTTATTCCACCATGGGCCGCCCCGATCTCGTCACCGGCAGCACGGCCCTAGCCGCCGCCGCCGTAGCTGCAGACCCCCAAGCAGACGCCCAAACAGACCCAGCCGACCAAGCCGCCGCTGACGAAGAAATCGGCCGCCTCGTCACCGGGCTACAGGCCCGCCTCGCCGAAAACCCCGAAGATGCCGAAGGCTGGCGCATGCTCGGCTGGAGCCAATACAACCTCCGCCGCTTCGCAGACTCCGCTGCCTCTTATGCCCGCGCCATCGCGCTCAGCCCCAAAGGCGAAGGCTATCAATCCGCCTATGCCGAAGCCCTAGTCCAAGTCGCCAACGGCGAGGTCACCCCGCAAGCCGTCGCCGCCTTCAAAATGGCCGCCGCGCAAGACAAGACAGACGCCCGCGCCCGCTATTATCTCGGCATCTCCAAAGCCCAGGCCGGCAACCTCACCGCCGCCCTTGATGACTGGATCAGCCTGCTCGGCGAATCCGCCCCCGATGCCCCTTGGGTGCCCCAGCTGCGGGACATCATCACCGCCACCGCCGCCGAAGCCAAAGTCGATGTCAGCGCAAGACTCGCCGCCCTCACCCCCCCCAGCACCGGCGGCGCCCGCGTAAGCACCCCAGAATCGCTCCCGCAAACACCAGCCGGCGTCATGCCCAGCACCAGCCGCGAACAGGTAGACGCCGTCCAGGCCCTCCCCCCCGCCGCCCAGCAGGAAATGATCCGAAACATGGTCAATGGCCTCGCTGAAAAGCTGAAAGCCAACCCCAAAGACGAAGCCGGCTGGCTCCGCCTCATGCGCGCCCGCAGCGTGCTAAACGATAGGCCCGCCGCCCGCGCCGCCCGCGATCAAGCCCTATCCAGCTTCGCCGGAGACGCCGCCGCCCAAAGCCGCCTGCGCGCCGCCGCCGCCGAAATGGGCCTGGGCAACTGAGCGGCCTCCCCCCCCCTCTCGCCCTCATGGGGCCCGCCCGCAGCCACGCCGGCCTCAGCGCCTGGCTACACCTCCCCCGAAGCCTCCCACCCCAAGCCCCCTTGGTAGTCGCCCTGCACGGCTGCACCCAAAACGCCGCCAGCTACGCGCTCGGCAGCGGCTGGTGGCAAATAGCCGAAGCCAATAACTTCGCCCTCCTCCTCCCCGAGCAATCAGACCGTAACAACCCCGGCCTCTGCATGCGCTGGTATGAGCCCGCCCAAACCAAACGAGAATACGGCGAAGTCGCCGCCATAGCCGCCATGATCCACGAAGCCATCGCCCGCCACAACCTCAACCCCGCCCGCATATACATCACCGGCCTCAGCGCCGGCGGTGCCATGACCATGGCCCTGCTCGCCTGCTACCCGGAGCTGTTTGCCGCCGCCGCCCCCCTCGCCGCCGTCCCCTTCGCCGCCGCCACAGATATGTCCAGCGGCTTTTCCGCCATGTCCGGCCGCAACCTCCCCCCCACCGCAGCCCTCACAGAAGCCCACCGCGACGCCGGCCCCCGCTCCGCCCGCCCCCTCCCGCTCTCCCTATGGCACGGCCTCGCCGATGACCGCGTCGCCCCCGCCTGCAGCCACGCCATCGCCGACGTCTGGACCAGCCTTGGCTGGCCGCTCGAAACCCACTACATCCCAAAACTAGGCCACGCCCAACCCATCGGGCCTCTAGGTGTCCCCAGCCCCTACTTCCTCCCCGGCTTCATAGATTCCACCCAAGAAATCGCCCGGTTTTTCGACCTTTTGAAAGAGTAAGAAGCCTCCGGCGGTCAGAAGGGCCTCCGGCGGCTGCAAAGGGCCTCCGGCGGCTGGGGGCTAGCCCCCAGACCCCATATGTTTGAAGTGGCCAAAGCGACCTGTCACTAATCACGTCAGGCGAGTTTTAGCATGAGGACTATTTAATATGATGGGGTCTGGGGTCTTCGACCCCAGCCGCCGGAGGCCCTACTTACCGCCGGAGGCCCTTCTCCTCCTAAACCCACCTCTCCAAAAGCCCCGGCACATCCACCCGCGCCCGCAGCCGCGCCCCCAGCAAAAACAACCCCCCCAATTTTCGCTGCACAAACAGCGTATCGGCCGGCGGCACGTGCCAAAAGTCCCGGTCCGCCGCAATTTTCATCCCCTCCTCTTTCAGCCCCTGCCCCAATTTCGCCCCGGCAAAATCGAGCAGCGCCGGCCCCCGCATCGGCGCCATGCTCATTTCAAACATATCGATCACCCGCTCTTGCTGCGCTTCGGGCATTTCCGCCGCAAACAGCCCCACCGCCACAGCCGCCCCCCGCGCCCCCGCCCGGTCCCCAGAAAGCCCGGCGCGTAGCAACTCCCGATACCCTTCCACAAACGCCGCCGGCAATTCCCGCGTCGCCCCAAAATCCAAAAGCACCAGCCGCTGCCCCGCCTCATCATAGCGATAATTCGCAAAATTCGGATCGGTCTGCATCAACCGAAACTCAAACAGCTCCCGCAAAACCAGCCCCACCAACTGCGTCATAATCCGGTCCCGCACCTCTTGCGGCGCATCCACCATCGCCTCCACAGCCCGCCCCGGCACAAATTCCATCGCCAGCACATCCGCCGTGCTCAACTCCCCATAAAACCCCGGCACCGCAAACCCCGCATCATCCCCCAACAACTCGCCAAACCGCGCCAAATACGCCCCCTCACGAACATAATCCGCCTCCTCATGCAGCTGCCGCTTCGCTTCCTCCAAAAGCGGCCCCACCGCCAACCCGGCCGGCACCAACCCGGAAAAGCGCATCAACGTCGCCACATTGTCCACATCACTATCAATGCTCTCCCGAACCCCCGGATATTGCACCTTCACCGCCAGCTCCCGCCCGTCCTTCGTCCGCGCCCGGTGCACCTGCCCAATAGAGGCCGCCGCCAAAGGCCGCACCTCAAACGCCGCAAACTTGGAAAGCCACCCTTTCCCCCAGGCCCGCTCAAGCACCCGTTTCAACTGCGCCGGCGGCATCGGCTGCGCATCCGCCCGCAGCCGCGCCATAATCCCGGAAAGTTCCGGCGGCAAAAAATCCCCGGTATCCATAGAAATCAGCTGCCCCATCTTCATGGCAGCCCCGCGCAGCCGCGCCAGTTCATCGGTAATCCGCCCAATATTCCCCGGCGTCAAAAGCAGCCCAGCCGCATTCACCCTCTCGCCCCGCACCATCTGCCCCGCCCCCGAAACCGCCGCCCGCGCCGCAATCCCCCCGGCCAAAGACCCAAACCGCAAAAACCGCGCCACCCGCCCCGCGGGCACAGCCCGCCCCTTGTCGACCGGCACCGCGCGTCCCTTATCTTTCGCATCACTCATGCAAAACCGCCTAGCCCATCCCCGCCCACATCACAGCAGTCCAATAGCCGCAGCCGATCACCGCAGCCCTCACCGGCCCGCCGCCGCCCGCCGCAACCGATCATTAATCGCCCGCCCCAGCCCCACTTCCGGCACCGGCGCCACCGCAATCCCCGCCCGCCCACTCGCCTCCGCCAAATAAAGCGCCGCAAAAAGCCCCGCCGCCGCCGCCGCCAAATCCCCCGAACCCGACAAATTCAAATCCCCCGCCACGGCCCCAAACCCAATCAAAAACTCCCCCGCCTCCGCCCGCAAAGCCCCCAGCCGCACCGGCTGCAAAGGCGCATAATGACTCGCCATCATACCCGGCGCGATTAACCCAACCCCAACCTCAGCCCCCGCCAAATCCCCCACCACAGCCGAAATCGCCTCCGCCGTAACAGCCCCCGGCCTCAAGAGCCGCACCACCTCACCAGTCTGCACAATCGAAGACTCCAGCCCCGCCGCACAAACCCCGCCCTCAAGCACCAAAACCCCGTCCCCCAAACTCGCCCGCACATGCGCCGCACACGTCGCAGACACATGCCCAGACCGATTAGCGCTCGGCGCCGCCAACGCCCCCACCTCTGCAATCAACGCCCGCATAACCGGATGAGAAGGCACACGAACCGCCACAGTCCCCCTTCCCCCCGTAACCCCATGCGCCAACCCAGCCCCCGCCCGCACCGGCAACACCAACGTCAGCCCCCCCGGCCAAAACGCCGCCGCCAACGCCCGCGCCCGCACATCAAACACCGCCAACTTCTCAGCCGCCGCCACATCAAGCACATGCACAATCAGCGGATTGTCCGAAGGCCGCCCCTTCGCCGCACAAATCGCCGCCACAGCCCCCGCATCATCCGCCCGCCCCGCCAGCCCATAAACCGTCTCCGTAGGCACAGCCACAACCCCGCCCCCGCGCAACACCGCAATCGCTTCTGCGACACTCACCCCAGTTTGGCCTTCATCCATACCTCGTCTATAGCCTGTCAAAACCTCAGACCCATAGCCGCAAACAAAAGAGCGAACCAACATGCCCTATATCGCCCCCACCGCCGAACAACGCTTCGTGCTAGACGTCACCGCCGATCTCCCCGGCCTCGCCGCCCTGCCCGCCTACGCCAACGCCTCGCCAGACATGGTCACCGCCATCCTCGAAGAATCCGCCAAACTCGCCCAAAACGAATTCGCCCCCCTAAACCGCACTGGCGACACCGTCCCCACCACACTCGATAACGGCAAAGTAACCTGCCCCCCCGGCTTCCCCGCCGCTTACGCCAAATACATAGAAGGCGGCTGGGCCGGCCTAGGCGTCGCCGAAGCGCACGGCGGCCAAGGCCTCCCCTTCGCCCTCACCGTCGCCGTGATGGAACAACTCACCAGCGCCAACATGGCCTTCGCGCTCTGCATGATGCTCTCCCAAGGCGCCATCGAAGCTCTTGCCGCCCACGCCAGCCCCGCCCAGCAGCAAGAATATCTCGCCAAACTGGTAACCGGCGAATGGACCGGCACCATGAACCTCACCGAGCCCCAAGCCGGCTCAGACGTCGGCGCCCTCACCACCAAAGCCGCCCCCCAAGCAGACGGCAGCTACCACCTCAAAGGCACCAAAATCTACATCACCTGGGGCGAGCACAATGTCGCCGAAAACATCCTGCACCTCGTCCTCGCCCGCCTCCCCGATGCCCCCCCCGGCACCAAAGGCATCAGCCTCTTCATCGTCCCCAAATTCCTCGCCAATGGCACAAGAAACGACGTAAAATGCGTCGGCCTAGAGCATAAACTCGGCATCAACGCCTCCCCCACCTGCACCATGAGCTTCGGTGATAACGACGCCTGCACCGGCTATCTCATCGGCAAGGAAGGCGGCGGCATGCGCGCCATGTTCACCATGATGAACAACGCCCGCGTCCAGGTCGGCCTCCAAGGCGTCGCCATCGCCGAAGCCGCCACCCAGCACGCGCTGGATTACGCCCAAACCCGCATCCAATCCCCCAAATTCGGGCAAGGTGGAAAGTCAGTAGCCATCATCAACCACGCCGACGTCCGCCGCACCCTCCTCACCTGCCGCGCCCTAACCCAAGCCACCCGCGCCCTCGTCTATCTAAACGCCGCCGCCGTAGACCGCGCCCACACCGGCGACGAAGAATCGGCGAGAGAAGCTGGGGGCCTCGCCGACCTCCTAACCCCCATCAGCAAAGCCTTCGCCACAGACACCGGCGTAGACGTCGCAAACATGGCGCTGCAAGTTTTCGGCGGCATGGGCTATGCCGAAGAAACCGGCGCCGCCCAATATCTCCGCGACGCCCGCATCGCCCCCATTTACGAAGGCACCAACGGCATCCAAGCGCTTGATCTCGTCGGCCGCAAACTAGGCCTGAACGGCGGCGACGCCTGGAAAACCCTCTTCGCAGACATCCGCACCACGTGCCTTGAACTCACCGCCACCCCGCTCGCCCAAATCGCCCCTTGGCTAGAAGATGCGCTCGCCGCCGCCGAAACCACCACCCACTGGCTCACCACCGCCAATAACCCCGACGATAAAGCGTCAGGCGCCACCCCCTACCTGCGCCTCATGGGCCTAACCATAAGCGGCTGGCTCCTTATAAAACAAGCGCTTACCGCGCAGCAAATGCTAAACCGCACAGAAGGCGATCCCAAGTTCCTAAGCGCCAAAATCACCACCGCCCGCTTCTTCGCCGAGCAGCTCCTCCCCCAAACCACAGCGCTCGCCGCCGCCGCCACCCACAGCGCCGATCTGCTCGCCGCGCTCACCGAAGACGACCTCGCCGCCTAAGCAAAAGGCTCAGCCAAAAACAGCCCGCCGACGGCGCAAACGCGCGCCCACCAGCCCAAAGCCAACAATCAACATCACCCAGCTGGCCGGCTCAGGCACGGCTGCCGTCCGTACATTGTCCCAATGAATATCATAAGTCACGCCAGCAGCATTATTATACCCCTGCAGGATGATATTATCAAAACGCGTCGAACCACCATTATCAAGGCTCAACGTCAGATCCCCCACCCGGTAATCAATATTGCTGCCGTTAAGCTGAAACGCCAGGGTCGTAAAACTGTCATAAGCAAAGCCCGTCGGCAGCCCCAGATCGTCAAAGCCATTCCCATTCCAAGCCCGAAACCGCGCCGGCCCCTCCGCACTGGTAAACTCAATGATCGGGAAAAACGAAATAACATCGCTGGCAGTTACCGCCGTCGCCCAAAACCCGGCCATCCGCCGGTCCGTGCTGGCCCAATCCTGCGGCACAAACAAATCTATGCTGCCAAACGTCACGCCGCCGGGCAGATCAAGCTTACGCCCCTGCGTATTATAAAATGTCCCGGAAAAATTCGAAGGCCGATTGTTCGCCCCATCAGCCGCGCTAATGGACTGGCGCAGCCGATTATCCCCCAACAAATCCACCTGCGAAACAAACCCCGCCGGCGCAAACCTGTCCGTATACCAAGTATCAGCCGCCTGCGCCGCGCCCACAGTCACCGGGTCATCAAAGGTAATAGGAAATGCCGCCACCGCCGGCGCCGACGCCAAAACCAGCGCGGCAAAAACCGACCCCCCAAAAATTTGCCGAATAATCATAATCAATCCCCTTAACGATTTATAAAAAATAAGCCAAAGCCGCCACACCATCAAGCCTTTTTACCCCCCACATAGAACAAAACCCCCCGCCGCCAGTTACCCTCCTATACCCAAAAGGAGAAAAACATGGCCATTGCAGAACACGCAGACGGAACCCTCGTCGTCGTCACCACCGGCGAAGAAGCCCGCATCTTCACCCTCCAGAATGGCAATCTTCAGCCCCAAGCCAGCTGGACCCCCGGCCATCTCGCCGATCAAGGCCCGTCCGGCAAAACCCCGCCAGACATGTCAGACCAAGACTTGAACGAAGCCACCTTCTCAAAAATCATCGCTGAAAAGCTCTACGCCATGGCCCATGCCAACGAATTCCGGCACCTCATGCTCATCGCCGACCCCCGCACCCTCGGCGAAATCCGCCCCCTGCTCCATGAAGCCGTCACCAGCCGCCTCATCCTGGAACAAGCCAAAACCCTCATCAACGCCACCACCGAAGACATCGAAAAATCCATCCAAAGCCGCAACTGACCCCCGCAACCCCGCGCCCCCCCGCGAGGTAAAAAAGCCGCCGGCGGGCACAAAAATGCCTCCGGCGGGCAGGGGACTAGCCCCCTGCACCCCAAACCTTAGGGTCAGGACCTAATCTCCACAACTAAACATCAAGCGACTTTACCCCGCTGGCAGGGCCAAAACAAAGTTAACTACGAATCTTGCCAAATAAACGATCGCCCATGATTGACTCACAACAAATAAAAAATTATAAACAATTCATTAACGTGTCCCCAATAGGAAACGCCATGAATCGCCTCATCGCCCTCTGCGCCCTCGCAACCGCAACCGCAACCGCAACCGCCTTGGCAATGCCCGCGCAGGCCGTTATCCTCAATCTCGATGGCAAGCTAAACGCCGGCCTGAATGATGCAAACGGCATCGCCCTCGCGCTCACCGCCGGCACCTACAAATTCTCCTTCGTCCAAGATCAATACACCGCCTTCAACCGCTTCTCCTCAGCCACTAACTGCAACATTGCGGGCGGAAATTGCCGCACAGGCTTTGAAAACAGCGTCCGCTGGACCTTGGACGGAGACAATTTAAACCCCTTCAAATTCGGAGACGGCAACGCATCCGGCGGCATGGGCCCCCAAACCACCACCGGCGGCTATTATCTCAACGCCGCCACTTCATTTGCAAATTCCGGCGTGTTCACCTCAAATTTTACCTTCGCCAGCCCCGTCACGCTGAAAGCCTTTATCTTCGATGACAATCTTTCAGATAACAGCGGCGGCATCTCGCTAAACATCGCCAGAACCCCCGATACCGCCGTCCCCGAGCCCGCTAGCTGGGCAATGCTCATCGCCGGCTTCGGCCTCATCGGTGCCGTCATGCGCCGCCGCCGCAGAGCAGCCGCCACCGCCGCCTGATTTCCATCTTCAAATCGCGCACCCAGCGCTTGCCCCCAGCCGCCCCCAGCCGCTAAGGCTGAGCCATGCATCTCCACGCGCACTTCCTAGACATAATCCAATCCACCCTAAAAGCCATGCAGGCCGAGGGCGATCTCCCTACAGGTCTCGATCTCAGCAACATCACGCTAGAACCCCCGCGCGATCCCAGCCACGGCGATCTCGCCACCAACGCCGCCATGGTTCTCACCAAACAAGCCAAACTCCCCCCCAGAGAAATCGCCGTCCGTCTCGCCCAGCGTCTCGCGCGTATGCCGGAAATCAACACCGCCGAAATCGCCGGCCCCGGCTTCCTCAATCTCACCCTGAAGCGTGCCGTCTGGGAAGCCGAACTCACCAAAATCGACGAAAATTTCGGCCGCGGCGCCCCCAAACCAGATAGCCGCATCAACGTCGAATATGTCTCCACAAACCCCACCGGCCCTGTCCATGTCGGCCATTGCCGAGGCGCCGTCGTCGGCGATGCCCTCGCCAGCCTGCTCGCCTTCGCCGGACACCAAGTCACCCGCGAATATTACATCAATGATGCCGGCGGCCAGGTCGATGTCCTCGCCCGCTCGGTCCACCTCCGCTACCGCGAGGCCCTCGGCGAAACCATCACCCTGCCCGAAGGCTATTACCCCGGTGATTATCTCATCGCCATCGGCCAGAACCTCGCCGCCGAACACGGCAACAAATTCGTCTCCCTCCCCGAAGCCGATTGGCTCCCCCTGTTCCGCAGCCACACCGTCGCCCTCATGATGGACCGCATCCGCGAAGACCTCGCCAGCCTTGGCGTCCACCATGATGTCTTCTTCTCGGAAGCCTCCCTCGGCCCCCGCGTCCAGGAAGCGCTGGAAGCCCTTGATGCCCGCGGCCTGATCTATCAAGGCGTGCTGGAACGCCCCAAAGGCACCAGCCCCGAAGATTGGGAGCCGCGCCCGCAAACCCTGTTCCGCTCAACGCAATTTGGCGACGATCAAGACCGCGCCTTGCAAAAATCCGACGGCAGCTGGACCTATTTTGCCGGCGATGTCGCCTATCACTACGACAAGCTTAAACGCGGCCACACCGCGCTCGTAGACGTCTTCGGCGCCGACCATGCTGGCTATGTAAAACGCGTCACCGCCGCCGTCGCGGCGCTGTCGGATGGCAAAGTCCCGCTCGATATCAAGGTCGTCCAACTCGTCAAGCTGTTGAAAAACGGCGAACCTTTCAAAATGTCCAAGCGCGCCGGCAATTTCATCACCCTGCGTGATATCGTCGATGAAGTCGGCCGCGATGTCGTCCGTTTCATCATGCTCACCAAACGCCCGGAAAGTCCGCTGGAATTTGATTTCGCCCGCGTCGTCGAGCAAAGCCGCGAAAACCCGGTATTTTACGTCCAATATGCCCACGCCCGCATCAAAAGCCTGGGCCGCAAAACCGCCGACATGGCCCTCCCCCCCGCCGACCCGTCGCTGTTAAATGCCGATGAACTCGCGGCGCTAAAGCTAGCCGCCCAATTTCCCCGCCTCATCGAGCAAGCCGCCGACGCCCGCGAACCCCACCGCCTCGCCTTTTACCTGAATGATCTGGCGGCAGCCTTCCACAGCCTCTGGAACGCCGGCAATGATGACCCAGACCGTCGCTTTATTCTCGAAGATAATCAACCCCTTACCGCGGCCCGGCTAGCGCTCGCCAACGCCATCGCTCAAGTCCTGCGCACCGGCCTCGCCGTCATCGGCGTCACGGCGGCTGACGAACTCCACTAATGGCCAAAGAAGACGCCCCTTGGCTCGCCGAAGCCCCGCCCCCGAAAAACTCTAGCGGCAAAACCCGCGTCAGCCGCCGCTCGCTCTTCATCACAATAGCAGGCGCCTTAACCCTCATTGCCATCGTCATCATCGGCGCGTTTCTGCTCGTTTCCCGCCAAGATGAAAACAATGGCGACGGCTATATGGAAGCCGCCCAAGCCCCCCTCATCCCCGCCGATACCGAGCCTTATAAAGTAAAACCCGAAGATCCCATGGGGCTGGACGTGGAAGGTCAGGACCAAACACTTTACGCCGCCGGCATCGGCATCGATGAGGGCAGTTTGATCGACACAGCCGCAATTCCAGAAGCGCCGCTGCCGCGCCCCGGAACAAACATTGGCACAAAGGTTGGAACCGCCAAAAATCTGCTTCCTCCGGCCATGACGCCCGAAAACACACCCCAAAACAACCCCGAAACCGCCCCGCCAGCACCCCAAACACGCCCCGAAACACCCGTAAAAGACCCCGAAACCGCCCCGAAACTACCCCCAAAAACCCCGGAAAAACCCATAATTTCCAACAAACCTACAGCCCAATTAGGGGCTTTTTCCACAAAAGAGCGCGCCGAAGCGGCCTGGACCAGCCTCACCAAAAAGCACGGCCTTATCGGCAGCACCCCCCAAATCACCGCGCTAGAACGCGGCGGAAAAACCCTTTGGCGGCTCCGCGCCGGGGGCGGAAACGCGGCCGAAATCTGTGCCAGACTGGCCACATCCGGCGACCCTTGCAGCGTGGTAAACGAATGATCCCAGCCTTTCTCGGCCTCGCCGAACTCACCCTAACTACCGAAGAACGCGCGCTTTTCCGCGACACGGACCCGGCCGGCTATATCCTGTTCAAACGCAACATAGACACGCCCGAACAAGTTCGCGCCTTGACCGATAGCCTGCGCGATCTCGCCGGCCGCGCATTGCCCATCCTCATCGATCAGGAAGGCGGCCGCGTCGCCCGGCTGCGCGCCCCGCATTGGCCGGAATTCCCAACAGGCGAAACCTTTTCAAAGACTTACCGCCGCGCGCCGGTCACCGCCATCGAAGCCTGCCGCCTCAACGCGCTCGCACTCGCCGTCACGCTTAAAGACCTCGGCATCACCGTAAATTGCCTACCGCTGCTCGACGTGCGAGACCCACAAGGCCATGATATCATTGGCGATAGAGCGCTTGGCGAAGAGCCAATGCAGGTCTCCGCGCTGGGCCGCGCCACCCTCGATGGCCTGCGCCAAGGCGGCGTCTGCGGCGTTGTAAAACACATCCCCGGCCATGGCCGCGCCGGCGCTGACAGCCATCTGGAACTCCCCGTCGTAACCGCCAGCCTCGCCGCGCTGGAGCGCGATTTCGAGCCCTTCCGCCGCCTCGCCGCCGCCCCCATGGCGATGACCGCGCACGTAACTTACACCGCGCTGGACGCCGAAAATTGCGCCACGCTATCCCCCCAAGTCATTGATTTTATACGAAATGATATAGGTTTCTCCGGCCTGCTCATGTCCGATGATCTCGGCATGAAAGCCCTCACCGGTGACTTTGGAGACCGCGCCAAAGCCGCGCTCGCCGCCGGCTGCGATATCGCGCTGCATTGCTCCGGGGACATAGCCGAAATGCAAGCCATCACCGCCGCCCTCCCCGAAATAGGCCCCGCCGCCCGCCGCCGCCTTGATGCCGCCATGGCCTGGGCTGGGGAAGGTGATGACACCCCCGCGACACGCTGGGCACAAGCCCGCGATCAATTGCTTGCCGATGCCTGAAGATTTTATCGACGGGCCGCCTCGCGCTGAACCGCAGGGACTGATCCTGCAACTCGGCAGTTGGGAAGGTCCGCTCGATCTTCTCCTTCAACTTGCCCGCACGCAAAAGGTTGATTTAGCAGAGATTTCTATCCTCGAGCTGGTCGAGCAATATCTTGGTTTCATCCGCGATGCCAAGGCGCTCAGCCTCGAACTTGCTGCCGATTATCTGGTGATGGCCGCCTGGCTCGCCTATCTCAAATCCGCGCTCCTGCTGCCCCCCGAACCCGACGCCGACCCCGATCCGCGCGAAATGGCGCTGAAACTACAATTCCAGCTCCTCCGCCTCGATGCCATGCGCGACGCTGGCCAAAAACTCCTCGCCCGCCCGCAACGCGGCTGGGATAATTTCCCCCGCAAAGCCCCCGAAGGCCTTAGCACGGCAAACGTAAACACCTATGAATGCTCACTTTTTGAGCTGATATCGGCTTATGGCGGCATACGCGCCCGCAGCGCCCACAGCATCCACATCGTCCGCCGCAGGCCAGTCATGGCGCTTGATGAAGCCATTGAAAGGCTTGAACATCTGCTTGGCAAAAGCCTCGATTGGGCCGAGCTCTCCCGCTATCTCCCCCATGATCTCGCCGACGAATCCTATGCCCGTTCGGTGCTCGCCTCCAGCTTCGTCGCCATGCTCGAACTCGTCCGTCTGGGCAAAGCCGAACTCTCCCAAGGCGTTGCTTTTGCGCCCATTCTCGTAAGGGGCCGCGCATGACCGAACTGGAACGCGCGCTGGAAGCCATCCTCTTCGCCGCCGAAGCGCCGCTTAGCCTCACCGATATCACCCGCCAAATCGGCGAAAACGGCGATATCCCCCGCCTCCTCACCGAACTCGCCGCCAGCTACGCGCCGCGCGGCATCAACCTCGTAGAACGCGGCGGCCGCTGGTCTTTCCAAACCGCCGACGACCTCGCCCACCACCTCCGCCCCACCCGCGAAACCGTGAAAAAACTCAGCCGCGCCGCTGTAGAAACCCTCTCGGTAATCGCCTATCACGAACCCGTAACCCGCCCGGAAATTGAAGAAATTCGCGGCGTCGCCGTCTCGCCCGGAACCCTCGATGTGCTCATGGAAGCCAGCTGGATTCGCCCTGCAGGCCGCCGCGATACGCCGGGCCGCCCGCTCCAATACGCGACGACGCCGGGCTTTCTCACCCACTTCAATCTCACCTCCCGCCGCGACCTCCCCGGCCTTGCGGATTTGAAAGCCGCCGGGCTTTTAGAGCGTGAGCCGCCGCGTGAGTTAGCGCTGCCGCTGGGGGGCAGCGAAGAGGACTAAAAGTGCCTCCGGCGGGTAGTTAAGTGGCCTCCGGCGGCTGGGGCCTTAGACCCCAGACCCCATGTGTTGGGTCGCCGCATACACGGCGATGTAGTTGTAATGCTGTAATTATTGGGGTCTGGGGCCTAAGGCCCCAGCCGCCGGTGGCTTACTTCTTAAACAGCGCCTCACCGCGCTCCAACGCTGTCGTAGGCTCAACCGGCGCCACGTCACCGCGCGCGATAGCATCAGCCGCTTCGGCAGCGGCGGTGCGTTCGGCTTGCAGTTCGGCGACCAGCGCGGCGCGGTCTTCGCCGAGTTTGCCAAGATCAGGCGAGATATCGAGGCCGGCTTTTTTGGCGGCGGTGGCGACCAGCGCGTCCATTTCACGTTGCGAGGTGAGGCCCAAGGTTACGGGATCGATGGGGGTGAGATTGGCGTAATCCCAATGGGTTTTTTCGCGGATGGCGGAGATGGTGGTTTTGGTGGTGCCGATGAGTTTGGAGATTTGGCCATCGGTAATTTCGGGGTGGTTTTTCACAACCCAGAGGATGCCCTTGGGCTTGTCCTGCCGCTTTGAAACCGGCGTGTAGCGCGGCCCGCTGGTGCGGCGGGATTGCTCGGGCTGGCGGGCAAGTTTCATCACATAATCTGGGTCAGCCTGCGCGCGGTCGAGTTCGTCCTGGGAGATTTCGCCGTTACGGATGGGATCGCGGCCGGTGAGTTTGGTGGCGGCGGTATCGTCGGCAATGGCTTGCACTTCGAGGATATGGAGGCCGCAGAAATTGGCGATCTGCTCAAAGGTGAGGGCGCTGTTATCCACCAGCCAGGCGGCGGTGGCGTGCGGCATCAGAGGATGGGTGGGAGCAGCCATGGCTAAGGAACCTTGCGTTTGAAAATAAAAGAGCCGCCCCACAGGGACGGCTAGCAAGGACCTATGTAGACTCCTCGGCGCTGGCAATCAAGTTGCGACGGCGAGTATGATTTTGCCGATGTGTTCGCCGGCTTCCATGCGGCGATGCGCGTCAGCGGCGCGGGCGAGCGGAAAGATTTTATCGGTGACGGGGGAGAGCTGCCCGTCTTCAAACGCGGGCCAGACCGCGCCTTCCAATGTTTCGGCGATGGCGGCTTTGAAGGCGACGGGCTGGGGCCGGAGCATCGAGCCGGTGAGGGTGAGGCGTTTGGCCATGACGCGGCCTATGTCCAATTCGCCGGTTTGGCCGCGTTGGAAAGCGATGGAGACATGACGGCCTTCATCGGCGAGGCATTTGAGGTTTCGAGGCAAATAATCGCCGCCGACCATATCCAGCACCAGATTGACGCCGCGCTTGCCCGTTATCCGGGCGACTTCGGCGACGAAATCCTGCGCTTTGTAATCGATGGCGTGGGCGGCGCCCAGCGCGAGAGCGGCGGCACATTTTTCCGGGCTGCCGGCGGTGACGATGATGTGCAGGCCCAGCACTTTAGCAAGCTGGATGGCAGTGGTGCCAATGCCTGAGGTGCCGCCATGGACGAGTATGGTGTCGCCGCTACGCGCCCGGCCCCGGTCCATGATGTTGGACCAGACCGTGAACCATGTTTCCGGCAGGCCGGCGGCGTCTGTGAGCGCCATGCCGGCGGGCACGATGAGGCATTGGGCGGAGGGGGCGACGCAATATTCGGCATAGCCGCCGCCAGCGACCAGCGCGCAGACCTGATCGCCGGGCCGCCAGCGGGTGACGTTGCTGCCGATGGCGGCGATGGTGCCGGCGATTTCCAGGCCCGGAATGGTAGGCGCGCCCGGCGGCATGGGGTAAAGGCCCTTGCGTTGCAGCACATCGGGGCGGTTGACCCCGGCGGCGGCGACTTTGACGAGAACCTCATCTGCGCCGGGGCGCGGGACCGGGCGCTGGACAGGCACCAGAACCTCTGGGCCGCCGGCGCTGGCAGGGTCGATCGCGGTCATGGTTTCGGGCGTGGTCATGCGGAGATATTGACGCAAGCGGCTGGCCGGTCAACCATAGGCGCATGGACAATGACGACCTCCTGCCGCCGCAAAAAACCTATGGGCCTCTGGCTGAGCTGCTTAAAGAGGATCTGGACCGTTTGTCCCGCGATGAGGTGTTGCTGCGGATTGCCACGCTGGAGGGCGAAATTGCGCGGGCGAAGGCGCGGCTCAACGATGCCAGTGCGCTCCGGTCTGCGGCAGAGGATTTGTTCAAGAAATAGGCTCAGTTGCCATGGGGCCGACCCTGCGCGTGTTGGCCGCATGCAAAAGCCCTCTTGATTGTTTGGGGCATCGCGCTGACATTCACTATGCAAGCCGGCGACACGCGGCCGTTGTTAAAGATGTGTCGCCTCGCGCCGGGATGCATGAGGCCTCCGCCATTTTGGCGGGCGCATAGATTGGAGACCGGGATGCCTGCTTTCACCCGCGAACTCGAAAAGTCGCTGCACAATGCGCTGGCGGAAGCCGCCAAGCGCACCCATGAATATGCAACGCTCGAGCATCTGCTTTTGGCGCTAACCAGCGATACCCATGGGCTTGAAGTTTTGAAGGCCTGTAATGTGGATGTGGATGAGCTGGCCGGGCAGCTGAGCACGTATCTGGACAATGAGCTTTCAGCCTTGAAAGCCGATGCCAGCGTTGACCCCTCCCCCACGGCAGGGTTTCAGCGGGTGGTGCAGCGGGCGATTTTGCATGTGCAAAGCTCCGGCCGCGAAGAAGTGACCGGCGCCAATGTGCTGGTGGCGCTGTTCTCCGAGCGGGAGAGCCATGCGGTGTTTTTCTTGCAGCAGCAGGACATGACCCGGCTGGATGCGGTGTCTTTCATAAGCCATGGCGTTTCCAAATCTGGCACGGGCGAGAGCCGTAGCCCTAAGGGTGCGGACGGCAAGGACGAGAGCGAGACCGACAAGCCTAAATCACGTGAGAAGGGCGGCAAAGAGCCTGAGTCTGCGCTGAAGCAGTTTACGGTGAATTTGAACGAGAAGGCGCGCACCGGAAAGATTGACCCGCTGATTGGCCGCTCGTCCGAAGTGGACCGCACCATCCAGATTTTGTGCCGGCGTTCCAAGAACAACCCGCTTTATGTGGGCGATCCGGGCGTGGGCAAAACCGCCATTGCCGAAGGGCTGGCGCGCAAGATCATTGAGGGCAATGTGCCTGATGTGTTGTTGCCGGCGGTGATTTACTCGCTTGATATGGGCGCGTTATTGGCTGGCACGCGCTACCGGGGTGACTTTGAAGAGCGGCTGAAGAATGTGGTGAATGAGCTGGAAAAGCTGCCGCATGCTGTGCTGTTCATCGATGAGATTCACACCGTTATTGGCGCGGGCGCGACCTCTGGCGGCGCGATGGATGCGTCTAATCTGTTGAAGCCGGCGCTTTCATCGGGGGCAATCCGCTGCATTGGCTCGACGACCTACAAGGAGTTTCGCAATCACTTTGAGAAGGACCGGGCGCTTTTGCGGCGCTTCCAGAAGATTGATGTGAATGAGCCTTCTGTGGAGGATTCGATCAAAATTCTGATGGGCTTACGGCCTTCTTATGAGGAGCATCATAAGCTTAAATATACGCCTGACGCGATCAGGGCGGCGGTGGAGCTTTCGGCGCGTTACATCAATGACCGGAAACTGCCGGATAAGGCGATTGACGTGATTGATGAGAGCGGAGCCAGCCAGATGTTGCTGGCGCCTAGCAAGCGCAAGAAGGTGATCGGCGTTAAGGAAGTGGAGGCGGTGATTGCCACCATGGCGCGGATTCCGCCTAAGTCTGTTTCTGTGGATGATACCAAGGCTTTGGCCAGCTTGGATGCTGATTTGAAGCAAGTGGTGTTTGGGCAGGATGCCGCCATCAACAAGGTGGCGTCTGCCATCAAGCTTTCACGCGCCGGGCTGCGGGAGCCGAACAAGCCGATTGGCAGCTATCTCTTCTCCGGCCCAACCGGCGTGGGCAAGACCGAAGTGGCGCGGCAATTGGCCGAGATTATGGGTATTCCGCTGACGCGCTTTGATATGAGCGAGTATATGGAGCGGCATTCTGTGTCTCGCCTCATAGGCGCACCTCCGGGCTATGTGGGCTTTGATCAGGGCGGGCTTTTGACCGACGCTGTGGACCAGCAGCCGCATTCGGTGTTGCTCTTGGATGAGATTGAGAAAGCGCATCCGGATTTGTTCAACATCCTTTTGCAGGTGATGGACAATGGCAAGCTGACCGATCACCACGGCAAAACGGTGGATTTTCGTAATGTTATCTTGATCATGACCACCAATGCCGGTGCTGCTGACATGGCGCGCGAAGGCATTGGCTTTGGCGCTATCACGCGCGACGGCGAGGATGAGGAAGCCATCAAGAAGATGTTCAGCCCGGAATTTAGGAACCGGCTGGATGCGGTGATTCCCTTTGATTATCTGCCGCCGAGCGTTGTGGCGCGGGTTATCGATAAGTTCATCCTGCAACTGGAGCTGCAACTGGCTGACCGGGATGTGCATATCGCGCTCACCGATGACGCCAAGGGCTGGCTGACGGAACGCGGCTATGACAGGCTTTATGGGGCGCGGCCGATGGGCCGGCTTATCCAAGAGAAGATCAAGCAGCCGCTCGCAGAAGAGCTGCTCTTCGGCAAGCTGGTGCATGGCGGCGAAGTGCGGGTGGGCTTGAAGGACGATGCTTTGTCGTTCGAGATTGTGCCGGCACCCAAGAAGCCGCCGCGCGCGAAGAAAACGCGGGCGAAGAAGCCTTCGCCTAAGGTGGATGCGTAAGTAGGGGCCTCCGGCAAGACGAGAAGCTTCTGGGGGCTAAGCCCCCCCAGACCCCTTAGCAGGGCAGTGTCTTATTAACTGGGGTCTGGGGGCTAGCTCCCAGCCGCCGGAGGCCCCTTCACTCTAAAACCTCATCCTCACTACGTGCTTTAAGCACGCGGTGGGCCACTTCGAAGCTGTGGCCGGCGCGTGCCATAGCGGCCATTTCGCGGCGCTGCCGGGCGGGATCGGCCTCGGTCCCTTCGCGTGCAAACGGGCCGAAGCGGCGGCGGCGGGCGAAGGCGATGGCTGTAGCGTAGGGATCGTGAGGCGTGCCGTCTTCTGCTTCTAGCACGGCGCTTACATCATCACGCGCTACACCGGCTGCGGATAGCGCCCCGCGGACGCGGCCAAGGCCGAAGCCCCGCGCGGTGAGCTCACGTTGTTTGGAGGCGGCCCAGGCGCGGTCATCAACATAGCCAAGCGTGGTGATGCGTTCGATGAGGTTTTCAATGTCGGGGGCTTCTGTGGGGGTCCAGATGCGTTCGCCGAGCTTGCGTTGCAGGTAACGCCGTAGCTTGGCGGCGGTTGTGGCGTAGCGGGCGGCATAGCCTATGGCTAGCTCTTGTAACTGCGCGGCATTTATAGGGCGTGGTTCGCGGGGTTTGTATTCGCGGCGCGCCTTGCGGGGACGGTTTCGGCGCTCATTATAGTCACCGGAATCTTCGAAATCTTTAACCATGCCTTGTTTGTGCCATGATCGGGCCGGATTTTGAACTCCCCTGTGGCGCATAGATTTTATGACGCGTTTTAAGGGAGACAGGGCTTGGATAAGAGCCTGACACTAGAAGCCACCCCGACATTTGATGGCTTGGCCTATCGGCGCGCTGATTTTCAGACGCTGGCCGATGCGCTGGATTATGCCGCCTTGGGCGAAAAAGGCTTTAATTTTCATGATGCGCGCGCTGATTTGGTGCGGGCTTATACTTATGCTGAGCTGGCGGGGGATGCGCGGGCGCGGGCGTTGCGGCTGGTGGCGGCGGGTGTGATGCCGGGGCAGCGGGTGGCGCTCATTGCTGAGACGGGGGCTGATTTTGCGTCGGCTTTTTTTGCAGCGATTTATGCCGGGGCGCTGCCAGTGCCGCTGCCGTTGCCGACAAGTTTTGGCGGGCGTGAGGCCTATGTAGAGCAGATTGCGGTGCAGCTGCGCTCGGCTGATCCGAGCATGGTGCTGGGGCCTGAAGGGCTGATGCCAATGGTGGCCGAGGCGGCTGAGGGGCTGTGTGCGGCGCATGAGTGGGCGGCGTTTTTTGCGGGGCCTGCGCCGGTGGTGGCGCTGCCTGAGGGGCGGCCTACGGATATTGCTTATCTGCAATATTCCAGCGGCAGCACGCGGTTTCCGCATGGGGTGGCGGTTACGCATGAGGCGCTGCTGGCCAATCTGGCGGGCCATGCGCATTGCATGGAAGCGGGCCACGGGGACCGGGTGGTGAGCTGGTTGCCCTGGTATCATGATATGGGGCTGGTGGGCTGTATGCTCGCGCCGCTCGCCAATCAGGTTTCGGTGGATTATCTGGCGACGGAAGATTTTGCGCGCCGGCCGCTGTCATGGCTCACGCTGATCAGCCGCAACCCGGACAAGACGCTGAGCTATTCGCCAACCTTTGGTTATGACATTTGCGCGCGGCGGATTTCGGCTTCGATCAATGTGGCAGAGCGGTTTGACTTGTCGCGGTGGCGGGTGGCGGGGAATGGCGCGGATATGATCCGGCCGGAGGTGATGCAGGCGTTTGTGGATGTGTTTGCGCCGGCCGGCTTCAAGGCATCGGCGTTTTTGCCCAGCTATGGCTTGGCGGAGGCGACTTTGGCGGTTTCTATTATGCCGCTGGGCGAAGGCATCGTGTCTGATCTGATTGATGAGCGGACGTTGGCGGGCCTATCTGGCGGGCGCACGGAGAGCCGTCAGCCGACGCGGTATCGGGCGATTGTGAACTGCGGCAAGGCAGTTCCAGGTTTGACCATGGAAGCGCGCGACGAGACTGGCGCGATTTTGCCGGACCGTAAGATTGGCCGGATTTTTGTGCGCGGGCTAGGCGTGATGGCGGGGTATTTCCGTGACCCTGAGTCGACGGCGGCGGCGCTTTCTGAGGATGGCTGGCTGGATACCGGCGACATGGGCTATTTGGTTAATGGCTCAATTTTCATCGTGGGCCGCGCCAAGGACATGATCATTATCAACGGCAAGAACCATTGGCCACAGGATATTGAATGGGCGATTGAGCAGCTGCCCGGCTTCAAGGCCGGTGATATTGCAGCGTTTTCGATCACCACGCCGACGGGCGAAGAAGCGCCTGCCGTGCTGGTGCAATGCCGGACCTCTGACCCGGCAGAGCGCACGACGCTGCGTGATACCATTCGCACCAAGGTGCGGGCGCTGACCGGCATGACCTGTGTGGTGGAGCTGGTGCCGCCGCGCACCTTGCCGAAAACCTCATCTGGTAAGTTGAGCCGGTCCAAGGCGCGGCTCCAGTATCTTTCGGGCGAAATTCAGCCGTTTGATGTAGCGGCCTGAGTCGGGCGGCCAAAATGCTGGCGATCACGGGCGGCACTGGCTTTGTAGGGAGCCGGGTGCTGGCGCTGGCGGGAGAGCCTTGGCGGGCATTGACCCGGCGGCCACGCGAGGGCGCAGAATGGGTCACAGGCAATCTTGCTAATACCGACGCGCTGGCGCGGCTGTGTGAGGGCGCTTCGGCGGTGATTCATGTGGCCGGTGTGGTCAATGCGGCTGACCGGGCCGGATTTGAGGCCGGTAATGTGCAGGGCACCGCCAATGTGATTGCGGCGGCAAAGGCGGCGGGCGTGGGCAGGTTTGTCCATGTCTCAAGCTTGGCGGCGCGCGAGCCGGGACTTTCGCTTTACGGTGCGTCCAAGGCCGGGGCCGATGCGCTGGTTCAGGCGAGCGGGCTGGACTGGGTGATAGTGCGGCCGCCGGCGGTTTATGGGCCGGGGGATAAGGAAATGCTGCCGATTTTCAAGCTGGCGGCGGCGGGCTGGGGGCTGGCGCCGGGCGGGGCAGCGGGGCGGATTTCGATTATACATGTCGATGATCTGGCCCGCGCGTTGCTGGCGCTGGCGAGCGGCGGGCCTTCGGGCGAGATTTTGGAACTTGATGATGGGCAGGGCGCGAACGGCGGCTATAGCCATGCCGAATTTGCAAGCTTGGCCGGTGCAGCACTGGGCCGGAACCGGGTGCGGACGGTGGCGGCGGCGGCGGGGCTGATTGGCGCGGTGGCGGACCTTGGCGAATTTGCGGCGCGCTTCAGCGGCAAGCAGCCCCGCCTCAGCAAGGATAGGGCGCGCTATGTGGTGCATCCTGATTGGGTGGCGCGCGGCGGCAATGCGCGGCTGGCAGAGCTTTGGCCCGGGCTTTGGGCGCCCGCGCTTTTGGGCCGCGACGGGTTGGCCGATGCGGTGGTGGGTTACCGGGCTAAAGGCTGGCTATAGAGGAAGCGTGAAAGCCAAGGTTACAAAGGTGATGAGCAGGCCGGTAATGAAAATGCGATATGCATAGCCGAGATAACGGTATTTCTTGGCTTTGAGCACCATGCCTTGCTGATAAATATCTCGAACCATGGTGGCACAGATATCCTCTTCAGACACCATGACGTCGCGCAGCCGGGCTTGGAAGTCGGGCTCCTCAAGCTCCGTAAAAACGCCGAAAAACAGCAGATTGGGCGCCGAATCCTTGCCTGCCGAGGGCGGACGATTGCCCACAGCGGGCAAGACCGCCAACAGGCAGAACAGGGCTGACAGAAACACTGTGAGGCACAAAATGAGCATGGGCGGCTGCAGATTTGCAAGGTTGCCATCGCGCACCACCAGCGCCAGCACCACAGAACTCACGCCGAGCAGCATATTGGCTTTCTGATCCGCCATGGCCGAAAGCGTAAGTTATTGCTGCTGTAAGGTGCGCAGCAGATGAATACTGTGTGGATGCGGCGTTTCTGATGTATCTGCCATGCGCTTGCCCCTTGACGCCGATACGCTAGCATGGGCGCAAATGCGGCATTTGGAAACTAGCCGATGTAGCCGCCATTTTGCCATCTTCTGGTGGCAGGGAGCCTTAAATGCTATTGAGGACGCTTACATGACTGACCGTGCTACCGTTTATGCCCGGATTATCGAGCTGATGGCCCCGCTCAATGCCAAGAACGTGCCGCTGCAGGAGAGTACCAGCTTTGCTGGCGATCTGGAGATGGACTCGCTGACGGTGATGGATTTGGTGGCATCTATGGAAGATGAGTGGGACATTGTGATGCCCTTGAATATGTTGCCTGATTTGGAAACGATTGGGCAAGTGGCGGACGCGGTGACGAAGCTGGTCAACAAATGAGCGATTTGTTTTCAAAATTTGATGCGTTGATTGCGGAGCGGGAGGGGGTGCTTTCCACGGGTGTTCGCGACCCGTTTGCGATTGTGATGGAGCAGGTGAAATCTCCGACTGTGGCGGTGATTGAGGGGCGCGAGACGATTTTGCTCGGCACCTATAATTATATGGGGATGACCTTTGATCCCGACGTAATTGCCGCAGGGCAGGATGCGCTGACCCGTTTTGGCGCCGGCACAACCGGCAGCCGGGTGCTGAATGGCACCTATCAGGGCCATAAGGAATGCGAAGACGCCCTGAAAGATTTCTATGGCATGGAGCATGCCATGGTGTTTTCCACCGGCTATCAGGCCAATCTCGGCATGGTGGCGACGCTTGCTGGCAAGGGCGATTACATCATCTTGGATGCAGATAGCCATGCCTCGATTTATGACGGATGCTATCTGGGCAATGCTGATATCGTCCGCTTTAAGCACAACAGCGCTGAGGATCTGGAAAAGCGCTTGCGCCGCCTGCCGCCCGAAGCGGGAAAGCTGGTGATTCTTGAGGGCGTATATTCCATGCTGGGCGATATTGCGCCGCTGAAGGAATTGGTGGCGATTGCCAAGGCGCATGGGGCGATGGTGCTGGTGGATGAAGCGCATGGCATGGGATTTTTCGGCGCCAATGGCCGAGGCGTGTATGAAGCCGCGGGCGTGGAAGCCGATGTGGATTTTGTGGTCGGTACTTTCTCCAAATCAGTGGGCACCGTGGGCGGGTTTTGCGTTTCCAACCACCCTAAGTTTGAGATTTTGCGGCTGGTGTGCCGGCCTTATACCTTCACGGCCTCGCTACCGCCCGCCGTGGTGGCCTGTGCGGCGACCTCTATTCGCAAGCTGATGCACGCCCATGAAAAGCGCGATCGGCTATGGGCGATGACCAAGAAGCTGCATGGCGGACTGAAGGCGCGCGGCTTCCGGCTGGCCACCGAGACCCCGGAAAGCGCCATCGTCTCCGTGCTGATGCCCGATCAGGAAACCACCGTGCGGATGTGGGCGGCGATGATCGAGCTAGGGATTTATGTGAACATGTCCCGCCCGCCGGCCACGCCTGTGGGGGTGTTTTTGCTGCGCTGTTCTTTGTGCGCGGAACATTCAGCCGAGCAGCTGGAGACCGTTTTGGAGCGGTTTTCGCAGGCGGCGGAGATGACCGGGCTGTTTCGGCAGGCGGCGGAGTAGAGGGATAAGAGGCCTCAGGCGATGCAAAAAGGATTCAGGGGCCAAAGCCCCAGCCGCCGGAGGCCCTATTTCTTCTTGATCGGCCTCACGGAAAGCCCGCTCATATAGTTAAGCACGATCGTCATTTTGTTCACGCCCGGCCCAGCGGTGAAGCGGGTATTTTTAAGCGGCGGCTTGCCGAGCGGGATTTTGGGATTGTTGGAAAAGCCGATGCCATCACCCCAGACCGACAGTTTGCCATCGGAATTACGATCTTGCAGCGCCACCATCACATAGTCTCCGGGGGCGGGGAGCGTGAGGCAGACCAGCATGTCGCCGCTTGCCGTCACCGGCATTTCCTGGCGCCGTATATAGCGGCCTGAGCCGAGATAATCATTTTCTTCTGCCGGATAATATTGGACGCGCAGCCGACCATCGCGATCCTTGAAGCCGGTTACATCGACCAGCATGGCCGGCCCCGAGGCGCCGGGCGCGCAGGCCGCGGCATCGCTGCCCAACACCGCCGCGGCAGCGGGCGCTGAAAGAGCGAGCAAGGCCGAAGCGGCGGGTAGCGTTGCGGCTATTGTGACACGGGCAAGTTTGTTCATGACCAATTTGTTCTACCGGGTTATAGGGGGGTTAAGGATGAACTGCTTATTTCATCCTCAATGTTAATAAAGCCTGCATGCGGCGAAACTGCGGCGCGGCAGGCTTATTTGTAACGGAACCTTGGCACCCTTGTTTTCGCTCACCCGCTTTGATCGGTATTTGGCCAAGTTGATTATCGTGCCTTTGGTCTCGTCGCTGGTGATTGCCGCGATGTTGCTGGTGCTTGATCGGATGCTGCGGCTGTTTGATTTTGTGATGAATGAAGGCGGGCCGGTGGATGTGGTGTGGCGGATGCTGGGCAATCTGCTGCCGGAATATCTGGCTTTGGGTATTCCCATTGGGGTGTTGATGGGGATTCTCATGGCGTTTCGGTCTCTGGCCACCTCTTCGGAGCTTGATGCGCTGCGGGCGGTGGGGATTTCTTATGGGCGGCTGCTGCGGGTGCCGCTGCTGTTTGCGTGCGTATTTGCGGTCATCAATTTCGGCATTGTTGGCTTTATGCAGCCGGTCTCCCGCTATGCGTATGAGAATTTGCGCTATGAATTGCGCTCTGGCGCGCTGGGGGCTTCCATCAAGGTGGGCGAATTTGCCAATCTGGGCAAGGGCATGACCTTGCGCGTGGAGCAGAGCCTCGATGGCGGCGCTGATCTGCGCGGGCTGTTTGTGCGGGCTGATGGCAAAGAGGGGCAGAGCCTTGCCGTAACCGCCACGCGCGGCACGTTTCTTTCCACCGATGATCCCGATGTTATTTTGCTGCGGCTGAGCGATGGCACGCTTATCCATAGCCCCGGCGGCGGGCAGGTGCCGCGCGTTTTGAGCTTTGAGCAGCATGATCTGCCCGTGACATTGCCGGCGATGACCAGCTTTAGAAAGCGCGGGGAGGGCAATATGGAGCGCACGCTGCCGGAGCTTGGCGCAACCATATTGGACAAGAGTGCTACGCCTGAAGCCCAGCGTGATGCCAGCGCCACCTTCCACCGGCGGCTGGTGCAATGTTTGGTGATGTTTATCCTGCCGTTTCTCGGGCTTGCGCTGGGGGTGCCGCCCAAGCGCTCCACCTCGGCGCTTGGGGTGTTTGTGAGCCTGATTGCGCTCATCACTTTTCATAAGCTCACTGAATATGGCGAGCGTATGGGGAGCTTGGGCCGGGTTGATCCGGTGCTGGCGCAATGGGTGCCGTTTTTGGGCTTTATCGCGCTATCGCTCTGGCTTTATCGCACACAGGCGTTTGTGCCCGGCGGCCAGCCTTTGGGGCTTTTGGAGCGCTGGTTCAGCAAACTGACGGGGGCTTTTTCCTCGCTGGCGGCGCGGCTTTTGCGGCGCAACACATGGCGCGATGACGCGCTGTCTGCAGGCTGAGCGTGCAGCTTTTTCCGTCTCGCACGATCGCCTGGTATACGGCGAAGATGTTTTTGGTGCGCACGGCCGCATTTACCATCGGGCTGGTGGTTATTCTGCAATCCCTTGATCTGCTGGGCGAATCGGGGAAGATTCTGGCTGTTGACGGCAATAGTGAAGCGGACCTCTGGACCTATGTGTCGCTGCGGATGCCTCAGATTATTCAGTTGTTTTTGCCGTTTGCCGTGCTGCTGGCAACCCTGGTGACGCTCGCCACGCTTAATCAGAACAGCGAGGTGGTGATTTTCAAGGGCGCGGGGATTTCTGCGCACCAGATATTAGCGCCGTTGATGATCGCGGCGTTTGGCATTGCGGTGGCCAATTTTGTGTTCAACGAGCGTATCGTCACCAGAGCCAGCCAGACGCTGAATATCTGGAAAGCCAATGAATATGAAAAGGTTAAGGAGGTTGCAGGGCCCAATGCTGAAAGCTGGGTGCGCGGCGGCGATGATCTGTTTCATGCCGCTACCGTTTCAGGGCTAGATGCCGCCACGAAGCTTACCGGAGTTACGATTTATGATCGGGAGGACAACCGGCTGACCCGTATCGTGATGGCTGACAAAGGCCAGCCTTCAGCTTCGGGCTGGGAATTGACGAATGTGCATATTTTCGATGTGGCGCGCGGCACGATTTCGGCGCTGCCCCGCCTCGCCTTCAAAACTAGCGTAATCCCGCGTCAGTTCACCACCACCAGCCTTGATCCGGCCTATCTGCCGCTTTGGGCGTTATGGCCGCAGATTGCCGAACAGCGCGCTGCGGGGAAGCCGGTGGATACACTGATTGCGGCGGCTAATCACAAGGTGTCGGGGCCGCTCTCGGCGGTGCTGATGCCGCTTTTGGGCGCGGTGGCGGCGTTTGGGCTGGCGCGCTCCGGCAAGCTATTTGTGCGGGCGGTGATCGGCATGTTTTTAGGGTTTGCGTTTTTTGTGGCGGATAATTTCATGCTCGCCATGGGCAATTTTGGCACGGTGCCGCCGTTGATGGCGGCATGGTCGCCGTTTATCTTGTTCCTGCTCATCGGCGAGTCGGTGCTTATCCGCACGGAAGAATAGCGGCAGGTCGTCGCGGCAGGGCTGATTGTGCAGCTCTTGTCCAAAATTGGCCGCAATGCCGCTATAGTCAAAGCTGAGCTATTAAACGGAGACCTGCGTGAAGGCCGCAACCCTGCCCAAGACCGGCATCTGGAACCGGAGCCATTATCTGGACCGCATGACATTGCGGGATCTGGTGGTGGCCTATTTCCAATATTACGCCATTCAGGCCTATCTGGTGCTGGCGGTGGCCGCCGGCGCTTATGCGTGGCTCAACCCGCCGTCATTGGCGGCCGGGGCTGTGTCTTTTGTGTTTGCGATCATCGCTTATCCGGCGGTGTGGTATGTGCTGCATCGCTTTGTGCTGCATGGCAAATGGATGTGGAAGTCGCCGCTCACAGCTGGCACCTGGAAGCGCATCCATTATGATCATCACCAGGACCCGAACCACCTCGAAGTGCTGTTCGGCGCGCTTTACACCACGCTGCCGGCGATTGTGATCGCGACCATGCCTATAGGGTGGTTGATCGGCGGGCCGGGCGCTGCGGCCGTGGCGCTGGTCGGCGGGCTGCTGGCCACCTGCTTTTATGAATTTTGCCATTGCATCCAGCATCTTAGCTATAAGCCGCGTGCCAAATGGCTGGCGGAGATGAAGGCGCGTCACATGGCACATCACTTTCATGATGAAACCGGCAATTTCGGCATCACCAATTTTGCCGTCGATAAGCTGTTCGGCACTTTTTATGAGCGCGAAGAGCGCTCGGCGAAAAGCCCTAGCGTCTTCAACCTCGGCTACAGCGAAGAGGTGGCCCTAGCGTATCCTTGGGTAAAGACCATGTCTGGCGGCTATATCGCCACCGGTCATCCGCGCAAACGCCAGTCTGCCTGATAGCATTGTCGGAGGCGCGTACGGCTTTGAAACTGGTGCCGGTCAGCAGCAAAGCTGACCGAGCCCGGTTTATTGAGCTTCCCTACAGGCTTTACGCCCATGATCCGCATTTTGTGCCGCCCTTGCGCAGCGAAATGCGCGCGCTGCTGTCGCCTGCGAGCAACCCGTGGTTCGGCCATGCCAAGGCGGCTTTCTGGATGGTGGAGCGAGCCGGGAAAGTGGTGGGCCGTATATCGGCGCAGGTGGACGAGCTGGTGCTCAGCCATATCGCCCCTGATCTCGGCCATTGGGGCATGTTTGAATGTGAGGATGACCCTGCCATAGCTAAGCTCTTGCTGGATACGGCGGAGGGCTGGTTGCGCGCGCAGGGCATGGGCCGGTCGCAAGGGCCGTTCAGCCTCTCCATCTGGGATGAACCGGGGCTGCTGGTCCAAGGCTTTGACGGCCCGCCCACCGTGATGATGGGCCATCATCTGCCCTATTATCACAAGCTCATCACCGATCATGGCTATGCTGGCGTAAAAGATCTGCATTGCTGGAGCCTGCCCATCGAACGACCATTCCCGGAAATGGCGCAGCGCATCATCGCATTTTCTGAACGCAATCCCCGGCTTGTCACCCGCCCGGTCGACAAGTCCAAATTTGATAGCGAAGCCGCGCTCATTCTCGATATATTGAACGAAGCTTGGGCCGATAACTGGGGCTTTGTCCCCCTCACGCCGGCCGAAATCGCTCATGTTGGCAAAAAACTAAAACCCATTGTCTTCGAAAGCCTCATCCGAATCGCCGAATATGACGGCGAACCCGTCGGCTTTATGATCACCCTCCCCGATATCAACGAACTCACCCGCGACCTGAACGGCAGCCTGTTCCCCTTCGGCTGGGCCAAGCTTCTCTGGCGACTGCGCGCCCCCAAAGTCACCCGTATGCGCGTGCCGCTCATGGGCTTTAGAAAAGCCCTGCAAGGCCACCGCGTCGCCTCGCTCATGGCCTTCCAAATGATCGAATATATCCGCCGTGCCTCGGTCAGCGAATTCGGTGCCACCCAAGGCGAAATCGGCTGGATCCTCGATGATAACGGCCCCATGCGCTCCATCGCCGACGCGCTGGAAAGCCATGTCACTCGGACCTATCGGGTGTTTGAACGTAGTTTGTAAGTTAGGGGCCTCCGGCGGTTGGGGGCCTAAGGCCCCAGCCGCCGGAGGCCCTTAATCTGCTAAAAACGCGCCTTCGGTCTTCGCGCGCAGTGTCGCAAGGTCAACACCCGGGGCCAGTTCTAGGAGCCGGAACGGCGCGCCGCGAGCGGGGCGGGCTAGCACGGCCAGATCGCTAATGACCATGTCCACCACGCCTTGGCCAGTAAGCGGCAGGGTGCAGGCGGTGCGGAATTTTGGGCTGCCGTCTTTGGAGACATGGTCCATCAGCACGATGATGCGCTTGACGCCGGCGACAAGGTCCATCGCCCCGCCCATGCCTTTGACCATTTTGCCGGGGATCATCCAATTGGCGAGGTCGCCGTTTTCTGCGACTTCCATAGCGCCCAGGATGCTGAGATCGATATGGCCGCCGCGGATCATCGCGAAGCTGTCAGCGCTGGAGAAATAGCTGGTGCGGCGCAGCTCGGTTATGGTTTGCTTGCCGGCGTTGATGAGGTCTGCGTCCACCTCGTCTTCGGTGGGAAATGGCCCCATGCCTAGCATGCCGTTTTCGCTTTGCAGGGTGATATCGATATGGGCTGGCACATGATTGGCCACAAGCGTGGGCATGCCGATGCCAAGGTTTACGTAAAATCCGTCTTCAAGCTCGCGCGCGGCGCGGGCGGCTTGTTCATCGCGGCTCCAGCCCATGGTCATTGGCCTGCCTCCCTTGTGGTGCGCTGCTCGATGCGTTTTTCATAATTCTGGCCTACGAACAACCGCTGCACATAAATGCCCGGCGTGTGGATGGCGTCCGGGTCCAGCGCGCCGGGCTCCACCAGCTCTTCCACTTCAGCAATGGTCACCCGGCCTGCGGTTGCCATTACCGGGTTGAAATTACGGGAGGTTTTGCGGAAGGTCAGATTACCATAGGGATCGGCCTTCCAGGCTTTCACAATGGCGAGATCGGCCACGAGCCCGGTTTCCATGATATAGGTTTCGCCGCCAAAATCCTTGTGTTCCTTGCCTTCAGCGACCAGCGTGCCGACGCCGGTTTTGGTGTAAAAGCCGGGTATCCCGGCGCCGCCGGCGCGAATTCGTTCGGCCAGCGTGCCTTGAGGGTTGAACTCAAGCTCCAGCTCACCGGCGAGATATTGGCGCTCAAACTCTTTGTTCTCGCCAACATAGCTGGAAATCATCTTTTTGATTTGCCGGCTTTCCAGAAGCTGTCCCAGCCCAAAACCATCGACGCCGGCGTTGTTGGAAATCACAGTCAGGCCGGTGACGCCGCTGGCTTTCAGCGCAGCGATGAGTTTTTCCGGGATGCCGCACAGGCCGAAGCCGCCGGACATCACGGTCATGTCGTTGTGGGCGATGCCGGCAAGAGCTGCCTCGGCGTCAGGATAAATCTTACTGGCCATGGGTGCTCCCGGCAAAAATTGCGCTGCGCCGGACCTAGCGCAACAGCGCCTCAAGGGCCAGTAGGAACTGGTTAGCCGCCCAAAGCCCGCAGTGCACTGCGATGGGTATTAAGGCTCGCGGTAAGCCGCTCGAGCTGGGCAGTGTCATTGCCGGAGCGGGCTATAGCGATCTCTAGCGCTTCCACGGCTGAGGCGTGCGTGACGGACTCACGTGCGAGACGGTCCCGCATCATCTTGGGGATGGTCTTCTCCGCAAAGAGCCAAACGCCCGCAACCAACAAGAAGGTGAGCGTGATCATCAACACCAGGATAGGCGTGGCCATTTTCGAGATATCCTTACAAACAAAAGCTGTGCGACGCATCGCACTTTGGCGTTATGATTCCGAGGTGCCATTAGGCCGCAGAGGCTGCAATGCGCCCAGGGCTTAGCAAGCGGATAAAGGTTGGTAGTTGAAAATGTGGCGGCTGCTTTTCAGCAACCGCCACATAGAAAATCGGACCTATGAAAGTCAGATTTCGTTTATGTTCACCGCAGCTTGCTTGCCGCGACGATCTTCTTCCAGCTCGAAGGACACACGCTGACCTTCGTTCAAGCCAGACAAGCCGGCCCGCTCAACAGCGGAGATATGCACGAATGCATCCGGACCGCCATCTTCGCGCTGAATGAAGCCAAAGCCCTTCTGATTGTTGAAGAACTTCACGGTGCCATCGACACGTTGGCCATCGGTGACGGGCACAGCATCGCGGCGCATTGGCGCGCCGCCGCGAGGACGATCACCATAGCTGTCACCACCACCATCACGGTCACGCGGGGGAGGGGCGCGGTCGGTTACTTCCATCGGCTCACCATCAATGGAGATCTCGGTTGCCGAGATACGACCGTTACGCTCAGTGAGCGTGAAGTTGAGGGGCTGGCCATCGGCAAGGCCAGTGAGGCCGGCAGCTTCCACAGCCGAGATGTGCACAAACACATCTTCGCCGCCATCATCACGCACCACAAAGCCGAAGCCCTTCTGTGCGTTAAAGAATTTAACAACACCGGTACCGGTGCCAACATTGATGCCGGGGCCCATGTCACGGGGCGGACGTGCGCCGCCGCCGAAGCCGCCGCCACCACCGCCGCCGAAGCGACCGCCGCCGCCGCCAGCGCCGCCGCCGCCGCCGAAGCCGCCACGACCACCGCCGCCGCCGCCAAAGCGATCACCGCCGCCACCGCCGAAACGATCGCCGCCGCCGCCGCCGAAACGGTCACCGCCGCCGCCACCAAAGCTACTTTCAAATTGGTCGAAACCGCGTTCGCGCTTATCGCCACCAGCACCACGAGCGGAACCACGTCCGCGTTTATCAAAGCTCATTTTCGTTCCAAGTCTTTCAATTCGTCAAAGTTACGGTGCCGTCGGTGGCGATGCGGATAGTATATAAGCGTCGAAACCGATTATGCGCCATTACCATCGATACATGAGATTTAATGATTCGGCGAGTGCTATTCTCAAACGGCTTCTAAAAGCCCCTTCAGGCCCCTTAAGCCCGGCGCGTGGCCAGTCTCGCGATCCATCCCGCCATCAGCGCTGCCAATACGGCAACCATCCCGTAAATAAGGCTATGCTCTTGCGCCATCACATAAATCCAGCGTTCAAAGCCAGATTTTTCGATGCGGATGGGTACGCTGGTGCTGGCGATCACCCGGCCATCGCGCACCAGATGAATCTCGGCACCGTAATCGCCAACCGGAACCGCGCTCGGAATCGCAATGCGCGCCCGGTACAGCACATTGCCGGTTACCTGAACGCCGCCGGGGGCTTCTGCGAACAGGCCTGAGCGCCGCCGCGCCATGATAAGCCCGGCTTCAAAAGCGCGGGTTACTTTCTCGCTGGCGCTGCTGGCGGGTGAGAGTTGTAGATTGCTGATGCCGATCTCGTAGATTGCCGTGGTCCGGTCATCGGCAAGCTCGGCAATCGGCCTTGTGGTGGCGACGGCGTAAAAGCCTGGCACGCTTTCAAAGCGCACGGCATCGGTGTTGAGCCACACGCCCGCCACGCGCTCCTTGCGCCGCACGGTGATGGGCTGAGGCGGGCCGCGCAGCACGATGGCAATATCAGGCGCTTTGTCGGGCACGACGCCGGAAGGATATTGCACCGCGCCGAACACCAGCAAGTCTGCGCCCTTGAAAGTGGTGTTAATATCGATCCGCTCCTGGCTCAAATCGGTGATTAGCGAGGGTTCTGCCGCTTGTGCTGCCGCTACGGGCAGCAGCATTAGGAGAAGCAAGCGCCGCATCATGCCGGCCCGTAAAGGCTGAATAAATCAACCGGTGTGATGGTGAGCCCGAAGAAAAGCCGCACCGCTACCGCCAGCACGATCAGCGCCAGCGCCAGCCGCAGCGTTTCCGGCTTCAGCTTTTGCGCGGCACGAACACCAGCCTGCGCGCCCGCCACGCCGCCGACAAGCAGCAGCAGCGCCAGCACGATATCCACGGATTTTGACGAGGTGGCGTGCAGCATGGTCGCAGCGCCTGTGACGAAAATGATCTGGAACAGCGAGGTGCCGACAACAGCGCTAGCGGTCATGCCCAGCAGATAGAGCATCGCCGGGACCATGATGAAGCCGCCGCCGATGCCCATGATGGCGGTCAACACCCCCACCGCGCCGCCGAGCGCCAAGGGGGCGAGCGCCGAGATATACAGGCCTGAGCGATAAAAGCGCATCCGCCACGGCAGGGCGGCGATCCACGGCACATGCCGGCGGGAGCGGACTTGCGGGATGCCGCGCCGTTTTGCCAGCAGGGCGGGCAGCGCTTCCTTCAGCATCAGGCCGCCGGTGATGCCCAGAAACACAACGTAAATCAGGTTAATGGCGATATCGATCTGGCCGATGGCCTGAAGCTTGCGGAAAATCACCTGCCCCAGGCCGGCGCCCAGCACGCCGCCCAGGGTTAGCACCACCCCCATTTTCACATCCACCTGTCCGCGCCGCCAATAGGCCAGCGCGCCCGAGACGCTCGAACCGGTGATCTGCGTAGCCGAAGACGCCACCGCGACCGCGGGCGGTATGCCGTAAAAAATCAACAACGGCGTGGTGAGAAAGCCGCCGCCCACGCCGAACATGCCCGACATGAAGCCCACCCCGCCGCCGAGCAGGATGATCACCAGCGCATTAACTGACATCTCCGCAATGGGGAGGTAAATGTCCATAGTCTCCCCATGCCCGCCCGATAAGGCAGGAGCAAGGCTATGCTTTTGGCGGGGCTACTCTTGCAGCGAACAACTGGCCTGCATGGTGCGCAGATTTATGCCCAGCCTTTTGGCCTCAGGGTCTGCCCATGCATAGCTTATCGCGCGCACCGGATCTTCGCTGTGCACATAAAGCACCAGACTTGGCCGGTTGGGCGGCTCGGGAAACACCACATTGCGCATTCTGATTACAAAGCGTTGCGGCTCGGCCTCATCGGTTTCGAGCAGCGCCCGGCCGCCGCGATCATGCAGCATAACATTACTTTTAAACCACCAATCGGCCTTGGCATCTTTACGCGGCAGCGAGGCCCAGCACCGGAACATCCGCGCCCGTAACAGATCGAGCAGGGTGCCGTCGGGCATTTTCATCTCCAGCCCTGCCGGGCCGATGGTCACCAGCGCCGCCGGGCTGTCGCATGTTCCCTTGGTATTGGTGTTGATGAACCGGCCATCGGTTTGCCCTTCAAACAACCGCTGGCAGCGCCCCATCGTCACGCGCACACCGCCTTGCTCATCGGCGAGGCCAATGCTCTGGCTCTCAGCGCCGGGCGCGCCGAACTTGTCGATGGTCAGCAGCCGCAGGGCGTCGCCCTCACGCTTTATCTCGATGCCCACCCAAGGCGGCGCTGGCGTGCCCGCCTCAAGGGCGAACGAGACCTGCTCCTCATTGGTGTAAATGCCCGGCAGCAGCGTGCCGGCAGCCAAGGCCGCTGCGCCTGTGGCTGCCAACAAGCCGATCATTTCTTCGCAGCCGCTTTTTTCGCGTCTGCAATTTTCTTGAAATAGGTCCAGCTGGTTTCGTTGGGCCGTGTGTCATCAGCTGGCGGCGGGCCGACATAATCGGGGTAGCGCGCCGCAATCTCATCAGTAATCACCTTGGGCAGGTCTTTGATCCCGCCCGGTAAGGTCTGGCCCACGGCGTTGAACACCAGCAGCCCGCCGCGCCCGGTCATTTCCATCCACGGCAGCCACGGCGACATCCGCACCCAAGCGATTGACGGATTGGCGCGGGCCTTGCTGGCATCGAGCAGATCGGCCTCATCGACCACGAAATCGAAAATCTCCATGGAATGATATTGGTTGCCGACATAGGGCTGATAATCACCGGCCAAGGGGTTGGTGTACCAAAGCGGAACTACGGTAGCCATAAAGGCCCGGCCATTCTGGATGCGCATGTTCAGCTTGTAGGGCTTGCCGTCGGCATCGGTTTCAAAGGTGGGGGCCCGCATATTCACCGGATCATTGGCGACATTCACCACATCCACAGTCTTGCCGGTCCAGGGGTTTTCCCATGTCTTCATCACTTCGCCGGTCTTGGGGTCGGTGTAGAACATCAGCTCGCGGCTCACCATCCGATAGCCCTTGCCGCGTTTGGCATCATCCACGCTCACGCACTGGCGCACGTTCATGCCTTGCAGATCGAACACATGCTTGTCTGGCTCGCCTTCCACCCGGCTGTAAACCTCGCCCATCCAATGATAGACCACCGCTTCGCCATCTACGCGCGAGCATTGAATCTTGCGGTTAGCGGCAATCGCATCGGCGGGCTTGCTGAGATCGAGCTTTTTAGGCGCGGCCAGTGCGGGGCTGGCGAGAAGCGACGCCGCCAAAGACGTTGCGACTGAAAGGGCGGCAAAGCGAGAAATAGTCATGGCATCATATCTCCACGTGCAAAAAAACACCCCACAATTGTCCGGACAATCCTCCCTACGTCAAGCATAAACATGCGCCGCCTTCCCATCACGCCGCCGCGAGAGTAAGTTTGTGCCATGTCAGACGCTGCCCCCACCTATCTGGTCATCATTGATGGCACCGATGAAAGCCGGGTGGCGCTGCGCTTTGCCGCCATGCGCGCCGGCCATGTGGGGGGGCGGGTGATGCTGCTGCATGTGATGCGGCCGGCCGAGTTTATGCCGCTGGGCGGGGTGCAGGAGGCGATGGCCGCCGAGGCCGAGGCTGAAGGCGAGGCGCTGCTCGCGTCTCACGCCGATGAAGCTGAAGCGCTGGTAGCTTTGCGCCCGGAAGTGCGGCTGCGTTGCGGCGATGCGGCAACGGTGATTACCGAGTTTCTGGCGGATGAACCCAGTGTGCGGGCGCTCGTGCTGGCAACGGCAGCAAGCGGCGCGGCCGGTCCGCTGGTGGCGCATTTCGCCGGCGAGCGCGCCGGGCAATTGGCGTGTGCCACCATCATCGTGCCCGGCGGCCTCGCGCCGGAGCGACTGGAAATGATAACCTGAGCGATAGAATACTGTTTTTATCCGATTTAGCTTGATTTGCGCGTCCCCCATCGCCACATCAGCAGCTTACAGATACAAATTATGAGGCCGCACATGTTTATTGAAACCGAGCGCACCCCCAATCCGCAGACGCTGATGTTCCGCCCCGGCCAGAAGGTGACGGACGGTATCACCGCCGATTTCTCAAGCGCTGAAGCCGCGGCCGGCGCACCGCTCGCGGCCGCATTGTTTGCGCTTGGTGATGTGGAACGGGTATTTTTGGGCGAGGATTTCATCAGCGTCACCAAAGCCGAAGCCTCGGCGGACTGGGACGATATGAAGACGCAGGTTCTGGGCGTGCTGGTCGACCATTTCGCGTCAGGTGCGCCGCTGCATTCTGCCGGTCAAAGCGCGGCGGTGGTTACTGATGATGACCCTGCCGACGCTGAAATCACCCAGCAGATTCAAATGCTGCTGGAAACCCGTATCCGCCCTCAGGTCGCGGAAGATGGCGGCGATATTGTTTATCGCGGCTTCCGGGAAGGCGTGGTGATGCTGGAAATGCAGGGTGCTTGCTCGGGCTGCCCGTCCTCGACCTACACGCTGAAAATGGGTATCGAGTCACTCCTCAAATATTATGTGCCGGAAGTGGTTGAAGTTCGCGCTGTTTGATAGCGGCATGAAACTTTCCTGACCTCCGCTCGGTTTTACACCGATCTGCACATCGTAAAACGGAGCCTTTAATGACCAATGCCCTACCAGACACCGCGCTTGACCAGCTTTTCCGCGACGCGCGCACCCATTACGGATGGGATAATACGCCGGTTACAAAGGCCGATATTGAAGCGCTTTATGATCTGCTAAAAATGGGGCCGACATCGGCAAATTGCTCGCCGGCGCGTTTTTTGTTTGTCTCTTCAGATGCGGCGCGGGAAAAACTGGCCGGCGTGGTGAGTGGCAGCAATGCGCCCAAGGTTCGCGCCGCACCCGTGACCGTGATCATCGGCTGGGACCGGAAATTCTATGACAAGCTGCCCCAGTTGTTTCCGCATACCGATGCGCGAAGCTGGTTTACGGGCAGTGAAGCCGCGGCACATGAAACGGCGTTTCGCAATTCAACGCTGCAAGGCGCTTATTTCATCCTCGCAGCGCGCGCACGGGGCTGGGATACCGGGCCGATGTCGGGCTTTGATAAGGCCAAGGTTGATGCGGCCTTCTGGGCCGGCACCGATGTGGAAACCAATTTCATCTGCTCGATGGGGCGCGGCACGGATGAAGGCCTGTTCCCGCGCCTGCCGCGCCTGAGCTTTGATGAAGCGGCGCGCATCCTGTGATGCTGTAGACCTATCATGACCTTGATATTGGGCATCAGCACGTCCTCGCCCGCGCTTTCGCTTGCCCTGTTTGATAAAGGCGTGTGCGTGGGCCATCTGCATGAGGTCATTGGCAGGGGCCATGCCGAACGACTGATCCCCGCCATCAAAACACTGATAGCTGGGCGCACGGCAGAAGCGCTGGTGGTGGATATTGGGCCGGGCAGTTTCACGGGCATAAGGGTAGGCCTTGCGGCCGCGCACGCGCTGGGCCTCGCTTGGCACGCTCCGGTCACGGGCGTGATGGCCAGCATTTTGGTGGCGGCGGCTGGTTTTGCGGCTGCCGAGGCGGCAGGCCAGCCGGTGCCGGGTCTTACCGTGGCGCTCGATGCCGGGCGCGGCCAGTTTTTTTGCCAGCGTATTGATAGAGGCTTTGCGGCCACGGCTACCCAGACATTAGCGCCCGATGATATCCCGCGTGCGCCAAGAGACGGGCTGGCAGACTATGGGCCAGATATGGCTTCGTTGTTGCTGGTACCGGCAGAATTACGCGCGCTTTCACCGCACGCGCATTATGTGCGCCCGCCAGATGCAAAACTGCCGCTCTGATGACTATTTTCTAGGCGCATGTGATGAGCAGCTTGGCGCCGTCCGTACTTCCTGCCTCCGATGATAGGCATATCGATGAGATGATGCAGGTGATGCGCGCCAGCTTTGATCCGGCATGGGGCGAAGCTTGGACCGAAACCCAGTTCGCCAGCGCGCTGATGATGACCGGCAGCTTTGCGCGCCGCGCGCTTGACGGCGAGGGCCGCGTGCAGGGCTTCAGCCTGTGTAGCAGCGTGTCCTTTGGCAAAGACCTTGCGGGCGTGAGCCGAGGCGGCGAGGCTGAGCTGTTACTGATTGCCGTAGCGCCTGCCGCGCGCGGCCATGGCATCGGTGCGGCCTTGCTGGCTCAAGCCAAAACAGACAGCAAGCACCGCACAATGAATGAAATTTTTCTGGAAGTCCGGGACAGCAACACGGCGGCGCGCGCGCTTTATGGCAGGCAGGGCTTTGCTATTGTTGGCAGAAGGCAGGGCTATTACACCGGCAAAGATGGTAGTCGTCATGATGCCATTACGATGCGCTGCCCAATTTTATTGTGAATAACGCTCCAAAGCACTTGCAATTGGTGTAGTTCAGGATCATCTGCAAGTCTGCCGAGGAGAAATCCTCATAAAACACAGGAAAACATATCAATGTCGGACATCTCGCAGGCCCATACCGAACTTCTGGCACTGACAGCGGATATCGTTGCTTCGCATTTTGCAAATAACAGCGTTGCGCCTGCTGAAGTTCCCGGCGTTATCGAAAGCGTTTTTGCTACGCTCGCCCGTTTGAGCAATCCTGATCCGGAGCCGGCACCAGCGCCCAAGCAGGAGCCGGCAGTGCCGATCCGCTCTTCTATCAAGCCGGACTTCATTGTTTGCCTTGAAGATGGCAAAAAGCTGAAAATGCTCAAGCGCCATCTGATGACCCGCTATGCGATGACACCTGATGATTATCGCGCCAAATGGAACCTGCCCTCGGATTATCCGATGGTCGCCCCTAATTATGCTGAGCAGCGCCGGATGCTGGCCAAGTCCATTGGGCTGGGCACCTCGCGCATTGCCAAGGCAGGCGGCAAGCCCCGTGGTCGGCCCCGGAAGAATCCCGTTTAAGAATCCCGTTTGATCTAAAGTTGCTCAGCCTTGTCCCCGCCTCTCGTTCGCCCTATCTAAAGATCTGCGGACGGGAGGTGTGAGATGGGCGAAGCCATAGATGTTGAAGCGTTGTGCCTGAAAAAGGGCTTGCGCATCACTGAGCAACGCCGGGTCATTGCCAAGGTCCTTTCGGAAATTGATGATCATCCCGATGTGGAAGCGCTGCATCGCCGCGTCGCCGATGTTGATCCGCGCATTTCCATCGCCACGGTTTATCGCACCGTAAAGCTGTTCGAAGAATCCGGAATTCTTGAGCGCCATGAGTTTCAGGGCGGCCGCTCACGCTATGAAATGGCGCAGGATGATCATCACGATCATCTGATCAATGTAGAAACCGGGGAAGTTATCGAGTTTCACGATGCCGAGCTTGAAGCGCTTCAAGCTCGCATCGCGGCCCGGCTGGGCTATCGGCTCGTTGATCACCGCATGGAGCTTTATGCCGTGCCGTTGGACAAAAAAACCTGACCCCGCATCAGCGCTTCGGCCCCGCCAAGGCGCTGGCCGGCACCCTCGCCACCGCCTCACTGCTCATCCCCGCAGAACTGCTCCGGCGCAGCGTAGCGCCTGCTCGTCCCAGCCCGCTGCCGCAACTTTTCCACAAAGCGCTCGCCCGAGCGCTGGGCCTGCAGATTATCAGCCACGGCCAGCCCGCCAACGGGCCTTTGTTGTTCGTCGCCAATCACCTGAGCTGGGCCGATATTCCGCTGCTCGGCAGCCGCATCCCGCGCGCTGCCTTTATTGCCAAGGCTGATGTTGCCGGCTGGGGGCCTGTGGGCCGGCTCGCCACGCTAGCGCGGACAATTTATGTAGCGCGTGATCGCCGCGCCGAAGTTGCCCGGCAACGGGACATTATGGCCGCCCGGCTCACGCAGGGAGACAGGCTTATTCTGTTCCCCGAAGGCACCAATTCTGACGGCGTGCAGACGCTGAAGTTCAAATCTGCACTGTTCGGCGTCATACAAGGCCTGCCGGATCTCACTGTACAGCCTGTCACGCTCGCCTATACCCGCATCAATGGCATGCCCGTCACCCGCCGCACCCTGCCCGGCCTTGCCTGGGTAGGGGACAGTGAACTTCTCCCTCATGCCCGCGCTTTCGCCGCCCTTGGCCGCATCCGCGCCGAGCTGGTATTTCACGCGCCGGTAAGTGCCGCCGCCTTCCCGGATCGCAAAGCGCTGGCACAATATTGCGAAACGCAGATCAGCGAAGGCTATCGCCAGCTTATGCGCTCTGGCCCCCCGGCGCTCCCGCCGCTATGACTACCGAAACAACGGAGTCCGCTTTGTCTCGCTTTCACGTAAAATCCTTCGGTTGCCAGATGAACGTCTATGATTCCGCCCGCATGGCTGATCTGCTGGAAGATCAAGGCCACACCGCCACCGATTCGCCTGAAGACGCTGATATCGTGGTGCTGAACACCTGCCACATCCGCGAACGCGCCAGTGAAAAACTGTATTCGGACATCGGCCGCCTGCAGAAATCCGGGGGGAAATCCGGGAAACAGCCGCTCATCGTTGCAGCGGGCTGTGTGGCCCAAGCTGAAGGCGCGGAAATCGCCCGCCGGGCGCCTGCGGTTGATGTGGTCGTCGGCCCGCTCGCCTATCACCGCCTGCCTGAGCTGATCGACCAAGCCCGCGCCGGCGTCAAAATCATTGATACTGATATGCCGCTGTCGTCAAAATTTGGCCAGCTTCCCGCCCGCCGCCACCAAGGCGCGACCGCGTTTCTCACCATTCAGGAAGGCTGTGACAAATTCTGCACCTTCTGCGTTGTGCCCTATACGCGCGGCCCGGAAGTCTCCCGCCCTATCACCGATCTTATCGCCGAAGCCGAAGCGCTGATCGCCGCCGGGGCGGTTGAAATCACGCTGCTGGGCCAGAACGTCAACGCCTGGGCGCCGGAAAGCGGTGGCATCGCCGGGCTTATCCGCACGCTCGCAGGCCTCCCCGGCCTCGCTCGCATCCGCTATACAACCTCGCACCCGCGGGACATGGACGAGGCGCTGATCTGCGCCCATGCCGAGGTGCCCAAGCTGATGCCCTATCTGCATCTGCCGGTGCAAAGCGGCTCCACCCGCATCCTCAAAGCCATGAACCGCGCCCACACCCGCGCCTCCTATCTCGAAACCCTCGCCCGCGTGCGCGCAGCAAGGCCGGACATTGCGCTTTCCGGGGATTTCATCGTGGGCTTTCCGGGCGAAACCGAAGCCGACTTTGAAGATACACTCTCCATCGTCCGCGAGGTCAGCTACGCGCAGGCTTATTCGTTCAAATATTCCATCCGCCCCGGCACGCCTGCCGCCACCATGGCGAATCAAGTCCCCGAAGCCGTCAAAGACGAACGCCTCGCGCGACTGCAAACCGAAATCGCCCGTACATCGACGGCCTTTAATGAAGCCACCATCGGCCGCAAAACCAGCATCTTGCTGGAGCGCCCCGGACGCCACCCCGGCCAGATGATCGGCAAGACGCCGTGGCTGCAATCCGCCGTAATCGACGCCCCAGACGCTAAAATCGGAGACATGGTCATGGTTGAGATCACCGACGCCCAGCCCAATTCGGTTCATGCCCGCCCGCTTGCCGAACAGGTCGCTGCCTGATGGGCAAGCGCCCTCGCTCCACCACCGCCCGCCCGGCCCCGGCGCTCTCCACCGACCGGGTTCGCGTCGAAGTTGAGTTCGACAAGCCCCAGCTGCTCGGTTCGCTTTTCGGCCAATATGATCAGCATCTTATAGCTCTCGAAGGCCAGCTTGGCGTCTATATCTCGGCGCGCGGCAACCGCGTCACCATTGAGGGCCAGGCCGATGCCGCCGCCCGCGCCCGCGATGTGCTGGCCAGCCTTTATCAGCGCCTCGTGCACGGCGGCAGTGTTGATGCCGGTGATGTGCTCGGCGCAGTCAGCATCGTTGATGATCCCTCGCTCGATGGTCTGTCCGCTGCTGATGGCCCCAGCACCGCCGTCATCCGCACACGCCGCAAGACTATCGTCGCCCGCTCGCCCACGCAGGTTCGTTACATTGAGGCCCTTGCACGCGACAATGTCATCTTCGCGCTCGGCCCCGCCGGCACCGGAAAGACCTATCTCGCCGTCGCCCAAGCCGTCAGCCAGCTCATCTCCGGTTCGGTAGACCGCCTCATCCTGTCCCGGCCCGCCGTGGAGGCCGGGGAGCGTCTTGGCTTCCTGCCGGGTGACATGAAAGAGAAAGTCGATCCTTATTTGCGCCCGCTCTATGACGCGCTTTATGATATGCTGCCCGCCGAACAGGTGGAGCGCCGCCTCGCCTCGGGTGAAATCGAAATCGCACCGCTCGCCTTCATGCGCGGCCGGACGTTGGCCTCAGCTTTCATCATCCTCGATGAAGCGCAGAACACCACGCCGCTCCAAATGAAGATGTTCCTCACAAGATTTGGCGAGAAAAGCCGCATGGTCATTTGCGGGGATCCCAATCAGGTCGATCTGCCCAACCCCGGCGCGTCTGGCCTCGCTGATGCGGTCATGCGGCTGCAGGGCATTGAAGGCATCGCCACGCTGCGCTTCTCCAGCCGTGAAGTTGTCCGCCATCCGCTGGTGGGCCGTATCGTCGATGCCTATGAAGGCCCGCCGCAGGACGCCTGACCCATGCTCATCACCGAAACCCTCATCGCCGCTGGCCCCTGGCCGCCTGAAACTGACTGGCCCGCGCTCGCCAGCGCCGCCGTCGCCGCCGCTATCGCCGCGACGCCGCACGCCGGCCTTGCCGCCCGCAATTTTGATCTGGAAACCAGCGTCCGGCTCAGCGACGATGCCGAGGTGCAAACTCTAAACCGGCAGTTCCGCCATAAGGACAAACCCACCAACGTGCTCAGCTTCCCGATGATGGAAGCCGTGCATCTGGGCAGCCTCTCCAACAGCGATGACGGCGAGGCGCTGCTCGGCGACATTGTGCTTGCCGCCGAAACCACCCTCTCCGAAGCCAGCGCCAAAGGCTGGACCGCTGCCGATTATGTCCAACATCTCATTGTCCATGGCACGCTTCACCTGCTAGGCTATGATCATGAAACCGGGGATCATGAAGCCCATCAGATGGAGACGCTGGAGCGCAGCATATGCGCCAGGCTGGGCCTGCCTGACCCCTATGCAGATGGTGGCGCATAATGGCTGACGGGGACCCGGATAGTAGCGTAGAGATACCCAGCCGATTATGGCGCTCGGTCCGGCGGTTGCTGGGCCAGGCGCCGGAACCCTCCCTTCGGGAAAGCCTCGAAGAAGCCATAGACGATCATGAAGAAGACGGGGCCGCCGCCGACGATCTCACGGCGGCCGAACGTGTCATGCTCAAGAACATGCTGCATTTTGGCGAACGCCGCGTTGGCGACATTGCCGTGCCCCGCTCGGACATGATGATGTTCGACGAATCGCAGGGCTTTCCCGCGCTGGTAGAGCTGCTGCGCGAAGCCGGGCACAGCCGCATGCCGGTGTGGCGCGGCAATACCGATCAGATCATCGGCATGGCCCATGTCAAAGATGTTTATGGCCTTATCGCCCAGACTTTTTCCGATGCGGTCTCGTCTGCGCCCTTCGAAGCCCAGCAGATAGAGCCGCTGCTGCGCCCGGTGCTGTTCGTCCCCGGCTCCATGCGCATCCTCGATCTGCTCTCCCGCATGCGCACCGAACGCACCCATATGGCCATCGTCATCGATGAATATGGTGGTGCCGACGGCCTTGTCACCATCGAAGACCTGGTCGAGGAAATCGTCGGCGAAATCGAAGACGAACACGACGAAGCCGAAGTGGCGCTCATCCAGCGGCTCGAAGATGACCTGTGGGAAGCTGACGCCCGCATCCCCCTTGAGGACCTTGAAACTACGCTCGGCGTCCGCTTTGGTGATGACGAGATCGATGCCGAAGTCGATACGCTGGGCGGTATGGTGTTCATGCTCGCCGGCCGCGTGCTGGCGCCGGGTGAGACCATCTGCACGCCAGGCGGCTGGCGCTTCGAAGTCACCGACGGCGATCCCCGCCGCGTCACACGCCTGCGCATCCATGCTCCGGCCCCAACAGCAGATTGAGCGGCAGATCGAGCAGCACTGGCAGCCGCTCGCCCGCCACATCGCCGCCCAAATCGCGCAGTGGCACGGCGCCAGCGGCCCGCTGCTCATCGGCCTCTCAGCAGCGCAAGGCAGCGGCAAATCCACCCTCGCCGCCCTGATCGCGGCGCGCCTCACCAAAACCCACCAGCTAAAAGCTCTCACCGTCTCCCTTGATGATTTTTATCTCACCGCCGCCGACCGCCAACACCGCGCCGCCACCATCCACCCGCTGTTCGCTACGCGCGGCGTTCCCGGCACCCATGACCTCCCGCTGCTCATCGCCACCCTTGATACGCTCCTCCACGGCACCGGCGAAGTATCCGTCCCCCGCTTTGACAAATCCACTGATGACCGCGCCCAAAGCCCCGCTCGCCGCCAAGCCCCGCTAGACATCGTTATCCTCGAAGGCTGGTGCCTCGGCGCCGCCCCCGAACCCGAAGCCAGCCTAACCATACCCCTAAACCCCCTAGAAGCCGCCGAAGACCCCCACGCCCTCTGGCGCCGCCACGTAAACCACCACCTCGCCGCAGACTACGCCCAGCTCTGGACCCGGCTCGACAAACACCTCCACCTCAAAGCACCGGGCTGGCCCACCATCTGCCACTGGCGCGCCGAAGCCGAAACCACCCGCCCCAAAACCACCCACTCCGGCGCTGCCATGACGCCGGCAGAGCTCACCCGCTTCATGCACCACTATGAACGCATTACCCGCACGCTGCTACGCGAGCCGCCCCGCGCCGATATGACATGGACACTCGATGCGCAGCGCCGGGTCGTCGAGTAGAAAAGGGCCTCCGGCGGATGATAAGGGGCCTCCGGCAGCTGGGGTCTAAGACCCCAGACCCCAAGTGTTGGCTATGTCACATGTAATTTCAGGCACAGCGTTAAAAAACGCAAAACGCGACGCCTCATGGCATCGCGCACAAATCCACTTAAGGGGTCTGGGGTCTTAGACCCCAGCTGCCGGAGGCTCTTCTTATCCGCCGGAGGCCAACAGGCCGGGCTGATGCAGCCCGGCCTTAAAGACTGAAATCAGCTCAGGTGCTTGGAGATATGCTTGTTCATCTCGAACATCGAGCAGCTGTCCTTGCCGAAGATTTTCTTCAGGTTGGCGTCTGCCAGAATCTCGCGCTTGTTGGCGGGGTTCTGGAGGTTATGCTTTTTGATATATTCCCACATTTTGCTGACCACCTGCCCGCGCGGCAGCGGATCAGAGCCGACCATCACGGCCAGTTCAGGCGACGGCTTCATCGGCTTTTGCAGGCCGTCCAGTTTTTTCACTTCTGCCATAAGTCTCCCCTATCATCTTAAAAATACGCCCGGCACCTGCGCCGATGCGGTTGGGACAATCAGCCTTAGCGATTGTCAGCTATCGCGCAACTGTCTCGATACCTCATCTACAGAAGATTCAGTTATTTGGAAGCCCTCCATGTCCTGTTGCACGCCGCGCAGGATGCGGGCGGCATATTCACGGTGCATGAGTCCGCGTTCGTGCCCGGCCTCACGGTCCGGCGCATAGGCTTCGATATCGGCCCGCGTGATGCTGCCTTTTTCGTCCAGCAGCCGTTCCACGGTATCGAGCCGCTCCTTCACCACCGCCACTTCGCCGGCCACGGCCATCACAATGGAGACCAGCCGATCAATCGCCGGGTCTTCAAAATATTTGGGCCGCGCGCCTTTGGCTTTGGCGCCGGCGCGGGCAATCCAATCCACGCTCATGCTGCTTGTCCTTTCCAGGCGCCATAGGCATGCCACATCGCCGCCCGGCCAAAATCTTCCGTGTCACCGCCGGGAGAGGGCGGGAAGATAGTTTCATCCACAACCGCCCGCACCTTGGCATCAAACTGCGCCTCACGCGGGAAGCCGACGTCTTCCAAAACATCATGCAGGTTGATGGAATGCATGGCCGACCAGAAGGGCTCATTGTTGTTGAACGCATCCCAATCGCGCATGAACTGCTCGAAGAGCGGCATGTCATCGGTATATTGCGGCTGCTCCAGATGGAACATCAGCCCGCCATCGGCCAGCACGCGGTAGCCTTCCTTGATGATGGCCGGCAGCGATTTACCGCTGAGCTCGTGCAGGAACATGGTGGTCTGCACCCAATCAAAATGCCCATCGGGAAACTGCGGCAGGTTCTCGGCATCCGCCTGAATGAAGCGGATGTTCTTCACCCCCAAAGCCCGCGCTCGCGCATGCGCATAGCGCAAAATGGGCGCAGCGGTATCAATGGCAATCACCTCGGCATCAGGAAAAGCCATCGCTATCGGCAGCACGGAATGCCCTATGGTGCAGCCCACATCGAGAATACGCTTCGGGCTCCAGCCGGGCTTGGCCTCTTTCGCCCAGCGTGCCAACGCCTGCCCGCCGCCATCAGAAAGCGCGCCCATGCCGCCGCCCGTCGTCACAAATATCCCGCTGTCATAATTCGCGCCGGCCGACACATCGCCCGGCCGCTCCTCGCCATTATAGCTGCCGGGCATGCAGTGAATGTCCACGGCGCGCTGATACGGCGGAATCGTCACCTCGGCATGCAGCTCCAGCCCTTCCCCGTTGCCGGAAAGCGCCTTGGCCCGCGCATCCAGATCATCAAGCTGCCGCAACACCAAAGACCGGCCGTTCTGCTGGCGCATCTCCATATTGTTTCGCTTCAACGCGCTCCAGAAGCGATGATAGGGGTCTTTGTTCATCGCCTTCCTGACCTCATGCCGGTCATTCGGCTCGCGGCCGTGCTCAGCCACAAAGGCGGGCAAAACACGCTTTTCATAAGCCATGCGATTGCCCGGCCCCAGCGTGCCGGCCACATGCTTGTTCAGATTGGCGAGAAAGTTGAACCGCGCCCGCTCATCATGTGTGGTCTTGGGAAAAGCGCCATGCTCCGCCACCAGAGAATAAGGCGGGGGAATATCGTCATGAATGGCCATGTTTACACCTCAAATAATGCCGGCCTTGTCGAGGCGGGCGATAACGGCTTCCTGTGCTCTTTGAAAATGCTCCCGGTCCGGCACTTGTGCAACCCCATCCTTCAAAAGAAGATTTGCAGGCTGCACCTGCCCGGCATAGGTGGCGGAGAACAATTCCAGCCGCTGGCGGGTGAGATAATTGGTCATGCCGGGCTTGCGCCGCGCCCGCCTGAGGCCCGTGATGTCAATATCGGTGGCAGCTGTAAACGTCTCACCGGTGTTCGATTCGACCAGCGTTGCGCCCTTCCAATCGATGATCGCCGAATTGCCATCGGCAGACGCCAGCGGCATCGCTGTGCCCGAGATACCAGCGGTATTGGCGCTAATCACATAGGCCAGATTTTCGATCGCCCGGGCCTGGCGCGCGATATTCTTGTGCGTGCTGAGCGGCGAGCCAATCTCCGAGCTGGAATGCAGAAACACCTCTGCCCCGCGCAGCGCCAGGGCGCGGGCGATTTCCGGATACAGGATTTCTTCGGATGCAATCGCCGCCAGCCGGCCGATCTCGGTGTGGGCAACCGGGAACACCCCGTCCAGCCCATAAACGTCCAGATATTTGTCCCACACATCGTGCGGGGTGATGGCATACATGGAATTGAGGCGGCGATAGCGCAGCACCACATTGCCATCGGGCGCGATGATGAAACAGGCCTGAAAATAAATGCCAGGGAAGTTTTCGTCGGTCTCATAAGCGTTGCCGGCCACATAAACCCCCAGCCGGCTGGCAAGCTTGCCCAACGCCTCATATTCCGGTCCGCCCGGCGCAATCGCCGCTTTGGCCGCAAAATCCGGCACCGAAATCCGCCCCGGGAATGAGGTAAGCAGATATTCCGGCAGCACTATGAGCTTGACCGGGCTGCCGCCATATTGCTCCGTAAATACCTTGGCGCTGAGCATCTGCGGATACAGCGCCTCAATATGCGCGAACATCGCCGTGCGCGCTGACGCCGCATCAGGGAACTGCTCCACAGAGCGCGCGGTTAATTGCAGCGCAATGGCGGCATAGAGCGGCACCGCGCCCGCCGACTTTGCCGCACTCTCCGCCGGCGCTGCCGTGCTCATGCTTGGCACTGCCAGCGTAGCGGCAAGGAGAAGCCGCCGGTCGATGTCCATGCCATATCCCTTCTCCTCAAGCTGATGCCAAGCCCTGTTCGCCGGGGTCCGTATCGCCCAATTCAGCCATTGTCGGATACCGGCCAAGCAGTAACGGCAGCAGCGCGCCGATCGCAAACATGACGCTGGCGACGATCAGCATAGCATCATAATTGCCGGTGGCATCGCGCACCGCACCATAAATCGCCGGGCTAATGGCCGAGCCAACGCCGAACGGCATATAAAGCATCCCATAAATCTTGCCATAATGCGCCAGCCCGAAATACTTGCCCGCCAGAAAAGCGATAAGGTCAGATTCAGCCCCCGCCGCAAACCCCAGCAACACCGCCGCCAGCATCAAAATACCGAGCGGGCTGCCGCTGCCCATCAGCAAAAAGCAGGATATCGCCGGCGCCGACAAAATCGGCACCAACACCGCCGGCGCCCAGAACCGATCAAACAGCATCCCCGTAAACAGCCGGCCAAACAATATCCCTGTGGCCAGCACGCTCATCACGGTCGCGCCCTCAACTGCCGAAAAGCCGTGCAGCTTGGTGATTTCCACCATGTTGATAAAGGCTCCGCCAAACGCCACCGACACAAAAGCGATGGACGCCCAGATCACCCAAAACTTATAACCGCGCACTGCCACGCCAAAGGCAAGCCCCACAATCTCGCCGCTGGCGCTGGACAGCCCCTTGGGCCGCTCCTCAGGGCGCGGCTCCCGAAACAACCAAAACGCGATCGGCAGACCAATAAGCAGCGGCAAGATCGCCAGCGTGGGAAAAGCCGCCCGCCAGCCGGCGCCGAAAAACAGCGGCCCATCAATTGCCAACCGCGCGATCTGCGGCACCGCAATGCCGGCAATGCTGGTGCCGATCAACATGATACCCAGCGCCAGCCCGCGATTCTTCACAAACCACATATTCACCGCCCGGCTCCACGTCACCGGCGTAGACCCGATACCGACCAGACCAACCAAGGCCCAAAGCGCAAACCATGCCGTCTTGCTCGGCGGCATAAAGGCAAACAGGGCAAAGCTGATCCCGAAAGCCAATAGCGACAGCAATGCTACGCGGCGCACGCCCCAACGATCCGCCGCCGCGCCGAACACCGGCGCCAGCAGCGCGCCGATGACACCGAAAACCGTAATGCCGAGACTGATTTCAAAAAATGACCAGCCCAGTTCTTCGTGAATAGGCCCAATAACAGCAGGCAGAACATTGAACGGAATCGGTGACGCCCCACAAGCTACACCCATCATGCTGGAGAACAGCACCGGGCCGCCGCGTTTGAATTCGCTCATGCTTGTCGGTCCCCAGCAGATATCATGGCACAGCGCCAACGTCCCACTGTGGCACGTCAGCGCCAGCCCGCAAAGGCCCGCCGCCCGTTATTCAGGCGGCGGGCCTTATACGATCAGAAATTGCGGCGAACGCGAAGCTGCCACGTACGCGGCGCATTGAGATAGGTCACGTTCGCCAGACTGGACTGCGCATAGGTTTCATCGAAGCAGTTCTGGCATTCGAGGCTGACCAGCCAATTATTGTCTTCGGTGCGCATCTGAAGCGCTGCGCTCACCTGCCAGAAAGACGAGGTTTCAGAGCCGGTGATGAAATCCCCGCCGAAAGGATTGGCGGGGAAGGTGCGATTACCACCGCCAGGGCCAGCAGTTACCGGCCCGGAGTATATGGTAGCATTAGCCGTGCCAGTCTCCAGCGCAGACATAAATTGCGCATTCACCGACGGCGTAATGATGATGCCAGCACTAGGCAAATTGATATCGTACGAACCACCGAAGCTGATCGTCCAGTCGGGCGTGCGGACCGGCGATGCAATTTCGCCGTTCACAGTAATAACGCCGGCGCCACATGAAAGAGCATTGTTAGGCGTTACACCCATAGGGCTGCTGTTCGGCGACAGTGGAATCTGCCCAGCGGCAAGCTGCGCACGGCAATCGATCTGCTGGGACCGGACCGACTGCACACCGAAGCGGTTCGAAGCCAAGGTGTCAGGGATTTTGAACTTGTCTTTCTGATACCCAAGGTTGGTGTAAAGATTAAGGCCACGAACCGGGACGGCGCTGATTTCCAGCTCTACACCCTTGTTTTCATAATCGGCGAAATTCTGGGTGATGAAGGTGACAGCCTGGGTCACCGGATCGTTGAACGCGGTGCCGGTCTGCAAGTCGCTCACATCCATATAGAAGCCGGTCACGTTTACCCGAAGGCGGTTATCCAGAAACTGGGCTTTGGCTCCAATTTCATAGCTCCACACGCTTTCCGGATCGAAAGGGATCAACGTGTTGTTGGACGTGCCACGCGCATTCCAACCACCGGATTTGAAGCCACGCGTAGCACTGGCGAACAGCAGTGTTTCATCGTTGGGCGTCCAGTTAAGCGCGAAACGCGGCGTCCAGATCTTTGCGTTCTGCGTTGTGGGGATCCGCAGGGCGCCGCCGGGCAGGTTAACCACCATGTTAGCATTGCTGAGGCAGCTCCCGGGCGCGCCCGGCGTAAAGCAAACAGCCCTGTTATCGGAGATGCGGAAGGTCTTTTTCTCATCGGTGTAACGGATACCGGCAGTAACTTTGAACTGATCAGAGAGATTCACATCACCCTGAAAATACCCGGCCCACGCCTCGGTCTTGTTATCCATGCGGCGATCGGCGAGCAACAGATCAAACCCGATGTTGAAAATATCAGCAAAATCCGTGGCATTTTTCTCGTTGATATAAAAGCCGCCAGCCACAAACTCCAAAGCGCCGTCAAACAGCTTGCCGTTCACTTTCACTTCCTGGGTGAACTGCCTGTGGACGCCATCATTGGTGATGGTGAAGGCGCCGCGCGGACGCCCGAGTACGGGCGGTACAGGGTTGCCAACGTTTGGCAAGGTCCGGCCATCGGCAAAATCCAGCGCAAATTTCTGGCTCATATCGATATAGCCAGTGATCAGGTTTACGCTGATATCATCCGATGCCTGCCATTCGAAATTGGAGATGTAAATCATCGTTTCAACTTCGTTCCCAAGCGGGAAGTTAATCTTATCGCCGGAGATCGGCGCAGGCTGGGGCCCAAAGGGCCCAAAGTTAAGGGTGCCCGCAAGCTGCGGCGGCGCCCCGGCTGCAGGATTTTGCAGGAGGCCGGTGGTGATGAAGCGGCCGTTGCAATTGCTGGGGTTGCGAGGATCGCACTCAAAGTTCGGCAGGTTCTCGCCGCTGTTGCGCATGTAGCTGACCGAAGCATTCCAGACGAAATCTTCGGTGATCTTCAGCTTCACGGCACCGCGCAGACCGGCCATATCGCTATCGTTGGCGCGCTCACCGGTGGTGGTGTTCTGCACATAGCCATCGGTGTCTTGATAATAGCCGGACACCTTGACAGAAACCGCATCATTCAAGGGCAGATCGATCGAACCGCGAACCAGCTTCAGATCATAGGCGCCGTACGCCCCTTCCACAAAGCCGCCAATCTCATCACCAGGCTTCTTCATGATGACGTTTATGGCGCCGCCGGTGGTGTTGCGGCCAAACAAGGTCCCCTGCGGGCCGCGCAACACTTCGATGCGATCAATGTCGAAAAAGGCAAAGTTGTTGCCGTTCTGGCGGGACATATAAATGTCATCGATATAAGTGCCGACTGGGGGATCGAAGGTGGCGATGGTCTCGGTGTTGCCGAGGCCGCGAATGTAATACGCATTGGCTGAGCCCAGCCCGGTATTATTGGCAGCGAACACATTAGGGACAAACGCCACCAACTGCAGCGGCGTCGCGATGCCGCGATTGTTCAGCGTGTCAGCGGAAAAGGCGCTGATGGCGATCGGCACGGACTGGGCTGATTCTGAACGGCGCTGCGCAGTAACGACGATTTCGTCCACCGCGATGTTGGAACCGCCCCGCTGGGCCGTATTCTGGGCCGTATCTTGGGCCGCATCCTGAGCCAGCGCACCGCTAGCCATTCCCAAGGCGGCAAGGGCGCCGCCGACAAGAAGCGAGGCGCGAGCGGCGAAGAGGCTGGTGCGGTTCTTGATCATCATTATTCCCTGATTTAATGCCGTTGTGGCGTTTTATGCCAACAGTCATCATGGTTTTGTTGCGTTATTCCCCACAATGCAACATTGATGTCCGGACATATGCGCTGCAATGTCTTTGATGTTGCTAATATGTCACAGTTTTCGGGGGAGGGGAGCGTTTTGATGGCTGAAAGACCGGCCTTTCTATTGGTGATTGCCAAGGTGCATGATCCGGCCCGCATGGGGGCTTATGCCAAGGCGCTGGCCGAGTCCGGCCTCTATGCGCGCTACGGCGGCCATTATGAATTCATCGGCCGCGCGGTAGCAGACATGGAGGGCTGGGACATGGCGCAGGCCGTTGTCTGCGCGCGCTTCCCCAGCCGCGCCGCCGCCACTGCGTTCTGGAACGATGCGCAATATCAAACCGAGGTGAAGCCGTTTCGCATTGGCGCCGCTGATGTGATGGTCGGCCTGTTTGATGCCGCCGATACCGTAACCGGGGGGATTCCTGACGCATGACCTTGTATGATAATCTGGTCTGGATGCACATGCTGCTGCTGGTGCTCTGGCTCGGCGGCGATCTTGGCGTGTTTTTGCTCGGCCAAAATTTCCGCAAACGCAGCTATTCTCTGCCAGAAAGGCTGACGCTGCTGAAGATGTTGGTCATTGTCGACCTTGGCCCGCGTTTCGCGTGGGCGCTTATGGTGCCCATGTCCCTCACATTGCTTTATTTCGGCAGCTGGTGGCCGGCGCTCCCCGGCGGCGCCGTCGCCGCCGCTTGGGTCATCGGGCTCGGCTGGAGCTGGCTGGTATGGGATGCGCATGTCCATGACATGACACCGCGCGCCGCCCGCAACCGCCGCTATGAAGGCTGGCTACGCTATACACTGGCGGCTTTCTATCTGGTGCTGGGCGGTCTCTCGCTCGCGCAAGGCGCACCGCTGGTGCCAACCTGGCTGGCGCTCAAAGCTTTGATGTTCGGGGTAATCTTCCTCGCCGCCATCATGATAGACTTGTCATTCAAGCCGGTCGGCCCGCAGTTGATGGCGCTCATCCAGCAAGGCTCTTCAGATGAAACTGAAGTGCCTTTGCGTGCCACCATGGACCGGACGCGGATCTGGGTGTTGATGGTGTATCTGCTGCTGTTCGTGACCAGCTGGCTGGGATCTACGAAGCCGTTTTAAGGGAGCCCGCTTCCGGGAACCTTAACGTGGGCCCCCTCCGGGAACTTTAACGTGGGCCCCCTCCGGGGCCGGGCCCAGTCCCACCCACACCGCCAGCGCCCACCGTGCCGATGTTGCCAAAAATGTCCTCAAACAGTCCGGTCTTGCGGCCCAGCGTCTCGGTTTTATCGCCCGAAGGCGAAATATCGGCCACCTTGTCCATGCCCCGGCGCTCGACATTCGTGACATTTCCATCCGCATCAAAGCTTATGATCAAGATGGACTGGGAAAGCACTTTTGGCTTGATGAAAGCATATTGGCCGGTGCGGCGGCTGACATAATAATAATTAGGCGGCCCGAATTCACTCACAAAGGTGGGGCGCCCAAGCGTCTTCTCCACAGACTGGCGATTATCAATGCCGGGCTGAATGGAGGTGATCAAGGTCTCATCCGCCAGATAGCCCTGATCAACCCGCACGCGCGAGCAGCCGCTGACAGCAATTATGGCCACCGCAGCAAGGGCCAGGCCGGCGCGTGAGGAAAAAGGCATCTTAGTCTCCGACATGTCGCAGCCGGTTGCGTCCCGGCTCATGCTGCTCAATATGCGATTGCGGGCAAACCTCCAAGCCTAAGGAAAAAGATGAGTCTGTTTTCTGCCTTGAAGCGCGCCATTGGCGGCATGCCGCTCCTGCAACCCAGCGCCTTGCCGGGCCAGGATCTCTATGCGCGAATCGTCCGCGAAGCGCGGCGGCCGGACTGGTATCTCGCCGGCGAAGTGCCCGACACGATGGACGGGCGCTTTGATATGGTGGCGCTGGTGCTGAGCCTCGTGCTGATGAAACTCGAAACTATCGATGGCACCGAAGCCCGCCAGCTAAGCGCCGATGTGACTGACAGGTTCATCACCGATATGGACGGCAATCTGCGGCAGGAAGGCGTGGGCGATCAAGTGGTTGGCAAGCATCTGGGGCGGATGATGGCAGCGCTGGGCGGCCGGCTGGGGGCTTACCGGGACGCTGGCGCTGATGACGCAGCACTGGGGGCGGCGCTGGCGAAGAATCTCTGGCGCGGCGGTGAGGTGAATGAAGCCGCCCTTTCCTATGTGCTCGCCGATGCGCGGCGATTGATGGCCCGGCTGCACCCCATGCCGCTACCCGCACTTGCAGCAGGTGACTGGCCATGAGCACAGCAGAATTCAGCTATCCCGTAAAAGCGAACGAAGTGGGCGGACGCGCCCGCGCCCATGAAATCGCCGCAAATGCTGAGGAACGCGCCGCGCTCGCCACGCGATTCGACCTGCTTTCACTGGGCAAGCTAGCCGCCAACCTGACCTTAGCCCATGAAGCCCGGGGCATCAGACTCTCCGGCGAGGTAACCGCGACAGGCGTGCAGGCCTGTGTCGCCACCGGCGCACCCCTGCCCTTCAAATTCACAGCGCCCGTTTCGCTTTTGCTGGTTCAAGACGCTCCGGCGGGCGAAGACAGGGAGCTAGACGCCGCCGACCTCGACGTCGAACCTCTAGAGGGCGACATCATCGATCTGGGCGAATGGGCCGCCCAAGCCCTTGGGCTTGCCCTGAACCCCTTCCCCCGCAGCAAAAGTCCGGCGCCGGGCGTGCTGAGCGAAGCCGAAGCCACCGCCGCGCGCAGCCCGTTTGCGATGCTAAGAAAGCCCTAATACGAAAGCCCTAAAACGGCACGTCGTCGTTCAAATCATCATCAAATGACGGACGCGAACTGCCGCCGCCGCCGCTACCCCCACTGCTACCCCCACCACTACGAGGCGCACCATAATCATCGCCGCCGCCGCCGCCCATTCCGCCGCCACCACCGCCGCCATCACGGCTATCAAGCAACGTCAGTTCACCGCGAAAAGCCTTGAGTACGACTTCTGTCGTATATTTGTCTTGGCCCTGCTGGTCCTGCCATTTGCGAGTTTCCATCGCGCCTTCCAGATAGACTTTGGAGCCCTTGCGCAGATACTGGCTGGCGATCTTGCCAAGATTCTCGTTGAAAATAGCCACATTATGCCATTCGGTTTTCTCTTTGCGCTCGCCCGTCTGGCGGTCCTTCCACGTCTCTGACGTCGCCAGCGGAAACCGCACCACCGAGCCGCCATTGGCAAAGCTCTTGCTCTCCGGATCCTTGCCCAGATTGCCCACCAAAATGACCTTGTTCACGCCCGCCATATATATCTCCCTTTAAGCGCGCACCCTAGACACCGCCAACGCCGCGATCAATTGCTGTTTCAGTCCTCAGATCCCGCCAATGTGTTCAGGTCCACCGCCTTCAACTCGGCAACAGACGTAGTCACCGGCAAACGCCCCACCTGCGGCAGCTCGCCGATATCATCAAGCCCCGTCGCCGCCCCCAAATCCCGAAACCGCCGCGCCCGGCTCACCACCCGGCTCTCCGCCTGATTCACCAGCTTGTTCCAATTGCCCACTGTCGATTCGAGCGATTTTTGCACAGACGCAAAATTCCCCGCCATAATCCGCACCGAATCATACAAATCCCGCCCTAGCTTCGCAATCTCCGCCGCCTCTTGCGCCAGCCGCGCCTGATCGCGAAGCGCCGCCACCGTCCGCGCCACTGCCACCAGATTAACCGGCCCGGCCAGCACAATCTGCCGCTTGAAATAATCGTTCATCAAGCTGCGGTCCTGCTCCAACGCCGCGCCCAGAAAATTCTCGCCCGGCACAAACAACACCACAAACTCCACCGCATTGCCGATAGCCTTGGCATAATCCTTTCGCGCCAACCCTTCAGCATGGGTCCGCACTGCGCGCGCATGCGCCTTCAAAAACGTCGCCCGCACATCCGCATCATCGGCTTCCGCCGCAGACACATAAGAATCAATCGAACATTTCACATCAATCACCAGCGCCCGCCCGCCAGGCAACATCAGCTTAAAGTCCGGCCGCTGCCGGTTGCCCTCCTCCCCCTCCACCGAAAATTGCGCCTCAAAATCAATGCCCTCAACCAGCCCGGCCGCCTCCAACACATTGCGGCACTGCTCCTCCCCCCAACGCCCCGCCACCTTCCCCGAGGAGCGCAGCGCCGTCTCCAGCTTCGCCGCCGCGCCGCTCACCTGCGCCTGCCCCAGCACCACCTGCTCAAGCTGCTGCTTCAGCTGCCCATAGCTCTCGGCCCGCACCGCCTCCACCTCGCCCAGCCGCGTCTCATATTTCTTTAGCGTCTCCGCCACCGGCGATAGCAGCTGCTTCAAGCTCGCCTCAGACGTCACCGCCTGCTCCGAAAACCGCGCCTGCGCCCGCTCCAAAAACTTCGCCTGCGCCCCCTCCAGCGCCTTCCCCGCCAACGCCTCAAACCGCTCAGACGTCCGCTTCACCTCGTCCGCAAACGCCGCCTCCCGCGCCACAAAACTGCCTCGCAGTTCCGCCAATTCCCCCGCCAACCGCTGCCGCTCGCCCTCAATCCCCCCCAATTCATCCAGCCGATTCCGCAGCATCAAAACCTCAGTCGCATTCGCCGCCCGCTCGCGCTGCTCCTCATGCACCTTCGCCCGCGCCGCCCCCAAAGCCCGCGCCCAAAACACCCAGCCCAGCCCCAGCCCAAAGAGCAGCGCGACCGCGCCAATCGCAAAAACCTCAATCCCCATAATCCGCCTTCAAATAGAACGAGGCAGGAACATAGCGAAGCAACCGCCGAGATGCACGAAAGAAAGAGCCGCCGGCAGCTAGGGCCTCGGCCCCAGACCCCATTTCCCCCCGACCAACCACAAGAGAACCCCATAATCGGGGTTTGGGGGCCTCGCCCTCAACCGCCGGAGGCTCGTTCCTTACCGCCGCGCCTGAAAAAACCCCGTCAACAGCCCCGCCGCCTCATCCTCCGCAATCCCGCTCACAATCTCCGGCGCATGATGGCTCTGCGCATGCGTAAACACCCGCGCCCCGTGCGCCACCCCGCCGCTCTTCGGGTCCGCCGCGCCATAAACCAGCCGTGAAATCCGCGCCGCCGCGATTCCCGCCGCGCACATAGCGCAGGGTTCCAGCGTCACGGTGAGCGTATAGCCGGGCAAACGCTCGCTACCCCGCGCCGCACACGCCGCCCGAATCGCCAAAATCTCCGCATGCGCGCAAGGATCGTGCAATTCGCGCGTCCGGTTCCCCGCCCGCGCCACTATCGCCCCATCCGGCGCGGTGATAACCGCCCCTATCGGCACTTCGCCGCGCGCGCCGGCCGCCCGCGCTTCCGCCAGCGCCGCCGCCATCGCGGCAGAAGCCGGAAACCCGCTCATGCCAGCCCAAATTGCCCGCGTGCATGCGCCGCAATCGCCGCCCGCGTCGTCACCCACACCCGGTCATGCCGGGCCACGTGCTCCAAAAACGCCGCCAGCGCCCCTATCCGCCCCGGCCGGCCAATAATCCGCAAATGCAAGCCAAGGCTCATCATCCGAGGATGCCCCGCCAGCCCTTCGGCATAAAGCCAATCAAAACTGTCCCGCGCATATTCAAACCAGTCCCGAGGCGAAAGCGCCGGCGCCGTCCACATTTTAATATCATTAGAATCAAGCGCATAAGGCAAAATCACCATCGGCCGCCCCGGCACCGTCGTCTCATCCAAAAACGGCACATCGCCGGAATAATCATCCATATGATAAAGATACCCGGCCTCAATCAGCAGCCGCCGGGTATTCTCGGTGTGGAAATACCGGCTCAGCCACCCATAAGGCCGCACGCCCATCGTCGCCGTCAGGCTCTTCGTCGCCCGCGCGATAAAATCCCGCTCAGCCGCCTCATCCATATGAAACTGATGCACCCAGCGGTCGCCGTGGCTCAGCGCCTCATCGCCCCGCGCCGCGATTCTCGCCGCCAGCTCAGGCGTATGCTCCAGCGCCTGCGCCGCCGCCGCCCAGCTCGCCGCCATCTCATGCCGGTCCAGCAAATCCAGCACCCGCGGCGCGCCCGCTTTCAGCCCATAAAGATAGTTGCTCTCATTGCCATAGCTGCGAATAGGCGCTTTCAACACATAAGACAGCTCGTCCAGCGGCTCCATGCCCGGATCGCCCCGCGCCACGCTCAGCTCCGAGCCTTCCTCAACATTGATCACCAAAGACAGCGCCAGCACATGCCCCTCAGGCCAGTCCATTCGTTCCCGCTGCATCATGCTCCCCTATAAGCTCGGTTTGCATTAAGGCCGGGGCAGAGCCAGCTTGGCAAGAGCAGGAGAGATTTGCATGACACGAAAATGGCAAGGCAAGTTCATCGAAGTGCATGAAGCGGCCTACGGAAGCGGCCAGTGGGAATATGTCACCCGCGTGCAAAACATCGGCGCCGCGGTAATTCTGGCACTCACCGACGCCGGCGAAATAGTCCTCGTAGAACAATATCGCATCCCCCTCGCCGCCCGCACCATCGAACTCCCCGCCGGCCTGATCGGCGATGATGGCACCGCCGAAGCCGCCCACACCGCCGCCGCCCGCGAACTTGAAGAAGAAACCGGCTGGCGCGCAGCACATTGGGAAAACCTCGGCGACTTCGCCACCTCGCCGGGCATGTCCAGCGAGATGTTCACTCTGTTCCGCGCCCGCGGCCTAACCCGAACAGGACCGGGCGGCGGCATAGACGGCGAAGATATCAGGCCCCATCTGGTTGCGGTGGCAGACCTGCCCAGATTCCTGGCGGAAAAGCGCGCCGCAGGAATGGTGATTGATTGCCGGCTAGGGCTGGCGCTGGGGCTGGTTTAGGGCCTCCGGCGGCTGGGGCCTTAGGCCCCAAACCCCCTTGATTGGGTTTATGCTGCTGCAAAAAACGATAAGGCACCGCAGGCCTTTAAGGCACAGCGCGCACGCCAAACATTTGCGATGCCCTAAAAATTGGGGTCTGGGGCCTTAGGCCCCAGCCGCCGGAGGCCCTTTCTAATCCGCCGGAGGCCCTTCTACTTCTCTCGGTCCACCGCCGCGCGAACCGCCTCCGCCGCGCTCAGCACTTCAAATGCGGCCTGCACTGCGCGAAACCGTTCCGCCGCTTCCGGGCTGGTGCCTGCCACATCGGGGTGGCTGACTTTGGCGGCGGTGCGCCAGGCGGCTTTGATAGCGTCCATATCGGCGTCTGATTCGAGGCCGAGCACGGCGAGCGCGTCCATTTCGCTGCGGCTGCGGGTGCCATCGCCAGGCCCGCCCCATTGCCAGTGGGAGGCGCGGGCGTAGCTGCGCTGGGCGTCTTCGTCGGCGGCGCGGGCGGCGGCTTCAGCGTCGGAGAGGCCGGCGAAATAGTCCCAGTTGGCGTTATATTCGCCGGCGTGTTTTTCGCAGAAATACCAGCGTTCGGGCCGGTTGGGAGATTTTGGCGCGGGCCGGTCGCCTGGCGCAGCGCAGCCTTCGCGGTCGCACAGCCGCTGGCGCACGGGGGCAGAGCTGCCGCTGCCATAGGGACGCCAACGGGGAAAGCCCCAGTCATCGGTGCGTTTTGAACGTGTCACAACCAAGGAATAGGCGAGGTAGCCGCCAAGCGCCAGCCGGTGCGGTACTGCTGCACTCAGATGAGCCAGCTTTCGACGTTTGGCAGCGACTCTTGGCGTTGGGCGGCGAGCAGGGCTTTTATGGCGCGTATGCCAAACCAGATTGGTACGGCAGCGTAAATCAGGAAACCGATCCCCACAATAAACAGAAGTACGGAAATAGTTAGATAAAGAAGGGCCATCCAGAAGCTGCGGATATGCCAGCGATAATGATCGGCTTCCCAAGGCTCATGCGGCTCCTTGGGCCACATATAGGCAAGCACCAAACCGATCAGCACGGTAATCCCGCCAGTGAAGAAGCCGCCGAGATAAAGCAGCGCTATCACCGTGGGGCGGTTCAGCTGAAAGCTGGTGCTGGGGGGCGGGAGGGGTGTGGCCATGTCCCTATGTTGCAGGTGTTCGGTCCGCCGCGCAACATGCGTCTGGACGCGCGCCGTTGATTAAGGCCATGGTCGCGCGTGCTTGCGCTCCTCGCCGCCCGCCGTTTCGGCCCCTTGTTTGCGACGCAGTTTCTGGGCGCGTTCAACGATAATCTGTTCAAAACGGCGTTTATCTTTGCCGTGGCCTTTCGCTGGCACGCCGATGATCCGCTTAGGGCGGCGACCATGGCGACAGTGGCAACAGGCGTCTTCATCCTGCCGTTTTTCTTTTTGTCAGGTCTGGCCGGCGCGGCGGCGGATACGCGGGACAAGGCGTGGATCGCGCGCGCTGTAAAGCTGGCGGAAATCGGGTTCATGGCGATAGGGGCCATGGCTCTGTGGCTGGATTCGGAAGCGCTTTCGCTGGTGGTGATCGGGCTGATGGGCCTGCATTCAGCCATGTTCGGCCCGGTGAAATACGCGATACTGCCCCAACATCTCGGCCAGAATGAGCTATTGGCCGGCACCGGGCTGGTGGAAGGCGCGACTTTTGTGGCGATATTGCTGGGCCAGATTGCCGGCGGCCTGTTGCCAGTGGCGCTGGTAGGCCCGGCAGCGCTGGCAGTGGCAGTTTTGGGCTGGGGGTTCTCACGCGCCATCCCGCCCGCGCCGCCGGTGGTGGCGGGGCAGCCGCTGGACTGGAACCTGTGGCGCACCTCCCGCAAGGCCTTGAGCGGCGTTTTTTCCCACCGGCAACTGGCGGTGGCCACGCTGGCCATAAGCTGGTTTTGGGCGCTGGGCGCTATTTTCACCAGCCAGTTTGTCCCGCTGGCGCGCAATGATCTGGGCGGCAATGAAGCGCTGGCAACGCTGTTTCTCGCGGTCTTCTCGGTGGGCGTAGCGGCTGGCTCAACCGGCGTTTCCAAGCTCCTGAAAGGCCGAATCACCGCAAGGCTCTCCGCCCCGGCCGGGCTGGTGATGGCGCTGGCCGGGCTTGATCTGTATTTTGCTGAAGGTGCCTTTGCCGCGCTGCCCGCCGGCGATGTGAGGGGCTTTCTCGCGCGCCCGCAAGGCTGGCGGGTGATGGCCGATTTGTTGGTGCTGGCGATAGCCGGCGGCGTGTTCTCGGTGCCGCTCTATGGCATCTTGCAAACCAAAGCCCCGCCGGGCACGGCCGCGCAGGCAATAGCGGCAAACAACATCGCCAACGCCGGCTTTCAGGTGGCTGGCGTGCTGGCCATTGGCGCGGCGCTAGGGCGCGGTGCCGGGGTGCCGGTGGTGCTGGCCGGGGCCGGGCTGACCATCCTTCTGCTCCTGCCCTTGCTCAGGCGGCTGGACTGACAGGCTAAGCAGCGTCTAGGACCAGATCATGACCAAAACCGCACTCATCACTGGCGTCACCGGGCAAGACGGCGCCTATCTCTCCGAATTGCTGCTGGCCAAAGGCTATACCGTGCACGGCGTCAAGCGCCGCGCCTCCAGCTTCAACACCGCCCGCATCGATCATCTCTATAAAGACCCCCATGAAGGCCCCACCCGCTTTCATCTCCACCACGGCGACATGACCGACGCGACAAACCTCATCCGCCTGGTGCAAGAAACCCAGCCGGACGAAATTTACAACCTCGCCGCCCAAAGCCATGTGCAGGTAAGCTTCGAAACCCCGGAATACACCGCCAACGCCGATGGCATCGGCACGCTGCGCCTGCTGGAAGCCATCCGCATCCTGGGCCGTGAAAAGCTCACGCGCTTCTATCAAGCCAGCACGTCCGAGCTTTACGGCCTCGTGCAAGAAACCCCGCAACGCGAAACCACCCCCTTTTATCCGCGCAGCCCCTATGCGGCCGCCAAACTCTACGCCTATTGGATCACCGTAAATTACCGGGAAGCTTACGGCATCCACGCCACCAACGGCATCCTGTTCAACCATGAAAGCCCCTTGCGCGGCGAAACCTTCGTCACCCGCAAAATCACCCGCGCCGTCGCCGCCATCGAATGTGACACCCAATCCACCCTCTATCTCGGCAATCTCGATGCCAAACGAGATTGGGGCCATGCCCGCGATTATGTGGAAGGCATGTGGCGCATCGTGCAGCACGAAACGCCCGAAGATTTCGTGCTGGCCACCGGCACCACCACCAGCGTGCGCCGCTTCGTAGAACTGGCCTTCGCCGAAGTAGGCCGCAGCCTCAACTGGTCCGGCATCGGCGTCGATGAAACCGGCACCTGCGCCAAATCCGGCCAAACGCTCGTCGCCATAGACCCCCGCTATTTCCGCCCCACCGAAGTTGATCTACTGCTCGGAGACCCCAGCAAGGCCAAGCAAAAACTCGGCTGGGAACATATCTCCACCATGGAAGACCTTGTCCGCGAAATGGTCGCCGCCGATCTCGCCGCCGCACGCGCCGCCGCGAAAGCCAGCTGATGTTCTCGCTCAAAGGCCGGCGCATCTGGGTCGCCGGGCATCGCGGCATGGTCGGCGCCGCCCTCGTCCGCCGCCTCCAGCGTGATGGCCATGAGGTGCTAACCGCCAGCCGCGCCACCCTGGATCTCAGCCGCCAGGCCGAGGTCGAAGCCTGGGTCACCGCAAACCGCCCCGATGTCGCCATCATCGCCGCCGCCCGCGTCGGCGGCATCGCCGCCAACGCCGCTCGCCCCGTAGATTTCCTCGAAGATAACCTCCTCATCCAAACCAACATCATGAAAGCCTGCGCCGCCCGTCCGGTCGACAAGCTGCTCTTCCTCGGCTCCTCGTGTATTTACCCCCGCCTCGCCCCCCAGCCCATGCCCGAAGACGCGCTGCTCACCGGGCCGCTGGAGCCCACCAACCAATGGTACGCCATCGCCAAAATCGCCGGCATCATGCTGGCCCAGGCCTATCGCCAGCAACACGGCCTGGATTTCATCAGCGCCATGCCCACCAACCTTTACGGCCCCGGTGACAATTACGATCTGGAAGCCAGCCACGTCATCCCCGCCCTCATCCGCAAAGCCGTCGCCGCACGAAACGAAAACGCCGCCGCCCTGACCGTCTGGGGCACCGGCACCCCCCTGCGTGAATTCATGCACGTAGACGACCTCGCCGACGCGCTGGTCTTCCTGCTCGAAACCTATTCAGACGCGGCGCATATCAATGTTGGCACCGGCCAAGAGGTGACGATCGCCGAGGTGGCGCGGCTGGTGGCAGCGGCGGTGGGCTATAAAGGTGACCTGATATTTGATGCCAGCAGGCCCGATGGAACACCGCGAAAACTGATGGATTCAACCCGGCTACAGGCGCTGGGATGGCAGCCGAAGATCACACTCGCAGAAGGGCTGCGCGATGCGATTGCGGCTTTTTCTGCCAGCAGCCGCCTTTAAGGAGACCAACACCTAAGGAAGCGGCGGCTCGGGCTTTCGCCGAACCGCCGCTTCGGTCTTCCGGGGGCAAGGAAGCTCAGGGAAGCTCAGGGAAGCTCAGG
>Ga0105050_10000136_pt1 | contig 94984 bp, 58 predicted proteins | sample FRY01_FD_78088 | JGI IMG/M metagenome (GOLD analysis project Ga0105050, IMG submission 78088) | Freshwater microbial communities from Lake Fryxell liftoff mats and glacier meltwater in Antarctica - FRY-01 | ecosystem: Environmental > Aquatic > Freshwater > Ice > Glacier meltwater ... | reverse complement strand
GATCTTATCCAAGAAAATCTTAAAGATGGATACGAAGATTGCAGAAATCAATTAGTAGGCGGTTGCCGAAACAAAGAGATTAAATCTAGTAACGGATGGGTAGTATTAGATGGGTACGGACATTCAAACTCCTATCGAATGAGAATTACAAATAAAGCTATGAAAAAAATACATAACATTTCGGGCTCAAGAGACACAATGAAAGCATTATTCGAGGCAGCGGCATGATTATTAAACAAGACATCCGTCCTAGTAAAATGATTTGGGTTACCTTCCAAAAAGAAGGGATGCACAAATATCCGGCAGCACTTACAGATCCCTCTCTCGCAACAGGCGATGAATATGATGTAAGTTTCTTAGGCTATCCGCATCGTCACATTTTTCACTTTAAAGTTTGGATTGGCGTAACACATACCAACAGAGATATTGAGTTTATTCAGTTTAAACGATGGTTACTAAATCTTTACAAAGATAGTACACTTAGTTTAGACTTTAAAAGTTGCGAAATGATGTCAGACGATTTGTATGACGCTATTTCACAAAAGTATCCGAACAGAGAAGTTTGGATTGAAGTCTCCGAAGACGGGGAAAACGGTTCATTTATTAAATATTAATTTTTTCTAAGGAAAATAAAACATGGCATTGCCTAAAAACATTCAAAAAACTCTTATTTTGAAACCTGAAGTTACAAAGATCTTTGACGATCTCGAGACATGGTTAGATCATTGTCGCTTCAGTCTACTACCTTATAACGAAGCAGACTTGTACAGGTCTCATGAGTATAAGGATTTTATTCGTTGGAATAGACCACAAGGCGAGCGTAAGTACTACAACAACAACCGTAAATTTAACCGAGCCTAAATAAAAAATGACTGTTTTCCTCGTTGACCTCGAAGCAGTTTCTACTCGCTATACAGGCGAGTGGAAACTGCATGTTCCTAATTTGCTAAAGAAAGCAGAACACAATGTTCATATCATATCAGGTCCTACGGACATTCCTAGTGCAACCACTCCTGGCGCATTTCTTAACTTTGGTGGGACTAACATTTATAAGTCTGCGCAAGTTGAGAGAATGGGTCGATTATTTTGCGATGGATGCATTTCACCCGGCGACCATTTTGTTTTTGCTGATGCTTGGCATCCAGGAATTATAAACTTAAAATACATGAGTGAGTTACTGAGCATTCCAGTAACTACACATGGACTATGGCATGCTGGCAGTTATGATCCTCAAGACTTCTTAGGACGTCTTGTTGGTGATAAGCCTTGGGTTAGACACGCCGAGAAGAGTTTCTTCCACGCTTTTGATCATAACTATTTTGCCACAGACTTTCATATTAAGATGTTTGGTAACAATTTGTTACGTGTAAATGTTGGTACTATGTACAAGTACACCGAATCTAAGAAGATTGTGCGTACTGGTTGGCCCATGGAGTATATGGATAATACACTAAATGCTTACAAAGGTATGGCAAAGCGTGATCTTATCTTGTTCCCTCATCGAATTGCTCCTGAAAAGCAGGTTGAGATTTTTAGAGATCTCAAAGAACAATTGCCACAATATGAGTTTGTTGTTTGCCAGGATCAGCAACTGACAAAAAATGAATATCACAACTTGTTAGGTGAAGCAAAGATCGTTTTCAGTGCTAACTTGCAAGAAACATTAGGCATTAGTTGTTACGAAGGTGCATTAGTAGATGCCATCCCAATGGTGCCAGATCGTTTAAGTTATAGTGAAATGTACTATGAAGGATTTAAGTATCCTAGCGAGTGGACTGATAATTTTGAAAAATATAATGTTTTTAAACAACATATTTGTCAGCATATTATTACTACAATGGCGCATTATGAAAAACGCTTGCCGCAATTGCATAAACAAACACATGATTTGTCTAAATATTTCTTTAGCGCAAACAGTTTACTAGAAAATATTACATAATGCAATATGATATAATCGGTATTATCGGCCTTGGATTTGTAGGCAACGCAATAGTAGAAAATTACAAAACTCCATCTGTAACAACTGTTATTATTGATCCTGGTAAAGGTTATCATAACAGTTACAACGATCTAAAAAATTGTTCTGCTGTATTTGTATGTGTGCCAAGTCCGCAAGGCGAAGATGGTAGTTGTGATACTACTATTTTTGAATCAGTCCTTGAAAATTTAAATGCTATAAACTTTACAGGAGTCATTATCAGTAAGGTAACTGCTCCGCCGGAAGTTTACAAACGCTTACAAGAGAAACACATGAACCTTGTACATGTTCCAGAATTTTTAACTGCTGCAAATGCTGTAGAAGATTATAGAATAGGAGAAATGTGTTTTATTGGCGGAAAAGCAAAAGCATTTAGAAACGAAGCACAACGAATTATTGTTATAGGGCAACAGTATCTTAAAAATATAATTCATTGCTCTATTCAAGAAGCAAGTCTTGTCAAATATACAATGAACTGCTTTTTAGCAACTAAAGTTATTTTTATGAACGAAGTTGCTAAACTTGCAGAAGCAAACGACTGCAACTGGATAGTCATGCAAGAAATGTTAGAAGTAGATCATAGAATTGGTTCAACACATTTGCAAGTTCCCGGACCAGATGGAAAATTTGGATTTGGGGGAATGTGCTTTCCTAAAGATACTAGCGCTATGTTAAAATTTGCCGAGCAGGCAGGACAACAAATGAATGTGTTAGAAGCAGTGGTTAAAAAGAATACACTGTTAAGATTAAAAAATGACTAAAATATTAAAAAGTAGTTGACATTGCCTAAATATTGTTGTAAAATAACAGTATGGCAAACCACTGCCTTAACATCGGAGAGATAAAATAATGACAGATAAAATAGAAACGAGACTAGACGCCGTGGGTGCTTATCAAGAAGCATACCTAGGCGATTGTCTTCGCTTTAAAATGAAACGTGAAGGCAAACGTTTTTGGGCAGGCGATAACATCAGCGATTACTTGCACAAAGGCGATTTAGAAAAACTAATTGATGAAGCAACAGAAGCATTTGAAACTGTCCTTGATCGTTTGCTGATCGATCGTGAAACAGATCCTAACTCAAAAGGCACAGCACGTCGCTTGGCCAAAATGTATTTTAATGAGATCATGGCAGGCCGATATAATCCAGCGCCAGACGCTACAGCATTTCCTAATGACAGTGATGATAGATATGAAGGTATGCTTGTTGTACGCAGTGAACTACGCAGTATGTGTAGTCATCATCACCAGCCTGTATCTGGTGTTGCTTACATTGGTATTATTGCCGCAGATAAACTTATCGGACTTAGCAAGTACACACGTATTGCACAGTGGTGTGCTCGACGTGGCACATTACAAGAAGAACTTGCTAACGACATTGCTCGTGAAATTGCCAAGGCAACAGATGCCAAACACTTAGGTGTTTACATACAGGCAGTGCATGGGTGTTGCGAGAACAGGGGCATAATGGCACACTCAAGTCTTACACAGACTAGTGTACTTAAAGGTGCGTTTAAAGATGATCCGGGTACAAAGAAAGAATTTTTTGACAACATTAAATTGCAACAAGAATTTGCTCCGCGATGAAATACATTACAAACAAATCAGGTACCATTAACTTACCTTGGGAGCCCGGGTTGTTAGAATGGTTACGAGAAAATTATCCAGCAAGCGATTATAGAATTGTAGGAATAGAATACGAGTATGTTTAATAGCATTTTAAAACTGTTAGATAAGATAGGTCGTAAACGTATTGTATTAGATAGAGCAAGTAACGAACCTTATTTAGAACGTTACTATTTGTTTTTAAAAGATCGTAAACGTTTTCCATTTAATGTATTCTTACATAAGTTTTTAAAATCAGATCCGGATGATTTACATGATCATCCTTGGCCCTATGCAACAATTATTTTAAAAGGTGGCTACTATGAATGGATTCCAACTTATGATTCTCAAGGCAGTAAACTATACGAAATGGCTGTTTGGCGAGGACCCGGCAGTTTTCGTATATCTAGTGCTGATAGTTTTCACCGTATTGAATTGGATCCAGATGTAACTTGTTGGACACTGTTTATGCCAGGTCCACAAAAACGTGAATGGGGTTTCGCTACTCGAGCAGGATGGGTGCAGCACGATCAATATATAGAAAGTAAAATAAATGGATACTAAAGTACACGAAATTATGAATATTGCTTCTGAAGAATGTGCAGAAGTAATTCAAGCAATTAGTAAATGTCACAGATTTGGTTTGAATAACTATAAACCAGGCAAGCCACTAACTAATGCTCAACACCTAGAAGTAGAATTAGGGGATTTACTTGCTATGGTAGATCTGTTAAAATCTAATAACATTGTAACACAAGAAGGTCTTGATATTGCAAAAGCAGCCAAGATTGAAAAACTTAAGAAATGGTCTAACATATATGAGTAAATTAAAAATAGCAGAATTGTTTTATTCAATTCAAGGAGAAGGACGCTATATGGGAGTGCCCAGTGTCTTTCTTAGGACCTTTGGCTGCAATTTTTCTTGCAGGGGTTTCGGTATGCCACGTGGAAAACTAAGTTCAGAAGCCGAAGACATTGCAGAAGTTGCACATATGTATAACAAATACGAATTACTTCCACTTGTGAGCACAGGATGTGATAGTTATGCATCGTGGCATCCGAGTTTTAAAAATCTAAGCCCAATGCTTACTAGTGATGCTATTGCAGATCGCATTGCAGAAATTATTCCTCACGGTGAATGGCGAGATGAACACTTGGTTATCACAGGCGGTGAGCCTTTGCTAGGTTGGCAACGTGCTTATCCAGACTTACTGAATCATCCTAAGATGCAGGGTTTAAAAGAAATTACATTCGAAACCAACGGTACTCAAGAACTTACATCAGAGTTCAAGCAGTACTTGCATACTTGGAAATCACATCATGACAAAGATTTTTGGAGAGAGATCACATTTAGTGTAAGTGCTAAATTGCCTTGTAGTGGAGAAAAGTGGGAAGATGCAATTAAGCCAGAGATTGTGTGCGAGTATGAAAAATACGGTACAGCATATCTTAAGTTTGTGATTGCCAACGACCAAGATTTTGCTGATGTTGAACGTGCCGTTACTGAATATCGTGCTGCTGGATTTACAGGTCATGTATACTTGATGCCAGTCGGCGGTGTGGAAAGTGTTTATGCGATGAACAATCGTGCAGTAGCAAACCTAGCAATGAAGAACGGGTTACGATACAGTGATCGACTACAAGTACCGTTGTTTAAAAACGAATGGGGTACCTAATGAAAAAAATTATTAAAAAACTTTTTGGCATTGACAAGATAGAAGCCGATATAGTAAAAGCAGTAGAGGCAGAAGAGCAGCGGCTTAAGGAGCAAGAAGAGCGGCTTAAGGAGCAAGAAGAGCAATTAAAGGAAGAAGAAATGGAACTTTTAAAAAAGAAAAATCCTAAAGAGTATGCTACTAAAAATAAAGAACCGTGGGTAGCCGTTTTAGATACTCATGTTAACAAAGAAAATGTTCGTAACGGATTTTTTGAACTTGACTGGAATGAATACTTTGTGTTACAATTACGAAGTGCAGGCTATTCTGGTAATACAGATGAAGAAATAGTCGACTTATGGTTCCAAGAACTTTGCAGAAATGTCGGTGCTGAAGAAGATGTCGATATGGAACGTAGAGGTAGTGGATATATTAATCGTGCCCTTAGAGATGACGGCAAAACAGAGGTCAGTTAATGGAAACATATATTATTGTAGACACAGCAAATACTTTCTTTCGTGCTAGACATGTAGTTCGAGGCAGTGTAGAAGACAAAGTCGGTATGAGCATCCATACTGTGTTAAGCAGTGTTCGCAAAGCATGGAGAGATTTTAAAGGATCCCATGTTGTATTTGCATTAGAAGGTCGCAGTTGGCGTAAGGATTATTATGCTCCCTACAAGCGGCAACGTACCGAAGCAAGAGCAGCACAAAGTCCAAAAGAACAAGAAGAAGATCGTGTTTTTTGGGAAACATTTGACGAATTTAAATCCTTTATTTCAGAAAAGACTAATTGCACAACATTGCAACATCCACAGTTAGAAGCAGATGATCTAATTGCAGGATGGATACAAAGTCATCCAAATGATAATCATATTATTATTTCAACTGACGGGGACTTTGCTCAACTTATTGCACCTAATGTAAAACAATATAACGGTGTCAGTCAAGTTACAACTACTCACGAGGGATACTTTGATGAGAAAAATAAACGTGTAAAAGATAAAAAAACCAAAGAAGAAAAGCCTGCTCCTAATCCAGAATGGCTGTTGTTCGAAAAGTGCATGCGTGGAGATACTAGCGACAATGTGTTTAGTGCATATCCTGGTGTTCGAGTAAAGGGAACAAAAAATAAAATTGGACTTACAGAAGCATTTAACGACAAACAGTCTAAAGGGTTTGCATGGAACAATATGATGCTACAGCGATGGACTGATCACGAAAGTGTCGAACATCGTGTGTTAGATGATTATAATAGAAATGTAGTGCTATGTGACTTGACTGCACAGCCGGATAATATTAAACTGTTGATAACAGAAACAATTAATAATGCAACTTCAGTTGATAAAAATATTAGCCAAGTAGGCATTCGATTGTTAAAATTTTGTGCAACTTATGACATGCAAAAAGTCAGTGAGCAGGTGCAAAGTTATGCAGATCCATTAAACGCAAGGTATACAATATGACAACAATTGCAAAAGTATTAGTTCCTAATAAAAGTTGGTTGTTAGAAGACAACGGACTAAAAATAGGTACACTAAACAAACAAAGAAGTTCTTATTATATTTTAAAAAACGGCGAAGAACTTTCATTAGGTAATGCAAAAGACCTACAGGAAAAATTAGGCAATATATTATTTGAACCAGAATTAACCAAAACATATGTAACTAAAGAATATGCAGTGTACGAATATCCATGCAATTCAAAACCTTACGGAGCAGTTTATAATATTAAACGTAAATTACCTATATATGCAAAAAGTACAAAAAGCAAAAGTCAGTACTGTGCAGGCTATTATGTAATTAAATTCCGTAAAGGATGGGTTAAAAGTTATTGTCCTAAACTAATTACTCTAGATAGATATCCATTTTACGGACCGTTTAAAAGCGAATCAGAAATGAAAAATATGCTATCTACTATTAATAAAAAAGAAAATGAAACAAATTAATACATTATCAATAGAAAATTTCTTGGAAAAGGCTCGAATTGCAGTCAAATCTAATCAAAAACAGATAGTTTTAGACATTAAAGAAGCCCAGGCATTATACGATAGTATAGCGCTAGTAATGACTAGACTAACTGGCAAATTAGATGCTGAAATAAATAAACCTGTAGAAGAAACTGTTATTCAAGTGGCAATGGACGGCGGCGGATTTAAGGAGTAGACTACTAAATATATGCGTATATAACTGGAGATTGTACGTATATGAGTAGACCTAAACCAAATGTGTTATTAGAGATAACAAACAAACAAACATATAAAACTGAACAAGTTTTAGAGTCTGATGCTATATGGGCAGTGTTTTATAAAGATAAGCCAGTTAATCTTAAAACTACAAGTTTTATTGCTCAAGATACCGGACCTAAATATAAAAAAGTAAGTTTTTCAAATAGCGGGCATGCGTACAATCTTGCAGAAAAACTTAATAAAACTTTTAATTGTAATGACTTCTCCGTTTATAAATTAACATCTGGAGAAAAAATTGTTGACGAATCAAAGAAATGATATCACTTGTTATGTACTAAAATCATTAGGAAAGCAATACGACAACGAATATGTAAAAAATATGCTTCCTAGATTTTGGGTTAATCCTAGGCAAAAAGAGTCAGGCGGGCTTAGACTAACCGAAGACGGATATAAATGGCTCAAAGAAGCCGATATCAAAGACTACCAAATTGATATTCCAAAAGGAATAAGTTGGACAAACCAATTAATTATTTGGTTAGATCAGTATGTAGAAAGCCCATTTTATCTTACATCCAAAAGTATATTTGTTTTCAATGAGCGCATGGCTGTACAATTGGTATTATTTTCTGGAAATGTTGCTAAATTTGGATTAACAAAAGCCAAGGCTGTTGCAAGAAAACAACAAGAAAATAGTTGACATAGAAACTGAAAACCTGTATAATTTATACATACACTAAAAAGCAGTGTATTAAATTTCAAACACTATTTCAAAGGATTTAAAATGGCAGAATCAATGAGCGGCAACCGTACTGTTAGCCCTAACGAAGCAAAGCGTAGTTTGCGTAAATGTGTAAAAATTCAACGTCCTGTGTTTATGTGGGGTCCTCCAGGCATTGGTAAGTCTGACATTGTTCATCAAATTGGTGCAGAACAAGAACGTGAAGTTATCGACGTTCGATTAAGCCTGTGGGAACCTACTGACATTAAAGGTATTCCGTATTATAATGCAGATATGAAGACTATGACTTGGGCTCCTCCTTCAGAGTTGCCGACTGATCCAGAATCTACTGCTATTCTGTTTTTGGACGAATTAAACTCTGCGGCTCCTGCTACTCAAGCGGCTGCGTATCAGTTAATCCTAAACCGTAAGGTTGGTACCTACGTGTTGCCAAAAGGTGTTAGTATTATTGCCGCAGGTAATCGTGAAACTGATAAAGGTGTAACTTATCGTATGCCTGCTCCGTTGGCTAACCGATTTGTTCACATTGAGTTACGTACTGACTTTGACGACTGGTTGATGTGGGCTACTAGCAATCGAATCCATGAACAAGTTGTAGGTTATGTGTCTTTTGCCAAAGCAGACTTGTACGATTTTGATCCACGTAGTTCAAGCCGAGCGTTTGCTACTCCTCGTACCTGGTCATTTGTTAGCGAGTTGCTCGACGATGATAATTTGCCAGAAAACACTTTGACCGATTTAGTTGCAGGTGCAGTCGGTGAAGGTCTTGCAGTTAAATTCATGGCACACCGGAAAGTTGCCAAACAAATGCCTAAGCCAGAAGATATTTTGGCAGGTAAAATTTCCAAATGCGATATCAAAGAAATTTCTGCAATGTATTCGTTGACTACTTCCATGTGTTACGAACTTCAAGAAGCAGATAAGAAGAAGGTTAAAAATTGGGACGAAATGAGTGATAACTTCTTTTCATTCATGATGGATAACTTTCCGACTGAATTGGTTGTCATGGGTGCCAAAGTTGCTCTTACTAACTACGGGTTGCCGTTTGATGCTTCTAAAATGAAGAACTTCGATCGCTTCCACGAAAAGTACGGCAAGTACATTATCCAAGCAATGGAAAACTAAAATAGGCCCTACGGGGCCTATTTACTTGACAAAATGGTAAAAAGACTATATAATATTAACATAGACAACGCAAAAAGGATCAAAATGTCAGCAGTAATGAAAACTGAAAAAATTGCAAAGCCAGTTAAAACTAAAGAATATTCTCAAGCAGATAAAAATAAAATTGTAGAAAAACTAGTTACTGCTCGTGTAGGTCTGTTGCTTCGACATCCTTTCTTTGGTAACCTAGCAACTCGCATGAAATTAATCGATGCCAGTGATTGGTGTTCAACTTTAGCAACTGATGGTCGTAATTTTTATTACAATTTAGAGTTTGTTAATAAACTCAAGCCTAAAGAAGCAGAATTTGGGTTTGCTCATGAAGTGTTGCATAACGTATTTGATCACTTGGGTCGTAAAGAGCATCGTGACTCTCAATTGTCAAACATTGCCGCAGACTTTGCAGTTAATCAAATTCTTAAAGATGAACGCATTGGCGAAGTGCCGCATTTTATTAAGATTTTACAAGATAACAAATACCGTGGCATGAGTTACGAAGAGATCTATGATGACCTATATGAAAATGCAGAAAAAATTAATCTATCTGCTCTCGGTGAATTGTTAGACGAGCATTTAGACGGAGAAGGCGACGGCGACGGCGACGGCGACGGTGATAAAGACGGTACCGGACGTCCTCGCCTGAGTGCCGAAGAACGTAAAAAAATTCGTGACGAAATCAAGGAAGCAATGGTAGCGGCTGCTCAATCAGCAGGGGCTGGCAATGTTCCTGGAGGTATTCGACGTCTTATCCAAGATTTTACTGAACCTAAAATGGATTGGCGTCAATTGTTGCGCATGAATATTCAAAGTATTATCAAAAGTAATTTTAGTTTTAATCGCCCTAACCGCAAGAGTATGCATAGTGGTGCAGTGTTGCCGGGTTTAATGAATGAAGAAACTATTGATGTTTGTGTAGCAATTGATATGTCAGGTTCAATTAGCAACAGTCAGGCCAAAGATTTTATTAGTGAAGTCAAAGGCATTATGGACGAATATCAAGATTTTAAATTGCAACTATGGTGTTTCGATACTGAAGTATACAACTATGCTTCATACAGCGGAGACAGCGCACACGAAATTTTGAACTACGAAATTAAAGGTGGGGGTGGTACAGCATTTGAAGCCAACTGGGAATTTATGAAGGAAGAAGGCATTGAACCCAAACGGTTTATCATGTTTACAGACGGATATCCGTGCGGTACCTGGGGCGATGAAGAATACTGCGAAACTTTATTTGTAGTACACGGTAATGATTCCATTGTTGCACCATTTGGCCAGACTGCCCATTATAAATAAAGTAGGTATATAATGGGCATTTATAAAAATGATGTAAATCCATTGAATGTTTTAGGTATGAGGCGATTAACGCAAATACCACCTAATTTTACAAAATTTCAAATTAAAAATTTTGTAGATATGAGAGAACTAGATCGATGGATTTATCTAAATTTAAATAGTAGGTACTGTGTCAAAAAATCTACCGCGGTGGTAGAAAATAAACTAACTACTATTATTGAAGTCGGAATAGAAGATCCAAAAGAAGTCTCTATGATGACTTTAGCCTGTCCACATTTAAATTAATAAGGAAATAAAATGTCAGAAGAACAAAAAGGGCCAGAACTAACTGTTACTGATTTGCAAAATATTAGATCAATCATCGATATTGCTGCTACTCGAGGAGCATTTAAAGCAAACGAAATGGCTGCTGTAGGTGCAGTATTCAATAAACTTGATGTGTTTTTGGCAGCAGTTGTGCCTGCTCAACAAAAAGAGCAGGCAGAAGCAGAAGCAGCCGCTCAACCAGAATAAGGATTAAATTATGAAGCATGTTGGAAAAATGAAAAATAACGGCGCAAGAGTTGCCGTAGTATATAGGACACTTCCAGGTGACCATCTTAGCGCTCTCGTGGTAGGTACCAACGGTTTAGGTGATTCCTACCACGACGGATTGATGCAAATAATTGAAGAACCATCAGGGCAAAGTGCAAATGAACTAGCAGATATTTTGGCTGTTCGACGTTTCCCAGACGGACGCAACATGTTAGAATTTTTGCATGTTAATGGTCATCTTAAAAAAGTTGCAACTAATGCAGTGCTAATGACTCCTGCTCCTCAGACTCAAATTCAATTAGACGAGTTAAACAAATTGATTGCAGATCAAAAGGGTCTTCGATTAGAAGATCTTTCTATTGCAGAAAATGCAGAATCAATTGCTCCGGCAGTTAAAACATTGCCAGAGGTAACACCTGCTCCTGCTGAAGTTGTAGAATCATTTGACCTTACACCGGCAGAAATGCGTAGTAGAGCAGATACTCTTTATAAAGAGGCTGCTAAGTTGCGTAAGGATGCAGATGCAATGGATCCGCCAAAGAAGAAAACTACTAAAGAAAAAGTAGAAGCATAAAAAAAGCACCCTCCGGGGTGCTTTTTTTAAACTAAAATTTCTATTATCCCGTAGTCGCCTTCGAAGTCTTGAAGTGCCTTTCCTATAATTGTTAAAGGATTTACTGGCTCATTTGTATTTCGAGCAGTAGCATGTCCCGGTAATGCAGACGACACTAACGCATTACCTTTCTTAATAGTGCCGGTTACTTTACAAGGAACACGACCACGCAATGCAACAGCAACACCGTTTACTAAACCTGAGTTCATTAAGTATGCCGGATCACTGGATACCACACCAATTACTTCTTCAGCAGCGTAATCTGTACATATAGTTACTTCTGCTCTTCCGCCAATTTTTAAAACAGTTCCTGGTTCATAGTCAGTATCTGCTAGATATTTTTCTGCTAGGTCTGCATATTTTGCCGACGTTGCAGTTGCTGTTAATGTGCCTGCACTAAAATTTCCGCTTGCATCACGAGCAACAATAGTATTAGCAGTATTAATAGTAGTAGCAGCAGCATATATACCGTTAACTTTTAATGTGTCTGCTTGAGTTGCAGTTCCAGTTAAATTACCAACTAACGGTCCTGTTGAAGAAATGCCAGTGCAGTAAACAGTACCAGTACTGTAAATATTATTCCAAGGATAAGTAGTACTTCCAATATTAGTTAGCGCACCTACAGTTCTGCTAGGTAATATTGCTAAATCAGAATCTGCAGAAATATTAAATACATTATAACTATTAGCACCTGAAGTTAAATTAAACCTAATGTTAGCGGTATTACTAGAAATTCTAGGAACACCACTGTCTACAAATAATCGAATTGCATTTGAGTTTATGTTTATGCCGCCTGCACTGCTAATAGTTACAGGAACATTAAAAGACGGAGTATCGTATGTTACATAATCGCTCGCTACTCTCGAAGCAAGCCTTAAAGAATCTGCTGATGTTCCCCAAAAGATTGAATCATTTGTATCGCTAGTAGCACTAACACCGGTTGAAGGATTTGCATCACGTAATGTGATACCTTCTTTTATTTTAGTAAATCCAGGAACTAGACCAGCAGTCATTTCAAATTCATCAGACGATGTTATAGCAACCGTTGTTATAACAGTTTCGTCTGTATAATTTTGAATTTGATGTTTTAATACATAGTGGTATGCTTCGACATTATCCTGTAATATTGCAGGAGTAACTAATGTGTTTGCTTGTTGACCACTAAATTGAGGTCCAATTAAACTGTATGCAGATCCGTCATAATAATACAATTTTCCTTCACTATCATCATACCACAAATCGCCTTCAAATAAATCGCTAGGTTGCGAACTAGAACTTTGCAAAGCAGGAAAACTTTTAAATTCTCTGCCATTATATACTTTAAGTTTTTTTGATGCAGTATCGTACCAACTTTGTCCAGTTAGCGGCAATGTAGGTTCTGTAGTATTTGCAAAATTTTCTAAAAGTCTTACAAAGTTTTCATTAATTGCTAGACCATAGCCTGCGTAGTTTTGTCCTATAAGAGACAAATTAGTAGAATCTACTTCAATTGACCCGTCATCGACTACTGCAATCTGCGTTCCGTTTGTTTTTGTTATAATATAAGCCATTTATTAACCTCGTAATACCATCACTTCGATGGTGCTAACTTCATGTGAATCAAAATTTTCTAACGCCTTGGCAACTAAGGAACCAGGTCTTGGAAATCCACTTACTGTAGCAACACCTGGAATATGACTTGCCGTTAGTAGATCGCCTTTTTCAATTTTTCCTATTACTTTACACGGTACTCGTCCTACAAGTGCAATAGCAACAGAATTTTCTAACCCGTCATTTAAAATTTGTGCAGGATTTGTAGTTACAATACCAGCAACTTTTGGAGTTTGTGAAACATTTGCAATAGTAACTTCTGCTGTTCCGCCAAACATTACAACAGTACCCGGTTCATATTGTTCATCAGTTGAATATTTTTCTGCAATGTCAGCGTAAGTTGCTCGCAATATGCTTCCGGATGTTAAAGACCAATCGCCTTCTATTTCGCCAGTTGTCGCAGTAGCGCCTGATGTAATAAATCGAGTTGTTAAACTTCCTACTGCTGCATCACTTGATACAAAATTTCCTGAGGATACATCAAACGAACTACCTGGTCCTAATGCCCAGTTGCCAGTAATTGTACCGTTAGATGTAGTTCCGCCTGCGTTTAATCCAGTAGTAAACACAGTAGACCAACGGGCATTTGCTTTACCGAGTGCAATAGAGTTATCATTTGCTGGAAAAATTTGACTCGAAGCAGTAACACTATATTGCCCTACTAAACTAATATCAGCAATGCTAGATCCAGCGTTAATTTCAGATGCATAAACTTTTGTAAATTTATTAGTCGGGCTTCCTAAAGCAGTAGATAAACCTGCAGGTAATAACGAAGTTGCATTAATAATTATATTATAATCTGAATTATCAATTACTAAATTAGAATTTAAAATTCCAATGTTAGCATTGCCTATTCCTATTCCTGCAGAATTACTAAATGTCCACGCTCCTGTTATTGCTTCATCTAGGTCTTTGACTGCATACTCTTTTTGAGTAAACAGTCCGTATCCTGTTGCAAAATTAAATCCGGGACCTATATGAACAATCCCCACAGCATATACATCTTCAGTATTTTTAACATCAAAATCATCGCTGGATATTGCGGCCATTATATTGCCATCAGAATATAAAACAATACATGCATGTCCGACAGAATCAGTATCTAAAATTTCAACTGAAGTAAATTTAGTCGAATCATATCCAGGAACTTTTTCAGGACCAATTAAAACTTCGCCCAAGGAGCCTTTTGCAAACAACTGTTCAGTACCAGTATCAAATCTCAACTCACCTAGAGCAGCATTAGTAGCCTGCGATGCTCCAGTACTGCTTAAAGTAATATTTCTCCACTCAAATCCGTCATAAACTTTTGGCTGTAACCCGTTCTTATCGAACCAAATTTGACCTTGGACTTTATTTTGCGGCTCAATTGTTCCAGCAAAATGTTCTACTAACCATAAAAAATTATCATTTTGTGTAGTACCGTAGTTAGTAACATCTTTACCAATAAGATAGATGCTCGAGGCTGCTGTGTCAACAACACCATCATCAAGTGTTGTTAGCACTGTTCCATCATATTTCCTTAGTGTATAGGGCATCTATTTCTCCGTTATGCTTGTCTAATAATCCAGGCACTAAATGTTCCTGTATTTGCAGTATCGTATGCTTCAGATACTGCAATTGAAACAGTATCTGAACCTGTCCAGGTTATTGGACCAGTCATGTAATTTAGTTGAGTATCTGTTTCTCTAGCAACTACAACTGTTCCTGTATTAAAGTTTACTAAATCTTCTTTATTTACAGTCATTGTAATTGTTGCTGTTTGAATTGTTAATGGAGTGTTAGAAGTCAAATAAACAGAGTTTACATCTTCAATAAATGTCCAGAAACCTCCAATAACCTGGAACAACTTAACTGTTCTTTCACGAATAGGATCCGGAGTCGATACAGTTATTTGACCTGCTAATTCAAAGTCAGTAACAACTAGTTGTGTAGCAGTTGTTAACGTGCTAATATAAGATGTAGACGTTCCGTCACTAGTATATTCTAAATTCTCAACATAATTCAACAAAGTTCTTACAGTTGAAGTATTTAAATTTTCAATAATGTATGTTGCAGTTGTTGCAATATAATTCATACATAATACAGAACAGCGACTACCGTCTGGTTGTGTATAGAAAGGATTTCCGAATCCGTCTACAGGCAATGTAACATCTAAATACGCAATAATTTCGTCATTAACGTTACCAAAATCAGTAATATCCATTGACAATGCATATGGCTTTCTAGTTACATACCCTCTTAATGCAAATTCATTGTCAACATATTGTTTGTTTGTAATGTCTGTAGGATTAGTAGGATCAGGTACATTAGTAATAATTGATGTATTTTCTAAACTAATTATTCCACTTGAAGGATTTATACTTAAATTAGTTAAAGGGCTTGCTATTGTAGTAATTATGTTGTCATAGATTACAACGTTACTAACTGTTAAAATTGGAATAACTGGCAAGTTTGTTAGACTAGGAGCAGAAATTACACCAGTTCCTAATTCGTAGCCTCCGCCAGCATGTGGAGACAATACAGGATTGCCGTCAATCATGAAAGACTTAGATCCTTCAAGATTTAAATTAATATTACTAGTCCATGCTGAATTTGTATCGTCGTAGGTAAATGTTTTATCGCTAGCACCTTTTAAGATAATGCCGCCACCGTCTACAAATGCATCAGCAGGTGATACTTGACCTGTTCCTAATTCAATATTAATATCTTCAACTTGTACAACACTAACTTCTAAATTAGTCTGAGCACCTAATACTGTTAAGTTGCCTCTAATTCTTAAGTTGCCGCCTATGTCAACATCATCCTGCGGATCGTTAGTAAGTATACCAATTCTATCGTTTTCAGAATTAACGTGAATTGCAACAGCGCCAGTTCCTGTGCTTACACTATTATATCTAATTTCTAATGCTTCGCCTGCTATAGTGCTTTGTATAACACTAGTTGCAGTAGATGTTTTGTCAATATACAACGTGATGTTAGTCAATGTTCCTACAGAAATACCATCATTATTAGAAATATCTAATTCACCAGTAGTAACTTGATAAACGTCTTTTAACAAATAATCTGCAGCACTGAATCCTGCAACACGCTCTGCTTCGGTTGCGGTGCCAACAAATCTAATTCCCGGAATATCAGGATTTAAAGTGATACCCGGTCTAATTGTTGTTGTTCCAAAACAAGGAACACACGGGTTTAAATTAACACCTTTACTAGTTGCCACTGCAAGTGCAGTCCCGCCAGAATAAAATCTTGATATTGGAGTTTCTATATTGTCTTTGTCAATAACAGTTTCAACCAACCATCCTTCTTTTCCGGTAAGATCTGAATAAGATTTGCCTGCTTCTACAAATGTAGTGCCGTTGTACCACTTTAAAATATTGTTAGTATTATCTAACCATAGATCGCCTTTCACAACTCCGGCTGGCTCAGTACTCGAAATAATCGGACCGCCAACGGGTTTAAATGTGCCAGTCGAGTAAACTTTTAATCTTCCTTCAGATTTATCAAACCATGTTTGCCCAACTAAAGGACTTCTAGGCTCAAGAATATCAGCAAAATTTTCTAACAATCCTACAAAGTTATTGTTAATGTACTCGCCATAGTTATTAAGATTTTTTCCTACAAGTACAATACTAGTAGATACCTGATCGTATGATTGATCAGAAATAACTGCTAGTGTTGAATCGTTAGTTAACTTTATTGTATATGACATTTCTATTAAACCTTAATAATGTAACTCATGGCCAAGTACGGATTCATAACTTCAGTTGTTACGCCTGTAATAGTACTACCAAAGTTAGTAACAGTAGAAATTGGATTCGGCCTGTCGTCGCCGCCCGCAACTCCTGCTGCTGCTCCTGCTGCCGGAGTTAATCCAAGATTCGGAGTAGTTGCACTCGGTACTCTTCCGGCTCCGCCTGTACTAGTTTCAAATGCGTTGGTCATATCATCGTATCCAATCACCATTCTACCTTTTAAATCAGGCAATCTAAACTTGGTAATAATATCAGTAGCACCATATAGATATCCAATTGCGGTAAACAATCTAGGATAGTCTGTTTTATCTACGACTGATCCGTCGCAAAACAACCAGCCAGGCGGAGGGTTAATTCCTCCGTATGGTATCATAGCGCCAGGTGGTACTAGATAATCTTCTACGCTGCCAATAAGTGCTCTTTTTGTTGCTTTTGCTAATCCCGAAATAGGAGTACCTACATAAGTAAAACTACCAGCATTGATACTTCCTAGAGAGTTTACAGCACCTGATGCCGCTAGATCAATTACAATATCATTTATTCCGTCAACTCCGCCTAAGTAAGATCCAAAAATTGTTAAACTATCATCGTCGGTGTAGTCTGTTCCTGAATTGAACACATTTACTCTAGAATAGGAACTTGGTCCTCTATCTACAGTAAATGTTGCGCCTACTCCTGTTCCGCCTGATGCAGGAACACTTTCAAAAGTTGCAGTAGATACGCTTACTAAAATTTCATCATCATTTTCTACAAAAGTAACTGATGGTTTAGACTCGATAACAGATTGTTGTACCGTTGTAGTGAATCTATAAGTTCCGCCCTGGCCTTTATAATTCAGTACAGAACTTGCAATATCACCAGTCATTTCCCAAGAACTTGCCAAAGTTAAACTACTTGCAGTGCTTGCTGTGCCAGTTAAATCTCCATTAAATGTATTAGCATACACTGTTCTAAACTTTTTGCTATTAGAGCCTATATTATATGTAGTATCTACAGCAGGATCTATCATTGTAACAACTGCAGTATCTGTAGTATCTGTAGAAGATCCTAAAATAATTCCTTTACGGAACGTAGAAGTAGATGAAAATGTTGCAGTGTTAGATAAAGTTACTGTTTTATCAAATATTGCAGTTCCTGTAATAACTAGTGCATTAGTAATTGTAAGAGATCCAGATATTAATACATCTCCATTTACATCAAGTGCAGCAGTAGGAATAGGTTTATTAATACCTACTCGTTGAGTATCGCCGTCAACTGTTAAAATTTCGTTGTAAACTTCATCTTTGAGAACTTGAAACGCAAAATTACCATTTTCAGAAGAGTTAATAAAAGTGTTTACTTTTTTTCCTACACCAATTTTTTCTAATCTAAAAGTAGGTTCAACACCAACAGTTAATCCACCCTTAAGATTTAAAGTACCGTTAATAGAATTACTAATATCATTTCTGACAAAATTATTTCCGCTAACGTACCCTACAGTCGGACTTGTTACATATATATTTTGAGTTGCATAAGCAGTTGCATTAAGTAGTGCAGAATTTACTGAAGTTAAATTTAACCCAGACTTAATAGTTGTAAATCCTTCAATTTTTAATTGGGGAGTAAAACTATCAGGACTAATAATTTCAACAACTGCATCATCAATATAATTTTTAATAATACTGTGTACATTACCAAACGTATCTGTAATCTGTTCTGGGTAACTGCCAGTCTTTAAAGTACTTGAATAAGTAGGCCCAACTAATGTCCAATTAACACCATCTAATGTTAAAAACAGTTGTGCTTTACCTGTATCAACCCAGACATCTCCCTTAGATGCTTGATCAGGAGTAGTATCTTGCTGGTAAAGACCGTTAATAGGTTTCCAGTTTGCACCTGCAGAAGTTCCGTCATTGATTCTTAATTTTTTATTAGTAGGATCGCTGTTATCAAACCACAGTTGTCCCTCAATGGGATTAGTAGGAGGCTTGCTGTATGCAAAATTTTCTAGTAAGTGCAAAAAGTTTGTGGATAATGCCTCTGCATAATTTGAAGCATTCTTTCCAATAAATGTTAAACTTGTCTGATCTTTGTTAAGGTCACCGTTAACAATTTCTAATGATTTTGTATTGTCACTATAATAAATTAAATAGGTACTCATTGTTATGCTCCTGTACCACTAATGCTCTGTACTCGCACTGTGTAGTCAATTTGAATCATTCTGTTTAATGATTTTTGTACAGGATGGAATATAACATGTGTCAATAATATTTCGTCGCCGCTCGAATCTTGGCCGATAAGTCCTAACTCGTCAAATACATATGTACTTTCTAAATTTGAACTATTATCAAATGCCAATTGCCCGCTTGGCTCTCCAAAGTCTAATAGACAACTAACTAATAAATCTGTATAAGTTGTTCCAATTAAATGACGAGTCTCCATAAAATTTCGTGTAGGATCTAAATTAAATCCACTATTACTATCTACTGATTTATCGTAAGTGTTATTATACAATGTAGCATTTTGTCCGGTACTGTTTGGCGTCAGGTAAGTGATAATTCCGGTAGGGTCAACACGACTTCCTCCGTTACCAAATGCCATTTTAGTTACCCAACCGTACCCTTGATTGCCTATACTGTTTACTAATGCAAGACTAAAGTTTTCGTAGTGAATTGCATTTTTCTTATCAACAAAAACTTCCTTTGTCTCTGGATCAAAGATTTTAATATGGCCTTGCACTTTTACTGCGCCAACTTCGTTCGGGTTTTCTTGAACTGGTTTATTGTTTTCTTCTTGCATGTTCGTACTTATCCATTATTAAACTATAACAATTTGATTACCCATTGTTGCATGTATGGTGCATTGGTAATACAAAGAACTTGGAGCGTTCATAGGTACAACAAATATAGTTGTACTTATTGAACTGCCAGATACACCAGAAGTATATGCTGCGCCGCCATTACTTACTCGTATTTCAAAAGGATGCGATGCTCCTGTTTCATTTACAAAATTATACGTAAATCCTTTGTACAAATATAAAATAGGATCGTCAGTATTACCCGATACAATTCCCGGTCCATCAAATGTATATGCTGCTGTACCGTTATTGTTAATATTCCATGATATATAAACAGATCCGTCAGCACCGGACGGACCAGTTGCACCTTCAGGACCTGTTGCACCGGTACTGCCTGTAGGACCAGTTGCTCCGGTACTGCCTGTAGGACCTGTTGCACCGCCTGGATCGCCTTGCGTGCCAGTCGCACCTTCAGGACCTGTTGCTCCAATCGGGCCTTCAGGACCTGTTGCACCTTCAGGACCAGTAGCGCCTATGTCACCTATATTACCTTTTTGTCCGGTTAAATCAAACAACCAGTTATCGTATGTGCCAGTATTAGAAATTTCTAAAGGAGCAAATAATAAATTAGTACCTGAATAATATGTTATTAAACCATATGCACTTGCTTGAATATCTCCAGGTGTACCGGCATAAGCAAACGCATAATTGCCGCCCATAAACGCTGATTGTGCTACTGCAATTTTATTTGTAGTAAATGTCAACGTGCTTAATGATAAAGTTATAGTACTTACCGAAGTAAGTCCGCTAAAACCGGCACCAGTTAGGCCGGTTGCTCCATTTGGACCTGTTGCGCCAGCAGGGCCGACATCACCTGTTCTAGCAAATGTAATAACCATATCTGCTTGGTCGTCAAAGCGGAATGCACCATCAACAAATGCACAAGTAACTTTAAAGTATCCTGCTTCTTCGCTTAAACTAGTTATAGTAAAGATAGCAAATTCTGTAGGAGTTTGTTGTACACCTATTCTAAAATGTCCTTTTAACGGACTAGTAGAGTCATCAATTGTTCTTAAATAACTTTGAATATCAGTACCGTTAATATCGTCGTCATCAATATACAAGACAGTAGCATCAGGTAAAGATTGATTGTTAAATTTAATTTTACCTGGTCCGGGATCATCATCAGTAGTAACAGTTAAAAATTTGTAGTTTAGTGTAATACCGCCAAAACTACCTGTTAGACCTGTTGCTCCAATTGGGCCAGTTGAACCCGTAGCACCTTTAACGCCTTGAGGGCCAGTTGAACCATCTGTTCCCGACAATCCTTGAGGACCAGTTGCACCGGTAGCACCTCTCACACCAGCAGCACCGGCAGGGCCAGTTGCGCCTCCTGGATCTCCAATATCGCCTTTAGCACCAGTAAGTCCGGTTGCACCTTCGGCTCCGGTGGCTCCTTGGTAACCTTGAGGACCAATTGACCCATTAGGGCCAGTTGATCCTTCTCCGCCAGTAGCGCCAGGAACACCTTGTGGTCCGGTAGCGCCGGCTGTACCAACTGCACCAGTAGCCCCTACTACAGGACCTGCATTAATAATAGTATCGTTGTTCATAAACAACAACAAATTATCACTAAACACAGTAGCACTTGTTACGTATAAACCAGTGGAACCTGTTGCGCCGTCGACACCGTTAGTGCCGTTAGTGCCGTCATTTCCGTTATTGCCATTAGCACCAGTTGCACCTGATGGGCCGGTTGCGCCGTCGACGCCGTTTAATCCGCTAGGGCCGGTTGCGCCAGTATCTCCGGTTGCACCAATTAGTCCAGCAGCACCAGTTGCACCTGCGCCTGTTGCGCCTGCTGGACCTGTAGGGCCCGTAGCACCTTGTGCAGATTCCTGAATTTGTTCTTTAAATTGTCCAAATGTTACTTTATATGATAATCCGTCCGACACTACCGGAAATATAGTAGTGTCTGTGACGGTTGTTAATGTTGTTAATGCTGATATTTTTGCCATATTATTGACCTATTAATGGATCTCCGGTTTCGCTGTCTAATGTATCGCCGCCTTCTAGAACAATATACTGCTCAGTATCAGCGTTCTGACCATAGTAGTATTTATCTGGCACAAAAGATGGTCGAGATAACAAGAACTTAACTTGTTCAGTATCTCTAGTGTGTAATGCTACATAGCCAATGCCTACATCGTGTAGAGTATGACGAGATAATATTAATTCAGAATTTAATGTAGGATTAAATGCCAACGTAACAGAATTTGTCAATGTATTAATACTAAACTCAGGAATTAATGTTACATTTGACAAAGTTCCGTAACTGTTAATTTCATTAGAATCATATGCTACAGAAGTATCTGTAACAGTGTATACTTGCCCCGGTTTTCTTAATTTACGTCCTTGATATGTAATATCAATATTGTTGTAATCTAAGTCTTGGTCAACAATAATATTAGTCATTGTCCATATTGCCGTTGTAGTATTAACTGAGAACTTATCAGTTACATTGTATTCAGGCACATATATACTTTGTTTTAGACCTTGATCTATAACTAGACTACCTTCTTTATGTACTGCTTTAACTCCAGTTCCTAATGTACCTCTACGGATGGCATACAATTTGTTACCTTCAATTCTGTAAAACTCAATGCGTTCACCATTAATTAAAATAATACCTGGTAAATTTTTTCCCGGGTTAGGAGGAGTTAATACGCTAGCATCTTCTACTGTTATTTCTGTATCAGTAGTAGAAAAATTAGCAGCAAGTTGAGTAGAATGTGCAGCACTTAATCTCTTGTAATGTGTTCTTCCTAAATTATCTTGGAAAATTCTATACCCAATTAACGTATCTGATATCTGATCAGATACAGTAGTAATTACCACAACGTCAGTTTTAGTCAATGGATAGTTGTTAGAAAACTTAACAGTTTTCTTATCTTTTTCAACATAAAAATCTACGCCTCTAGTAACAGGTTTACCGTTAACTTCGACCCAAACATAATTACTGTTTAAAACTTTTCTACTTAGATTAAATATTCCGCTTGCTGTTCCTGGGAATCGTTCTTTTCGGAATTGGCTACTGTCGTGGTTAGTAAAAGTAGTAACTTTAATAATGCTAGAATTACTTACATCAACTCTATTAGTTAATTCAAGTTTTCCATTATAAACAGCATAGTCGTTATTACGAAGAATAGTAATAGCAATTACATCTCCGTCATTGATTGAAGTTTGACTAAATTGTACAACATTTTGATTTTGAAGTAGTTTGATCGAACGACTAAATTTCTTTCTAACTCCGTTAACATATACTTCTACTGTTGCAGCATCTGGCAATCCTTGTGGATAATTAGTATGCTGTTCTAAACTAAAAATTCGTTGTCCGGCAGCAGCAACATAATAAACTGTATCAGGAGGTGTTAAACGAACTCCGTCTTTTTCAACAATAATTTGACTATGTGCTGGTTCTATGTTGCCAGGAGGATACAATAAAGTAAATGAGCGCTGACTTACGCTGGCATTGATTACCTGTTCTTGTACCTCGCTATACGCTTTAGGATCAGCAGCAAACAACCAAACTTGTAATAAGTCGGCTGTGTTAAGATCAGTTGTAAATTTTAAAACTGCTCTTCCTGTAGTACCATTTGTCCCAAAGATAGTGTAATTTGTTTTCTTAATACCATTAACTGTTACATAACTGCTACGAACATCTGTTGCACTAGGTGCAAAAATAAAATTATTTTTTGCTGTTGCATTACTGATTCTTATTGAATCTTTCTGCAACATATTTTTGCCGCCGACATCAATAGTAGTAATAGAAAGTAATTGTGATTTAAATTCATCGATTGCAGGTTCTAATAGATCATTAACGTCCCACATGAGTGCCCAGTTTTCATTAGGCATTAATCTGTAGTCAACTATTAGTCCGGCTGCGTTAGCCTTTAATAAGAACAAATCAATAGATGCTTGTACAGAGGCAGGCGACATACTGCCAGAATTGTCAATTGCAAGACCTACTACTGAACCAGGTCGTAATGCTTCAAGACTGCATAATATAAACCAATCTGAAGCACGATCTACATCACCTCTATCACGGTTAACATCAATAGGACCTAACGCTCTAAAACTTCCAGTAAAATTTGGGGGGACTTTAATATCGTTACCGTTTAAATCTTCTTCAGGTCTTAACAAACAGAAGCGTCTATTAGGATAATGTGTTCTAAAGTTATTCCATTCAAGTTCAATTTCAGCAGCAGATATACTTGACTCGTCAATAACAGTAATAACTACTGTATTGTCTAACGAGATAACGCCCGGTTGTATTGCAGTAGGATCAGCAAAAGGATTAAAACTACCTCGGCCTGCATATTGCCAGTTACCTCCATTAGCAGTACTGTAGTATACATGACTGCTATTACTCGGAATAAATTCATAATTAACTTCTACACCTTCGCCGAGAGTAGATCCAACTCGGCCTTGTGCAATACCTGCAACAAATGCCAAGTCATCGTTAACACTTAAACTTCTCCAAGTGTTTTCATAAATCATCTCAACATACTGATTTGCACCATCAGAGTATAATGTCACTTCATATTGGTAGGCAGGTACTGTTGCACCTGTTGCATTTCGGCGATCATAATGTGTTCCAGCAAAACGCATTTTCCAGTAATTAAAGTTTCCAACAGTACCAGTTGTTACATATATGCCCGGAATGGCACCGCTTGAAAGAGGAACATCTCTTGCACCAGTAGATGTATTAATACCGTAATCTTGCCACAGGTCACAATACTCAACATAGATAGCAGGATATATTAACTGACCTAATGCTAATGGAGAATATTGATTGTCGCCTCCGCCAAATGTTAAGTATCCGTTAGTTCCTATATGCACTTGACTGTAATTTGTTCCGAACATATTCCATTGGAATCCTAAACTATAAGGTCCTGTAGAAGTATCGTCGCCGGCTGGTCCAGAAACTAATTCGCCGCCGCCTGTTGGCAACACATCTTCTGTGCTGTAGAACGGGCCGCGAATTGCCAAATACGGATCAACTTCTAATACAATTTCATTTGTTTTAAAATCAATTGTATATTCTACATTGTTTGTTAATTTTATATTGTCAAGTAAAACTTCAACAGATTCAGATGTTGGTGGTACGTGGCCAATGTCGTATCTTACAACATCAGTATCTCGAATATACTTTTTGTTAACTACTAACGCAGCGCCGGCGTTAGGATATGTGTAAACATTCATACCAAGTGTATCAGATACTCGACCTGGTAAATTTTCTTCAGGACCGTAACTATTAGTAGTAGATACAAACGCATCACCGTCTATATTGATATCTTCTAAATCATCAGAGCGACTTAATATTCCGTCAATAACACTGCCGCCAGATACATAAGTGTCTAAATCAAGGTCAATTACAAGACTAGATCCATCACTTGCTTCTAATCTAAATTCAATTATACCTGTAGAAGTTGTTGCAATATCAATTGAGTTAACATATCCGTCTCCTACAAAAGTTTCCATTGTAGATCCTGCAGGAGCAGTTTTTCTTCCATTAGGTTGAACAGTTACTCCGTTGTAATCGTTAAAATATGGATCATCAATTCTAATTGGTTTGTCGGCGCCAACATTGGTTAAGTATGCATTAATACGCTCACCTAAAGAAGGTACATAAGGCAATGTAAAAGTAGATGTAGTACCAGTGCTAACTATTCTATAATAACCTTCTTCAGGTATGTAGTCATCCCAATTGCTGTCTCCAAATGGTGTGCTATCCCATCCTGCGCTTTCAGCAAATGGTAATGTGTCAACCGTTACACCAGGGTACTCTAACCCTAACATTAACATAGTAGCAGTATTACCAGGCATACCGTCAGTTGGTGAATAAAAGTCTCTAATACGATCTACTGCATTGTACAAAGAACTATCTTTTTTGTAGGTAATGCTAACTACGGATTTATTTCCCGGAAGATTAACCAATATAAGAGATCCAAATTTCTTACTGTATCCATTAAATTTTTCTGTATATAATTTAATAGAATAATCGCCGGACAACACTCTAATTCCATTAACTTTAACAACAATAAAATTCTTATCAGGATTAGGAACCCATGTTAACGGAAATTCAGTTTGTTTAGTTGTAACAACATAGTTGTCAGTGGCAGACAATGTAGTTACTTCATTGTATCCTGCAACTCTATCAAACTTAATTGTAACTTTGTTAGATCGTACTTTATCGTTAACTAGTCTACTACCTACTTTTGCAGTTGTTAATTGTGTAGAGCCGCCGCCTAATAAATTAATAATGGGTGTAGCAGTATACCCTGTTCCTGGATTAGTAACAATAATTTTTGAGACTTTTCCTAGTGCAATATATGCTTCGGCTTTTGCACCCGAACCAGTATCTCCAGGTTGTGCAACAATCTCCACAATAGGAGGAACATCATATCCACCGCCGCCACTAAAGATTTCAATCTCACCTACAGAGTAAGTATAATTATTTGCCCAAGACTTCCAAGGGTATTGATTCAATTCAGTACTACCAAAAGTAATTGGTCTAAATTGTTTCAATTCAATGTCATACACACTTGGTAAATCAAAGTCAGTTATAATAGCATTAGTAACGTCAGTTGCTGTATAGTTAACTGTAAAATTTCTAACCTGAGTATGGAACGGCTTGGCTTCCTCAATGTAAGAATTATAATAATTTTCGTTGTTTAGTTTGTACACAGGTCGTTGATCAAGTGCTCCCGCATAATTAACTACATTAATAAACGCAGTTTTGAATGCCCAATCAATAAATTTTTGTTCGCTAACAGCATACTTAACCATCTTAAAGAAAATCAAGTTATAGTATACCTTTAGTTGATTAACAAATACATCATCTAAAATTCCACGAAGAATATTTTCAATTTCTACTGTAGGTTGTTGATCAAATAGTGTTAACGACCAACCTGCTTGCTGATCCCAGCCAAACACAGATTGACGAGTATTCCACAATACATCACTAATTTGAATAGTACCTTTTTCTTGATAAACTAAATCGTAATCTAAGTTATAAGATCCTACGGCTTGATCTTCGGTTACTTTTCGTAAAATTAAATACCTACCGTCACCGGCGTTTCTAATTTTTACGTAATTTCCAGCCGGTATGTTTGTTAATACATTTAATTGATATGGTTCATCAATGGTTGCAATTATATCTTGAGAAGGATTGTATGTTTCCTCTGTCCAATCTACGTAATTCCAAAATTGTGGAGTATTATAATTTTGTGTATATTGTCTAATCCACTTTTTATTTGTATAATCCCAAATGTATTTGCTCCAACGATTATTAACTGTGTCATCTGCAGAAACAACAACTGTATAACGTCTCACAGTTAAAGAAGGAGCAGAAGTATATCCCATGCCTTGATTTATTATATTAACTTTAACTAGTTGGCCTGCCGCATTAATTTCAGTAGTTAATTCAGCACCGTAACCATTACCTTGAACTTTTACAGTAGGACCGATCCAGTTGTTAGATTCAACATTATAAACATCTGCTACAGAGTTTAATTGTCCGTATCCAAAACCGGGATTAATAATCTGTACATTTACAATTCTACCGTTAACAACTGTGCATGCTAATTGCGCTTGTTGCAACTTTCTAGTTACGATTGTAAAATCTCTTTCAATTAAATCTTCTACCAATGCATCGTAATGACCGTATATAGAATTTGGAATTGTATCTGCACTATTAAATTTTTCTAAATTAACAACATCAACAATATTATTTTTTATCAAAACACTATTTGCATATTCAACAAATGATCTCAACGCATTAATCTTGTTAACAAACATAGATTGTTGAGGACGGGTGCCGATACCGTAACGTATTCTGCTAGGTAAACTATCTGCTGGAACTAAGTTACTAGCAGAATCTTTTCCTATTAAACTTGTAATCATTTTTTCAACAAGAGATGCTACAGGTTTGTCTGTAGAATTACCTTCTTGCAATAACAACCATTCAGTATGTTTATTATTTTGATTATCAATCGTATCAAAGTTAATAGATAAATTTATTTTGTTAGCAACTATTGTATCTTGCATGTTTGTCAACATGACTGCATCATTAGCAATAATACTGGCAAATTTTAAACCTTGTTTTTTAGGGTCTGCAATCAATATAGCAGTTTCATATGCACTAATTCTTCTGTTAATCGATTCAGGAACTGTAACTTTATTCTTAACCCAGAAATAGTATACATTGCTAAACGAGTTAGAAACCGGATCCCATTTTTGTTTAACTGATACTACAGAGTTGTCAGAGTTTTTAGGCTGACCGCTGATGCCGGCAGCAAGTCCTTCATTTGTATCTGCAATTGCAGCCCACTGTGATGGAAGATACGGCGACTTTACCCATTCGTAAATATCAATTGTAGAACCAGGGAATAAGTTATTCCAATTGTTGCGGCGGAATTCTAATTCTCCTTGTTCATATAACACGTATTTTACAACACTTAGGTCCCACCATAACTCACCAACGTGGTCATCTAACCAGTTGGCATTGTTGTCAGTTACAACTCCGTCAACACCTATAGAGTAAATTGCAGGATCAAATAAAGACTTAAATGTAAGTTCTTGATCTGCTGTTCCTGATATTTTACCTTTAATAGGGTCAATGATTTCTAAATAATCAACTACATTTTGTTCCTGAGTGTCAATTGTTTTAACTGCACGTATTTTAGATAAGTCAACTAAATCTTCTTGCTCTCGAACAATTAACCAGTTGTTCAAACTAGAAGTTTTTGTATCGTAAAAATATGCGGCACAATTTTGAGAACTATCAAATTTTTGTCCAGGGGCGCCTATTGCAATTGTGCTGTTAGAAATATATAAACTATTTCCATATAATTGATCTGTCTGTACTGAATTATCAAACAGTTCTTGACCGTACACAAATTGATCAGTGCCTTTAACAAAAGTATAAACTGCTCCAGAATTTTTTAATGTAGAGTAAAACTGTACTGTTCCGGAATCAAAAGTAGTAGAAGACGGTCTTTCTTCACTTGTTTCGTCTAGTAAGTAATCAACTCCGTCAACAGTATCTACGTGTACATCAAATGTAACATACGGTCTGTGACTGGCCCCTAGACTAGAAACAACTAAAGTATTTCCGTCAGGGCTGATTTCTAAGTCAGTTCCAAAATCATACCCATTAGATGTATAAGGATTAACAATGACTTGAGAAAGTTCGTAAGTTCCTGTTAAAACAGATTTAAAGACTAGTACTTTACCAATTTTTAAATTGTCGTGAGCCTTAGGTGCTGTTACAAATAAAGTGCTGCCTGCTTTATCCATTACTATTTTAGAAGCAAACAAATCACCTTCTTGAACAACATTAGAAACAAATAAATCATCTACAGTAATAGTTTGAGTTCTTGTATATTCATCAAAATCTGTAGTGGAATAAATGTGTACTGCACCGCTATTAGGAGTGGCGGTGTTGGCGACGCCAACACCAGCAGAAACATCACCGGGGGCTGCTACTGCAATAATTCTGCCATCTACACTACCTGCAATACTGGTTCCAAATTTTGCACCAGCAATAACACCTGTTGTATCTAATTCAACATTTGTGCTAGTAGCAATTTCTATTGTTGCAGTAGATATAATATCTAATCTAGAATAGTGTACTGCACCTTTTGAACTGTCTTGTCCGGGACTAGATACAAACACAATTTTAGATGTTGCAGAAGTAGATGCTACAAAAATGTCGGTCCCAAATTTAGCGTTTGCATGTCTCGAAGGACTTGCAAATACCCATTCTTTAACATTTGCAGAAATATCAAAATTGTATTTTATTATCTTAATAACACCTTGATCTGCATTAGTATTGGGAGTTTCACTAATGTTTACTTCGGAAAGTCTATTGGTTTCATTAGTGTCTTTAACATATGATGCTAATGGCAGACCTGCAAAGATTAAATCAGAATCTGAATCAATTTTAAGACTAGAGCCAAACATTACAACATTTGTTCCAGTATAGTAAACGTCAGTTTTAGATATTTGGGGGCCGATGCCGCCAGTATATAACAACTTGCTAGGTTCTGTCCCTACTCTGTTGTAAGTATATATTTTGCCATATGTGTCAGTAATATTAGAATAGAAATCAGGTGACGCAACAACAATGTGGTTTCCTATTTCGTTACCCGTAATATTGTAACCATATCGTTGATTGCTAGTTAATTGGAAATCAGTGGTCGGAGGGATTCTACTAGAAGCATAAAAATTATCTGTTTTTTCATACACACCCCATTTAGTTACGTCATTTGCGGAATTAATATTGTCGACCCAGACTTTTTCACCTGGTCTAATATTTCCAAGTGTATCTAAATAAGATAAAGAATCAAAACTATCAAATCGTGAACTTACAAATTTAAACAACATTCCTATACCAGGATAAAATGTATCGAACAATTCAGTGTTAGTTGAGTAAATTATAAATTGGTTAAGTTCCGGAGTGGAATCAACTGTGTATATTCCGTCAACTAATCCGTCAAATTGAGTAATACTTATACTATCACCGGGATTGATATTATGGTGTAAATCAGTTGTAACCAACATAGTAACACCTGGCACTAGAATAGAAACATCAGTTATTTTTGCATTTAATCTAGTATATCGTAAAACATCCCAATCGCCGTTTTCTTTAAATCCTAACCAAACAGTATTTCCCTCGTTTATACCTCGATTGTTGGCAATGTCTAAAAGACTATTATTGTTATATGCAGTTGCAGTAATATCATCAATTCTTACATAACCTGCATGAGGCAACATTGAGATGCTGTCAGAGTTATATGTGTTTGTTGTAGCAAACGGCATATGGTTATAATCTACAGGTTTAATTACAACATCTTTAGAAGTTTTGTAAGATATAAATTTATTTTTAACAACAGGAACATTTTCTACTGTTTGCAAAATTTGAGGATTTTCTAAAAATTGTTCTTCAGATAGATTAATTTCTACAGTCTGATCAGTTGTAAAAGATCCGTAATCACCAATTCTAACAGCCCAATTTTCATAGTAATCTATTTTGCTGTTCTGGGAAGTTGCACTGGCTTTTGCTAATTTGTCAATAGCATTTTTTGTTCCTTTTTCTTTGATGAACCCTTGGTAAAATTTATATTGACTAATAGCATTAGGAATTAAGTTATCTAAGTAAATCCTAGGACTATAGCCAGTTAAATGCTGTGCGGCTAATTGTTGTGCATTGTCAAAGTTATCAATGTCGAGACTATAAAAATCTTCAAACTGACTAATTTTATAATCGAAGTTAGGAATTAATTCTGCAACAGGTTTACTGCCCAATACTCTCCATTGGTTAAAATCAAATGATTCTGTACCGTTTACTTTATTGACAGCAGCATAATAATTTCCATTAAAAGATACTACATCGCCTGCACTATAATCAACATATTGATTCCAGGTTGTAATATTTGCTTCGTCGTATACAAAACCGGGACTGAATACATCTCCGTTCCAATTGTCAGTTATAAATCCAGTTAGTTTAACTCTACGCTGTCTATATCCGGTTTCATGGTCATATATTACATCATTGAATAAAGTATTATTTTCAAATATTAGTGTATGTTCTCTTTGAATTAGATTTAATCTAGTAAAATAAATTCCTTCGCGAGTATTTGAAGTTGTTAAAATAAAATCATCTTCTTCTCTGAATACAGATACGTTGCCTCTAGGCAATAAATTTCCGCTAGCATTTAATATGCTGTATTCGTAGAACGGATTAAAAAGATTATCAACAACTGCATAATCATTTACAAACTTTAATTTTTGAGCAAACGGACTTAATGTAATAACACTTCCAGGTGCCCATTTTTGACTTGCCCAGAACATTAATTCTTTAGCAGTGTAATTCCAATTTAGTATTTCTTGTAGTTCTTGATTGTATTCATCAAACACTACTCCTTGGGACTCTAACCATTTTCCGTAACCTAACAATACGTTATATACTTCTGAAATTGTAGAATATTCAATACCGTACGGAACCTTAGTTACAACTTTCTCATATTTAGAAGGAAGTTGTACTGTAATACCGCCTGTAACAGGAAGTTTAGGCAACTGTTGGAAATTAGCAGTTTCAAATGCAGTTCCGGAATTGTGAGATACTTTTACTCTATAAAATACGCTGTTGTTTCTTACTAGTTGACCCTTTTTATAAAATCTATATCCGGAATTAGTACTTACAGAAGTTGTATCAAAACCTCCCATTGGATTAGATGCCGATGCACTCCATTCAACAAAAGATTCAGATTTTCCGCCAATTGTTATTGCAGGATCTTTTGATGAAAAAATTGGCATTAAACAATAGAAAGACGGAATCTTATTGTCATATCCTTTAATAGAATATCCTCTGTTTGTTTTTTCAACAATGACTCCACTAATGCCTAACGATTTAACTGGACTACTCTTATCTAAAAATATTTCGTAATCTTCGTTAGTAATAGCAACTCCGGGGTTAGAGTTAGAAGGATTTACAGAATCGATAGTAATTTTTAATTTGTCTTTGTTTACAAATCCGCCAAGTTTATGAGACAATTTAAAAGTTATGTGACTCAACTCACTTTTTAAATTAGCAATATAATTTCTATTTTTTTGTTTGCCTGCTTCTATTAAGAATACACTGTAACCAGCAGCAAGTGTAGTAGGTGTTTCTTGAAATAATACCAAATTAGACAAGTTTAAAAATTTGCCTGTTGCAGAATATATGTATTGATCAGCAATATTTTTTTCTATTCTACTAGTATCAAACATTAAAGAACTGTATTTTGCAGGCTGAGTTAATGCTGCTAAAATTTGTAAAGCATATGGCCATAGACTGCTTTTTCTCCAAGCAGATTCAACCGGGCCGTGATCGCCAAATTCCCATCTGTTAGACGTTTTTAAATAATCAACATTTGTTGCAATGTTTGCCTGAGCAGGCATTAATAATTCACCAGACTCATTTACAGGAATTATGTTTGACAATCCGGGTCTTGCATATAAAGAATTAATTATAATTCCAGAAGGATCTTTGATAGAACCAGTTTCTAAATCATTCCATAAACGTTTGTTACCTTTAGTGTAAGGTGCTTGACCGTACTCATTGTCCCACCAACTAGGCTTGATAGAAAACCCTAGCATTTCCCAAGGATGACTATGAGGCCGATCAGTATCAAAGAAAAACTTATAAATTGCTCTCCAGTTGCCTGGTAAATTTCTTCCTGTTATGCTACTAACACTTGAACTGTAACTCCATGTTTTTGGATCCTCAGTTGCAGTATTATTTTCGGTAAAATTTAATCCGTAAAAATTGTCCCATTTTGAAAATTCTTTTAACAATACTTCGTTTATTTCTTTTCTTGTATAAGGATTATTTCTAAACGCTCCGGGAGTAAATGATATAATATCAAACAATTCAGGACGATAATTTGTTTTAATATTATTAAAAACTCGTTTTTCAAATTCTAAAATAATAACATCTCTATAATCATTAAATGCAACTGTTATACTTCCATCGTGACCTTGTATTACATTAACTGGAGTAGTGTATCTAGTGTCTAGATATATAGAAGGTTCAAATTTAGGATACAATCCCAACTTAGTAGGCGTGGGCGGTACATAGCATCCTTCAGTAGAAGGATAATCATCAACTGTAATAATATCGCCTTTAACTAGTTCTATGTTAACAGTAAATGAATTGTTATATAAATCAAATTCGTAGTCCCTACCGTGTAATAATTGTGTTGTTACTCCGGCATTATCAGTATGGTATACAATTACTGATCTCAAAGATAGTTCTGTTAAATTAAAAACATTAACTAGAGAATATACTTTATTTCTTTTATCAGTGACTGGAAATGTTCTAGTAACTGCATCTGTTCCGTATGCAACCATATCACTAATTGCATAAGGAAAACTGTTATCTTTATTAGCATTTATATTGTGCAACACAATATCTAATGCTTGAGCAGGAGAGTATGTTCCCTGCAATTTGTTAATCTGATCAATTAATGCTAATTTAAATTGTGAATAATGTTGCGCAATTGTTTTAGTAGCATTAATTAAACTAAATTCGTCATTTGCAATAAAATATGTTGCAAATGCTGCCGGAGTTTTATTAGAAATTAATCTAGTACCGTAAGATGTTAAATTAGCAATGTCTCTAATATTTCCATTACCCGGAAATACACCAGTAAAGTCCGGGTGCCTATCAATCATAGTTTTTACATGATCTGACAATTCAGTTAGTGTAAATCCATTGATATTAAAGTTTAAAGGATTGTTTGAGTATCCAATAGATGTTTCGTAAAATCCTGTAGCACTTATTTCTGCAGATGTAATTATTTTTAAATACAATCTATCTTTAGGTTGCAATGGTGAATTAAAAGCAACAAAATATTGTCTACCAGATGCATATAAAGAATAATCAACATCAATAGTTTGCTTTACATTGTTAACAAATACATCTATTACCATATCTTGATAACCAGGATTTTTAATAGATGTAATTTCAATTTCAGTAATTTCTTCTTCAATTACATTATATTGAATTACAGGAATATTATAAGATACTGAATCTGTCCATACGGTTTTGTAAACAGGAGAATTTCTATTTGTGTTATCTTTAATAAACCCAACTGAAGTTTCTATAGTTGAACTAACGGAACCGTTAATCACTAACAACTCATCTTTCATGAAATAGTTTTCAAACAAATAATATGCCTGATTAGAAACGTCTTTATATTTTAATGCAAAACCTAGTACTGTATCAACTGCACCGTTACCTACACTATATCCAAATATTTTTGTTCCTGAAAATTTACCTTTGTAAATTGTTTCATTAGAGTACGAATTTCTGTTGCTATCAAATATATCAAACAACGGAGGTTGATTTAACACAGTCTTTTGTTGTCCTAAAACCCAAGTAGTTCCATTATACCACCAATTAGTTCCTTTTAAATTAGTGCCTTTTGTTACTACAACACAATCGTCAATGGCAGGGACAGAGTCAGCAATTTCTTCTAAACTAATTCTAAGTTTACCTGCAATAGGAACAAAATTAACTTCGTACACTTTTCCGTTAACAAAGTCGTCAGTGTCTGCTAAAAAGATTACTCTATCACCCTGCCCTAGTTCTTCACCATTGACATAATAGCCTAATGCGCCTTCGGCGGTTGAAAACACATCAGTAGTCGTAGTATCTATAAACTGCACATTCTTTTTAGCCCAGCCGCCAAAATTGTAAAGTTTTAAATCAGCATTAAATTCAATAATAGGACGCTTGGCTTTTTGTTCAGACGGCAGTAATACTGGCACACCGTTTGCTTCGCAAGAAGTTTTGATAACATCTTCATGAAACCAACGATTGTAACGAGTCCAAGGGTTTAAATCCTGACTGCTTCTATTGATTGTAATATATTCCGGTGTAACTGCAATGTTGTTAGATTGATCAAAAGCATATGAATCGAAGAAAGTATTATCAAACTTTTCGTCGTACACTTCTGCAAACTGCTCGGGAGTTTCGAGAGTTGCAACATCAACTAGTTTAATACTATTACCAACACCCTCAACTATGAAAGTTTTTTGTCTATAAAATTCAGGGTATACATTTCCTACAAAATTTATAACTAACCCGTTAGTAAAATCAACACCAGAATAAGAAGTGTATGTTTTCTTTCCTAAAATTTCTTTGTCTATTTCAATTACAGAATTTTCATCTAATGTCTTAATAACAAATTCGCCGCCATTTAACACATTATCTTTAGAAACAAAGTAAAGAGTCTTAGGTGTTCTTTCATCTACAGTAATAGTAACAGTACCTTCTGTAATTCCGTTATTCTGAGCGCCTCTAAATGCTCCTTCAGTTCCTGCTATTCTAGCAGACTTGACCCAAAACATATGCGCTGATTTAATATTAAATTTGTATGTGACGCCTCGATATAATGTAATTTGAGGTAATGGAGTTAAGCCGTCTGGATTAAACACATAGAACATGCCGTCGTCAGAATCATAAACATTATAAGTGCTTACAATTTCTTTAGTTTCGCCAGAGATACTTACAGTTGCAGGGCCCGTCGGTAACCAATAGTATTTTTCAAAATTAACAAACTTATCCCAATTAATGTGCGGGTCGTAAGAGTATGTCTCAGGTGTTAATAATCTATTGTGGTTAGAAACATTGGCTCCTTCAAACTCTAATTGATTCAACAAATCATCGTATGAAGTTGCTTTTTTAATTTTAAAAACATCATTAGTAACAACTAACGCAGGTTCTAATTGGTAATCTTGTTTTGATTTTAAATTAGAAGATATATAAAGATCTGCTAACGGATTATAAGTAGGAGTTATTTTACTACCTACCCAACCGTCAATGCGTTTAAGTGCTGGAGTTTGTATTAGTTGATCAATAGTTCCAGATAAAAACTTATTGTTTTTTTCAGTTCTAAAAAGAACAGGCAACAAATTTATAGATTTTTTCAAACCTTTTTTGTTATTATTTTGTGCCATTAATAAACTCCTGTGCTGTTAGTTAGTGCTGTTGTGGCGTTAATTTGAGTAGAAGTAATCGAATCAATAATTTCAATATCATCAATTGATGCTCCGTTTACTAATATCTCATCTGATTGGCAAGTGATTTCATATAAACTACCGAATGGAACATTCGCCCTAGGTACAATAATAAAGTTTGTAATATCAGGACTCATTATGTTCATAACATATGTAGATAGTTCGCTAAAATTAAATGTCTGTCCAAACTCCCAATTTTCTAGAGCAAAAAATTGATCGATTACTAATAAAATTCTTGCTTTTAGATCGTTGTCTGTAGTAGGACGAGTGCTGTTTCTTACTGCTTTAAATGTTGCCTGTAAATTTCTAGTTGCTTTAGATCCAAACAATACTTTATATTTTGCAGGTCTGTAAATAATTTGATCGCTTATAGATTTAATAGGTTCTAATGCAGCAGCATAGTTTTCTTCTAATGAAGAACTTGTAGGAGGTAACGGTTCGTTACTGTTATCTTCTAACAACCAATTTCTGTATTTGATATCATAGTTAGCAGTTAATAAGTATACATCAATTATGTTAGACTTGCTTGGATCAATTCTTCTATTTTCACCGCTGTTATGCTTATAGTGAAATTTTAAATTTGATCGACCTTCTTTGGCAAAGTAAAGTGGTTCTAAAACAAACTCAGTACCATTGTACGATTTGATTATATTTTCTGCAGGATTGTAAAAATAATAAAGATTGTCTACAGATTTTGCGTTAGACGGAACTGCTGCTTCAGTAGGATACGCAAGCACATTAGTACTATCAATTAATGAATATGTTTGATAATTGTCAGATCTTACAAAATAAACAAATTTATCTTTAAATGTAGTTTGTGTGCTAGTAGAAGCAGGAGCAACAATGTCTTCAAAACTATCAGGATTATCAATTTGATTATCATCTAATTCATCAAAGAAACTTACTTTAATTTTTTTAGGTTCAATATATCCATCTGGTTCAATTACATTTTCTTCTACCTGCCATAAATGTCCTAATTTTAACGGAGTTCCGTCTAACGGATTATTATTAATTTTAAGAATTTCAACTTGATCTTTTACTAAAGTATTTTTTGTAAAATCAAAATTTCTAGAAGTTTTATCAAAAAAGAACGCTGTTTCTTTTTTACTTTCAAATATATATTCAGTTGATCTATATCGGACTGTATACCCAATACCGTTCCATACAAAGGCAAATAACCAACTAGAATCTAAGTTAGTATTAGTTGCATCTTTTTGGTAAGTTAATTTAAAAGGACTAGTAAGATCAAGATCAGTGTCGTTTATAATATACCAAGTACGAGTATCTTGTGCAAAGGAAAGACCAAAATTTCTTTTGGAATTACACAACCCTACAATGTCTGCTTGTAAATTAAAACTTAATATAGTATCAAAAGAAGGTATAATTGCTTCTGCAATTGCACTAGATGGTACATGCTGAGTTAAAATTACAGGACCAGTTCCGTTAGGCAATGCGCCTAGGCCGCCGTATGCACCGTCACCAATAACAGTTGCAACTTTAACCCATAAAATATCTTTAGTAGTATTGTCTTGAGTAGAAGTTAATTTTCCTGTAGGTAAAAAATACTGACCGGCAGGAGCAACAAATTTAATAAGACTACCTGCTGCTGCATATTGAAGATTATTTCCAGAAAATATGCCAGTTTGTAAAGGAACATTATCTATAGATGATTTAAAATATCCAGTAGTTTGATTAGTACTTTTTGTCAGTTGTTGCCAAGATACTATAGGATCAGTTAATGCAGGGCGAGGCCAGTTTTCATAATAAAAATTCTTCATTGCTGCAGATTCCAGAGCAGGAATTAATTCAGTACTTAATGCAGAATATATTGCATTGTTAGATGAAAATGTAAAATTAAAACTTTGAGTTACTGCATCTTTGTATATAATTCCGTCACTTCCAAAAATGTTAGTGCTGGAGTATTTTCCGCTTACATCGCTCAATTCATAATACTTAGAAATTCCACTTGATATTCTGTTTATACTTTTAATTTTAATAATGTCAGAACTAGCAGTTAATGGAGCAATATTATAATCTTCCGCAGTAATCATACGATTCTGTGTATAATATGATTGGGGGGCTTTTTGTTTAATACTTGCATTAGATTCACTTGCTTCACTATTTGAAACAGTGTATTGCAAACTTAATGTCATTGTTATAGTTTGAGGTTGTCCTGTTTTGTTAAAGTAAGGAACTTCAATTTGGACACCGTTAACTTGCTCTGGTTTAATGTAGTACTTTAATCCGTTACTTTGTCTATAAAATAAAGAGAACTGGCCTTTAGGTAAATTACCAAATGTGCCGTCTGCAAAATTTAAATCAATTTGATCGTTTTCTCTAGTAGTTACCGTATAGATATTTCTTTTGTCAATACTAGTACTGTTATAGATAATATTGTTACCTGTTAAAGAGTTAACTTTAGTCCATTCAGTGACATAATTACCGTTAGCATCAAGTTGCCATAACCAAACATCGGCGTCATTGATATCGCTTGCATTAATTCCTACAATTTCATTAGGTACAGGATTATCTAAAGAAAAATTAGTAACATTTAAGGCACCTTGTCGGAAATGCACAAAAAATCCAGTATTAGGACTTGCACTTCCTTTGGCATCATTTTTAAAGATAAAGTTAAATGGACTGCCGGGAGCAGGCGTTGATTCGTTAATTACATTACTACTGCTGAATTCACAACTAGTAATTTCAAACGGCATGTTAACGCCGCCAATGACCTTTGTAAAAGAATATATAGGAACATCAGTGTTAGCGGAATTAATTTTGTATTGCTCTGTAGGTACACCGGCAATAGGTTTTTTATCGTAAGGTTTTCCAAAAACTACGCTTGCTGGCATTGCAGAATTTAATATAGATACGAATTGCTGATACCAATTTAAATTACTAGTGTCGTTCCAACCAATAATAGTATTTGCTAAGTTGCTACCGTTAGCATCAAACACATCGTCAGTAGTACTAATTGCAGTTAACTTTAATAAACCATTAGCAGGGTTATTTCTAGAAGCATTGTAATTAATTAACTGCGCAAGTCTTAGCACACTGTCTCTACGATCAGCAGTTTCTAAAAAGTTTTCACGAGCATTTAAATCAACACGAAAACTTAAATTTTGCCCTAAGTATGCGATAAGATCAATAAGAGCAATATATTCGCTAGATTCAATATAATCATTAAAATCTTCAGGATATTTTTCTCTTAAGTACGCAATCATTGTTCTACGAACAGTTTCAAAGTCGTATGACTTAAAGTCCGCATTTTTATAAGATTGGTATACTTTTTTCCAATCTTCTGTTACTAATAATTTTGAGTTCGTTGCCGGTATCATAGGTAAAACAATCCAGTTATGGTGTATTTATAGCAAAAATAAACTGGGTAGTTATTACACTGCAAGGCCAGCATTTTTGTCAAATTTCAGGAGCATATTCTCGCTAACATCCGATCCCGAGTATGTCAGTGTTAGTTCTATTAAGAATCCAAAGTCTTGTTCTACAATGTTAATAAATGTAGGAATTACTCTAGGATCTGAATTGACTATTCTGTCAACATCCTCGGCAATAAACTGTCTAACAGTCGGAGTTAAAGGTTCAAAAATTAAATCCCATATGATAGAACCAAAGTTAGGATACATTAATCGTTCACCTTTGCGGGTGTTGAATTCGTTTAATATATCTTGTTTTATTAATTCAAAATCATATAGTTTGACATTGGTCGTAGACTCATCTATCGTGCTAAATCCTTTATAAAACTGACTAATTTTAGTTTTAGATACGTTTTTAACGTTAAGAGGAGTAATAACCAAGTTCTTATATGCCATAGTTTATTATTTATTTTATTAATTTTTGGGCGGATAGTAGCCAGTTCTAATAGGATTACCGTTGCTATCAAGTACAGGATTGCCGTTACCATCAGTCCATACTTGAGCATCTTCTGGAATTTTTAACATCTGTGTTCTAATATAAGTTAGTTGATTTCTAACTTTGGCAGCAGCTTCTGCTTTAGTAATGTTTCCATCATTATTAGCATCTAGTCCTTTATTTTGTCTGTAAGCAGTAGAAGGACTACTGAATAACACATAGTCTAAAGGTTTACCAACTGCTCGTGGCCATAAAATCTGCATATATAGATCTTCAAGCGTAGGAGCAGCAATTTTACGCACAGGACCTGCTTTAAAATATTTTAATACCCAGTCCATTTGTTCTACTCGTGTCATTACTGCCAATGCATCAGTGGTAGTGCCAAGACCCCTGGCAGTAGAAGGAATAAACTGAATTAGTCCAGTTGCTCCTATACTATTTCTTATAGACGGACTTAATGTTCTACCTGTTTCGAACGCCATACAGGCTAATAAATCTATAAATGAACAATTTAATTCTTTAGCAACTTCAATAGCTTTTTTAACAAATGCATGATCGTCTGCCCAATTTTTAGGCATGTCTGCCCTATTGTAATTTGTAGGAGGATTTTCTTTAGTTGCAGGACTAGATGATGCTGCACTATAACTAGATTGTGCTTGTGATTTAGTAGGAACATCAGTAGTGCTATCGGTATTGACAGAATTAAATTGACTTTGATTAATCGATTCGTGATGGTCCCACGGCTCATGTGTCGGGACTCGTTTCATAATAGACGAAATATCATCTGCTTTATAGAACTTGCCGTCATCCCATCCTTCATCTTTACTTCTGTTAGGAAGATTATATTTTGGTAATGCTGTTGGAATTTCAGCAATTGAAGATACTGTTGATTTAGTTGCTTCTGCGGCTATCTGATCACTACTGTTCATGTGAATTACATGAGCAGTTTCTGTGTAAGTACTTCCAGATTTAACATTAAAAATACCAGTCGATTGTTGGAACATTTGGTCGCCGGCTTTAATATTAATATTTAAAGACGATTGCTGGAACATATCTGATGCTGAATATAGATGCATCTTATTTCCGGCAGTTTGAAGTATTGAACCGTTTGCGCCCACATTGAGATCTTTACCCACAGAAACAGTATTATTTTTTACAATAGTTTCATCAAGATTGCCTGAAAAGGTTATTTTACCGTTGTTATCTACAATGAGTGTATAATTGCCGCCTACATCTGCTTGAAAATTTTCACCTACTGAAATATTAAGATTTCTGCCTGCTTCAATATTAATATCTCTATCTGCTTTAAAATTAAAATCTGCTTCTGTATGCACACTGACGGAATCTTTTGCATATATATCAATTTTTCCTTGTCCAGTTAATTCAATCCATGCTGAACCAGATGCATTAGCAATATAAATTAAATCATGAGTATTATGCATTAATATCTGATGGCCTGTCCGAGTTCGAATTCTCACAAGTTCATTTTGGCCATCAGCATCTCCATCATCCATAACAAATGTACTACCACCCAATCTGCTAACTGGTTGAGGAGAACTAGATTGGTAACCTACAGAACCTTTTTTACCGTTAGGATCTAATGGGCCTGGCGTCGAAATGCCAAACACTTGACTAGGAACTTCTCGCCTTGCACTACTAGAAGTAACTCCTCTCACTGAATCAGTAAGAAGGCCTTGTGCTAACAGTCTATCGGCAAAAGGATGAATAGGTTTTGTAAATGTATCAGGCTTTCCTATTGAAGTACTTCTAGTTCCTTTTAAAAATTCTGCAACTGGAAGATTTCTAGTGCCGTACTTTCTTTCTTGCGCCGCTGTAATTGCAACATTTTTACTAGCAGCAATTCCCGGAACCATATGATTTTGAAATCTATCGGCTACACACCCAAACCAATAGCCTTGATTAGGATCACCTTCAATAAAAATACACATAACAGTAGAACCAATATCCGGAGGAACTGCCCAGAATCCATAACTTTTTTGTACGTCTTGCCAATTAGAAGAATCATTACCTTCAAATCTAATTGATGTAGATCCATAGAACGGACTTAGATATTGAACAATAAAAGTTTCGCTTTGAACATTTAGTTCACCTGTTGTAGGTTTAACTAGAACAACTTCTAATCCGCCCATATAGGTAGGGTCTTGGTGACTAGTTACAATACCAAGCCACGGTCCGGGACTAGGTAATTTTGAATGAGAACGGGAAGTTATTGGCATATTATGTTATTGCGTTACCTTGATTATCTACAACAGATGGTAATCCTAACCTTGCTCTTACAATAGGATCAGTGCCTGTGTAAGGAGGTGCATTAGGATCGTTTAAACTGTTAACTGCGGTATTCATGAGTTTATTTAAAGGCGAACCGACACTGCTGGATAAACTTCCAAATTGTGCAACTGCACTTTTGCCCATGTCTGATAAAGATAAGTTCGTTCCAGGATTACCTAATGCAGATTGTATATTTCCTGCAAGTCCCTCTATTGAGCCGCCTATGTTAGGCAACTTACTACCAATAGATAACAATGATGTTTTCATTCCTGCAACTATATCAGTTACATTCGGTATTCCGGGGTTAAGTTGTTCTAGTTGTTTAGATATTGTATCAAATTTTCCAGAAGCAATATCTGCACCAGAGATACCTAAGGCGGCCAATGCAGATGCATTTCCGGCAGCGGCTTGGGGATTGTTACTAATTGCAATTGCCTGTGCTTCAGGTGAAAGTACTTTTAAATTAACGCCAAACATACTGGCATTACGCAGTGCTTGATCTACAGGGATACCTTTGGTTTTTGCATCAGCAATAACTGCGGTACGCTGTTCAGCAGACAGGGTAGATGCTACGCTTCTATTAGGCAATGCTGCAAGAGGAGCGTGAAGAAAAGGAGGAATTGATGGTAAGTTTTTAAAAGAGTCTACTCCCAAACTTCCCATAATAATACCTTGATCTTTAGCCTTGTTAAGATCAGTATTTTTAGGTATTTCTTCTGCGGCTTGTTTTATTTGGTCTACTAACTTACTATCAACACCAGTAAGTTTAGATAACGCAGATGTATCGAGACCTAATTTAGCAGCGATCGAGCCGCCATTGGATTGAAATCCAGGAAGATTAACTCCAAACATACTGGCATTTCGTAATGCTTGATCTGCCGGAATTCCTTTTGTTTTTGCATCTGCAAGTACAGCATTCTTTTGAGCAGCAGTTAGACTGCCGCCACTGCCGCTTAGTCCCGGGATTGTAGGTGCAGTAATATTTCCTATTTTATCTTTAATACCACTCAGTGCGCCAGCAGGATCAAGAAATGCTGCACCAGTTAGAATTGGATTTCCAGAGCCATCTATAATAGAAGATCCATTTGCAGTTTTTAAAAATTCTTGTCCAGAAATACTAACTCCTGCAGCCAAGTTTGCAGCACCGGTTTTGATTGCTCCGGCGGTTTCTGAAAGAGATTTAGTTACATCAGTATTCAATAAAGAAGATGCATTGCTAGGGAGTAAGGAACTTGCAACCGAAGTTGCTTGATTTAACAATGATGCTGCACCTGTGCCTGCAAGTACTAATCCTGCTATTGACCCTACATCTAATTTCAGGCCGCCTTTAAGCAAATCGGAGCCGGCTAACACCGCACTTACACCAAATGCTGCCTTTGCTATTTGATTTAGTTTAGAAGATTCAGGTCCAGTAATTCCTGCAGGACTAGGAACTCCTCTACTGATCATTTTGTCAAGTTCAATGTTGTTTTCTTTGACACCTTGTTGTGGTACTTCAGCAGGAGCACTGTCTTTTCTTGATTGCTCGCCAGGTTTTGATTCTATGTCATACTTAATAGGTAGCGGTTTCTTGCCTATTTCATCATCAACTTGACCTGGAAATCTTATCAAGTTAAGTCGTTGTTTAAATATACCATTAGTAAACATGTGTTTAACTTTGATGACTTGATAAACTCCGCTGAACGGAACTAATTCAGAAAATTTATATTGTCCAGTAACGCTGTCAATATCTACTGGATTTCTAAAATTGATTCTACACAATACTGGTCCAAATTGAGGGGTTGCTTCTCCGTCAACTGTAAGACCTAGTTGTTTAAATCTTGCAAAATAATTTCCAATTCCCGACGTTGAAAGATAATACGGATCGCCTACTAGATCTATTTCAGCCGTTAATAAATTAACACTTTCTAAAATTGCTTGGTGTGCATTATATGCCAATTGAAAGTACGGATCTGTTTTCGGAGCGCCTGCTCTTCCTTTGAAACTGCTAGAGTCTCCGTTAGCAACAAGTCCCGCTGTATCAAATTTAGATTCAGGAGCATCTTTTGAAAGACCGTTCGGTTGCTTAACTTGTACATTATCAGAAGAGGCGGCGGCATCTTGCTTTTCCAATTTATCAGTATTGGCCATTTTAGGATTTGATGCTTGAAAGAATAAATTATTAAAATTTAATTTAAAATTAAGAACATCTATATTATTGCCAGTGTATATATAATTGTAAGTTCTTTTAACAAACGGTAATAATTCTTTTGCAGGAAATTTTTTAGACTGATAACCTGGCAATTTAGTATAATGAACCTTGTAAGGAACTACTAAGAATTGATATATGTGTTTGTGAATGTTCGTAGTAGTGTCGATTCCTAAAGGTAGTGTATTGATTATTATTTGAAAATAATCAATCATGCCGTGTGCATCTTTTGCAGCATTTACGTCAGCCAATATTTCTTTTAAATAATGGCTATCACGAATAACCGCAGTAATAATATCAGTTATGTGACTGTCTTTTGCAAATTGAATTCTGCTTACTTGCGGATTTAATCTAAATTGTTCTGATTGAGTAGTTCCTCTGCCGCCTGTTACTGTAGAAACTTTTTCAGGAAATTTATATAAAGAATTTTCTCTTAAATTATTGTTGATAGATTTACCTGCTATCAAATTACCGTCACTGTTTTTTACAATTTTGATATCTTTTCCGAGTTCAGGCATATTAGGAAAATAAATTTCATAAATGTCTCTTATAGTTTTAGTATTATCAGAATTTTTTTCTTTCTTTTCACGTTCTTCTAAATGTTTGTTAACAATCGAAAATAAATTGTCTAAAACTTGTTTTACTGTATTACCTGTAAAAGATATGTCGGTATAAATTTCATTAGGATTGCCGTAACCGGCTTCGTTAAAAGGAATGGCTTTGCAATTGTATGTTGTTCCCTGCTCAGTTACATTCATTTCCGCACCAGTAAACTTAATAGGTATATACTTAGTAGCATTTATTAGTTTTGGAGTAGGTAAATCAACATTGTCAGGATAACCAATAAATTCAATTTTTAATAAAAACGAAGCATTGAGATATCCTGTCCATCCTGCGGCTAATGCCGTAGTATGTAGTGCTTCTATAAATCCATTTACACTAAATTGTTCAAATACATCAAATCTTACAGAAGTAGATAACGATGTGCCTGATTGTTCGTTAGGTGCAACTATAGAATCTATTTCTAAATTGTCAATAAAGAATTCGAATCGCCCTTGACTTTCTTTGTTAAATCCTTTAACAATATCAACACCGCTTACATCATCTTCTCCAGGTATAATTTTTTTAATTTCAGTTGCCTCGTTGCCGCCGTTATCAAATATTAGTTCTGTTACTTCTTTTGTAGTTTTTATAGGAACTATATTAGAAGATATTGCATTAGGGCCTTTACCTTTAGTCGAAATAATAATATATTTTAATGTACTGTCTCTATAACTTTTAGGGTCTCGAATATTATTTGGTGTTAGCGCAGCCAATGTAAAATGATAGTTAACTGACCGGTAGTTGTTTAAAATATTAGGTTCTGAATTATTTGCTGTAGGATTATCAGAGAGTGCATTACTTGACGATTTATTAAGTAGTGCAGCAATGGCTTCACCTCCGTCGCCAGTCAAGTCTTGCTTACGCTCTGTAATGCCTGTTTGTTGTTTTGTCATATTACAATCCTAACGAATCTCTAAGAGTTTGTAACTTAGGAAGATAAATTTCAATACCAGCAACAAGGTCAAATGTAGGATCTTTTAGAATATTTCTATTTCTAACAGCAAACACCCACCACAAATTAACATCTTCATAAAGATCATATGCAAGTAAATCAGGACGATTCTCATATTGATTAGTTACTGTAAAAAGAATATCGTCTTTTTGATTAGGAAAAGATCTTAATGTAAGTACATCAAGATAACCGCCAGTTATCTCAGTAGCATAGTAAGGACTAGTTTTAGAATATATTGTCATAGATAACCTTTTCCTGTGAATTCACCTGATAAAAATTTATCAACACTATAATTTTGTATTTCACGTCTACTGTAAATAGGTATTAAACTTATTGCTAATACAGAAGATGTGGGTACTAAAGAATTTTCAAACGATGACTTAACCTGTATGTAATCAACTCCATCAGGCAAATCAAATTTAAAACTTTGTATAGCAACAGGAATATTTCTCAATTGATAATCTCCATACCCTTCTAAACGACATATGGGTGGGGGACTTCCGGCATTTTTATCTGTTCCGAACCGCATCTTAGTTAGCGCTCTTAATAAATGTTGAACTGCTAACCATTTTATACCATCTTGTTCATTTTGAACTGTAAATTTTCCGTTAATTTGTATAGCAGATACGCTGCTATGCTTAAAGAAATATTGTGTATAATTGCTATGAAGAGGATTTACACTTCCATATTGTGCTTGAGTGTCGTAACTAATTTGAGGTGTGTACGGAAATAACACACCTCCTAGTTCAGATAACGACGAGGATTTACCTTTAAGATACTCTGTAGGTACCCTTATCATTACTCTTAAATCTTCAGCACCTGCCCATTTAGCAGAAGCAGGTTCTGGTTTGGTTAGTTGGGCGCCTGACGGAACTCCGGATGATCTTGGCGATGCAGTCGAATCTGCTTCGTCTGGGTTATTACCGGCAGCATATGTTTCTGTACTATCTGCTTCGTCTGGGTTATTACCGGCAGGTGTATTGTTAGGGTCTGCCATTTTTTCAGCAGATTCAATATCAGTAGCAGATTCATTAGTTGCTTCTGGTGATTTAATAGTCGAAGTAGGGTCTGCTGCTTGGGCAGCATTTGCTTCTCCGTCTGCAACTTGGGCAGCAATATCCGCTTGTTCTTGTACCGATATTGCTTCTTCTAATTCTCCGGCTTGCATGTCTACTTCAAAATATGTGGCAGCAGTAGAATTTCTTTCTGCATTTGCTTCGTCTGATTGTTGCTGCGCTGTGGCAATACGTTTTCGAGATTCCTGCATTGAAGTTTGTACTTCTACAAGCCTTGATTGCAAAGCAGGGTCGTTTGGATTTTGGTTTATTTGCGTGTTTAATGAATTAACTTCTCTAAGTTTGGCGGACTGTCCTTCGGTAGCAATAACATTTGTCAATGCCGCATATGCAGCATCAGATTTTGCTTTTGCGGCATCATAAGCAGGTTTTGCAGCAGTGGCGGCTGCATTAGCATTTGCTAATCTTTGTTTAAGCGAGTCAAGGTCGGCCATAAATATATTCCCTATACCTTATTTACCACATAAAAAACCGTCATTAAATGGTTGACACACATGTGGCATATTTGCTACAATATTATAAAGGGACATTATAACTATGACAATACTATCTCCAGGACCAAAAGTTAGATATTTAAATAATAGAGATTTATTAGCAGAGATTCATAAAAGTAAAATTACTTTCAGCAGTTTCACCGATAAAAAATACAGTCAACACGATATTATTCTAACTAATTTAGATAAAATTAATCGACTTACAGTCACTGATGCTAAAAGAGCACAGGCTAAACGAATAGGATTGTTGGCGTTTAATAAGGCCAGAGCAGAAGGAGATAAAAAAGTAAAGTTAGCAGAACTTACTCAGGACTATAAAACTATACAAAAAGTCGACTTAGTATTTCGAATTATGACATTTGATCATATACCGCTAGCACCGGGACGTAAAAAAACAGTCAAGAGTACTGCAGACAGTCACGATAAGGTAAATTTTCCTCCTTTCCAACACTGGAAATACAATGATAACGACGAACTTGTGTGTGTAGGTAAAAGTCATTGGAAAGGTGATCTAGACAAAGGATATTTTAGTAAAGAACATGGCAGAATTACTGAAAATCTTGGCAAAATGTTTATTAAACTTTCCGAACGATATGCACAACGTAGCAACTGGCGTGGTTATACTTATAATGAAGAAATGCGTGGACAAGCAATTCTACAGTTAAGTCAAATAGGATTACAGTTCGACGAATCAAAATCAGAAAATCCGTTTGCTTATTATACAGCGGCTGTTACTAATTCGTTTACTAGAGTACTAAACATTGAGAAAAAAAATCAAAATATTCGAGATGATATGCTGGAAATTAATGGGTTCACTCCAAGTATGACAAGACAATACCGTGATGAGTATGCGGAAGAAACTGCAAGGCAAGCAGAATTGTATAAAAACTTTAGAATGCCTAAATCGGAAGAAACAGATATCGAAAGCGGAACTGAAACTTGACATTATTATATCAGCATGCTACACTATTAAATAGGGAGACTATTGTTAATGGCTTTGTTTAAAAAAGTAGCGTGTTTTACAGACATACATTTTGGTTTAAAATCAAATTCAGCAACTCATAATCAAGATTGTGAAGACTTTGTAGATTGGTTTATTGAAAACGCAAAACGAGAAGGTTGCGAAACTTGTATTTTTCTTGGCGATTGGCATCATAATCGCAACTCGATTAATCTAACTACCTTAGATGCAAGCATTAGAAGTTTAGAAAAACTAGGTGCAGCATTCGAACAATTCTTTTGGTTCCCTGGTAATCACGATTTGTTTTACAAAGACAAACGAACTATTCACAGTGCTGCGTTCGGACATCATATTCCGGGTGTCACTGTAGTTGATAAAGTTACTACTATTGACGACGTAACCCTTGTTCCTTGGCTAGTAAGTGATGAATGGCGAGATATTACCAAGATCAAGAGCAAATATATGTTTGGGCATTTTGAATTACCTTTGTTCTACATGAACGCCATGGTACAAATGCCTGATCACGGTGAACTGCAAGCAGAACACTTTCATTATCAAGACTATGTGTTCAGTGGTCACTTCCACAAACGGCAAAATAAAGGAAAAGTTTGGTACATTGGCAATGCTTTCCCCCATAACTTTGCAGATACATGGGATGACGAGCGTGGCATGATGACACTAGAATGGGGCGGTGTGCCTCAATTCATCGATTGGGAAGATGCTCCTAAATTTAGATCTGTAAAATTAAGCAGACTAATTGATGAAGAATCTTCGTTGATGAAAAATAAAATGTACATCAAAGTTGGATTAGATATCGATATCAGTTTTGAAGAAGCAAATTTTATTAAAGAAACATTTGTAGACAAATATGATATTAGAGAAATAAGTCTAATTCAAGAAAAAGAAAATTTAGATTCTATTTTAGATGATCAAACCGAAACAAAATTTGAAAGTGTAGATCAAATTGTTACAGATCAATTAGTGAATATCGATTCAAATTCATTTGATAAAAAATTATTACTTTCAATTTATAACAACCTATGACTTTCAAACTCAATAATATAACTGTGAAAAATTTCATGAGTGTAGGCAATCAAACTCAGGCAGTTGATTTTGATAAAGCACAACTTACACTTGTATTAGGTGAAAACGTAGACTTAGGTGGAGATGATAGCGGCAGTCGAAATGGTACAGGTAAAACAACTATTATTAATGCGCTTTCGTATGCATTGTATGGCCAGGCGCTAACCAATATTAAAAAAGAAAACTTAATTAACAAGACAAATGGGAAACATATGCTTGTTACTGTAGAGTTTGATACTAACGGGCAGGCTTTTCGAATTGAAAGAGGGCGTAAACCCAATGTACTAAAGTTTTTTGTAAATGATCAAGAGCAAAAAACAGAAGATCAAGACGAAAGTCAAGGCGATAGTCGAGAAACGCAAAAGTCTATTGAGCAATTGTTAGGCATGAGTCATACAATGTTTAAGCATTTAATTGCGTTAAACACTTATACTGAACCTTTTCTTTCAATGCGAGCAGCAGATCAGAGAGAAGTTATTGAACAATTGCTAGGCATTACACTACTGTCAGAAAAAGCAGAACGATTAAAACAAGAAGTAAAGATTACAAAAGATGCTATTCAACAAGAAACATTCAGAATCGAAGGTGTTAAAACTGCGAACGAGAATGTACAGAAATCCATTGACAGTTTGGGCATTAAAAGTTCGGCCTGGGAAACAAAAACAAACGAAGACCTCGAAAAGTTAGGAAGAGCAATACTACAATTAGAAAATGTAGACATTGACGAAGAACTATTGCTTCATGAAAATCTAAAAGAATGGCTTTCAGATACTTCTACTGTTAAAGAATTGAATAAACAGCGGGCAACTCTTGAAAGTGCTAAGATACAGGCTGATAAATCAGTTAGCAAATATACTAGCGCTGTAGAAACCCTTGCAAATAAACAATGTCCGGCATGTGAGCAAGAACTACATGACTACAAGCATGAAGAAATGTTACTTAAAGCACAAAAAGATCTAGAAGACAGTTTAATCTATGCAGATAAAGTTAATGTAGGTTTGTTGTCTATCAAAGAAACTATTGATGCAATTGGAGATTTAGGAAGGCGGCCTGAAACATTTTATGAAACAGAAGCCGAAGCACTAGGTCATAAAAACAATCTTAATAGTTTAGAAACTAGTTTAACAAATAAAGTTGCAGAATTGAATCCGTATAAAGAACAAGTAGAAGAACTTAAACAGACTGCGCTACAAGTAATCAATTGGAATATCATTAACGAATTAACTAAAACTAAAGATCATCAAGAGTTTTTGTTAAAGTTGTTGACTAATAAAGATAGTTTTATTCGTAAAAAGATTATTGACCAGAATTTAAGTTATCTAAACAAACGATTAGGATATTATATTTCTAAAATGGGATTGCCACATCAAGTAAAATTTCAAAATGATTTAAACGTTGAAATTACACAACTTGGACAAGACCTTGACTTTGATAACTTATCACGTGGTGAACGTAACAGACTTATTTTAAGTCTAAGTTGGGCATTCCGAGATGTTTGGGAAGGACTTTACCAACAGGTTAATTTATTGTTCATTGACGAACTTATAGATGCAGGAATGGACAGTGCAGGTGTAGAATCCGGACTTGCTGTTCTAAAGAAGATGGCACGTGAACGCAATAAGAATATATACTTGATCAGTCACAAAGACGAGTTAGTGGGGCGAGTTAACACTGTACTTAAGGTTATCAAAGAGAACGGATTTACTTCTTACTCAAATGATGCCGATCATATCGAGTATTAATACTAAATGTTAGAGAAATATACAGAGATTTATAAAGAGTTCTTGGAAAAAGTCACAGAGTTGCATAATGCACACATTGGCTTTACTCAAAAACCAACAAATAAATCTTGTAGACGTTTAAGAAAGGCCATAGGCCAGTTAAAAGAACATATGAATCCGTTTAGGATGGAAGTATTTCAATTACAAAAAGAGTATAGTGAAATTCAAAAACAAATTTGGCTTGATCATAAAGAACAGATCCGTTTAAAGACAGAAGCCAAAGAACAAAGAAAACTTTTAAAGGAAAATAAAAAATGAGTACACAAAATGAACTTCAATCAGCGTTTGATGCATACATGGCAGAAGATGCAAAATTTGCTGCAGGTAATGCGGCAGCAGGAACTCGTGCTCGTAAAGCACTTGCAGAAATGAGCAAGGCTGTCAAGGCACGTCGCAACGAAATCACAGCAGAAAAGAATGCTCGTGTTGAAGCAAAAAAGGCTGCACAGTAATTGACTTGGACTTATCAAGGCAGTATAATTAATGAATTGCCCGAAGATTGTGTTGGATTTGTATATCTTATCTCTAACACAATTACCGGGCGTAAGTATATTGGTAAGAAATTAGCAAAATTTAGTAAAACGACCTACAAGACTGTAAAGTTAAAGAACGGCACAAAGAAGAAAAAAAAGATTCGAGGCAAAATTGAATCAGACTGGCAAACATATTATGGCTCGAGTCCTAATCTAACAACAGACGTTGTAGCATTAGGCACAGATAAATTCACTAGAGAAATCCTCTATTACTGTAAATCAAAATCAGAAACATCTTACATTGAGGCTCGAGAACAATTCGAGCGCAAAGTATTAGAATCCGACGAATACTATAACGGACATATACAAGTCCGTGTCCATGGCTCTCACATAAAATCTAAAATTTAAGGCACCTTAAGCGGTAACAAGCAAGCGTCGGCAAATATCGGACGCCCTAAACCTGGATTACGAATCGCAGGGATGGAAAACTCTCGCCGCTAAGAGTACTCAACTACTACCCGAAAGGATGAAGATCGCTAATCAAGACCTGCGATTTAGTTGTTTGAAGAGAATTGAATAGGCAAAAAGATGTAGGGTTTAACAAACGCCTACAGTGTTGTGCAATAAGATAGTGTTTAATGCATAACATGCCGTTGTAATAAGACAAGACGAGCAGGTATCGGACAACCGCCTGTGTTAAGTAGAAATACTTTGTAGTTTTAACACTATGTGGCTGCGCTACTCAGATAATGCAGATTTTTTTCTTTGCCCTGTGCGGGCGAAGTGTGACCACTTAATCTAGATAATAGTTTAAGTGCTTCGCATATCATTATTACTTCATTTATAACAGTTCGAGCGATAGCAAAGAACAGATGTACGCAGTACATCTTATTAATATAAATAATCATGTTCGCTATTAAGGAAACAAACATCATGCGTATAGATCAAATATTATCCGAATCTGCTATTCGAGAATTAAATGAAGGTCCTGGATGGGATGCTGCTAAAGCAGGTATCAAAGGAGTTGCCAAAGGCATAGGTCAGGTAGCCAAAGGTGCTGCAATGGGTGTTCCTGGAGTAGTAGGCGGTGTTGCCAAAGGTGCTGGCGCAGTAGCAGGTGGTATTGCTGGTATGGGCAAGGCAGCAAAGCAGGGTTATAATGCAGGCAAATCAGCAGTAGCAGGTAACCCAACTACTGCAACAAATAAAGTTAACCCAGCAATGGGACAATCTACACAACAACTTGCAGCAGTTTCAAATTATAGACAAACAAAAGATTTAGTTGCCAAATTAGATAAAAAAAGCAAGCAAAGAATTCTTGCTATCCTTGCACAAGACTTAGGTATTACAAATCAAGCAGCACCAGTTAAGAAGACTGTTAGTAAAATGGCTCCTCCCGGAACGCCGGCAGCAAAGCCTAAAGTAGTGCGTGGCGGCAAAGCAGTTTAAAAGAACGGCAATCCGCTTTTCTTAGTAGTTTCCATATTGTCCTTAATGATGATGTTAAGGACTTCTAAATCATCAGGTGCTAGATTGTATGCTTCGGATATAGTCATACCGCCCCTCATATACCAACAAAGCCTGAATAGATTGTCTTTTAAGGCTTTTGTCTCTTTTTCCATTTTCCTACTCAGTTCGTCAATCTCTTCCAAACTGAGAGACAAAAGCCTTATTCGAAAAAATTTGAAGGATCGAAACTGATTGGATATTCAATAGTGTCTGTGTCAACACCTTGTGCTCGAATTTCATCGTTAACAGGTATAGTCAATGGTTTAATAGTGTTGATTTCTCTCAAGGCATCAATATGGTCTTTTACTTTACTGAAGGTAGCCTTGTCAACATTGTTCATAAACTCTTGAATGTGTTGTTGATTAGTAACTTGGCCGGCAGCAGAATCTACTTGGTAAACAGAATTATTGATAATTCCCACAGTCAATTGATTTAATTTAGCAAAACTGTTTTTAAATGTTTCTAACTTTTGATCATCAGGAATACTATCGTCAGCAGCAAGTTGAATTAATTTCTGTGTTTCAAAAGTCTGTACAGCACTAGCACTCATTACACGATAGTTAATAGGCTTTACATAAAGTGTAAGATCATCATTGATAGGCACAACGGGATCCCAAGTAATTTGAGCATTTAATTGATCTAATAACACTCGTAAATCTAAAGAATAATCTGCTTCAAACTCTTTAATCACTAACGGTACATTCATCTTTTCGCCATATGTAGCAATACGAATAGCAATTAAGATAACATCTAAATCCAAGTTAGGACATGCCCATGCATTTTTAATATTAGGCATACAGTGCTGAATAACATCCACAACTGCCTGTCCATTCATTAATGCATCTGGAATTTTCAGTGCAAGTTCGTCTTGCGCAGTCATTGAAAATACAGGAAACTCTCCATTTTCAGAAACATCAATAGATCCGGCATCCCAATATTGTCCTCCGCTAGGTAAGCGAATGTAAATCTTAGGTTGTCTCATAAGATTCATTAATGGGTTTTGACTATTAGTCTGCTGTGGAACCATGTTTATATTCTCCGATAAATAACTGAGTATAACTCAGTGTATTATTTATATACGCATAGAACTTGGGATTTTAACTATGGCAGACGTAACTGGTAGAATAGGTGACAACGAAGTCGAATTAAACAATGCGGCTACGGAAACAACCCTAAAGGCTTTGCTGCTAGCATCTGCTGGTTCCGTTAAAGAAATGAAGAAGTTGGCCAAACTTGCTGAAAAGGCAGGAATGGATGCTAGAGCAGTTGAACAAGCAGAACAAGCAGTTACTGCCCTGGGTAAGAACTCATCATTAAGTGCAGGCTCCTTACTTAAACTTAATCCTTTGTTCTACGGTCTTGGTAAAGGAGCACAATTTTTAGGAACTGTTGTAGGAGATGTTGCAGCCAGTGCATTTAAAACAGCAGGTAATCTAACAAACTTAGCCGGTTCATTAGTTGACGGAGCAGGTGCTGCCAGCGATCTAGCAGGTGCGTTTAAAGATTTGCCACTTGGTATTGGTCTAGTTGCAGGCGCATTTCAAAAGTTATTGCAGTTACAGGAAGCAGAATTAGAAACCTACAGACAACTTACTAAAGCAGGTGTTAACTTTGGTGGCTCACTGACTACTATTAGAGTTGAAGCATTATCGCTAGGACTTACACTTGAACAATTTGGAACTGTTTTATCAAACAATTCTGTTGCATTGGCTAGTATGGGTGCAGGAGCAGAAGACGGTTCAAAGAATTTCGTAAGATTAGCAAAAGATTTAAGAAATTCTCCTATGGGAGAACAATTGAGAGCACTAGGATTATCGGCAGAAGAAACTGCAAACGGATTAGCCAACTACATTAAAATGACTGGCGGACGGACAGCAGACGAAATGCGTAATACTAAAGGGTTATCAGAGGCAGCAGGATCCTACATGAAACAACTCGACATGTTGGCTACTATAACTGGTAAGAGTAGAGAAGAACAAGAAAAAGCCCTACAAGAAGCCCAACAAAATGCAGCGTTTGAAGCATACCTGCAGACATTAGATGAAGATGGTCGTAAGAAAGCAATGGCAGGCCTATCGCAAGCACTGGCAGTAGGCGGCAAAGGTGCAGTACAAAGTTTGCAAGCAAAGTTAATGAATTTGCCAGATATGACAGACGCATCGCAAACATTTAGAGCAACAATGGGCAATGCTGCTCAAGGTATAGATCGAATAGCATCTGACATACAAAATAGCGGTAAAACAATAGACGATGTTAATCGTTCAGGCGCTGCTGCTATGGCAGGATCTTTTAAAGACATTAAACAGTTTGGAACTACATTAGTTAGTGCAATGAGTATGATGAGTGGACCAACTGCTGAAGCCATTATGACTGCACAGGCAAACTATAATAGAGCATTGAAGCAAGGTGCAAAATCGCAAGAAGATTTAATAAAACTGCAAAACGACGTTACAAAAGCACAAGACCGTGCTAAAACTGAAGCAGCCGCGGCAGCAGAATCAGAAAAAGCAATGAGAGATCTCGGAAGAGATGTCTATATGGCATTGCTTCCTGTTATTAAAGATTTAACAAAGTTTGCAAATGATTTAGTACAAGACTTTAAAGGAATGTCCGGTAAAGTTTTGCCTGAGGTAGAAGCAGGACTAAGAAAAATTACAGATTGGATTAAAAGTTTTATCAATCCTGCAACTCGAGACAAGGCAATTAAAGATCTTACTGACGGGCTTACTGATATTTTATCAAAAGTATTCCAAGCAGTGTGGGATAAATTTAGTATATTTGGTAAAGCAGCACAAGAAGACCCTACTGTTATGCAACCTAATCAAGCACCGGCTGCGGCAAACGGAGCGGTGTTAAGCGGTCCAAGATCTGGATTTGATGCAATACTACACGGTACAGAAGCAGTAGTTCCTTTACCAGATGGTAGAACTATTCCTGTACAATTAGACATGTCTATGCCTAGTGCTACAAATTTCCAGCAGCCAGATATAGCAGGTCTAGTAGCAGAAATGCAAAAGACAATGAAATCACAACAGGCAAATCCTTTTGAAAAGTTTGAAAATTCTTTGGCAGAATTATTTGCACCGAAAGAAAATAACGAACCTGATGTTGTAGGTAAAAATTTACTTAGCGAACTACAAACGTTAAATAAGCAAACAGCAGAAATGTTATCTTACGTTCGTGACACCGCAGACACAGGACGCAGAAGCATTGATGCATTAAGAGGATTATCCGGAAATTTATATCCGGTCTAAATTATGTCTTGGAAAAAGTACTTCACCCCCGTTACAGTTAATGCTTCTGGCACAAAAAGTCCAATTAGCGGTGCAGACTCCGCATACGGACCTACCGGAAGCAAAGCAAATTATAGTTCATACTTGCCGGATGTCTATTCAGGACATCCAAATCGTATTGAAAGATATAATCAATACGATACTATGGATATGGATAGCGAAGTTAATGCTGCGCTAGATATTCTTGCAGAATTTTGTTCTCAAACTAACGACGAAAATTCTACACCATTTAACATCTTCTTTAAAGAACAGGCAACTCCTACAGAAGTTAAAATTATTAAACGATCATTGCAGCAATGGACTCGATTAAACAAGTTTCAAAAAAGAATTTTTAAAATTGTACGTAGTGCATTTAAATACGGAGATTGTTTTTTTATTCGTGACCCGGAAACACGAGCATGGATGCATGTAGATCCTAGCAAAGTTGATAAAATTATTGTCAACGAAAGCGAAGGTAAAAAGCCTGAACAATATGTTGTTCGTGATATTAATCCGAACTTTATGAATCTAAGCTCAACTCAGATCAATGCTAACGCTACAAATGCTACTACTCCTACTGCGTACAGTGGCGGCGGTAATAAAAATATGGTAGGATCTAGTCCTACCAATACTGGAAATAGATTTGGTGTAAATCAAAATCAATGGGCAATTGATGCAGAACATGTGGTACATTTGTCAATGAGCGAGGGAATGGACAATAATTTTCCGTTTGGAAATAGTCTATTAGAAAGCATTTTTAAAGTTTACAAGCAGAAAGAACTGCTTGAAGACGCTATTATTATCTATCGTATACAACGTGCGCCAGAGCGTAGAGTGTTTTATATTGATGTAGGTAATATGCCAAGTCACTTGGCAATGGGATTTGTTGAGCGTGTGAAAAACGAAGTAAATCAACGACGCATCCCAAGTGTAACTGGAGGAGGACAAAGCGTTGTAGATGCTAGTTACAATCCGTTAAGTATCAACGAAGATTACTTTTTCCCACAAACTTCTGAAGGTAGGGGTTCTAAAGTTGAAGTTCTTCCAGGCGGTACTAACTTAGGAGAAATTGATGATCTTAGATATTTTACTAATAAGTTGTTTCGTGCTCTACGCATACCTAGCAGTTATCTTCCGACCGGGCCTGACGACGGAGGATCTTCGTTCAATGATGGTAGAGTTGGAACAGCATACATTCAAGAATTACGATTCAACAAGTACTGCGAGCGTCTCCAAAGTCTCTTAAACGAGAATTTTGATATTGAATTTAAAGATTACTTAATGCATAAAGGCATTAACTTTGATCCTAATATATTTGAATTACAATTTAATCCACCACAAAACTTTGCTTCATACCGTCAAACAGAAATGGATACTGCAAGAATTTCTAGTTATAGCGCAGTTATTGCAGTTCCTTTTATTAGCAAACGGTTTGCATTAAAACGATTCTTAGGTCTTTCATTAGAAGAAATGGCTGAGAACGAGGAAATGTGGAAAGAAGAAAATGGTCTATCTGCTAAACAAGTACCAGCAGCCGCTGAACTGCGTGGTGCAGGCATTACAGCAGGCGGAATGGATATAGATACTGAAGATTTAAGTCAAGCAGAAGAAATACCTCCAGAAGATTTAGGTGGTGCAGAAACACTACCGCCGCAACAATAATTTGGAATAAATAGTATTATGCTACTAAACGAATTCATTTATTTTAACAAAGAAAGTGCAGATTTAGATTCTGACGATCGCTATGAACCATTAGATGACAGTAGTGTAATAACATCTAAAGATACTAGAAAAACTAGACTTACACTAAGGATGATAAGCGATTTAAGAAAAGCAGGAGATGTAAGAGAAGCCGAACAAAAAGAACATCTTAAGTTTGTAAAAATCATGTACGCTACACCTGTTGAACCTGCGGTATAATAACTATCTATATAACTTTTTGAATTAGAATATTAAATATTTTAGTCAAAAATTCACACTATAATCTCTTTTTTACCAAAAACGAGCCGTTTTTGGCCTGTTTCGCATAAGTATTAGCGCTTGGTTGTAAATATATAGGACAGCCTTGCCAATCTAATTAAAGGAGAACCCGCAATGTCTAACAAGTTTGAAGAACTATTAGATCTTCTTGTCAACGAGGAAATGGATAAGGCAAATGAATTATTCCACGAAATCGTTGTAGAGAAGAGTAGAGAAATTTACGAAAATATGATTGCTGAAGAAGCAGAAGACGATGAAGAAGATGAAGCCATGGACGATGAAGACGACATGGAAGAGTCTATTGAAGAAGAAACAACCCTAGAAATCGGCGGCGACGCTAGCGATGACTTTGTATCTGATGTCCAAGACGATGATGCAATGGGCATGGACAGTGATATGGCCGGCGATTTAGGCGACGAAGGCGAAGGTTCTGAAGAAGAACGTATTGCTGACTTAGAAGACGCACTAGAACAATTGAAAGCCGAGTTTGAACAACTAATGGCAGGCGAAGAAAACGAACCAGAACACGACGACATGGAAATGGACGACGAAGAAGGTGAGGATGACATGGACGACGAAGAATCTGATGACGAGGGAGAAAATCCTTTTGCTAAAGAAAGCGTTCGTGAATATGTTGAAAAAGTTTCCGACGGTCACGGAGTTGAGAAAAAAGGTCGTACAGACTCACCAGACAATGGTAAGAGTCCAGTAAGTACTGCTAAAGGTAAGCCAACAACAGGCGCAACTGCACACAACATCTTAGGTAGCAAGTCTACTGAAGCAGGTGGCAAGGGCGGTCAAGGTCTAGTTGGTAATGTTAAAGGCGAATATACTAAAGGTGTTGAAAAGAACATCACAGGTAGCGCTAAAACAAAAATGCCACAAGGTAACACCCTAAGTAAAGTTGCCGCAGGTCATGGCGCAGAGAGAAAAGGTACTAGCGAAACTGGTGCTTATACTAAATCTCCTGCAGACCGAGCACAATAATTAGGAAAATAGGATGAAACAACTTTCATATCTAAGAGAGCATTTAAGTTTTGATCAGGCGAGAGTAGTCTTAGAGTCTGATGACAAGGACGGTAAGAATCTATACTTGAAGGGAATTGCTATTCAAGGCGGTATCCGAAATGCCAACCAGCGGGTTTATCCAGTAAATGAGATTGCTAACGCTGTAAAAACTTTAAATGATCAAATTCAGAGTGGTTATTCTGTTTTAGGTGAAGTTGATCATCCTGATGATTTAAAAGTAAATTTAGACCGTGTATCCCATATGATTACAGATATGTGGATGGACGGCCCAAATGGCTATGGAAAGATGAAAATCCTTCCTACCCCAATGGGTAACTTAGTTCGCACAATGCTTGAAAGCGGCGTAAAACTTGGCGTAAGTTCTAGAGGTAGCGGTAACGTTAATGAAGGTTCTGGCGAAGTAGCAGATTTTGAGATTATTACTGTTGACGTAGTTGCTCAACCAAGTGCTCCTGGTGCTTATCCTACACCTGTTTATGAACATATCATGAACATGCGTGGAGGTAACAAAGCATTTACAGTAGCGCAAGAAGTGAAAGAAGATCCAAAGGCCCAGAAGTATCTACGAGAGGCGATGCTTCATATTATTAACGGGTTAAAAACCTAAGGAGACCAAAAAATGTTGGACGCATTCAAACAATTGGTCGAAAGTGGCGTGATGTCAGAAGACGTAAAGTCTGAGATTGAAGGCGCTTTTACCCAACGTATTCAAGAGAATCGCGACCAAGTCACTGCCGAACTTCGTGAAGAGTTTGCTCAAAAATACAGCCATGATAAGGCTGTTATGGTTGAAGCACTTGACAAGATGATCGGTGAGAGATTGGCCGCAGAAATGGCCGAGTTAGCAGAAGATAAGAATGCCCTAGTGGAAGCAAAGGTTACTTATCAACGCAAAATGACAGGTGATGCTAAAATATTAGAATCATTTATCATGAAACAACTTGGTAAAGAATTAGTAGAATTCCAAAGCGATCGTGATAAAGTTGCTGAGAATTTTTCTAAGTTAGAGAACTTTATTGTAGGTGCTCTAGCAAGAGAAATCAACGAGTTTGCAATTGACAAGCGTGATTTAGCAGAAACGAAAGTTAAGTTAGTCCGTGAAGCAAAAAACAAGTTTGGAGAAATCAAAGCGCAATTTATTAAGCGTAGTGCTGCAATTGTTGAAAACACAGTTACTAAAAAATTAACTTCTGAGATGAAACAACTCAAAGAAGATATTGATAGTGCCCGTGAAAACGCATTTGGACGCCGCTTATTTGAAGCATTTGCTCAAGAGTTTGGTACAAGTTATCTAAACGAAAAATCTGAAACAAGTAAATTGTTGAAGGTTATCGAGAAGAAAGAACTTGAACTAGCAGAAGCAAAGGCTGCTGTTAATGAAAAAACACATTTAGTAGAATCTAAGGACCGCGAAATTCGTGTTGCCTATGATATTGCTAAACGTAAAGAAGTAATGGCAGAAATGCTAGCACCATTAGGTGCTGAGCAAAAAAGTATTATGAAAGAATTGCTAGAGTCTGTACAGACTGCAAAACTTAGTGATACTTTTGACAAATACCTACCAGCAGTTATGGAAGGTGCAGTTAAGAAAACTACTAAGGTGCAAACCAAAGAAGTTATTACTGAAAGCACAGAAGTAACTGGAGACCGGGAACAAAAGACAGCCGAGGTAGGCTTAAAAGAAAACATCTTAGACATCCGCAAATTAGCGGGTCTAAAATAAACTTAATTCAAGGAGAAGACATAAAATGTCACAATTATTAAACGAAAGATGGTCAGAGACCAAAGACGCTCTGCTTGAAGGCCTACAAGGTACCAAGAGATCCGTAATGGCAACAACTCTTGAGAATACTCGCAAGTATTTGGCTGAAAGCGCAACTGCTGGTGCAACAAGTTCCGGCAACATTGCAACATTAAACCGTGTTATTTTACCGGTTATCAGACGTGTTATGCCGACTGTTATTGCTAACGAAATCGTTGGTGTACAGCCTATGACAGGTCCAGTTGCACAAATTCACACTCTACGTGTTCGTTATGCTGATAGCGGCGACGGCATTGTAGCAGGTGACGAGGCATTAAGTCCATTCAAGATCGCTGCTGCTTATTCTGGTAACAACGTTGATGCAACTCCAAAGGCGCAAACAACTGCTGTTCTAGAAGGTCGGCCAGGCAAGCGTATGAGCATTCAAATCTTGAAAGCACCAGTTGAAGCGAAGACACGTAAGTTAAGCGCACGCTGGACTTTTGAGGCTGCACAAGATGCACAATCCATGCAAGGTATTGACATTGAAGCAGAAATTATGGCTGCTCTAGCACAAGAAATTACTGCTGAAATTGACCAAGAAGTACTAGCAAGTCTACGTTCTTTAGGTTCAGTTGAGCAGACATATGACCAGGCTGCTGTAAGTGGTACTGCTACATTTGTTGGTGATGAGCATGCTGCTTTAGCGATTCAAATCAACCGTGTTGCTAACTTGATTGCTCAGCGTACACGTCGTGGTTCTGCTAACTGGGCAGTTGTATCTAACCAGGCTCTAACGATCCTTCAGTCTGCTACAACTAGCGCATTTGCACGTACTACAGAAGGTACATTTGAAGCACCTACAAACACTAAGTTTGTTGGTACATTAAACAACAGCATGAGAATTTATGTTGATGCTTACATGAGTGATGCAGATGACAACAACCAAGTATTAGTTGGATACAAAGGTACAAGCGAAGCAGATGCTGCTGCGTTCTACTGCCCATATATTCCTCTAATGAGTTCTGGTGTTGTGCTAGATCCAGCAACATTCGAACCAGTAGTTGGCTTTATGACACGTTACGGATATGTTGAGTTAACAAACACAGCATCTTCACTAGGTAACGCTGCTGATTACTTAGGTAAAGTTGCTATCACTAGCGCTAACGTAAGTTTCCGTTAATCTTTAATTAGATAAAAGGCAAATAAAAACCCGCTTCGGCGGGTTTTTTGTTAAATACAGTGTCATTAATCGTGCCTACACTTGAGTAGGACTTATGCAGAATTGACCCGCTGCGTAGACCTAGAACGTTTTAAAGGAGAAACAAATGGGACGTCCAACTAACAAACGCTATTTTAGCGCAAATACAGATAATAATATTAAAGTTCAATTTCACAATGGTTCCGCTAGTGTTGCAGGATATATTGTAAAACAAAGAGGTAGTAAAACTTTTGTTTGCTCTGATGGTTCATTGCAAAAAACATGCAGATTAGTTGATAAAGCATCTGCTGCGATCGCTGCTGGCGAAATGACAATTACTTTTCAATTAGACGGCGGAAGTGCGGTACGTGCAGTTAAAATGGCCGGTCGTGTAATGACTGCTAATGACGGTGCTCGTTATCCGTGGAACTTTAGCGTATCTTCAATTGATGGGGCCGCCCGTGTTGAAGAAGCAGGCACATCTACAGTTGCTGTTACTACAGCAACAGGTGCTACAAACTTTGAAGGCGACGCAGAGTAAATTACTTAGATGTAATTTAAAAAAGGGCTTCGGCCCTTTTCTTATTTACGGCTAAATATGTTAAAGGAATCTGACCGCCATGGCATTAGACGTTATAAGATATACAGGTGATTTAAAGTTAGCCACTGCTCGTGAAGGAACTATTACACTCGATACGGGTGTAAACACTGGAACAGTTGTTATAACTGGTAGTTTAAATGTTTTAGGCAATCAGACTAGTTTTGCAGCAACTAATACTAACATTCAAGATAATATTCTTTTACTTAATGCAGGCGAAACAAATTCATATGTAACATACGGTTCGGCAGGTCTTGCAATCGATAGAGGTAGTAGAGATAGCACAACATCGTCTGCAAGAATATTATTCAAAGAAGATACCTGGGTATGGACAAAAAACAATGGAACTACTTCTTCTAATGCAGGAAGTTGGTCTATAACTGTTGGTAACGGTGTTTCACAAAAAGGCAGCGCTTTAAGATTATCTTCTTTGATGCTAGATTATTCAGGAGTTGTTGATTCTAGCACTACTACCAACAGAATGATTCTGTTAGGAAATAGCGGACAACCAGAAATGTTGTCAGTTATAGGACAGCAAAATTATGCTTCTCGAGTAACACATCCTAATGATATTCCAAATAAAGAATATGTAGATAACAGACCTTTTTCAGGAACTGCTACTAGTTCATTAACTTCTTTAGAACTAAGACAAGGTAACACATATGTTACTGTATCAGACGACAGCGTATCAGGACTACCGAGTAAAGTAACTACATACATTGACGGAGTTAGTCAATTCTTAGTTCAAGGTAGCGGTATTACAATGCAAGGCATTGCTATTGTAAATCGTACTCTAAGAACAACTACAGCCAATACAGACTTAACGTTACAAACTTTTGGCACAGGCACTACAGTAGTAAATAACGGTATATCAATTGGTGTATCTTCTACTGCTCCATTTAGAAGCCAAGGCTCTGTAAAGATTTATTCTACATCAACATTAGGCGCAGGTAGTACAGGATTGTTATTTGTTGCAGATGACAACAGAACATCACCATCTACAGAAGTTAGAGGTGAATTAATATCTGCAAGAAAAGCATTGGTATTTTCAATTATATTTTAAGGATTTAAGATGGCTATCGCAAACGCACAACTTATCGCAACGGACAAAACAGAAGTATTTGTTTCAACAGGCGAAAACGCAATTACTTGTTTAATTTTTTGCAATACAAGTTCTACAGACGACGAAGTTACAATTTGGGTTGTTCCATCAAGTCAACCTGCTGGCGATGCTAACATGATTATTAATGCAATGCCAGTTCCTGCCGGAGAAACATTTAGTATTGATACAGAAAGATTTATTTTAAGTGATAGCGACAGTGTTCAAGCACAGGCAACGCAAAATAATTTAATTACTGCTACAGTGAGTTATGTTGCAACAGGGCAATAACAATGAAATTTTATAAAAGAAAAAATTTAGATGACGGAAACGTAAGCAATGATTCTTTTGCTCTAACCGCAGCAGGTCGTTTGATAACTGATTTAACTGCCAGTATACAAGTACCTGCAGGTACTGTTGGACAACGTCCGTCAGGCGCTACAGAATATAATCAAATAAGATACAATACACAATTATTTGATTTAGAAGCATCAGTAAGAGGATTGTGGGAAAGAGTTAGAACAGTTCGTCCTGCCTTAATGAATGTTCAAAATTTAGGAAGTGGTAACTACTACAGTACATTTTTTGGTCCTTTAAATCCTAGCTATCAACTGTCATATGATGCGGGCGCTGAAAACATATCAGTTTATGTTGATAATGTTTTTCAAATTCCAGGCACTAATTATGATTTAACAACTGATCCTAGTCCTGCATCAGCAGTAACTACTGGAACAACTGCTGCAAGTTCGTTGACTAATAATATTCTTTATCTAGACACTGTGGTCAATGTTCAGCCTGGAACAGTAGTTTCAGGATCGGCAGGAATCAATTCAGGAACAACTGTTGTTCAGACTATCACTGGAACATTTAACGTACAAATTAGTGAACCTGTAATTGGTGATGTTAATGCCGGAACATCATTAACTTTTACATATTATACCGGAACGTATGTTCAGTTTTCAGGTGAAGTTCCTGCAAAACCTGTTGTAGTAATACAAGGTATCGACGGCTACTTCCCACCTGGTTAATAGTCCTATTTAACCCAAAAAAATTAAATCCGATAAATAGTAGTGATGTCATGTTTTGGCAGTTGTCGCTACTGTGGTAAACCCGCAATGTAAGGTGGTTATCCGTGAAACTCGGAGGTTGAAGGAGTTAGTATGGCCGTAGGTCGAATTACAGGCCCGTTACTCGCAAGCAATTTGCGTCGTGACGGAATAGATATCGCAGTTGAAACAGACCTGTTATACATTAATGTTGTTGATGGCCGTATTGGTATCAAAACAGATTCTCCTAGAACCGAGTTAGATGTTAACGGCACGTTAACTACTAAAGTATTAATTGCAGACACTGCTACAATTGGACTAGTTACAATTGAAAGTTCTACGTCTAGCAGCACAATTTCCACACTGTTTGGCGATATTAATATCAATCCGGGTGGCGGCGACGTTCTAAATATCAATTCTGATACATATGTTGACGGAGATGTTTATGCAACTGGTAATTTCTTTGCTCAAGGAAACATTAGACTAGGTGATACTACTGGGACCGATGTAATCAGTTTCTTAGGCGAAATTAACACAGACATCCTTCCTTATCTTAGTACAGGAACATATGTAACTACCGAAACTGAAAGTGGAACAGTTACTAACTTTATTACTAACACAGAAATTATTTCTGAATATAGTTTAGGTAATACAAGTTCGTATTGGAAAAATTCTTATCTAGACAACATATATACTAGAAGTATAGATACATTTACAACCGAAACTTCTACTAGTACCACAGCAACTTACGATATACAGTTCTTTCCTGATATTCCGTTGTTAGAAAGATCTTTAAACAAGAGTGTTAGTATTAATGGTGATATTCGTGTTTACGGCAATAATCCAGTTGGCACATTTCCTACTGTTAATAATATTTTATATGTTAACGAAAATGGTAGCGACGACAATGACGGTCGAGCAATGGACTCAAGTCGTGCATGCCGTACTATAACTGGCGCCACTCGTAGTCCGTATTTTAAACAAGGTACTGTTATTAAAGTGTCTCCCGGATACTATGCAGAAGATAATCCTATTCCGTTATTGCCTTATACTTCTGTTGTTGGAGATAGTTTACGTGCAGTATTTGTTGAACCGTTAAACAACACTTTAGATTTGTTTCATGTTAATTCAGGTGTGTATATAACTGGTATGACAATGCTGAATTTAAGTCGAGGCGAAGTTACAAGATATAAACCAGGCGGTGCGGGAACATATACTACAGGTGCGTACTGTGTTGCATTTCCGCCTAGGTTAGATAATCCAATTGAGTTGTTTCACAGTCCGTATATTCAAAACTGTACTAATCAATCAGGTCCTTGGTTGTTTGACGGCACAATGTTTGTCCCAAATCAAACAGTTCAACTTCCATTAGTAGTTACAACATCCAGTTACGAAGCAAATACAACTACTATACTAGTAACAGTCAAACCAGAAATTACGGCTCAGCAAATCGAAGTTGGCATGGCAGTAAACGGTACAGGTATTTTAATTGAAGATGATATTACTATTGCAACAGTAGTAGCAATTGAAAATCCTGATACAAATTTTCAAGCGGCAAAAACTCTTTTAGATTTAAACAAAACATTTATTCAGTCTGAAGTAGTTGCATGGGTTAATGAAACTTATCCTTCTTTATCTTATGACGACGACAAATGTGCAAGAGATGTAGGCTACATTGTTGACGCACTAGCAAATGATGCAATTATTGGCGGAAATTTGAAAACAGTAGAAGCAGGTCGTTCGTATTACGAAGGCAATACTGAAATTTTAGGTAATGAATTGCAACCTACAATTGCAGCATTTGGAAGAATTAACGACTTAGCGTTAGATGTAATTTCTAACACATCAACGATTTTAGTTACTTCTGGAACATTAATAGCACAAACATTTGATGAAGAACAACTAGGCGGAGAAATAGCATCCGATAACATTACATCATTAGTTGTATTGCTACAAGATATTTTACAAAATCAATCCGGGTATGAAAATGCAGCCGCCTTGTTAAATGCTAACAGAGGTTTCTTACAAGCAGAAACAGTTGCATTTGTAAATGAAACATATGTTGGTCAACCTATTCCAAGTTTTACATATGACCAAGATAAATGTTTTAGAGATGTCGGATACATTATTGATGCAATTGGAACAGATTTAATTTACGGCGGCAATGAACAAAGTGTTACAGCAGGAGAAGCATACGCCGGCGGATCTGCAATTATAGGTGAAGTAGATGAAACAGTTGCCGGATTTACATATCTAGCATCATTGGTTAGAGATGTAGTACTACAAAATCAAATCATTGATGGATATCAAAATACATTAACTCAAACTACAACATCAACGCTAGTAGGCACTAATGCATCTGTTGAAGCAATGACTAATAATGTTGCTTTGATTAATTCATTAATACAAGGAACTGTAGGAGATGCTCCTGCAGTTATAAACAACGGACAGATAACTACTAATCAAGGCATTTTGGATAGTTATGCCCTATTAGAAGCCAACAAAGAATTTTTGCAAACTGAAGTAGTTAATTATATCAATGTATCATTTACTAATTTAGATTTTGTTTATAATGCGGATAAGTGTGAAAGAGATACTGGATTAATTGTTGACAGCCTTTCAATGGATTTGTTGTATCAAAGTAATAGTAACTCAACATTTGCCGGACTTCAATACTGGAATCAAGATAATTTTGCAAGTGAAATTGCAGGAGAAGTTACTACAACTACTAATGCATTTGCATATGCAAGCAATATTTGCCAAGACATCATACAAAATTTTACTGTTACTCCGTTCCAAACTGATATTGACCAAGACTTTAGCACAACTGCTTCTACTACAGCAGAAGCAATTGCATTGTCAACTAACTTTAACAAAATAATAGATATTATTACAAATGGTCCAGCAGGAATAACTGACGATATTGTACCAAACGATGTAGCATCTAATTCAGATAATATTGTTTGGGCAGTAGAAAATTTAACTAAAAATAAAGAATTCATTCAAGAAGAAGTTGTAGCCTGGGTAGAAGCAAATAAAGATTCAGGGTTTGTGTACGATCAAGAATTATGTCGTAGAGATGCAGGATATATTGTTGACTGTGTAACTTTAGATTTATTACATGGCGGCAATAGACAAAGTATTCAAGCAGGTGTATATTACTACGGATACGATAGCACAAGTACAGTATTAATTAACGAAATTCCTCAAACTGTTGCTGCATATGCATACATGAAACAACTAATTGAAAAAGTTGTTCAACGCATTTCTGCCACTAAAACGTATCAATCAGAAGTTGAACAAAATTTAGATACTACTGGTGCAACATTACAAGAAGCAAGATTTATTTCTAATAATTTAGATATCATTAGAAATATTATTAGACAAGGTCCCAATGTTGCTCCTCCTAAAGTACCGTTGCCTACAACTGCAAGCACATTGCCTAACGTTTTTAATGCTTATCGATTATTAAATGCAAATAGAGATTTTATTAAAGCAGAAGTTGTTGCATATGTAGATACTACTTTTATTCAACCTTACGAATTTAGATATAATGAACCTAAATGTTTCCGTGACGTAGGACTTATTATAGATTCAATTGCATTTGATATTACTAGACGATCAAATGTAAATTCATTAGAAGCGGGATTGGCATACTGGGACGGAGCAGTAAGTGTTATTGATGGGCAGTTAGGAGAAACTGCTGGAGCAATACAGTATACAAAAAATTTAGCGTTAGAAATTATTGCCAATAATCCAGTAACATCTTTTTATCAAACTACTCGTGAGATATTAATACCTGGCACAAGTTCTACAACTGTAACTTCATTAGTATCTCAAATTATTAATCCGGAATTAAACGGAGGCGGTATTGCACGAAACTTAGTAGACAGTAATTTTAATGCAATTACTACTATTATTAAAGAAGGACCTGCGTTTGCGCCGTTTAGTACAGAATCAACACTAACACAATTTATTATACATTTAAGTACTTCTACAATTGCTACAGCAACTAATGATCTTATGTACTTTGGTGAAGTTACTACATACCCTGTTGAAGATAAAAAAATGCCAGGAGAATGGAGCGAAAACGGTTTTGCAGATCGTCGTCTTAATCCAAATGGTTCTGGAGGTGGAGCCTTAGTTGACGGTAACGCTCCAAGCCGTACAAGTCCAATTCAATCATTTGTGTTTGATGCGTTCACGCAAATTACGCAAGGCGGCCGAGGAATACATATTATTAACGAAGGTTATGCACAGTTGGTTTCGGTGTTTACTATTTTCTGCGATCAAGCAGTAACTGTAGAAAGTGGAGGCATTGCATCTGTTACAAACTCAAACAATAACTTTGGTGATTTGACATTATTAGCAACAGGGTATGGTCCGAGAAAATTTGGCGGTACTATATATAATCCTAAAAATATTGCATACAACCCAGTAGATAATATATTTGAACCTAATGAATATTTTCCGTTAGGTTATTTTCCAACTAATCAACAAATTTGCGTATTTGTTCCTGATCCTGACAATCGTCCACATATTAGTTTAGTAATGGAAATTCAACCTCCTGATAAATTTGTAAATTATGATAACGAAGTTGTTCCTTATGTTAATGCTGAAGGATTTCCAGGATTTTTAACTGCTATTGCTAATACAACAACATTAACTACAAGTAGTTACACTATTAGCGGTATTGACACTACTGGCATTGCTGTAGGTCAAACAATATATGTAAGAGATCAATTTGGATACCAAGCAGACGATAATGGCGAAGGAGAGCAATACATTACTACTGGTACAACAGTTGTTGATGTTACTTTTCAAACTATACATTTAAGTAATCCAATTAATCAGGGTGGCGGCCAGTATGATAATCCGTTCTACTTTAATATATATGCTTGCGGTAACGCTTACTACAACGTACTAACAAGTATTATTGCATCTAGTCCTTATCCAACAGGACAGAGTAAAATTCTTGGACAAGAAACTGAAACTATCTCAGCAATCAATTATATGAAAGCAGTTACAAACAATGTTATTCAAAATATTGCAATGACTGCTACATTTTCATCTGCTACTATACAAGTAATTGATACAAGTTTACCGGGCGGCAATAATGCATTAGGACTAATTGAATCTAATATAGGTATCATTACTAATGTTATTCTGTCAGGACCCCAAGCAGCCCCTGAAGTTGCAACAACTGGGACTGCAATTCCTTTTAAAGAAAATATTGTTCAATTGATAGAAAAAAATAGATATTTTATCATGGACGAAGTAGTTGGATTTGTTGATACTACTTTTGGCGGATTTCAATACGATGAAATAAAATGTGAAAGAGATACCGGATTAATTGTTGAAGCGTTGGCATTTGACTTGTTGTACGAAGGTACTTCACAAAGTACATTTGCCGGACTACAATATTGGAATCAAGGTAACTATACCGGTTCAGTTGTAGATGAGATTACTACTACTACTGATGCAATTAATTATGCAAAAAGCCTTTCAGTAAGTATTGTACAAGCAGCATCAAATTCTACTGTTGCACAAACTGTGTCTAATAGATTTGATGATATCACTAATTTGTTGACAAACGGTATAGACAGTGTAACTGATACTATAATTTCTAATAGTACTGCTACTTCTGATTCAAATATTATAGCAGGGTATGATGCATTGATTGCAAACAAATCAGCAATTCAAACAAATACTATAAATTGGATTAATGCCAACTACCCTGGATTTAGTTACGATACTGTTACTTGCGAACGTGACGTAGGATACATTATCGACAGTGTTGCATTTGATTTATTACATGGTGGCAACAAACAAAGCATAACAAGCGGAGTTTATTACTACGGTTACACGGGCAGTACTGCTATACCGAATGAAATACCTCAAACTACTGCTGCATATAATTTTATTAAAGCAATAGTAGGTGATATTGTAACAGGCACACCGATTAGTCCTAAGTTTCAATCTGCTGTAGCACAAGTTACTAACTTAGAACCTGCTACTGAAACAGAAGCAGTTATTATTAGATCAAATGTTGATTTAATTACAAATATTATTAACACAGGCCCTGTAGGAATTTCTCAAGTACCAATTGGGTTGACTGCATCAACTTCAACTGCTGTACAACAAGCATTTGATTTGCTAATTGCAAATAAAGAATTTATTAAAGCAGAAGTTATTGCATATATTGACAACGAGTTTGGTAGTTTTGAATATAACAGACAAAAATGTCGAAGAGATGTTGGATTAATTATTAATGCTTTACAAGCAGATATTTTATCTGGCGGTAATTTTAGAGCAGTAGAAGCAGCAAAAACTTATTACTCTAAAGAAGGTACTTATCATATTGTTACATTAGAAGACAATGTAAGAGATCAATTATTATTTGTTGATGGTTGTACAGTAAACTTCTATCAACGTTCATACATGAGTGCTAGTGGCTACTTGTTTGAATATTGTGGCGCAGGCACTAACTACGGTGCTTTACCCCAAGTAGGCAGAGTTGATCCAAATCAGAGCAAGGAAGTAGTTCAGTTAAATAATGGTAAGGTGTTCTTTACATCAACAGACCAAAACGGAGATTTCCGAATTGGTCCTGGTTTAGTAATTAGTCAAGCAACTGGCGTGCTAAGTGGAAGAACATTTGAGAAGAGTTTATTTGCACAGATGACACCATTCATCTTAGCAATTGAAGCAGGTTAAGAATAAAGGAAACATATTATGGCATTAATTCCATTAAACACATTTAAGACAAAAACAAGAGTTTTAGATACAAATACAACAGCATCAGTATATGTTGCACCAATTGGCGTTACATCTATTGTGTTAATGGCTCAAGTTGCAAACACAGATCCTAGTGCATCTCACACTATTACATTTAGTCATCACAGACGATTTAGAGTATTGCCAGATGCACAAGGAAATAACGCACAAGATCCTAACGTTACTACAGAATTAGTAATGGACTTTGAAATTCCGCCAAATGATTCTGCAAGTTTAATTACTGGTAAAATGATTTTAGAAGCACAAGATAGTATTCGTGCATACGCAGACTCAAACGGTCCTCTAAAACTTGTATTAAGTATCTTAGAAACAGCCAATAACTAATAGTAATTTTTGATTTTTAAAGAGAACACTAATGCCACGTTTATTAAGTAATAGAAGACCTGTATTAAGACCAGAAGATTTAAAAGAAGATCGATGGGATTATCTAAATTTAGAAAATGCACAACCTGCATTAGGAGTAGCACCTACGGCTAATGAAGGTTATACATTACAAACTGACGAAGATGGCAAAGTAACTTGGACAAATACGTTAGGTAGGTTAGCGTTTGAAGATCAAACAATTACTGCGACTGAAAACGGTACAGACATTACTATAAGTGGCATCGATACAGAATCTGAAATTATTTTAAGTCCGTTTCAACGACTACAAATAAATGGCGTCGCAGTAGTTACTGGTGATTTTACAGTAGAAGGAAATCCTTTAGGTACTTATCCTATTGTTCCGCAAACATTATATGTTACTCCTGATGGCGATGATAGAAATGACGGATCTGCATTAGATGCAAGTCGTGCGTGTCGTACTATTAGTGGTGCTATTCGTAGTCCTTTGTACATTCCGGGAACATCTATTAAAGTTGCAGCAGGCGCATACTTTGAAGATAATCCAATTCCTTTAAAACCTTATACTTCTGTTGTTGGTAACGATTTACGGACAACTTTTATTGAACCGTTAAATAAAGATTTAGATTTATTTCACGTAAACAGTGGCGTTTATATTGCTCAGATGCAAATGCGTAATTTACGCAGGGGCGAAGTAGAACGATATGCACCTGGCGGCGCAGGCACGTATACTACAGGTGCTTATGCAGTGGCATTTCCGCCGAGCCTGGATAATCCAATTGACTTATACCATTCTCCTTACATTCAAAACTGTACTAACCAATCCGGGCCTTGGCTAAAAGATGGAACAATGTTTGTTCCAAACCAAACTGTACAAATTCCTTTAGGCGCAGGGACTAGTACATGGGTCGCTAATCAATCTACTATTACTGTGACATTGTACACAGGAACAGTTGCAGTTGGCATGGCAGTAAACGATGAAGCAAACGAAGGATACCGTAACGCTCAATTGTTACTACAAAGAAATAAAACATTCTTACAAAGTCAAGTAGTTGCTTGGATTAATAATGAGTATCCAGGTTTAGATTACAACCAAGATTCGTGCTATCGTGATGTAGGGTTTATTATTGATGCAGTATCAGGAGATGCTAGATTTGGCGGAAATAAACGAAGTATTGAAGCAGGCTTAGCATACTGGAGCGGTGTAACAACATTAATTCCTGGAGAAATAAATGAAACTGCAAATGCAATTCAATATTTAAAATCCATATCTGCAGATGTTGTTATTAACAATGCAACATCAGTTACTTTATACAGCACATCTACTAATCAAGTTATAGATTTAAATCTTGATAAAGGTTCAGTTGTACAAACACGTATTGCTACAAGTTATGATTTAATTTCTACTATCGTAACTAACGGAGAAATCGCAGTACCTAATACAGTAGATGATTTAGTAGGATTAATATATCCTACAGGGCTAAGTCCTAATGAAGTTAACGTAGCATCTACTGTTACATCAGTTAACATGATTGCTCAAAATACTTACGAAGTAATGTTAAGTAGGCCAACTGTGGCTGCAAGTGATGATGCAAGAATTTATTTTGGATACACTACTACCTATCCTTACTTAGATGCAGAAGTTCCGCCGGAGTGGCAAGTTGATGACGGCGAACAATACGCTATTAGAACTTTAGATCCAACCGGTGCTGGAGGTGGAGCCCTAGTTGACGGTAACGCTCCCAGTGAGCGTAGCCCAATTCAATCATTTGTGTTTGATGCGTTCACGCAATTGAACCAAGGTGGTAATGGTATACATATTATCAACAACGGCTACGCACAGTTAGTTTCTGTGTTTACAATTTTTTGCTCTAACGCAGTTATTGTTGAAAATGGAGGCATTGCTTCCATTACTAACTCTAACAGTAACTTTGGTGATACATGTTTAACTGCTAAAGGATTAGGCAAACTTGCAAGTCAAGGATTTGTCCGAAACCCTGCATACCCTACAAACGTTCCAAACGGAGAATATTATCCGCTAGGTTTTTGGCCAACCAGTCAGCAAATGGAAGTATTTCTTCCTAACGATCTAGATCGTCCGCACATCGGTCAAGTTATGGAAGTAGTTCCACCTGATACATATATTGATTTTGCAGGAAATCGTGTTCCGTATGTTAATGAAGTAGGATATCCTGGTTACTTGGTCTCTACTTCTAATACCGGTTCTATTACAACTAGCAGTTATATTATTAGCGGCATTGATGTTACTAACATTGCAGTAGGTCATACTCTGTATATTCGAGATGTATATGGTTCTGAAGTTCATCCAGAAACTGGAGAACCTTATGTAACTACTGGTACTCAAGTTGTTGATGTACAATTTAAAACAGTAGTTTTAGACCGTCCAATTCTAAACGGATATACTGACACTAATTTTAATTATTTTAATCTGTATTTTGCAGGAAATGCTTACTACACAGTGTTATCTAGCACAATCGATAGTGCGCTATCATCGACTGTGTCTAATCAAGTTACTCTAGTACCCGGACAAGAAACTACAACAAGTTTAGCAGTAAGTTATGCTAAAGATATTGCATTAAGAGTTATTCAAAATGTTCCTATAACTGGATTTGTGTACGACAAAGTAAAATGTGCTCGAGATACTGGTATTATTGTAGACACAGTTGTTGCAGATTTAATGTTTAGCGGTACAGGACCATTCACTCAAGCAAACTTTTCTGGATTGCAATATTGGAATCAAGATGGGTATGTCGGCGATATTGCTAACGAATTAACCACTACTACTAATGCAATCAAATACGTAAAAGAACTAGCCTATAACGTTGTATTAGGTAACACAACTTCTACACCTTATCAATCTACTGTAACGCAAAATTTAAGTTTACCAGTTGCTACAGGCACAGAAGCATCTGCAATCAGAACTGATTTTCAAGTTATCATAGACATATTGGAAAATGGCACTGCTGGCGTAACTGATATTGTAGTTGCAAATGGAATCGATATATTAAATGCAGATGCACAAAAGGCCTACGATTTATTACAAATTAATAAAAGTTTTATTCAAGCAGAAGCAGTTGCTTATGTAGAAAGTACTAAAGAAAGCGGATTTGAATACGATCAAGAAAAATGCCTACGTGATGTAGGATATATGATTGATTCAGTCGCCCACGATACTTTATACGGCGGAAATAGACAGGCGATTCAAAGCGGTGTATTCTATTACGGATTCTCAAATACTCAAAGTGCGGTCGAAAACGAACAAGCACAAACTTCAGCAGCGTTTAATAAACTAAAAGAAATTATTCCTCTTATTATTACTAATGTAGAAATTACTCCTACTATTAATAATACAGCAACTCAGATAACAAATTTAACAAGTTCTACTATTGCAGTTGCAGGTATTACTAATAATATTATAAGTTTAATAACTGATATAATTACAGAAGGACCAGATGTAGCAATTGAAGGATTGCCAATTGGCCAAACACGAACTACTAATATAGATACAGAAGCAGCCGCAACTATACTTCTTGCAAACAGAGACTTTATTAAATCAGAGACTATTGCATGGGTAGACAAATATTACGGAACAGGTTTTGTTTATGATCAAGCCAAATGCTACCGTGATACCGGGTTAATTGTTGATGCTATCGCAACTGACTTATTGTATCCTACTGATGAAAAAAGTCAAACTACTTTTGCTGGATTGCAGTATTGGAACCAAGCAGGGTATATTGGAGACATTTCTAGAGAACTTACTACTACAACTAATGCAATTAAGTATGCAAAAACTGTAGCAGCCGAAGTTGTTCAAGGAATTACTACAGGTACAAGATACCAAAGCACTGTTACACAAAATGCAGCAAGCACTTTTGCAACTGCTGTTGAAGGAAATATTGTTGCGGCAGATTTTGATGTGATTATTGACATTTTAGTTGACGGTACTGCCGGTGTAACTGACAAAATCGTTCCAAATGGTGTACAATCTATCGACACTGCAACAATTAATGCATACACATTACTTGTTAACAATAAAGAATATATTCAAAGCGAAACTATTGCTTATATTGAAGCAACTAAATTTGATTACGACGAAGAAAAATGTTATAGAGATAGTGGTCTAATTGTAGACGCTATTGCATTAGATTTATTATACCCAACTGATACTTACAGTCAGTCAACTTTTGCAGGCCTTCAGTACTGGGATCAGAACGGTTACACAGGTAGCATTGCTGGAGAATTAACAACAACTACTAATGCTATTACTTACGTCAGCGCTCTTGCACAATTAATTGTTCAAAATGATGAAAGCGGCACACGCTACCAAAGTACTGTTACTCAAAATACAAGTTTAGATGCAGCATCGTCGGCTGCTGCGTTAATAATTGACACTGAGTTTACAGTAATCACTGATATATTAACTAACGGCACTGATGGAGTAACGGATACTATTGTTCCTAACAATATTGCGGAAAGCACTGTTACTGATGTTATTAATGCTTACAATTTATTAGTTCTTAACAAAGAATATCTGCAAGCCGAAGCAGTTGCATATGTAGAAAGCACAAAGACTAGTGAGTTCGAATATGATCAAGAGTTATGTTTCCGTGATATTGGATACATAGTTGACTCAGTTGCATTTGATTTACTGCACAGCGGAAATAAACAAGCAGTTCAAAGTGGTGTTTACTACTACAGTTTTAATGCCAACAGCACAGCAATTCCTAACGAAATTCCACAGACTCTGCAGGCATTTAACTTTATTAAAGAAATATCTCAGCGCATTGTAACAAATACAACTGGAACAAATTATCAAAGTACTGTTACTCAAAATACTAGTTTAACTGCTGCAACAAGTTTTGAATCAGAAATTTTAGGAAGAGCAATTAATACTATTACTAATATTATTAGTGATGGACCTAGCGTAGTAACTGCAAAAACTCCTATTAGTTTAGATGCTAGCGGCGATGTAAACAAACTTCGTGCAGCATTGATACTAGAAATCAATAGAGATTATATTCAAGCAGAAACTGTTGCATTTGTAAATCAAACTCAGCGATTTATATACGATCAAGAGTTATGTTTCCGTGATGTTGGATACATGGTTGACTCAGTTGCGTTTGACTTATTGCATCCTTTACATGACGGTATACCTAGTAATAGACAGGCAATTCAAAGCGGTGTATACTATTACGGTTTTAGTGATACATCAAGTGCAATTGCAGGAGAAATACCACAAACTACTGCGGCGTATAATTTTATTAAAGGATTATTGCCATACGTTGTAACAGGCGAAAATGCAATTCCTCAGCAGCCGTTTATTACACAAACTACAAGTACATCAGTGGGTACAAGTAATGAAATTTTAGATGTTCAAAATAGTATTGATACTATTGTAAACATTATTAATAACGGTCCTGGAGTTGCAAACGAAAAAGTACCTGTAAGTTTAACAAAAGACACTAGTACAGATGTATATAATGCATATCAATTGCTGGTTGCTAACAGACAGTTTATACAAGAAGAAACTATTGCTTATATTAATAATAATTTTAAATTTGGAAGTTATCAAAATATTACTGAACAAGTATTTGATTACGATCTTAGTGGCGGCGAACGAGCATTAACTTCATTGGAAGAAAAATTTGATATTATTGCTGATATTATTAAGGATGGTGCAGACTCAAGTCCAACAATACGTAAGCCTAGACAGTATGTTGATAGCAACCAAGGTGTATTAAATGCTAGAAGATTATTAGAAAAGAATAGAAACTTTATTCAAGAAGAAGTTGTTGCCTATATTGATAATTTATGGCCTAGCAAGTTTAGTTACGATCCTGTTAAATGTAGTCGTGACACAGGATTAATTGTTGATGCACTTGCTCAAGATATATTATTTGACGGCAACACCCAATCGACATTTGCCGGGTTACAGTATTGGAATCAAGATACTGTACTTTTTCCTAGTGAGCAAACAACAACAACTAATGCTGTTCGTTATCTAAAAGATATTGCAACAAAGGTAATAACAAATAACACTAGCGGTTACAGATACTCTACTAGTACACAGATTGAAAATACAAGTACTGCAACAATTGCTGTAATTTCTAATATACAGGCAGGATTTGATCTTATAATCGACATCTTAGAAAATGGAACAGCCAGAATTACTGACCGTATTGTTCCGAATAATTTAAATCAAAGTGAAATATTGGCTGTTCGTTCTGCATACGAATCATTGCAGTCCAATAAGAGTTCAATACAAACCGAAGTTGTTGAATATATCGATCAAACAAATAATTTTGTTTACGATGAGGCAAAATGTTTTCGTGACACTGGGTTAATTGTTGATGCTATTGCATTAGATATGAAGTATCCGACTACTGGCGACAGTCAATCAACATTTGCAGGTTTACAGTATTGGAATCAAGGCGGATACACTGGATCAATTGCTAGTGAATTGACTACTACTACAAATGCAATTAATTATCTAAGCGGTCTTGCACAAAAAGTTATTGTTAATAGTTTAACTGGTACTCGTTATCAATCTACAGTTACTCAAACAACTAGCACAAGTGTAGGTACTGCGGCCGAGTCTGCAATTATTGGTACTAACTTTACATTTATTACTGATATTTTAACAACAGGCACAACAGGCATTACTGATTTAATTGTTCCAAATGGCAGACCAAGTCTAAATGCTAATGTTTCTAATGCATACAATTTGCTAATTGAAAACAAAGAATATTTACAAGCAGAAGTGGTTGCATATGTAGAAAGCACTAAAGAGGAAGGATTTGAATACAATCAAGATAAATGTTTCCGTGATGTAGGATACATGGTAGATAGTGTTGCATTTGATCTAGTACATGGAGGAAATAAACAAAGTATACAAAGTGGTTTTTATTATTACGGATACGATTCAACAAGTACAGCAATTGTTAACGAAATACCTCAAACAACTGCTGCTTACAATAGAATTAAAGAAATTATACCGTTTATTGTTCAGAACGACATTGTATCTGTAAGTCAAGGCAACACAGCAACGCAGGTAACATATATGTTACCTGCTACTATAACACAGGCAGGCGTACTACAAACTAAAATTGATAGAATTACTGAAATAATTAACAATGGTCCAAGTGCTGCTCCTGAATTAGAACCAATAAGTTTAACTGCTGATACTGATCCGTTAGTAGATCGTGCATATGATATTTTAGTTGCAAACAGAGATTTTATTAAAGCAGAAATAGTTGCATATGTTAATCAACAATTTACTGGATTTGAATATGATAGAGAAAAATGTTTCCGTGATGTAGGTTACATGTTAGATTCTGTAAGTTTTGATCTGTTGTATAGTGGTAACAGGCAGGCTGTGCAAAGTGGTGTTTATTATTACGGATACGATTCAACAAGCACAGCAATACCAAAAGAAATTCCTCAAACAACTGCTGCTTACAATTTCATTGAAAGAATTGTGGGAGATATTGTAACTGGTACATTAATAACAACTCCACAACAATATATTGTTGTTCAAGTTGTTAGCGATGATGTAGCAAGCGAAGATGAAGCACAAATGATTCGTGACAATGTAAACTTTATTAATTCAATTATAGAATTTGGTCCAGATCAAGTTACGGTTAAGGAACCAATTAGTATTACAGAAACACAAGACGTAAAAATGCGAAATGCTGCATATTTGTTAAATGCTAACAGAGAATTTATTCGTGCAGAAACAATTGCATTTATTAATAACACATATCAAACTGGTTTCTTATATGATAAAACTAAGTGCCAACGTGATACTGGATTAATTGTTGATAGCATTGCATTTGACTTATTGCACGACGGTGTGACTGAAAGTACATTTGCCGGATTGCAATATTGGAATCAAGATACATATGTTGGGTCAGTAAGAGGCGAAATTACAACAACTACAAATTCTATCCGTTACATTAAAGAATTAGTAGCAGATGTAATTGTTAACAATGAAATTAGTTCAACTGTTGGTAATACTGCTACTCAAAATACAAGTTTACCTGCAACTACCGTTGGTATTGCAACGTTAGTAACAGGCAATGTTGATATTATTTTAAATATTTTAGCAAATGGCACGGCAGGAGTAACAGATATTATTGTTCCTGATAGTACTTCTTCTAATAGAGAAGATATTAATCGTGGATATAACTTATTAATGGCAAATAAAGAATTTATCCAAGATGAAGTAATTGCCAGAATTGATTATGACAACACTGAATTTGATTATGATAGAACAGTTTGCCGCCGAGATATAGGATACATTGTTGATAGTCTAGCATTTGACTTGTTGCACGAAGGCAATAGACAAAGTGTAACAAGCGGAGTTTACTATTATGGATTTGATGCAGCCGACACCGTAATCGATAATCAAGTTTCTCAAACAACTGCTGCGTATGATAGAATTAAAGATATTGTAGGAAGTATTGTTAAAGCAGAAGCAGTTAATCAAACATATCAATATAAAGTTAAACAAGTATTGAGTACGAATACTGCTACTGATTCAGAAGTAGTTGTTTTACAAGAAAAAATTGACATCATTACTGACATTATTAACAACGGTCCAGAACAAGCAGGAGCACAAACTCCAATCGATCATGTTGCAAGTACAAGTACTTCAGTTATTAATGCATTTGATTTATTAATTGCAAATAAAAACTTTATTAAAGCAGAAGTTGTTGCATATATTGATGCGAAATATACTGATACTCCTAATTATGACAGAGATAAGTGTTATAGAGATGTAGGCGCTATTATTGATGCAGTAGGTTACGATGTTGCTTATGGCGGTAATTATAATTCAGTTAATACAGGTAACGGTTATTTTAATAGAAAAGGTCAGTATCATATTGTTCGATTAGAACAAAACGTTACTGATCCTACATTGTTTATTGATGGTGCTACTGTAAGATTTTATCAGCAGAGTTATATTTCCGCAAGTGGATATTTGTTTGAGTATGTTGGTGCCGGTACACAGTACGGAGCGTTACCACAAGTTGGTAAGGCTGATCCTGTACAAGAGAGAGAAGTAGTTCAGTTAAATAATGGTAAGGTGTTCTTTACATCAACAGACCAAAACGGAGACTTTAGAATTGGCCCAACGCTGGTTATTAGTCAAAGCACTGGTGTGTTGGCAGGTCGTACATTCGAGAAGAGTTTGTATGCTACAATGACACCGTTTATCTTAGTGGTAGGAGCATAACGTGGCAGCATTATTAAGTGGAAGAGTTAAAAACCCAACGTCAACTGATGGATTCATCAGTCTAAGCGAAACACAAGTAGCGTTGGGTAATACTCCCAGAGATGATACTGGTTATGCTATCATTACAATAAACAATATTGCCACTTATACAAACAAGTTACAACAACTTCAATTTGCTACAGACAATTCTACTGAAACTAGAATAACTAGTCAATTACCTGACGGTAATATAATAATTGAAACTACCGGAACTGGCACTATCTACTTGTTAGGTAATGTTAGTATTCCAATATTAGATGCTCAAACTGCATTTAAAGGGCCTGTTCAAGCAGCAACTATTGAAGATGTAGACCTTATTGGCGGTGCTCCTTCTACAGTTGATGGAGTTGATCTCGAGTTAGAAAATAGAATATTAGTTAGAGCACAAACTGATCCGGCTCAGAATGGTATATACATTGTAAGTTTTGTAGGATCAGGAGCAAACGGCACTTGGTCAAGAGCGTCTGATAATAATACGGCTGACAAAATGGCATCTGCTATTGTTAGTGTGCAAGGTGGAGATACATTATCAGGAAGGTATTTTTATACAGATTTTTTACCCAATCAAGAACTCGATGTTGATCCTGTTGCATGGTATCAATTGATTGCTGATTTTAAAGATCAATTTATAGAAAACAAAAATATTGACAACTCATCAATTGGATTTTTTAATCCAGGTTATGGTGGATTTAACGATCTCAGAGCAGTTAGTACAACTACATCAACTGGCACAGATAGTGGCGCATTATTAGTATACGGCGGAGCAGGCATCGGCGGCGACGTTAATATTGACGGACTTACAAAAGTTTGGAATTCGACAAGTGCAACTTCTACCTTTACAGGTGCTATGCAAATAGCAGGAGGTTTAGGTGTTAACGGCGCAATTTATGCTCGATCAATATATGTTGACGGAGTACCACTAGATGAACCTTTTTGGAATGGTGGACAAATAACTAGTCCGTTCTATGTGGCTAACATCGAAGGCGCAACAAGCACCATGACAGGTGCATTAAAAGTACTCGGCGGCGCAGGCATAGGCGGTGCATTGTATGTAGGCGAAAGTATTACATTAGAAAGTCCTAATCAAGTTGATAGTGTTTACTTTCGTATGCGAAATACTGCAACTAACGGACAAAGTTACACATGGAGAGTAGGCGGAAATAACTTTGCAGGCCAAAGTGGTGCCAACTTAAATGAAGGCGGTCTAACTTTATATAATGACACAAACAATACATACCGTTTAGCAATAACAAAAGGTACAGGAAACCTGCTTGTAGGTGCTCAAACAGACAACGGAACAGACAAATTACAAGTGTCCGGTAGTGTCCGATTCGGAGACGGTCAACTGTTTACTCGTAGTACCAGCATAAATAACACTAGTACTACAGTTATAGACAGTTTTCCTGCCGCAACTTACAGAACTGCAAAGTTATTAGTGCAAGTTGATGACGGAATTGGGTCCGGAGCCAAGTTCCATGTAGTTGAGATCGTAACTTTACTTGATAATGACGGAAACGTTTACAAGTCAGAATACGGTATTATTACAACAGGAGGGTCGTCGGGAGAGTTTGCAGTAGATTATAATGTAGGTGGTAACGGATTAGTTAGACTATTATTCACAGCAGACCAAACAACGGCAAAATTGGTAAAAGTCTTAAGGACAGCAATAAGCAGGTAAAATGTTAAGGATTAAGAAATGGCAAACATAAAAGATTTCGTCGTAAAACAAGGCATAGTTGCAGAAGGGACCGCAGCGTCCAATAACACTGCAACTGGTGCATTACTTGTAGGCGGCGGAGCGGGTATAGGCGGTAACGTCAACATTGGTGGTTATATTAAAAGGCAGGGAGATGTAACTAGCGATACACACAGTCTAGGTGCGCAATTATCTTTTAGAGATGCGGTATTCACTGATAGTTTAGTAACAGGCAGATCAGCCTGGGGTATTGTAAACTATTTTGGCAATCCACAATTAGATACAATCAGTGAAGATGCAACATACACTAACGCTACTAACATCTTTATTAAAGGTCCTGCTCAAGCAGTTGCTGGCGGCAATTTAACAATTGAAAAGTCTTGGGCATTATATGCTAGTTCAGGTAGTTTTTATATTGGTGAAACAAGTGGCAGTACAAGTACTGCGGCTGGCCAAGCATTACAGATAGCAGGCGGTGTTAGTTTTGGCAACGGAATTTACGGCGCAGGTGGCGGAAGTCTATTCGGTTACTACGAAATTGATGGTAGCCAAGTTTTAACAAAGGCAACACAAAACATAGGTCTTGCAGAATTTCCAGACGGCATTTTAATATCAACTTCTACGCAAGCAGTTAGCACAGCAACAGGAGCATTAGTTCTTTCAAACGGCGGCGGCATTGGCGTTGCAGGCAATGTATATGTAGGTGGATACTTAGCAGTATTAACAACTGCAACAATTTTAGGCACAGAAAATGCATCCAGCACATCAACTGGAGCGTTAAGACTCGAAGGCGGTCTAGGCATAGGGCAAGATCTGTTTGCACAAAACGGCGTCTTTGTTTCTGGAAATTCAAATACTATCACGGTTGGCGGCAACAGTGTTCAAATTACTAGTGGTGGTGGCCTAGGTGTTAGCGGGTCTGCATTAATTCAAGGTCTAGTATACTTAGAAAACACTACAGACTCAGATGCTGTTGACACAGGTGCATTGGTTGTACGAGGCGGTGTTGGAATTGAACAAAATTTAACAGTTAATACTGTTGATATTGTAGGTACAACCTTAGCAACTGATGAAAGTTCAGGTGCATTAACAGTTGCAGGCGGCGTAGGAATTGCTGGTAATTTAGTAATTGGTGCTACTGACAGTTCTACTGGAACTACTGCATCAAATGCATTAGTTGTAGCAGGCGGCGGATACTTTGGCGGCGATTTGTCAGTTAAAGGAACAACAGTAATTGAAGGAGACTTATTACTATTAGGTATAGGTACACAAGTCACAATTAATTCAACAAATACTTACATTGTTGATCCGTTAGTCGAAATTGGCGGCGGTATAGATGGTTCTATGCTAACTGTTCCAGATGTATATGACAAAGGTTTATTAATACATTATCAAAATGCAGCAAGTACAGTAACAGATTGGCGTGCATTTATTGGTCTAGAAAACACTACTGAACGCTTTATCTTTAAAACAGATATTGATCCTAGCGTAGAAGGTGAAGATCCCTTTGGCGATTATTATAACAGCGGTACCTGGAGTACATTAGAAGCAGGTAGTTTAGTTTTAAGAAATGATTTAACAGTTAACGGAACAGCAAATGTTACCGGATCTGCTGAGTTTGAAAATACTGTAACATTTACTAGTGCAGCATTTTCATCGACACAAATTTTAGATAATGCGTTACAAGTTCCAAATGGCGGCATTGGCGCAAGATATTTGTACATTGAAGAATCTGGTTTTATTAAAAATGCTGAAATTCTAACAACTGGTACAGTTAACGATAACATCGGCGGATTGTTTACTAATACTTTCCAGTTTGCTAACTTAACTGAGGCAAACAGTACTGACACCGGCGCAGTAACAGTTGGTGGCGGCGTTGGTATTGGTGGTAATTTATATGTTGGCGGCAATCAAGTACTGTACGGAACATTATCTATTACAGATGAAACACAATCTGTAGACAGTAGTACAGGAGCATTAACTGTTCTTGGTGGTGTTGGCGTTGGTAAGAATCTAAATGTAGGCGGAACTGTTGCAATTACAGACGCAACTAACAGTACCGGTACTGATAATGGTGCGTTGACTGTGGCAGGCGGCGCCGGCATTGCAGGTGATGTATATGTCGGCGGCTTTATTGTAGCAACTAACACTGTAACTGTTTATCAATTAATTGTCACAAGCGAAGAAGATAGCACAGCAACAGATAATGGTGCTGTAACTATTGCAGGCGGCATAGGTGTTGGCAAAACTATAAATGCAGATAGAATTAATGTTCAAACTGCTAGTATTAACAGCGGAACAAGTTCTACTTCAACTAATACAGGTGATTTAGTAGTTACTGGTGGTGCAGGTATCGGTGAAAACTTACATGTAGGAAATAATCTACAAGTTTACTCAACATTAACATCAATAAGCACTAATACAGGTGCATTAGTAGTCGAAGGCGGTGCCGGCATCGGTAAAGATGTCTACATTGGTGGTAAAATTACTAGAAACGGTGAAGTTACTGTAAGCCAATTAAACTTGGGCGGTGCAGCACTAGCAATTTCGACCTCTACATATATAGACGAACTGTCAAGCGGCACACCTAGCAGTTTAGCAATTAATAGTTTTGGTCGTCCTACAATTGTAGGAACATTAAATCCAACATGGGGCGATGCTTCTACATTATATATCGATAATGCTCCGCAATTTACAGGTGGAGCCAATGCTACACGCAAGTGGGCCGCATTCGTTAATCAGGGTGCAGTAAAAATTGCAACTGGCACAGTTAACAACGGTACTACAAATAGTGGTGCATTACAAGTTGTTGGTGGTGTTGGCGTTGGCGGTTCACTAACCGTTGGTGGAAAAGTTAAAGCAAACACTGTTGAAGTTGGATCTAACTTAATTAGTTCTCCGGGAATTACAGGTAAGAGCGATGCAACTGCTGCAACTATTGATACATATGTAGGTAACGAATTTACTACAGCAAAATATCTAGTACAAGTTAATGATTTAGGAACACCTAACAAGTTCCATGTTGTAGAATTAATGGTAACATATGATGGCAGTGCTGCAACCAGCGGCGTTTATATCAGTCAATACGGTATTATTACAAACACAGGCGAATTGGGCACGTTTGATGTCACTTACAATTTAGGTGATATCAATGTTATCTTTACACCAAACTATACTCCAGTAAGTATGAGTATACGAGCGGTGCGATTTGCAATCATAACTTAACATACAGGGCAACTTAGTTGCCCTTTTTTATTTTGGTATAAATACTCGAATAATATACATCGCCGTCATGTGGAAAGGGAAACTGAATGGCACAAGCAGATTTCATCGTTAAAAACGGTGCAGTAATTCTTAATGGGTTAACTGCTACCTCAACAAGTACAACATCGGGTGCCTTGGTAATTCAAGGCGGTATTGCTACATCAGGGCAATCAACATTTGGTGGCAATTTAAACATTGTAAACACTACTACCGCAGTATCAGACACTACTGGTGCGTTAACTGTAGTAGGCGGAGTGGGTATTACTGGTGACTTATGGGTCAAAGGAGTAAATCTTACTCAAAGTGATCCTTATGTAGTTTATGTTTCCGAGTCAGGCAATGATGCAAACGACGGGTTATTGCCGCAGTCTTCAGTACAAACAATTAAACAAGGTTTAATTTTAGCCAGAAATATATATGATACTACTGGTCAGGGTGCACATGTTAGTTTACACGCAGGTGTGTACGTAGAAGAATTTCCGTTATATGTATCAACAGGTACTGCTGTTAGAGGAGCAGGACTTCGTCAAGTAACAGTTCGTCCTACTACTGCTACAAATACTTTTACGGGTTTTTTGCTAGACGGCGAAACAACTATCAGCGACTTTACTATTACAAGTTTTTATAAACCTGGTTATGCATTTGCTTATGCTCCTAATGCAAAAATTACAACACGCAGTCCTTACGTTGAGCGTTTTTCCGTAATTACAAGAGGTTCAAACCCTACTGCTAACGATCCGTATGGATACGATAGCAACGACGCAGGCGGCGGCGTATACTTAGATGGAAGTCAAGTTGATAAATCTTCATTAGAATCAGCATTTTTACTCAACGAAGCCACGTTTATTACTCCTAGTTCTACTGCTATCTACGCAACTAACGGAACTAGAGTTGAATTACTAAACGGATTTAGTTACTTCAGCGAAAAAGGTATTCACTTTGAAAGTGGATCAGAAGGTTGGGGCGGAGCAGGTCAAACTAAATTACGTCTCGCTAATACTACAGGCACATTTGCTGTAGGTGATTTCTTATACTACAAAGGTTCTACAGGAACCGTAGTTGCTAGTGGTGAAATTGCTGCTGTAGATTCTGATTATATCTACATCGATGGAAAAGCATCTGGATTTATTGAGTCAGCAGACCGTGCTGGAAAAGTTGTTAACGTTTACGGCAACACTGAAATCAGCAGTTTTCAGCGTAAAATTGGTAACGGATCTGTGCATTTTACAACAGATGGTGATTTATTAGACATTGTTAGTGATGCCGATCTTCAATATGGTACAGGTGCATATACATTAGAAGCATGGGTATTTTTAGATCAAGGTGGTAGAACACAACAGATCTTTAACAAAGGTACTACTGTAGCCACTGAATTTGGTTTATATATCGACTCTGCTAATAAAGTAACTGGTCAACATAGTAGTACATTAATGACAGGTACTAGTGTATTGAGCACAGGCACTTGGTACCACGTTGCCTTATCAAGAGATACTGGAAATAATTTATACTTGTTTGTAGACGGAGGATTAGAAGCGACCGATACTTCTACTGCAAATACTACAAACGGTGAAAGTTTAACAATTGGTGGTAAAACTGGAGTTGCTAGCAACTCAATTAGAGGTTATATTGACGAAGCACGAGTAAGTTCAGTTGCTAGATATACAGCCGGCTTTACTCCGTTAACAATTTCTTTTAATTCTGACATCAGCACTACTGTTCTAATCCACGGTGATGGTGCAGATACAAGCATTGATATTAAAGATGACGGCCAAGGTTCTCAAAATGTTTACACAACAACTGCAACAAGTGAAGATTCAGTAATTGCTAGTGCGCAGGCTATTATTCTTGCAGACTATAGACAATTTGGCGGTGAATTGCGCTCAATTGGTTCTGCAGTCTGTTACGGCAACTACGGTATATACGCAGATGGTGAAGGTGTTGACCTAAAAGCAATTGCATTTAACATGAGTTATATTGGATCAGGAAAAGATCTATCCAATGACGCTACTTTAGCAGTTCAAGCAAATGAAATTATTAGTCTAAATGGTGCTAAGGTATACTATCAAACAGTTGACCATATTGGAGATTTTAGAGTTGGACCTGAATTCCGTATTAATCAACGTACAGGTAACGTTGACTTTGGAACTGCTAACTTCCGGTTAGGCCCGTTATCTAGTTTAACAGTTAGTGACGGTGTTAATGCTGTTGTTGTACAACCTAGTAGCATTTCAGTAGGATCGCTGTTGCTTGGCGGCAATAGAATACAAACTATTAGCGGCAACTTAATTTTAGATCCTAATGGAAGTTTAACTACAATTGAAAGTGATTTACAAGTAAATGGCGGCTTAAACTTTACAGGACAATTTTTAGCAACTAGTGTAGCAAACAGTACTAGTACTACTACTGGTGCTATTGTCGTTAGTGGCGGCATTGGTCTTGCAAAAGATTTATATGTTGGAGGAAATGCAACTGTTGCTGGAAATTTAATAGTTAAAGGATTAACTACTACAGTTAATAGTACTCAAACAAGTATCAGCGATCCTGTATTAGATTTAGGTACTGGAGCAGATAATACTGATATTGAAATTAATGATGGATGGGATCGAGGATTATTATTTCATTACAACACATCGCCCACTCAAAGTGTAGCAAGTTATACTAGAAGTTTCTTTGGTATGGACAATGCTTCTGAGGATCTTGTTTACAAAGTTGGAGTTGCTAACGGAACACTTACTTCATTAGATCCTGACTTCTCTTCATTAGGAAGTTACGGCGGTGCAAAATTTGGTCGTCTATATTTAGAATTATTAACTCCTGGGTCTCCTAGTGACGGCGCACTAGTAGTTAAAGGCGGCGGCAGTATTGCCGGTGAGTTGTATGTACAAAATACTCAAGTAGTTACTACTGGAACTATAAATCAATATGCAGTAACTGAAGCAATTGGCGGAGAAGACATTGATGTAGACGTTAATATAGGAATAGTAACTTTTACAAATACTTCTACTTTACAATCAGTAACTAGTAGAGGAAGTCAAACTGACCAAATTGTCTACTTTACAAATACTACAAATTCATTTAATACTATAACTGGTGCTGTAGTAATTACAGGCGGACTAGGTGTAGGTCAAGATATACACGCAGAAGACATTTATTCTAACGGTGCGTTAGTTGTTACAGAAGGCACAATTGGTGCATTAGGTATTACTGCACTATATGCAGGAACTGACACTGCTGTTAGCAGCCAAACAGGTATTGTTTACGTATGGAGCACTTCTACTTTAGAAACAGTAACGTCTAGGGGAAGTTCTACTAGTCACATTATAACATTTACTAATATTGAAGAATCTACTGCAACAGATAACGGTTCAGTAGTTGTTTCCGGAGGTGTTGGAGTTGGTGGTAATTTAAATGCAAGTCAAATATTTGCAAATGTTGGATATTTTATCGGTGGCAATTCTTCAGTATCAGAAACTACTGGCGATTTAATTGTAACAGGTGGCGCCGGTATCGGTGAAAATTTAAACATTGCTGGAATTACAACTGTACTATCCAATCAATCATCTATTGATACATCAACAGGTGCATTGTTAGTAGTAGGCGGCGTTGGCATTGGTCAAGATCTAAATGTAGAAGGTGAAATTACAAGCAATATCGGACAATTAACTTTGAATGGTATATCATCGTTAATTAATGCAACATCAAATTTAGATATTACTGGTGGAAGTAATTTAGGAATTACATCAGTAGGACAACTAACTATCGGTTCTTCTTTAGCAGTGGTATTTACTGATACAAGTGTAGTATATATTAACGGAACAGTAAATGCAACTAACAGCGGATCAGGAGCATTAGTCGTAGCAGGCGGCGCCGGGTTTGGCGGCAACATTTACGCAGCAAATATTTTCTCAAATAACAGCCAAGTAATTACTAGTGCAAACTTAGGTGCGTTTGGTGTAACGTCATTAACTACTGGTTCAGGAATATCAATATCTACGACAACTGGCGCAGTAATAATTGAATCAATTGACACATTACAAGATGTAACCAACAGATGGTCAACTACAACAAATATAGTTACTATACAAAATGATACAGCAGCAAGCAATACTGCAACCGCAGCATTAATTGTTCAGGGAGGCGGCATCGCAAGTGATAGTTTGTATACTAATTTTGCAATTGTTGGAACTAATTTACAAGTTGACGGTAGCGCACAAATAAATGATGTATCTGATGCAAGCAACGAAACTACAGGAGTATTAACTGTTGCCGGCGGCGTTGGCGTTGCAAAGAGTTTATGGGCCGCAGCATTGTATGACGACGGCCAGCGTGTTGTAACTAAGATTAATCCTAATTCTGGACCTGGTATTACAATCACTGACGAAATTGGTATTGGAACAGCAACAAGTTTTACAATTAATAATGCAGGTGTTATTGCTGCTGTTGGTAGTGCGTACATTGGAATAAGTTCAGCAACAGGTATCGTTACAATTACTAACTTAGGTGTACAAACTCTAACCGCAGGTACAGATACAAGTGTAAGTAGATCAACTGGTACTGTGACAATTTGGAGCACTAGTACATTGCAATCAGTAACTAATAGAGGTGCAACAACTGATAACGCAATAAGCATTACTAACACTACAGATGCTAATACTTCCACTGCCGGGGCATTAATTGTTGGCGGTGGCGCCGGAGTTGCTAAGAATTTAATTGTTGGCGGTAATGCTGCTGTTTACGGCAATCTACAGGTATACGGTAAGCAGACTTATGTAAATTCAACTCAAACTGTAATTACTGATCCAGTAATCGGAGTAGGTGCAGGAATAGACAACAGCAATTTAGGTGTTAATGATGGTTTAGATCGTGGTATATTGATGCACTACAATACTACTGCTACTGAAAACATATTCTACGACAATCATGCCTTCTTAGGTATGGACAATGCTACACAAACGCTTGTGTATAAAACAGATGTTTACCCAGAAGGAGTTCAAGAATTTCCTGCACTATTCTCCAACACAGGCTCATTTGGATTAGCACAGTTTGGTGGATTGTCCTTAACAAATAACACAGTTGCTTCAAATACATCAACTGGCGCTTTAACTGTAGATGGCGGTGTCGGCATTGGTGGAGCATTGTATGTTAAAGATGCAATTTTTGTTAACGGCAATCAAGTTCTCACATCAGGCGGTGGAGGCGGTAGCGGATATGTAGAAGCATTGTATGCAGGAACAGATACCGCAGTTAGTGCAAATGCAGGTGAAGTTACAATATGGAACACAAGTACGCTTCATTCTGTTACTGAACGAGGTAATCAAACTGCGTTTAATATAATTATTGGAAATGTAACTACTGCATCAAATGCAACTGAAAATGGTGCATTTAAGGTATCAGGAGATACAATTCTAAGTAAGAGCGCATTTATTGTAAACAATGCAATTTTAGGTGCAGAACTTCCTGCAGCATCTGATTCGAATGCAAATTTATTCTTACCATTTAGAGGAACCCCGGGTACTTATAGAAATTATGTAGAATTACAAGCAGTTAATGCAAACGACGTTTCAAATTTAGATGGCGGCGCATTTATTAAATTTCGTACAAGCACAACAGCAGCATACGGTCCGGAAATTGGTGGCGTTAGGCGTGCAAGTGGCGATGGCGATTTTGTAATTAGAACAGGTAGTAACACACCGCAAGATAGAGTCACTGTTAAAGATGACGGCGACGTTGTAATGACTGGCGATTTATCTGCCGGTAGTTTACAAAACACTCCGGTCGGTAGTGTAACATCTAGCACAGCAAGATTTACAACTCTCGAAGCCAACGGCGCAGTTAAACTTACTAACACTACAGAAGCAACTAGTTCAGTAGACGGCGCAGTAGTTGTTGGCGGCGGCTTGGCAGTAGGTTCTAACATTGTTGTTGGACCTGGTGCAGAAACAAGAGGAGTTAAAAATGCTAACATTTATGCTAGCGGATCATTCACAACAGCCGGCGACGCCCAAGCAGGTACATATGTTTTACGAAAATCTTTAGGAACTACATCACTTATTGCATTAACAACTGATGAAGGAATAGTAGGAACTACTAATCAAATAACTTTGTTTGACAATTCTTCTTACACTTTTAAAGTGTTAGTGACTGCAAGAGCAACTGCTTCGAGCAATGGCGGTGCGTGGGAATTTAACGGAGTTATTACTAGAGATACTGGTGCAGGATCGACTAATATGAGAATTGTAAACAAAACTAAAATATGGTCAAGTTTAACTGGGTACGATGTTGAAGTTGTAGCAGACACTGCAAATGGGTCTTTGCAAGTTAGTGCAAAAGGCCATGACAGTAATTTTGTTAGATTCGTTGCAAGAGTAGATACTGTAGAAGTAACTACCTAAAAATAAACATATAAATATTGGATAAGAGTTAGAAAACTATGGCAATAAATTTTGATACCAACACACCAGGCAGCGTAACGCTTAAATCGCCGTCAACGGGCACTGTTACCTTAACATTACCTGATACTGCTAATACCAGCGGTTGGCAACTAGTATTAGCAGATAACACAGGCACATTAGAATTTGTGCCTCCTGGCACCGGCGCAAGCGGCGTAGCAGGTGTAGACGGTGCTACCGGTGCTACTGGTCCTATTGGTGCAAGCGGAGCAACTGGCGCTACTGGCCCAGTGGGCGCAAGCGGCGCAGCAGGAGCAAACGGATCTACCGGTGCTACAGGTCCTATTGGTTCAACTGGGTTAAGCGGTACAGTAGGTAACGCAGGCTCAACCGGTGCTACAGGATTTACTGGTGCTACGGGAGCAACCGGTGCTACAGGATTTACTGGTGCAACAGGCGGCATTGGTGCTACGGGCGCTGCAGGCGGCGCAGGTTCAGCAGGAGCAACAGGTGCTAGCGGATTGGGGTACGATGTTACATCTACAACTAGTCATCCAACAGCAGTAGGTACTAGAACTTTTACTGTTAACAAAGCAAATGCTTATGTAATTGGCGGCCGAGTACAAATTACTTCTACAGCAGTTCCTACAAACTATATTCAAGGTACTGTTACGGGTATTGTGGGATTAAACATAACTGTTAGTGTAGATTCAGTAGCAGGTTTTCCGGGCCAAACTTACAGTTCTTGGAAATTTTCAGTTGCCGGCCTAAACGGAACAACAGGCGCTACTGGGCAAACAGGTGCATTCGGATCAACAGGTGCAACTGGTCCGGGCGGTAATACAGGTAATGACGGTGCTACTGGTGCTACCGGTATTCAGGGTAACCAAGGATCAACAGGTGCTACAGGTCCTCAGGGAGCAAGCGGCTCAGCCGGTGGCGCAGGAAACCAAGGTTCGACAGGAGCAACTGGTTATACTGGAACTACAGGTGCTACTGGTGCAACTGGTTTACAGGGAACAACCGGTGCTACAGGACCGAGCGGAGTCGGCGGCACTACGGGCGCAACTGGTTTTAATGGATCAACCGGTGCTACAGGTCCTAGAGGAGCAGGAACATGGACTCCTATTTTAGGAACAGGAGTATCATCTACTGATTATACAGTGTTTACAAAAACTGGTGGATCAAACGGTGCTTGGGATGTTCATGTATATTCAGCAGAAGGATTTGTAAGAGGTGCCACAGTTGCAGCAAGAGCAGGCGGGACTGCTACTTATCGTGTGATGTTTGGTTTAAACAGTGATCCTGCTGCAAATGCAAGTTTCTCTTCAATTGATTATTCATACTACATGAATAACGGTTCTGTTGCAATTTATGAAAGCGGAGCAAGTGTAGCAGGTAGTTGGGGAACATATACTACTTCAACAGAAT